>Ga0182021_10004870_pt1 | contig 15828 bp, 15 predicted proteins | sample 612E3MmetaG_FD_120493 | JGI IMG/M metagenome (GOLD analysis project Ga0182021, IMG submission 120493) | Permafrost microbial communities from Stordalen Mire, Sweden - 612E3M metaG (Illumina Assembly) | ecosystem: Environmental > Terrestrial > Soil > Wetlands > Permafrost | place: Sweden... | reverse complement strand
CCAGGCCACATCTGCCTCTTATACTCCAACCCCGGCAGGGACCTATTATTTCCAGGCTGTCTACAGCGGCGATACGAGCTATAACGGCTCCCAGAGCGGGACTACCGCCGAACCGCTGGTTGTTTTAGATCCCACTCCTCCACCCACATCAACTTCTACCCCTGGGCCGGTACAATGTCCACCTGTTCCTTGTCCTTCTACTATTGTACCCGAGCAGATTGCAGGAATCATTACGGGTGTAGTAGCAAGTGTACCTCAACCGAGTGGTGCTACTAACGAATATAACCTGAACATTGAAATCGTAAGCACCGGTCAGATTGTTTGGGCCGCGGCAAAAACAACCGCTTTCCCGGCCTTGCTTACCGTTGGTACGACTTTAACGGGGGATCTTAATCATTCCCTGGGCTGGTGGGTTCTAAGCAAATAGACCTGCGGCTGTTCATCTACCTGCTTAGATTGAGTACAAAGAGCCAGCTTGCCCTTAATAAACTCGAGGCAAGCTGGCTCTTTCTTTTGTTCTGTTAAATCACGGTCCGGCTTTAATAGCTATTGTTGTAGCCGCTGCTGTCATAATCCGAATACGCGGAAAGAAACGGTAAAGAAAAAACTGATGGGGGTCACTTCATGATAGCCCTCCATCAGTTATATAGAGCATATTATAATGCACGATCCGATTTTAACCGGTTATTTAAGTAGTATCTTATCCTTTTCATTATTGATGACATCAAAAAGTTCACCCAATTTCAAACAATGATCGAAACCGTTAAGAAATCCCATTGTATAATCTGCGCTTTTACTGTCTAAAAGTGTCTCTGCTTCCATTAGAGCAGAAGCGCCTACTATTTCCATCTCAACAGCCCTACTCAAACTTCCTTTTTTAAGTATCATTTCAACTTTCGATCTGTAGTTATCATCTTTGTTCATCACTATTTTTTACCTGCCTTATTATGGTTATTTGACATTCTTACATTCTTAAATACCAAACAAATTAAGTGAAAAGTGCCAGATTGCCGCTACCGGGTGCCATAACCGTGAGAAGAAAGTGCCACCTGTCTTTACTGACGCCGTAGGTGGGGTGATTGCAATCACCGGGGCAGCTATGGGGGCTTTAACAACTACAGGGGTAGTGACCGGAGTATTAACTACTACCGGGGCAGTGACCGGGGTATTAACAACTGCCGGGGCAGCTATGGGGGCTTTAACAACTACAGGGGTAGTGACCGGAGTATTAACTACTACCGGGGCAGTGACCGGGGTATTAACAACTGCCGGGGCAGTGACCGGGGTATTAACAACTGCCGGGGTAGTGACCGCGGTATTAACAACTGCCGGGGCAGTGACCGGAGTATTAACAACTACCGGGGCAGTGACCGGAGTATTAACTACTACAGGGGTAGTGACCGGAGTATTAACTACTACCGGAGTAGTGACCGGCGTATTAATTACTACCGGAGTATTGACAACTACCGGGGTAGTGACCGAAGTATTGACAACTACCGGGGTAGTGACCGGGGTGATAGCAACTACAGGGGTAGTTACCGGGGTATTAACAACTACTGGGGTAGTTACCGGGGTAGCAGAAGATGATTCGATTAGCGTAATATAGCTCGCTAACCAGGTTGGCAAAGCAACGTATGAATTACAGACATATTCAGCCTCGACACCTTTGCTCCAGGCGGCCTTAGTGAGATTAGCTGCTGTGGCAGCATCGTTTACGCCCTCTGTTAAAAACCATGTCCGGCTTGCCCATTTAATCTGGCTGGCAGTTAGCGGATTATTATTCCAGACCTCGGAGCTGTTAAGGAAATCACAGTAATTCATTAAGGAATCGGACCATGAGTCAACACCGGCGTTGAAGACAACCTTAAGCCCTAATGAATGAGCCCTGTCAGCTAATTGTTTTAGATAGTTAAGAGCGGAAGCTGAGGGGGATGCAGACACTTCATCGATGAATACGCCATATGCCCCAGCTTTGGCAATGGCATTAATGTAGTTAAGATTAGACTGTAAATCATTGGGTATGGCCTGTGATACCGTACCTTCATATCCGCCATCAATATATTCAAAGTACTTGATTCCCGCGGACATAAATTTGCTAATATTGGCATTTCCACCCCATGGACCTGCCGGGCTGTTATCAACTAAGTATTCGGGGTTGGCATTGATGATACTTTGATCAGTCGTACTACTATTTGAACCATAATAAATTAAGTTGATGGAGGCAGGGGCAGATGCAGCGTTTACCCTGCTTGCCGCTACGATTGAAGTGAAAGAGAATGCTCCTATCATTGCCACTGCCATAGTAACGGTAGTGATAATTTGAAGCATTACGTTGGTGCGTATTTTCGAGAAGAATGATTTTAACATTTGAATCTTCCTCCTTTGAAGTTTCGACCTCAAATAGACTAACTACATACTTATGTGTTTCATCTATTACTTATCTAATACCTAGTATAGTGCCTGTAATTCGGCTTGTATATGAGTAAATACGTAGTATAAAAAGACCGGCAGACGGTAGTTGTACGTATTCGTTGACCTTCTCCCCGATGTCCTAAATAGTTCCACGTTTTAGATATGGAGCATTACTCCCATAAAAGTCAGGATGTATAAAGACGTCCTCGGGTAAATTGTTTAACCCTATTAGTGGTAAAATAAGGCATACTAAAGTAGTATATTTCGTGCTTGGTCTTGAGTATTTTGCGGGATAGAATAGGTAATATGACCGATTGGTAAAGCTTAAAATATAGCAATACGGTTAACTCTTCCGGAGGCGGAGAATGGAAAAAGAGATAAACGCACGAGAGAAACAGGCGGAACTGCGTCAGCGGGCAGAAAAACTGCTTAAGGGAAAAAACGGGAAACAGGTAATGTCAACCGATGACATTATTAAGCTTTCGCAGGAGCTTGCGGTACATCAAATTGAACTCGAAATGCAGGTTGAAGAACTCCGGCGGGCACAAGTTGAGCTTGAGAAATCGCGTGATAAGTATATTGAGTTGTTCGATTTCGTGCCATTTGGGCATTTCACGCTGAATGGAAACAATATTATCACCGAAGCCAACCTGGCGGCTGCCAGGTTACTAAACACGGATAGGCGAAGCCTTATCAAGTCAAAATTTACTAAATTCATTGCTCCCGAATCACAGGATATTTTCTATAATGTATACCATAAAGATTTTGAACCGGAGGAAAAAAAGAATTGTGAGCTTCGTATGCGCCGTAAGGACGGCACTTCCTTCGCGGCATGGTTGGAAGGGGTTGCCAGGCCTGACGAGGAGGGACATTTAACCAAACGCCTGATATTCGTTAGGGATATTGAGGAACGTAAACGCATTGCAGATTCTTTGTTCCGCAGTGAAGAACAATTCAGAAATTTATTTGAGAAATCACCCATCGGCATTGAACTCTATGATGTTAACGGTATATTTGTTACCTGCAACAGAACTTTTCTGGACATATTCGGTATTTCTGATATTAATAAAATAAAGGGTTTCCAACTTTTTAAAGACCAGAATATAACCGATGAAGTCAAGGCTATTTTGCGCCGGGGAGAAGCCGCAAAATATGAATCTCCTTTTGATTTTGAAAAAGTCAACCAAAATAAACATTATAAAACCACCAGATCCGGTATTATTCAAATTGATGTAGCGATTACGCCATTATTAGACGCAGAAAAAAATATTACCAGTTATCTGGTCTATGTCTATGATATTACCGAGCGCAAACAAGCACAAGATTACGTTTTAAATGCGAAGGATGAACTCGAAGCTCAAGTATTGCAACGTACCGCATCACTGGAACGCTCCAATAAAGAATTACGACTGCTGGCTTCACGTTTAACACTGGCCGAGGAACGTGAACGGCGCAGAATTGCTCAGCAATTACACGATAGAATCGGTCAGAGTATGTCACTGGTTAGCATTCAATTAGGAAGGATAATAAACTTTTCAACTTCCGATAGTTCTATCCAAAGCTTGAAAGAAATCCAGAATAATATAAAAGAAATTTTAAATGAAACGCGTGTATTTGTTTTTGAAATCAGTCCTGCCGTGCTTTATGATTTTGGCCTTGAGATAGCACTGGAAAGACTCACCACGATGCTTGGGCAAAGACATGATATTCGGATTAACTATAAGGATGATTCCAAGGAAAAACAAGTTGACGAGGATATTCGGGTCATGCTTTTTCAGATGACCCGTGAACTGCTGGTCAATGTTATCAAACATGCAAAAGCTCATAATATCAAGGTACGAACAGTAAAACGTGATGATATTATACGCATTACCGTTCAAGACGACGGCGTTGGATTTGATACGGCAATATTAAAAAACAGAGGCTCAGGGGGGTTAGGGCTCTTCAGTATTAGCGAGCGGCTCATGCAAATAGGGGGTAACGCTCAGATAAAGTCTAAAATCGGAAGCGGTACTATAATTATCCTCGAAGCCCCACTAAACAAGGGTTAGTAAAAAAGAATATTACGCCGGTTAAAAACCTTGAGTTCTAACGTGAATGCCAATCTCATCTTTGTAAGTTAGAGCAAAGGCTCTGACACTATTATTCTTTAGAAAAAGGGATTTCAGAAGGAATTATACCGCGGCGCTGCGCAAAACGAATCAAATCAGCGCGCGAATGAAGGCTAAGTTTGTGCATCAATTTGGAACGGTGAGCATCTACGGTCCGCGAACTGATAAAAAGTTTTTCCGAGATATCATTGCTGGTCATACCCTGGGCAACCATCTGTAGTATTTCTCTTTCACGGGCACTCAGAGTATCGAACGGTTCCTGAATACCATCTGTAGTTTTTTGTGAGTACATTTCAATCGCTCTTTCAGAAAGAGATGACCCTAAATAATGCTTCCCTTTAACGACTTCATTAATCGCATGCTGCAAATCTTCGGCGGAAGAATCTTTTAGAACATAAGCTTTAGCACCTGCGCGTAATGCCTCAATTACGTAACTCTCATCCGAATACATCGAAAGAATTATGATACCTATTTTAGGATACTGTTTACTCACCCGCCGGGCTACCTCAAGACCGTTCATGTTGCCCATCATCAGGTCACATAACAGAACATCCGGCTTCAATTTTTCAACAAGTTGAATCACCTCCAGCCCATCGGAGGCCTCGCCAATAACCTTGAAGCCCAACTCCTCCAATGTTAACCGCAGGCCGTGCCTGATAATAACATGGTCATCCGCTAATATGATGTTAGTCATATTTCCCCCTTGCGATTCGTAGGGTATGCTTGTTCAAAAAATCCTCAATTAATCCTAATATTAACCCTTTTGATTCCCAGTGACAAGCGTAGTAACTATCCAAAGCCTATTTACGTAGTTTAAGCGGCATTTTGCCTATAGCTGAATAAATTACCAATAAAAGGCTTTCAGTAATTAAGTAACATTTTAGCACAACACTAAGTATAGATACGAATATACTGATAGTCATAATCAGACGAGAATAGTATTAACAGGGAAATACCGTCGGAATCGTATGGATACGTATTAATAAACAGTTAATGGTTAAGGAAATATAAATGGAAAAAGTAACATCCGGATTCTGGGAAAATAAAAGATGTCTGGTTACCGGCGGATATGGTTTCGGCGGTTCTCATCTATGTGAACAACTTTTAGATAAAGGTGCCAGGGTTTATGTGCTTGACCGTGAAACTCCCGGCAATTCATATCTGGTATTAGCCGGGCTTGCCGGCCGTATTAAATATATTAACGGTGACGTTAGAGACCTGGACCTGCTTAAGTTAAGCCTCGAACGTTTTGAAATTAATACCGTTTTTCATCTTGCCGCCCAACCGGTTGTGCCAATTTTCAACGCTTTCCCTTATGAATCACTCTCAATAAACGTAATGGGAACCTACGCTATTTTAGAAGCGGTGAGAATGTCCACCCATGCCATTACTTTAGTCTTTGCATCCAGTGGAGCATTTTATGGAACAACGACCCAGAGTACTCCGATAACCGAAGATCACCCCTCTCTGGTAGCCGGCACCCTCTACGGTCCTTCAAAAGTAGCCGGTGATATTGCTGTCCGCAGTTACGTAAAAACGTATGGAATAAAGGCGGCCGTATGTCGTTTTATCAATACTTACGGACCGGGAAATGCCAACTTCACGACGATTGTCCCTAAAACCATTACCAACCTTATTAACGGTCTTCCTTTTGATTTTGGGGCGAGGGATGATGGTACCTCAACCTTCGATTATCTCAATATACATGATATGACGAGGGGTTATTTAACAGTCGCGGAAAACATCAACATTACCTCCGGTGAAGCCTTCAATTTTGGTGGCGGCAATCCTATATCCGTCAGAGATTTAGTTAAATTGATCAGCCGCCTTTACGATGGGCAGGAGAGGGAACCGGTTTTTCACGGTTCCCCCAAAGCTATCCCGGTATATAAATGTCTGGACACTACCAAGGCAAAAAAGATGCTGGGGTGGCAGCCGTCGGTCTCACTGGAAGATGGGTTAAAAGAAACTATCGATTGGTATAGACTCTTTTGGTCAAAGCTGTAAAACGATACTAAGGCGAACGAAGATAGATATCCGTAATTTGCTGGATAACCCGATTTTGAGGCATCATGAATTTCCAATTACATCTTCGAAGACATTTTTAAATCATGCATCAGTATCGTTAGTCTTATCGGCTTTCAAGCAGCACCCGAGTTTCTGCTTGAAATTAAAATAGAAAACATCGCCGATAGATTGACTGCGCTCCGGAGACTGATCGTTCCCGCACTAAAGGCGAAGGGTTATCAGGTATTTGGCCCTGGCGGACTTGAACAGAATTCTGGAATTATCTCTTTCTCTTCAAAAAAGCAGGATATTATCCAACTTCACAACAATCTGGATGCCGGCGGGTTCGTAGTTTCAATAAGAGACAGCCTCGATGATAATAAATATATTCGAGTTTCTCCTCATTTTTACAATACAGATGAAGAGATTTTTCAATTTCTTGACAACATCCCTGAAGTGACATCGAAAGACTGAGCGCTGTTGAAGGTTATTTCTGATTTTCAAGCATCGGCAGTTAGCTTGGCATTAAATGGGTTTATTTTTATCTTCATAGTCCCGTAATAAACGCGCATAATCCTCCAACCATAGAGGAAGGGCGGTGTATCCGGAATCGGTAATATAACAGTAAGCCATGCCCTGTTGCCAGGCTTTTACCGTAAGGTCAAAAGCGGCTTGTGACGTGCAGCCTGGTTTTAATCCGGTAACACTAATCCAGTTGCCCCAATCGCGCTGTACCTGACTCAGGTTTTGTCCGCACCAGTCCTCGTTGGACTGCATCAGGTCAAAACCACCTTTGGTAAAGAACCAGGTATCAAATTTCGCCTGGCCAACATTGCCCCAGGTGATAAGACCGTAACTGTGCACAAGGTCAGTCAGTGTTTTTAAATAAGTCATAGAACCCGCGTCGGGAAAAGCACTGCATTCATCGATAAATACCCCGTCTACACGGTCAATTTCAGCCATTTTTTTGATGAGGGTCTGATTCATTCCCAGGGTGTACCACTTACGGTCGAGGCTGCCGTTACTTCCGGATTCTTCATATCCGGCGGTAATATAACCGATAATTTTAATCCCGGCAGTTTTATACGCAGCCATGTTTTGGAAAATATTAGTCCCGGAAATCTCGCTCCAAAGGCCATGAGGTGTATTAATAATCACATATTGAGGTTTTACGCTTAAGATACGGGCATCAATCAGTGGAGTATGAATACCGTAAAATATTAAATTAATCCGCAACATTATCCTGCTTCTTATCTTAATAAATTGACAGGTTTATCTAACTCCTATTATGCCACGCCGTTTTGTTTTTATCACCTTCAATCCGAATGAATAGGTAATATTTTTCGACAAATTGCGCAATGTTACGAATATCAATATATACAGAATAGAATCATGATTAGAATGGAGTCTTAGCTCTGGAGGGAATAATGAAAATATTGGTAACCGGGGGAGCGGGGTTTATCGGCTCTCATGTTGTAGATGCTCTGGTCAAGCAAGGCGATGAAGTAGTTATAATCGATAATTTTAGCACCGGATTTGAAAAGAACCTGAACCCCGCTGCCAAACTTTACCGCTTAAGCATCTGTGACACCGCGATTGATAAAATCTTTGAACTGGAAAAACCGCAAATAGTAATCCACCTGGCGGCTCAAACATCGGTTATCCGGTCAATAACCGACCCGATATTTGATGCCGACGTCAATATATTAGGCAGTTTAAATGTTATTTCTAATTGTGTGAGAACCGGTGTACATAAAATCGTCTATGCCTCCTCCAGTGCTTTATATGGAACACCTGAATATCTGCCGGTGGATGAAAAACACCCTGTGAAATCCATCTCTCCCTATGGTATATCCAAACACACTGTGGAACATTATCTGTTTCAAAACCAAACCCTGAATGGACTTTCTTTTATAGCGTTAAGATACGCAAATGTATACGGACCGAGACAAAATCCCCGTGGAGAAGGCGGAGTCGTGGCAATATTTGCCGGCAAGATGCTGAGTGGTGAGCAGCCGACCATATATGGGTTGGGGGATAAATCCAGGGATTATGTCTATGTCGCTGACGTCGTTCGCGCTAATATAATCGCCGCCGGGTCAGATGAGACCGGAATTTTCAATATCGGTACGGGGGAAGAAACTACGGATAAAAAGGTATTCGAACTTATAAGCCGGGCATGTAATTATGATGGGGTTCCTTTTTATGCGGCGGAACGAGCAGGTGAGATCAAAAAGATTTATCTTGATAACAACCGCGCCGTAAAAATATTAAAATGGAATCCCCTAATACATGTTAAAGAAGGCGTTCCCACTACAGTTGCTTATTATAAGCACGAGTTAATACAATTGGCGGCGTAGTGAATTTCTAAATTTACCTTTCTTCTAATTCAGGCAACAAAAAAACCGGCTAACGAATTTCAACTCATTAGCCGGTTTTTTACATCATTATCGAAAATGCGTTAACTCCGGTCAGACTGCAGATCTCCTGATATTTATGCCGCTACCTTCTCGCCAAAACCGGCAACGGTATTTATCTCATCTGGAGTGCGCATTTTTTCTGCCATCCGTTCTCCGGGCCTCAAACCAATATAATTAACCTTGGTCTGTTCGTTCCCATATAATTTAAGCGTCTTTTCCAGAAGTTCCTTCAGGACTATCGGCTCTCCACGTGGTGTGAAATATATTTTGCCATTTTCTCCCCGGGCAAGTACGGCGATATATAGTTGTGTTACGCCCTCAATTGAGGTATAAAATCGCAGCATGTCAATGTCGGTTACCGATACTTCATTGAATTGTTTGATTTGATTTTTCCAGATATCCAGTACGCTGCCGGTGGAACCCATTATATTACCCGACCGGACAATCATAAACCTGTTATTATCAGTGTCTTTTTTTGCCCGCTCCATAACCAATTTCTCAGCGACTAGTTTTGTGGCGCCATAGCAATTGCACGGTTCTACAGCTTTATCGGTTGACATTGAAATAAACGTATCCCCATGGAATGCATCCAATACATTCATCGTTCCGATAACGTTTATACTGGCTGCCTCATGGCTCTCTGCTTCACTCAGGTCTACACGCTTCATTGCCGCCAAATGAATCACGGTATCCTTGTCCCTTAGTGCCTGATTGACTGCCTGGGCATCTCTGATATCAACCATTTCGATTTTTAGCCTTTTATCAGCGCACTCCATTAACAATTGTGAGATAACCCCTTCACTTCTGGATAGTGAGGTAACCTCAATGTCGGGATACACCTTGAACAGTTCTTTAATGAGATTGCGTCCGACAAAACCGCTGCCACCCGTGACCAGTACCTTTTTCATGATAATACCCTCCTGTTAATATATTTTATGATTTAAGTAAAAAACCAAACATGTTGTATTCGTAATTGGAAAACAGCCTGATGGTAGATAAGAAACTAATCAAAAATCCGATAAAGCTGCCGACTAAAAATCCCAGCGCGCAATACCACACGTTAATAGAAACCAGGGGAATGGTTGCGAGCTCTAAGATAATTACCGCCAGGACCGCATATGTCGAAATGTTGGATTTTCCGAATATTACCAGTACCGTAGAGTTGAATATTATTACCACGAAGAATATACAACCTATAGAATAGGTTAATAATATACGTAATACCTCGGGATCTTTAACTAAGAAAAAAACAAAAGATACTACGATAACCATAAAACCAAGGGTAATTACCAACATCGCTTTCATACTGGTCCAGTATACCCGTTTGTATTCCTTGATTCCTTTTACAATTTCAGCAAAGGTGCCATTATACCGGTTATCAACAAGTGATTTTGTGCGCCTGGTAAAATATGCGGTAGTGGCGATACTGAACATAGGAATAAGGCCCAGGAAAGCTCCTTCGGTGTAAGGTCCTGTAACCGATAGTCCCTGTCCTGTTATCACTCCCTGATATACCCAAACAATGATTTTATCGACGAAAATAGCCAGAACAAAAAATATATTAAACATGATGGCGGCTGAATTTTGGGGAATTAGTTTGGTCAGTCTGGTAAACATCTTCGATAATTTATAGGAAGGATCAGGTTTTCTGAACATTATCTTTAAAGCCAGGAGGCACAACAATAATAATACTGTCGTTCCAATGGCATAACCTGCTATGGCGTATGCAGGATTGTATACATATGCACCATAGGTAAATGCGAATATCGCCAGGTATGAAAATGTAAAGATAATCGCGGGGTATTTATACCGCTCTGAAGCCCAAAATGCAGAGACGACAATCCAGATTGCCGAGTACAAGAATAATAGATAAGCGAAATAGAAAAAGTCCTTTAATGAGAAGTGCAAAACATTCAGAAAATATGGAGAGACCAGAGCTGTAACAATAATGGAGAAAATGATGCTGTATATAATACCAATGTTAGTGCCTCTTCGCGCAGTTCCATCCATATCTTTACCAGGGTCATCGATAATCCGGTAGATTAATAACTGCATACCGGCCATTCCAACCAAGCTCAAAACGATGGCGGCGATAATAGTTATCGAAAAAATATGACGTTGCTGGTCAGTTAAGGCGGTCAATTGGGTAAATAAAATAATTGAGATGACCGTCACGACAATTGAGGGTATAATAAAAAGTATCGCCTGATTTACACTGGAGCGCTTAGGTTCAGTTCTGAGTAATTCCTTCATCTCAAATCCAGCTCCGCTCATTTAACCAACCCCTTGTAAAGATTAAGGATATTTTCTGCCTCTTCTTTTATCGTATATTTTTCGCGAGCTACGGCGGTGGCCCGCTGCCCCATTTCTATTCGCAACTCTTTGTTTTCGAGTAATTTATAAATTTCCTGTGCCAACTGTTCCGGTTGACCGGCCGGAACCACATAACCAAGGCCACCTGCGAGTATTTCAGAGATACCACCCACATCGGTACAAACACAGGGCAGTCCGCAACTCATGGCTTCCAGCAGGGCATACGGCACGCCCTCGGAGTTTGAAGATAATGTAAAAACATCAACCTTGTGATACCACTCTACAGCATCGGCATGGCCAATGAATTTAAAGCGATCCGCTATCCCGAATTTTTCGACCATTGTTTTGCACTCATCATAATATGCTTCATCTTGAATCTCACCAACCACGACAAAATCGGCCGGAAACTTATCACAAACAATTTTCGCTGCTTTGATGAGCGTGGTAATTCCTTTGATGGGAACAACTCTGGCAAAACAACCGACCAACGGTCTGTGGCCATTTTTACCCGGTAAAGGAACGAACCTGTCGGTTTCTATTCCGTTTTTGATCATTATTATTTTGTCCGGGTCTGCGCCGAGTTGTTTTTCGATATTCATATGGCTATGGCACGGCGGAACAATTTTATCAGCATATTTATATGAAGTTTTTACCAGTGATTCCGAAAATTTGATTAATTGCGCACGATACCATTCGGAGACGTTTTGTCTGGATAATTCATCGTACCTTTCCACAAGATACAATCCTTGCTCCGAGATGACCAGGGGACTATGCCGCACCGTTTTTGCGATTGAGCCGGCATAACCGGCAAAACCGCTGCTCAGAGAGTGATAAACGTCTGCTTGTGGAATCTCCTGAATAAATTGCAAACTATCCAGAAGAATTGAATTAAGCCCGTTAAATGTCCAAAAATATTCTGCAAATGAACCTTTCTGGTAATTCTTATAGTAGGTATTTACGACAAAATCCCAATAGTCCTTTGAAGTCATCCACTCTTTGCCGACTGAAGTTAGACCCTGGAGGCGGACAATATTTTCAAAATCCGCGGGCTCTCCATTCATAACATTCTCCATAAGCTTGACCAGCGCAGATGAGACTTTTTGAGGCGCATTATTAGTTTTTGCTCCCGCTTTGGTCCTTATCAGTGGTTTTATTATTACCCGGTCCACATTTGGAAATTTCTCATATACCGGCTTCCATTTGCTTTCTTCGGTGGGCGTAATACAATAAATATCAAAAGTTACGTCTTTCAAAGCTTTGATAAGCATATGTGCCCACTCACTCAGACCACCCCGAATGATAGGATACGAGCCTTCAGCAATAATACATACCCTCATTAATTATTCACGTACCTTAATTAAAATCTCTTTATATTCATAATATGGTTGTTTTAATACTAAGTATATTCGTATGGTAGCTTACTTCACGCTGAAAATACCACGTATTTTTAGTATATATGTAAGTGATTCCAGGCGGCGGGATTCTGATAATGACGTTGTAGTATACAACAGTGTGGGGGGAGGCTTTGCCGGTCTGGTCTTCGCGGGAAATAAACATCAACGACGTTCGATGAAAATGTTGGTCTTGCGAGTTTTTAGGCAGGTTTTATCCAACATATTTTATGGTGATCAAGAAACGCGTTCTTGTGGTTGATGATAAACCGGGAGTAATTCGGTTCTTCAAATTAATCCGGCTCCGGCCGGGTATGAAGCCATTAGTGTCATATACAGAGAACAGGCTCTGCCGCCGGTTCGATCCGAGAAACAGGATAATACACTTCTTGATATTCTTATGGCACAGAAGGCTAGCCCTTCTTTCGCCTGACGGCGGAGCTCTTTGAGTTACTCTCTGTTCCCCGGCTACCTTTCTTCTGCCTTGCTTTACCATCAGGCCACGCCTCCGATCCGGGGCGGTCGGGGATATCTTCCATCGCCAGTACAATATTCTGTGTGGTACCGGTTCCGTCATAGATGCGCCGTGCATTGAGCAGCATTGTTCGTTGGCCGAGGCCGGGGAAGACATATTCCACCCGAAATCCCTCGAATACCTTGTTTCCTTTAAGGATGCTTGGTCAGCAGCGCTCTCAGTCGCGATATATCCCACTGGTGATTACCCGGGTCGTAAATGCTTCGCCTTTCGGTATCTTTTTTATTCACCCCAAATGTCGTATAGAAAATCCGGCTGGCTGAGATAACCCTCGGTTTTCATCGAGCAATAGCTGCGGATCCCGTATGGTACCGATAATACCTTGAGCATATGCTAACGCCGTCTTCATCTGATCAATATCCTCAAAATCTGCCACTACACCCTCAAAGGTATTATCGGCGGTACGGTAAGAGTGAATCCTAATGGAGTACCAATGCCCATTCTTGTAGTCATATAATGCATTTCAATAAAACTCTTATTAAAAACCGGATTGTTTAGTTATAAATAATTATTATGTGTCAATTTCATGGTGTCACATTTTGGGTAACCATCGCATAGCCTGCATTTTGCCAGACGAGATATCCTCCATCCAGAACAAAAACATTATGATATCCGAGTACGTACAGCTCTTCTGCCAGCTCCAAACCGGCGGGACATCCGGGAGCACAGTATGCAATTAAAACAGCATCCTTGTCTATCAATACGGTTTTCGGGTCTACTGTTCCGGCCCATACGGAGGAGACCGGTAAGCTGATGGCACCGGAAACATGTGATACATCATAATCTACTTTGTACCTGGCATCCAAAAAAATAGCTTGTGTCTGGTCTACAAGGGTTTTTGCAGTTACAGCATTGACATAGTAAACCCCCCCGTAAGGCTGTACGTTTGTTGACCTTATGGCTGCCAATAGAAGCTGTTGACTTTCAGGACTCGTGGCAGGTGTAGTAACCGGCGTCACCACCGGGGCAGGTGTAGTAACCGCGATTACCACCGGGGCAGGTGTAGTAACCGTCATCACTACCGGGACAGGTGCAGTAACCGTCGTCACCACCGGGGCAGGTGTGGTAACCGCCATTACCACCGGGGCAGGTGCAGTAACCGTCGTTACCGGGGTAGGTTGAACAACCGGCGTCTCCGAAGTGGGCTGAATTGCTGAGCTCGTCTGGGTTACGGTTGTGGAGCAGCCGGATATGCTTACCAGTCCAATTGATAATACTACTACTGTCAGGATTACACCCAAGAATGATCTTAATTTCATGATAAGGCTCCTTTATAATTTTTATTGTGGAACACTAATTTTTTAATCAGCAACACTAAGGAAATCCTGGTTCTGTCAAAAAAGAATGTAAAAAGCGAACCTAACAATAAGAGAAAATCCTCAGAGACTGCGATCCAGTTAGCTTTTCTAATAATCCCAACGAAACAACCGCAATCTATATCAAGACCGCGTATCATACTGATTACAGCAAGACAAATGAATATCACCAATGATATTGAAATAATAAGAGATGCCGCTCTGACTTTTACTCCTAAAATGAGAGCCAGACCCGACAACAATGTTATCCATGGAATAACAGCGGCTGACATGCCAATTATTGAAGACGGGAAAAGCCTGTAGTTGTAAATGGACGAGGCGAGTCCCATCGCATTTAAAACATGCGGTACTGCGCTGTACACAAATATCGCGCCGATTAAAAGTCGGATTATTAGATGAATGTAATCATTGTTTAGGAATTTCATAGTCACAACCCTTATTTATCTACCGGGTAACCGGCGGCTTCCCAGCCCTGATATCCTTCTACCAGGACAAAAACATCGGTGTATCCGCGTTCGGATAAACCTTTTGCCACGTCCAAAGCAAGTTCGCATTCACCGCCGTCGCAGTATGTAATTAAAACGGAGTCCTTGTTTGGCAATATTTTGCCTGGATCTATCTCCCCCATTAAAAATTCTCTGTCCGGCACGTTGATGGCTCCGGAAATATGTCCTGCCTCATATTCCTGAGCATTTCTGGCATCAATAAAAACGGCATTCTTTTCATCATACAGCTGTTTAGCAGATGCAAATTCGATAACGGTAACTCCGTAGAGCTGTTTAGCTTTCGCCTTTAAAATTACCACTTGATTCTGTTGAATCCTGGGAATCAGTGTGCCGCTAAAGGCGTTACGCAGTAATGAATAGTTCAATAATCCGCCCAGCAGAATGGCTAATGCTATAAAATATAAACAATCTTTGATTATCGGCCTCCACGAAAAGGTCGGACGTCTACCGGCGGATACTGAGGCGTAATCAACTTTCGTTTGTGGTAGCATTAGCATATTACTCCGTAGTTATTGTCTTTCTCCTGATTATTTCTCACTCACTTAACCTGACCTAACTATATTCGTATGCAATATCTAGACTTTGTCTAAATTTCATTACTCTTACTTCTTAAATTGTAGTCACATACCTGTGCTTAAACAATCAGTGCAAGAACCTATTTCTGGCGTGGAATGTTACTTAATGCCAACACTGTATTGAGGTGGACCCCATTGTTAGGACAGCAAGGGGGCTAAATTAAGATAGTGTCCTGCTGCATCAATGATACCTTGTGTTAAGGATTCTACCACACTATTCTCTGGTTCATCAAAGGGGATTG
>Ga0182021_10004869_pt1 | contig 15832 bp, 17 predicted proteins | sample 612E3MmetaG_FD_120493 | JGI IMG/M metagenome (GOLD analysis project Ga0182021, IMG submission 120493) | Permafrost microbial communities from Stordalen Mire, Sweden - 612E3M metaG (Illumina Assembly) | ecosystem: Environmental > Terrestrial > Soil > Wetlands > Permafrost | place: Sweden... | reverse complement strand
CTGGCTGGCGGTCATTGGCTTGCCGCACCATCCGCAAGGCATCCTGACGCCGCGAGGGCCGCCGTACGTCTTTCGCGCGGCCGCCATCTTGCGGGCGGCGCGTGTAGTCAGCGTGCGCGGCATAAGCTGCTATTTGCCGTCTCTCCGGAGCAACTCGCCGATGGCGATCACGAGCTTGTCGATGCGCTCGTCGGTCTCCCGGCCGCGCTCGCGAGCCTGGGTCATCGCGAGGTCGTGGGAATGCAACCATTCGCCGTGCTGTTTCAGCAGCTCCGCCTGCCGCGATTGAATCCCGCTCATTACGATGGCGGTCTCCTGCAACTCCTTAATGGCCTGTTGAATGTCCGGCACTTTTTGAGTATAGCAGATCTGGCACAACAACGTCAACGCAAATCGCAAGTCCGCGGCGCAGCATGTTACCATCGTTTTTCTTCGAGGCTTATCGTTTGCGCAAGGTCCCCCTCATCGAATCGCTGCGGATTATCGGGCGAGGCTCGCTCAACTGGACCGCCCAACGCCCCATCGTGGTTTCCTTCGAAGTGACGGACGCCTGCACGTGCTACTGCAAGCACTGCGACCACGGCGGGCCGCGCGACGAATCGCGCAATTTGCAGCCCGCCGAATACCGCCGCTACATGGAGGCGCTGCGCCCGTGTGTCGTGCAGGTCTCGGGCGGCGAGCCGCTCATGCGCGACGACGTGGTCGAGATTGTCCGCCACATCAAGAACGGCTCGAAGCTGCCCTACACCATCCTGGTTTCCAACTGGTCGCTCATGACCCGGGAGAAGTACCTGGCCCTGCGCGAGGCGGGCATCGACCAGTTCTCCGTCAGCCTGGATTTCCCCGACGAACGGCATGACGATTTCCGCGTCTATCCGGGCCTCTATCGCCAACTGGAGGACCTGATTCCGCGCCTGGCGAAGCTGGGGCACGACGACATCGTGCTCAACAGTTGCATCACCAGCGAGAACGTAGGCGAGATCGGCGCCATCGCCGACAAGGCTCGTGAATGGGGCGTCAACCTGTGCTACAGCGCCTACTCGGCGCGGCGCACCGGCTGCCGGGACTACTTCCTCAACACGCCCGAACAGCTTGCGCAATTGCACGCGCACCTGGACCGCGTGGAGGCGCGCCGCGACCACACCAACTGGATCGTCAACTCGCCCTCCACCCTCGAAGCCACACGCCGCTACTTCGCCAGCCACGGGACTCCCGGCTGCAAGGCCGGCCTGCGCTTCCTGGTGGTGACGGCCGACGGCGCGTTGCAACCCTGCTCCATGCAGTTCCAGCGCTACCCGCTCGAAGAACGCAGCCGCATGATCCGCGAATTCACCAGCCGGAACCAGTGCGACGAGTGCTACGTCTCCATCCGCTCCTACCTGGACAAGAGCTTTCCGCAATTGCTGTGGGAGAACGTGAGCGGGTTCTTCTCTTTCAGTTCAAGCGAAAAATAACGCTGATCGTGGCGATCAATTCCACCGGCTCGCCGTTGAGCAGCGTAGGCTCGTAGACCCACTGCCGGACCGCTTCCAGCGCGGCGGGCGCCAGCAGCGGGTGGCCGCCCATCAGTCTCAGCTCGCGAATGCGGCCGTCGGTGGCGATGACACCCACCAACTGCACCGTGCCCGCGACGTGCATCTGCCGCGCCAACTGCGGGTACCGCGGCTCCACTCGATGGATGAGTCGCGCCATTTCAACCCGGCCGCCCACCGTAACCTGCTTGGGTGACATCGGAGGAGGGTTCACCGCGGCGACAGGCGCCCTTTCAACCACCGGCGGCGGTGGCGCAACGTCCGGAAGACTCGGCCATAACGCGCCGGGAACGCCATTCCGCTCGCCACTGCCGATGCCCCCCGGAACGCCGTAGCCCGAGGCTGCAACCGGCTCATCGACGATGATCGCGGGCTTCTCGGGGATGCTGGTAGGCGCGATCAGCCCCGACACGCTTTGCAGCCGCTCCACCGATGGCCGTGCGGGACGCGGCTTGGCGGCATCCCCCGCGGGCGTCGTCGGCACCGTCGGCAGAAGCCACGCCATAATCGCCCGCGAATGCGGCAGAGCCTGTGGCGAGACCAGCGGCACCAGGGCCGCGCACGCCACCAACAGAGCCTCTCCCGTGAAACCCAGACAGGTGTTCCACAATCGCTTCCCGGCAAACCCGCTGGAAACCGTTGCTAGCTCGAACATGATGCTGCCTCCTTTCCTGGACACACGACTCCCCTGAACATGAAATGGGATGGTGCCTGGTGGGGCAGGCGGTGCTCGCCTGCCCGGCGGCGGCTCGAAACCGCCGCCAGCCTCAATCGCGAGTGCGTCCGGCTGTTGACATCGTCAACCTCCACCCGAATAGACACCGCATCGCCAAGGAAGTTCCAGTGCATGATGGAAGTGTGCAACTGCCGGACCCTGTCAAGCGCATGATCGACGAGCGGGCCGAAGCCGTCGGCTTTGCTCCCCTCAAGAACGCCGCAGCAGCCATGTCCGCCGCCTACCGCGACAACCGCGCCGCACGCCTGCCGGACCCCGCCCGCACCGCCGCCTACCTGGTCACCCGCATGCCGGCCACCTTCGCTGCCGCGCACGCCGTGCTGCGCGAGTTGCGCGAGCGCCTGGGAGCGCGCCCCATCTCGAGCGTGCTGGACATCGGAGCGGGAGCCGGCGCAGCGTCCCTGGCCGCGCGCGCGTGCTTTCCGGCAATTGAAGCCATCACCATGGTGGAGCGCGATGCCGCGCTAGCCGCCGCCGCCGGCCAGTGGCTGCCCGAAGCCGCCCTGATGCTGGAAGACGTCACTCGCGTGAAGCCCCTTCCGCCGCACGACCTGGTGATCGCGGCCTACTCGCTGGGCGAGATCGCCGAGCCCATGGCGGCGCGCTTGTGGCAGGCCGCGCGCGTGGCGCTGGTGGTCGTCGAACCCGGCACGCCGCGCGGGTATGCTCTCATTCTCAAGGCGCGCCAGGAACTGCTCGAAGCCGGCGCCTGCATGGCGGCGCCCTGCCCCGCCGCGACGCCCTGCCCGCTGGCCGCACCCGACTGGTGCCACTTCGCGGCGCGCGTGGAGCGCTCGTCCATCCACCGCCGCATCAAAGATGGGGAGCTGGGTTACGAGGACGAGAAGTTCAGTTACCTCGCCGTAGCGCGCGAGCCGGTGGACCTGCCCGCATCGCGCATCATCCGGCGGCCCCGCCAGCATCCCGGCTTGATCGAACTCGAAACCTGCACGCCCGCCGGCCTGCAATCGGTTCGCGCACCCCACCATGACCGCCAGCTCTTCCGCGCCGCCCGCAAAGCCGCTTGGGGCGCCGCCTGGGGCTGACTATCAATTACCGAGGCCCGCAAAATACGGTGGCTGAAGAGAGTGTCCCAGGGCGCTGGGGTGCCCTTTGAGCCGGGCCGCGCGCCGCAAGGACGCCCGGTCTGTCACCGTATTTTGCGAGCCTCGGTAACTTGTGGGCACATCCGCGGTTTGGGCGTTATACGGCCGGATGGCAGCGATGGACGCCGATGCCGAATTGCTGCGTTGCAGGAACAGATCGACGTGACCATTTCGAGTTTGAGGAGTATTAAGTGTACACTGAAATAGCTCACGCGTCCTGAGCTAGGGGAGTCTCATGGCGCTAGCATTGTCGTTCCTCGTTGTTGCGGCATTGGCCGGGTCCCTCCCGGCACAGACGCTAAACGAAGTGGTCGCGGCCGGCTACCAGCAGTACGTGCCTTCTGTTGTCGCACCGGGTCAGGTGGTCACGCTCTTTGTCCGCAGCCTGAACGTTCCGGATGCCGATGCCGGTGTCGGTGCGCTTCCACTCCCCACCAGCCTGTCGGGGGTGAAGGTCCGGATTTCGATTCCTGGCACGCCTGCCGGATACCCGACATTTCTCCCCATCTTCAAAATTCGCTCACTCGATTTTTGCGCCGGACGTCTGAGTGTGTCATGCCCGGCTACGCAGATAACCGTTCAGATTCCGACCGAACCCACCTGCGTGCCGAACGGAATACCTGACGCCTGCAATTTCAATGGCGCTATTGGCACCACGCTGAACGTTGAAGTGAACGGCAACCCCGGACAGGATTTCGCTGTTCGCCTTGGCAGCGCGAGCCCGCATATTTTGAACTACTGTGACACTGTCTCGGGGACGCCGGGCGGTTGCTGGCCAATGGTCACACATACGGACGGAAGAGGAGTGAACCCTTATCAGGCCGCCCGGCCAGGAGAGGAACTCAGCGTCTGGGTGACCGGGCTGGGGCCGACTCTTCCGTCCGTAAAGACGGGCGACCCTGCGCCTTCGCCGGCACCGGCAGCCGTTTACAAACCGAATTTTGTGCTGAGCTATGGCGTGCCGGTTCCGGCCACTGACGGAGGGCTGGGGATGTGGGTATTCGTGCCGGTGGAAGTCGCCATCGCCCCGTCTTTTGCGGGCCTGGCTCCTAACTACGTTGGCCTGTATCAGATCAATATCCGGCTGCCTGACACAGTGCCACTGCAAGCGCGAACGGCTGCGGGGACAATCGGCACGGCGCAACTCGGTCTGAGTCTTAGCGGCCAGATCATCGAGCAAGTTGAGGTCTACATCCAGCAGTAACGGCGTTTCCGCTCACCGCTGAGGCGAACCGCTCCCTTTGGTCACGGCTCGGTGTTGGAGCTGTCCCGTTGACGGTCGAAAATCTGCTGAGGCGGCAGCGGCGCACCGCCCACAAACACCGCGCTAGTGGATCATGGAGTAGACGATGTAGTTGATGCGGTAGCGGTAGGCCAGGGCATGGCTCCGCGCTGTTGAGTTCTTGGGGTCGAACTGAAGAGGCGCTGATCATTTCCACATGAGTGTATTGTGGTCATCCCGGACTTGTGGGCCACGTCGGTGCGCCACGCATCGGAGGTTGGCCGCCTTTCGGGCGGCCGTTTCATGCGCGTTTGCGGGTTTCAGCTCGCGCTGCAAATCGCAACCAGCGCCCTTAGCGCATCATTCACCGATTCGAATCTGGAAAGGCCTCGGCCAGCTCAGGGTCAAGGAGCATTACATTGGTTCCGCGACGGTATCTGTCCACGTACTTGCCCCGAACGCCACCGGAAAAGTCGTACTCCGCCCTCATCTCACGAGCACGGCCCTTAGAGGGAGGTTTCTTCATAGCTGTGTATTTCATGCTTCACCGAGCGTGCGCCGGTCGGGCGGCGATTCCGCACATCTCCCGCCGAGTTTAGCGAATCGGAAGCCTCCCCGGGAGCGCGGCCTCTGCGCGCGGCCTCTACACGGATGAAACGTCGTTGGCCCGCCCCGCCGCTTCCCTCCCTACTCCCGAAGCCCGAAGTCCCTCGTGTACTCCCCAATTGAGCCGCTGCCTTGGTCATAGGCGTGATCCGGCGCGCGCGCGACCACCATCAGCTCGCCGGCGTCCAGCCAGTTCAGCTCGCATCGCGCGCAATCGTCGATCACTATGTTTCCAGGGCCGGCGTAGAAGTGCGTGTCCATGGCGCGGTGGCACTGGGGACACTGGATACGCCGCCGCAGCTCCTGGGGATCGGGCGGATGCGGGATCGCCGAAGCGTCCGCCCGATTGGCCCGAAGGTCTCGCAGTACCAGGACGAAGACCGGCGCGGGAATCAGGCTGCCGCGGCAGCGGGTGCAGTAGTGAATCTGGTGCGCCCCCAGAATGGCGTGCACCAGCGGAATGGCGCAAACCGGGCAGGAAAGCTCCGAAGGGTCGTCCAGGACGCGGACCCCGTCGGCATTCTTCTCCGGGAAGTACTCGCCCTTGCAGTAGTCGCAAGTCAGGCACTCCCGGCCATCCCGCAGGCGCATCGACGCCCCGCAATTCGGACAGTTCATGGCGCGCTACGCCCCCTTCGCACTCTGGGGTTTGCCGCATTCGGGGCAGAACTTGGCGGCGCGGGGAATCCCCTGCCCGCATTCCTGGCAGAACCTGCCGGGAGCGGCGGGCTGAGCCGCTGGCGCCATGGCATTCATCATGGTCTGCGCCATGGATACACCGGCGCCGAGACCCACGCCGACCCCCGCCGCGCCGCCCGTGTTGGCGGCAGCCGTCTCCAGGGATTGGGCGGCTTCGAATTGCGTGTAGCGCCCCAGGTCGCCGGCCAGGTTCATGCCGATCCGCCGGTCCAGGACCTTCTGCAGCTCGTCGGGAAGCGACAGGTTCTCGATCACAAACGAATCGAGCGCCACGCCCAGCGCGGTGAGGGAGGGCTGCAACACCGCCACCACTCTTTGCGCCAGTTCCGCCTGGTGCGCCGCCATGTCCAGAAATGCCACCTCCGAGGGAGCCACCACATCGGTCAAACGCGCCACAATGGTGTTGCGAAGCTGGCCTTCCAGATCCTCCACGCGGTAGACCTCGCGCGTGCCGCTGACGTTAGGGAAGAAGGCCCGCGGATCGGCGATGCGGTAGGAGTAGATGCCGTACGCGCGCAGGCGCACGGCCCCGAATTCCTTTTCCCGGATGGTGATGGGCGTGGCGGTTCCCCAGCGCTGATCCATCTGGATTCGCGTCGAGAAGAAGTACACGTCCGACTTGAAGGGCGACTCGAAATCCTTGTCCCAATGGTTGAGATCGGTCAGCAACGGCAGGTTGCGGGTATTGAGGGTGTACAAACCGGGGCCGAACACGTCGGCGATCCTGCCTTCGTCGACGAACGCCGCCATCTGCGATTCGCGCACGGTCAGCCGCGCGCCGTTCTGAATCTCCATGTCGGCGAAGGGATACCGCCAGGCGAGTATGCCCTCTTCGGGCTCGTTCCATTGGACGACATCAATGAACTGCTTTTGCAGAAAGCTGGCAAGCGACATGATTGCTCCGTCCGGCGCGTGGGCGCACCCGCGCCTTCCGCAATGTTGGGGGAATTCCGGCCCAAAGGAAAAGTTGCCGGAAGCAAGCATCCGGCCCCTAACTTCCGGCAGCGGGGAGGCACGAAGCCACGCCGGCGGCACCGCCTGCGCCACCGCCTGCCTCGCCCGCTTGCGGGCGATTCTTTCAAGGCTCTGCGGAGCGCGGCATCGGCCCGCCCTAATCCACCAACTCTTCGCGGCGAATCGTAGGATGCTGCCCGGGGCCATCCTGCTCGGGAGGCGCCCCGGAGCCAGGGGCTACGCGCAGGCGGGGACGCCCGTCCCGGTCGTCGGTCTTGCGGCGGTCCCCAAATCCAATCAGACGGTCGCGCATGGCGCGGTACTCCGAGGTGGTCACGACGTATTCGGGCTTGTCGGGCAGGATCCGCTGGATTTCCTCTTGCGTCTTGCGGATGCGGTCGGCGTCCATGGGGTGGGTGGAAATCACCCGCGCCATGAGGCCCGGCTCGGTCTTGCGCAGGGATTCGATCTTCTCGAAGATGCTCAGCGCGCCGTTGGGATCGTACCCGGCGGCGTACATGTACTGCACACCCAGATAATCGGCCTCGGATTCGTCGTCGCGGCTGAATTTGAGGAACGTCATGGGGATGGCCAGGCCGGCCACCTGCCGCGCGGCGTAGCCGGTCCAGCCGCCCAGCAGCACGCCCAATGGAATGCTGGCCAGGTCGGCCATCTCATTCTTGGTGGCCCGCCGGGTCATGTGGCGCGCAGCCACGTGAGCGATCTCGTGGGCCACGGCGCCCGCCAGCTCGTCCTCCTCATCGGCAATCTTGATGAGGCCGGTGTAGACGAAGATGTACCCGCCCGGCAACGCGAAGGCATTGGGTTGCTCGCCATCGATCGGTTCGCAGGACAACGGCACCTTGGCGTCCGAGTTCCGCGCCAGGTTCTGGCAAAGGCGGTTGAGGTACTCGGACACCAACGGATCGTCGACCATCTTGGCCTGCCGCTGGACTTGCTGTGCCAGGGCTTTGCCGAGCGCCATCTCCTTCTCCAGCGAGTAGAAATCGATCCCCTTGCCCACATCCCGATTGCCGATCTGGCTGGGATCGTCCTTCTTCTTGTCGGCGGCGTGCAGGCATGCAGCCAGCGCCATGGCCAGGATTAGAGTTGAAAGTGTTCGCATGGGCGCCCCCATAAGCCATTATCAACGTATTCTAGAAGAAATGAATCTCGATTCTGTTCGGAACAGCACTGCCGGGCTGCCGCTATGGCAGCGGTACGCGGACCAATTCCCGGTTCGCGAGCGCCTGGCCTATTTGAATCACGCGGCCGTGGCGCCGCTGTCGAAGCCCGCGGCGGATGCCATGAAGCACCTGGCCGACGATTGCCTGGCTTTCGGCAGCCTGCACTATGGCGAGTGGCTGGCCGCCTACGAGGGTCTGCGGGTGGCCGCCGCCAAACTGCTGGACGCCGACCGGTCGGAAATCGCTTTTGTCAAAAATACGTCGGAAGGCATCGCCACCGTAGCCATGGGCCTGGATTGGAAGCCGGGGGACCGGATGGTGGGGTTCCGCGAGGAGTTTCCAGCCAACTATTTCCCCTGGAAGCGGTTGGAACAAAAGGGGATCGAGGTCACGTGGCTCTCCGTCACGGACTCCTTGGACCGGATCGACGAAGCCACCAAGGGCGCACGGCTCCTGGCCATCAGTTTTGTGCAATTCCTCAGTGGACGGCGCGCTCCCATTGAAGCGATTGGTGAGATTTGCCATCGTAACAGATGCATTTATTTAGTAGATGCCATTCAGGGCCTTGGCGCATTTCCGCTCGATGTGCGAGCCTGCCGGGTGGATGCCCTGGCAGCCGACGGGCACAAGTGGCTGTTGGGGCCGGAAGGGTGCGGCATCCTCTACATAAATCAGGCACTTCAAGACCGCGTAGAGCCAGTGGAATTCGGCTGGACCAACGTGGCCCGATACGACGACTATGCCTCCCGTGACATGACCTTGAGGCAAGATGCTGGTCGCTATGAATGCGGAACTCTAAATACCATTGGATGCTTTGGATTAAAGGCTTCAATTGAGTTTTTACTTGAAGTCGGCGTCGGAGAAATCGCCCCGGTTGTCCAAAATCTCGGTGATCGGATTGCCCAGGGCGTCGAGGCTCGCGGCTACGAACTCATGGGAGACCGGACGCCGGAAACGGGTGCGGGCATCGTAACCTTCCGCAAGCCGCCGCTCGACGCCGGGGAGATTGTACGAAAGCTGCGCGCCTCCGGCATCGTCACGGCGCCTCGAGCCGGGTGGGTGCGTACGTCGCCCCACTTTTACAACAGTCCTTCCGAGATCGACCGGCTGCTGGAAGCGTTGCCGTGATGGGCTGGCTACGCAAGCACCCCATTGCGGCTTTCCTGCCCCTTCAGGCGCTGCTCGGTTTCTGGAATCTCGGGCTGCGGTCGCCTTGGATGGACGAGGCGGAAACGCTCCTGGTGGCGCGGCGGCCGGTCCGCGAAGTCCTGCGCTTTGTGTCGGAAGGCTCCATCCCCCTTTCTTTTTCCTCCTCGTGCACGCCTGGCAGCGGTTGCCATTGGGACTGGACTGGGTAGTCGAAGCCCGCGCGCTGTCGGCGGTCTTCGCGCTGGCGGCGAGCCCGGCCTGGCGCTGCTGGCGACGGCCAATCTGGTTCTCTTGCGCGGATGAATGCGCGATCCGCCGGCTTGGTCTCACGAGCTGCTGGAGTTTCGGCGATAGAAGGGCCGCAAGATCCCCCGAACGGGGGAAACGCGGCTGCGACTACCGAGGGATGTGCGATCCCGAAAACCGCCGTAGACTGAGTGCATGTACAGTGGACAACGGCTTGAGGCGATCGACACCCGATGGATCTTCCGCGCTTACGCCGCCATGGCTTCGCTCGCCGGATTCCTGCTGTTCGGTTGGGGTCCGATGTGGTTCGGCACCGATCTGGCCGGCCAACCATGGGGCAAGGCGGCGCTCATCCGAGTGGTAGGTTCGATCCTGCTCGCCGCCGGATGCTGTGCCGCCGGTTTCGCCGCGGTAGACGATCCCCCTGGCCGGCGGCGCGGGTTGTTGTGGTTCGCGGCCGGGCACGCCGTTATCTGGCTGGTGGTACTTTCGCAACGGCTCGCAATCTGGGGTCCCGGACTGGCAGAGAGGGCTGCGCTGCTGCTATTTGTCCTAGTCTTCGTTCTCTTCTATCTGTGGGCGACCTCCGAAGGCGACTATGCGGGTGGGACGCCGAGCAGCTTGTTCGGAAGCGCCAATCCGAATTCGGCCGATCGACTGCGCTCGCAGTATGAGCAACAGATCCGCGAGGTTGCCAGACAGGAAGAGCGCAATCGCCTGGCACGGGACCTGCACGACTCCATCAAGCAACAGATTTTTGTGATTCAGACAGCCGCGGCGACGGCACAGGCGCGATTCGACGGAGATCCAGCAGGCGCCAGGCTGGCCCTGGACCAGGTCCGTGACTCGGCCCGCGAAGCTGTGACTGAAATGCAGGCGATGTTGGACCAATTGCGAGCAGTGCCGCTCGAGAACGCCGGCCTCGTGGAATCCCTGAAGAAACAGTGCGAGGCGCTTGGGTTCCGCACGGGTGCACGAGTGGAGTTCAAGCTCGGGGACCTTCCCCCGACTGAGGCTCTTCCCCCAGGTGCCCATGAAGCGATCCTGCGGGCAGCGCAGGAGGCGCTGGCGAATGTCGGCCGACACGCGCGCGCCGGTAACGTCTTGGTCTCACTTGGTTCCGTGCACGGGCAGGTCGAACTCAGAATCCAGGATGACGGAGCCGGGTTCGACCCAAATCAGGGCTATCGGGGCCAGGGGATTGCCAACATGCGCGCCAGAGCCGAGGAGTTCGGGGGCAAGTTCGAGCTCATCAGTCAGCCGGGAAACGGCACAAACATAGCGTTTTCGATTCCGTACACGGCGGGCGAGACGCCACGAGAATACCGGCAGAAAGCCGCGACATGTGGCGTATTGCTGGTGATATCGACCCTTGTCCTCACCCGGACGAAGTCTGGGGGGATGGCCGCGCCGGCGGTGATCGCCGCGGTTGGCTTCGTTCGCTACATCGTGGCATACCGCCGCGCGCGAACGCGAAGCGAGGCTGCCCGATGACCCAGGTGTCAATTGCGCTGGTAGACGATCACCGGGTGGTCGCGCGCAGCCTCAAGGCTTATCTGGAATCGTTTCCGGATCTCAGAATAGTCGGCATCGCAGCCAGCGGCGAGGAGCTATTGAGCCACATCCAGGAATGGAAGCCCCAGGTGGTGCTGCAAGACTTGCTGATGCCCGGCGGAATGGACGGCGTCGAGACCATCCGCCGCATTTCGGAATGCGCCCCTTCCGTGAAGGTCATCGCCCTCACCGCATCCACCGATGAAGCTCGGATGATGGGCGCTCTGCGCGCCGGCGCGGCCGGGTACGTTCGCAAAGATGCGGAGCCCGAGACCCTGCTGGCAGCCGTTCGCGCGGTCGCCCGGGGCAAGACCTACATCGATCCTTCCGTGAGCCGGCAGATTCTCCGGGCCACTTCCCCCCATGACGATCTGACACCGCGCGAAATCGAAGTTCTGCGGCAGCTTGCGCTGGGCCGGTCCAATAAAGAGATTGCCGACGCCCTCTCCATCGGCGATGAAACCGTGAAGACGCACGTCGGCAACGTGTTCGCCAAGCTTCAGGTGGAGAATCGGGCGCAAGCCATCGTGCAAGCGCTCAAGCGCGGCCTAGTCTCGCTGGAAGAACTGGAATAGCAGTCAACCCAGCGCCTGCTCCAGATCCCCGACGATATCTTCCACGGCTTCGATGCCCACGGAAAGGCGCACCAGGTTGTCGCGAATGCCCATGCGCTCGCGGTGCTTGGGCGAGATCTCGCGGTGCGAGCTCATCACCGGGTAGAGCATCATGCTGTGGACGTCGCCCAGCGAGGTAGCGCGCACCACCAGCTTGAGCGAATCCATGAAGCGGAAGACCTCTTCCCTGCCCGCGTTCCGGATCTCGAAGCTCACCATGCCGCCGTAGAGGTTGGCCGGAAACAGGCGCTGGATGGCGGCGGCGTCGGGGTGCGCCGGGGCGCCCGGAAAGTACACGCGCTCCACCTTGGGGTGCGCGCCCAGCCAGGCGGCCACGCGGCGCGCATTGGCGCACTGGCGTTCCATGCGCAGCGGAAAAGTCTTGATGCCGCGCATCGTCAGGTAGCTTTCAAACGGCCCCAGCACCGGACCGACGATGCGGGAAAGGGTGCGCAGGGCCTCGAAATGCTCCTGGTCGGAGACCACCATGCCGCCCAGCACGTCACCGTGGCCGGCCAGGTATTTGGTGACGCTGTGAACCGTAAAATTGGCGCCCAGTTCCAGCGGACGCACCAGCAGCGGCGTGCCGAAGGTGTTGTCCACTACCAGAGCGGCGCCGGCCTGGCGCGCGATCTCGGCGATCTTGTCGATCTCGGGCACGCGCAGCAGGGGGTTGGAAATGGTCTCGACCAGGATGCAGCCGGGCCGGGCTTCCGCCACCACGGCGCTCAGTGCATCCAGATCGCACACGTCGGCGAACCGGACGGCCACGCCCGCGGGTTCCAGCACCTTCATGAGCAGGCTGATGGTGGCGCCGTAGAGCGCGTCGGCCGCCACCACGGATTTCCGCCGGTCGGCCAGCGCGGTGGTCATGGCCATCTGCACAGCCGCCATTCCGGAGGCGCAAGCCAGCGCGCCGTGGCCGCTTTCCATCGCAATCATGAGCTCTTCGAGCGCCGCGTTCGTGGGGTTGTCGTAGCGCGCGTAGCTGTAGCCCGGCTCGGTCCGGGCGAAGACGCGGTCGAGCTGTTCCATGGAGTCGTAAAAGTAGCTCGAGGCGAGGTGAACCGGGGTGGTGACGGGAACGGCGGGCCCGGGCTTTTTGCGGTCGCCCGCATGGACGGCTTGGGTTTCGATCTTCAACTCGATTTTCTCTTCCAGCGGACGCCGGACTTGGTGTCCTCGAGGATAATGCCCTGTTCCAGAAGCTGGTCGCGAATCTGGTCGGCGAGCGCGAAGTTCCTGGCCTTCTTAGCCGCGGTACGCTCCGCGATCCGGCGGTCGATTTCCGCGTCGGATATCTCGCCGCTGGCGACGGTGGGCTTGAGCACGTCGAATATGGAATCGAAGCGGTCCAGAAACTGGAGCGCCGCGGCGGCGTTGCCCGCACGGAACCCGCCGGAGTCCATGGCGCTGTTGGCATCGCGCACGTACTCGAAGACGGCGGCCAGCGCTTCGGCGGTATTGAGGTCGTCGTCGAGGCTGTCGGAAAACGCCTGGGAAGCCTGCGCGGTGCGGGCCATCAACGGCTCGTCGAGGCCCTCGGGGTACTGGTCGGTTTCCAGCCGCAGCTTGAAATTGCGCAGACGGTCGATGGCGATGGCGGACGATTTGAGCCCGTCGAAGGTGAAGTTGAGCGATTTGCGGTACGGCGCCGAAGCCAGCAGGTAGCGTATGGCTTCCGGCTGGTACCCGCGCTCCAGCAGATCGCGCAGGGTGAAGTAGTTGCCCAGCGATTTGGACATCTTCTGGCCCTCCACCATGAGGAACTCGGCGTGGAGCCAGAAGCGCGCGAAGGGTTTGCCGGTCAGCGATTCCGACTGCGCAATCTCGTTTTCGTGGTGCGGGAAGACCAGATCGATGCCGCCGGCGTGAATATCCAGCGTCTCGCCCAGGTACTTGATGGCCATCACCGAGCACTCGATGTGCCAGCCGGGGCGGCCGGGGCCGATGGCGGTGGGCCAGAACGGCTCGCCTTCCTTGGGCGCCTTCCACAGCGCGAAGTCGCGGGCGTCGGCCTTTTCGTATTCGTCCACATCGACGCGCGCGCCCGCCAGGTTGCCGCTGAAATCGTTGTGCGAGAGCTTGCCGTATTCGGGAAAGGTGGAAATCCGGAAGTACACCGAACCGTCGCTGGTGTAGGTGTGGTCCCCGGCGCCCAGGCGCTCGATGGCCCCCACCATGTCGTCGATGTGCTCGGTGGCGGGAACCAGCCGCTCGGGGCGCTCCAGCCGCAGCGTGAGGCAGTCCTCCAGGAAAGCTTTGGTATAGATCGCGGTGTATTCCCCCAGCGTCTTGTGCTGGGCCACGGCATTGCGGATGATCTTGTCGTCCACGTCCGTGATGTTCATGACGTGGTCGAGGCGGAATCCGCTGGCGCGCAGCCATTTGCGCAGGAGGTCGAGGAACGTGAACGTGCGGAAGTTGCCGATATGGGCGTAATCGTAAACCGTGGGGCCGCAGGTATACATGCGGACGGTGTTGTCGCGCGCCGGCGAAAACTCCTCCACCCGCTGGGACAACGTGTTGTAGAAGCGCAAAGCCATAATGAGAGGGAAGTTTCATCGTAGCAGAGGCCAGGCTGTACTACTATCCATCGCATTCCTCGCGCGCCGCGACGAATTGTGGGGCAGGCTTGCAGCCTGCGGCGGATTGCTAATCCGCCTGCCGCCCTTGTACGCCTCCGCCGCGACCTCTGAGAATCGCCACCACTCGTTGCGGCTTGCCGCTATGCGGGACAGTTTGGCAATCCGCGGCCGATTGGCAATCCGCCTGCCACGCACCTCGTCAAACTGCCCCGCACACCAGCCAAGCCGCAGCCCAAGGTACCGAGTGTCGTTAGCCAGACGGGCAGGCCGAGTACCGCTCGGCCGCAGACTGCCAGCCTGCCCCACCCTACACCGCGGCGCTTTCGACCACTACCACTTCGTACGCACCTAATGCGGGAACCGTGAACCTGCTGCGGAAGTAGAAACGATCCACGTCGCACGGCAGGTAGACTGCCCTCCCGGCCGAGTACGTGTTGGCGATCAGCAACGGCACTTCTGTCCGTATGGGATTCTCCATCTCCTCCGGATTCGTCGCACGGGCCGTATAACCGTAAACCAATGGCGCCACGGCGCCCGCCACCAGGTGAACCGGGTTGATGCGGCCCGAAAATGGCAGCACTGACGTTTCCCGCATCCAGGCCGTCATGGGGTGCGGCTGGCGGCGGCACATGTATGCGTTCCTGGCTGGCATCAAGGGCGGATCGGGGCGTACTCGGCGCCCAGCACCTCCGCCAGCGCCAGATTCGTCCGCTTGTTCCCGGCGGCGTCGTAGAGCGAAGTTTCGTGGGAAGCGATCAATGCTCCGCCGCCGCGCACGAATTCGGCGATCAAGTGCGCCTGCGCGTCGCTCATACAGGCCAGATTCGGCAGAACCACGGCCCGGAAACCGGCCAGGCCGCCGGGGTTGAGAGCCTGGTCGCCTACCACCACCGTCTCCCCAATCGCCGCCAGGTTGCGCTTATCGTCGATGTTGCCAGGAAGGCCGAAGGTCGGCATTTTCAAGCCGGCGCCATGGGCCATGGCCTGCCACGCGCACTGCGCCTATTCCGCCGGCGGCATGGAAGCGTGCGTCCAGCCCGCTGCCCGCATCGAAACTTTCAGGTTGACGATGGGCGGCCGGCCGCTCACCGAGCGCGCGTAGCTGGCGGTCATCCCCGAAACCCAGCGCAGGTCCGGATCCGGCGTTGTCGATGGTGGACATCAGCGAGGAGAAGCAACGCGAAGCCGGGCAATGTCCAACGCCTTGTCGCGCGCCCACGTGGGGTTGTCCAGGCCGGCCAACTCACCCGTCCAGAACACGTCTTTCCGGATAGCCTGCATCTCTTTCTGGAGAAGCGCCAGGCACTCCGCGCTCGATTCGTATCGCCACGCCACCAGTTGCTTCGAGGCGGGGTCCTTCCAATCGATCCGCGACGGAAGTTTGGCGCCGAACCGCGCCTGGTACTTCTCCTGGCATTTCGAGCAGCAGCAGTGTCCCGGAAACACCGCCCTTGATGAAGAATCTTCGCGTCACGTCGACTCTCCTTCGCTGGTACCAATTCTACCCTCCCCGTACGTGAGCATATTCTAATCGAACAGTGAGCCTGGAGAAGGAGCGAAGCTCCGCCGCCGGGCCTCCTTTCTGAATTTGGTCATCAAAGGCAAATCGTAGGCAGTGGGAAAGTGGGAAACCTGCTTT
>Ga0182021_10004866_pt1 | contig 15843 bp, 15 predicted proteins | sample 612E3MmetaG_FD_120493 | JGI IMG/M metagenome (GOLD analysis project Ga0182021, IMG submission 120493) | Permafrost microbial communities from Stordalen Mire, Sweden - 612E3M metaG (Illumina Assembly) | ecosystem: Environmental > Terrestrial > Soil > Wetlands > Permafrost | place: Sweden... | reverse complement strand
TTTAGTGACACTCGCTAAGAGCAAGCGAAGTGTAGCTCGAAGCGTTAGTGGAACTATCCCAGGCACATAGTGCCGTGGGGAAAAACTTAAAACTGTCTTTTTTAAACCTAGAACTTAGAATGGGTTTTCCTTTTCACCCTTCACATTTCACGCTTCACTATTTGTACTTAACTACTTAATTACTTAAAACTTAAAACTGTTTTTTCATAATACTTAACTTCTTGAAACTATTTTCTATTGTACTTAAATATTGTTTTTTCCTGGATTCCCGCCTTCGCGGGAATGACAAAGGTTGTGTCTTTTCACTCTTCACGTTTTCTACTTACCCCTTGACAGATTGTATTTTATAAAATACAATCTGGCCATGTACGAGATTATACAGAGTGCCACATTTTCCAAATGGTTGCGTGGCCTAAAAGACCAACAGGCAAGAATGCGCGTACACGTACGACTTGACCGTGTGATGTTGGGTAATTTTGGTGATGCAGTTCCCATTGGAGAAGGACTTTCCGAATTGCGTATTCACTATGGCCCAGGTTATCGGCTGTATTATATTCAGCGCGACATGCGGGTCGTTATATTGTGCGGCGGCGATAAGACCTCTCAGCCCCGCGATATTGAAAAAGCGAAAATAATCGCTAAGGAATGGAGGGATTAGATTATGGCTGAAAAATTTACCCGATACGATACGGCCGAATATCTGAAAACCGATGCGGATATGGCGGCTTATTTTGATGCCTGTCTGGAAGAAGCTGGGGATGATCCCGCCTTTATTGCCAATGCGCTGGGCGTGATTGCACGAGCTCATGGAATGACACAGCTTGCGCGTGAAACTGGACTGGCAAGAGAAAACTTATATAAAGCGCTTTCAGCAGATGGCAACCCCGAATTTGGCACAATTCTGAAAGTTATTAAAGCCCTTGGCCTAAAGCTCCATGCTGGTACTGGAAAAACAAAAAAGGCCGCCTGAAATTACGGAGGTGGAAATTTTAAAATCTATTTTCTGGATTCCCGCCTTCGCGGGAATGACAAGCGGTGGTTTTTAACCTTGAACCTTGAACATAGAACGTAGAACTTTGAACGGCATTTCTCTTCACATCTTTATTGTCAATCTTTTCAAAGCCGGTATCAAAGTGCGCCGCAGATGTTCCACACGGCGTATCGTATATGGCTGAAGATGATCCAGTCTTAAATCCTTAACCAGAATCAGCTTGCCCATAAAATTATAATCACTGTTTTCTCTCAGCGGAATTTCAACTCTAAATAAACTATCTATGCCATTAACTTCTTTATTTTCGGAACCGGTGTTTTTAGATTTCATAAGATCATTATCGTCTTTCATTTTCCATTCACGCACCGGCTTATTTGGTAAATACAATTGTGCCTCATTAAATTTAAGCACCGCCAGCGCTTCAATTAAGTGCACCCACAGCTCATCCATATCCTGCGATTTGCCTACCGCTATCTGCAATGAAAGAAAACTTCGCCGATTCTGGCTGATACCCGCCACATCGGTTACATCCTGAAACCAGCCGTAGAATTTATCGAAGGCCAGATATTCCACATAACCCAGTTTGCGCACCAGAAAAATAAGACCAAACAAAAGTACGCCAAGAAATAAGCCTTCAAAGCCTTGGCCGCGAAATGAAATTACAAGAATGGCCACGAAACACAGTATCATCGTAATGCCGTAGATAAGCAAAACGGCGCCGCGGGACGAAAAACCTACCTTCAGAAGATGATGGTGAATATGCCCTTTATCCGGATCGAACATATTGCGTCCGATTATCCAGCGCCTGATCGGCGAAAAGATTGTATCAAAGATAGGCACGCCGAGCGCCAGCAGAGGTATAAGCATCAGGATGCCTACCTGGCTTTTCATGGAACTCCGGATGGCCAGAATGGCCACGGCATAGCCCAGTAAATAACTTCCACCGTCGCCCAGAAAGATAATCGCGGGATTAAAATTATATCTCAAAAATCCCAGAATCGCGCCGCTTCCTATGCTAAAGTAAAAAGCGGAAACGTAATCGCCGCTCATATACGATAAAAAGACCATCAAAACGCATGTAAAAAACACCACGCCGCTGGCCAGACCATCCAACCCATCAATAAGATTCACCGCGTTAATGAACAGCAGGAACCATAAAACCGTGATCACGTAACTGCTGATAAAACCGAAATGAATGCCGTGGCTACCGATAAAGAAGTGGTTGATGGTCGCCCCGCCGGCAAAGGCCAGAGAAGCTCCCAGAATCTGGAAGAGCAATTTGATCAGGGGGCTGAGGCGGCGGAAATCGTCCCACAGACCACAACCGAAAACTGCAATCAGGCCGCAAAGTCCTAAAAAGTTGGCTGATTTGAATTTATACAATTCCGATACGGAAGGTATAAATATAATCGCAAGCAGCATCGTGATTAAAGAGACAAGAAACAGAGCTATCCCGCCAACCCGCGGTATCGGCATTGTATGGACCTTGCGTTCCATCGGCATATCCATCGCGCCAAGCCTGATGCCCAGCGACCCCACCAAAGGAGTTAGGACAAGAGAAAATCCCAAAGCAATCAAAAACAACAACATCAATGTAGTAACAATCGTCATACTTTACACTTCACTAATCACTATACACTATAAACTATAAACTATAAACTGATTTTCAACCTAAAACTGTCTTTTCCTAACCTAGAACCTAGAACGTTTTTTACAAACTCGTCAGTCTAGCCAAAAGCAATCTGTAATCTTATGAATATTCAATTCTTTCGAGTAATTCGTTGCAAGCAAAAAGGCAGCATTTTTCGAAAAGTTATTGAGTTCATCACGGCTCGATTTGTAAAATTTTTCATAGCATTTTGCCATTGTCTCAACATCTATTGGGTCAGATGAAATACCAAGTGAATATTTATCTACTAACCTGGAAACCTCACCGCGTATCAGAGAAAAGATAGGTTTGGAGGCAGTCAGATAGTCACGAAATTTTAAAGGTACCGTCAGCTCAAATAAAGGCATATCTTTTAGAGAAAGGATCAGCACATCGCTTGCAGCAAAATAAGCAGGCATCTCAGATAAAGGTCTTCGCCCGGTAAAATTAACATTAGGTATCTTCTTCTCTTTAACAAACGCTTTTAAAAAATCCAGACTTGAACCATCCCCTATGATATTAAGGTATGCCGCTGGATTACTTTTAACAAATAAAGAAAAACCAGCTATTACGTTTTCGAGATTCTGAACTTTCCCGATATTTCCGGCAAAGGTAAAGTTGAAATCGCCGGGTAATTTTTCAATCTCAACCAAAACATTATCAACAGCCGGCCAGTTAGGAATAAAAATAATTTCCTTATCAGGCACAAATTTCCGTATTTTTTCAATAAAACCTTCGCTTGAGACAAGGATGAGGTCACAGTTTTTATAGATAGCCCTTACAAACCAATTTAATAAGGCCTTTCTTAATTTTGTTTCCCGAAATCCATACGCAAAAACTGTGTCTGGCCACAAATCCTGTGTCCAGATCGCCAGCTTCTTCTTAAGGAATTTCTTCGACACCACGCCCGCAATTGCTAATGTAAGCGGCCCGGTATGGTAGATAAAAATTCTATCAAATTTTTTTCCAATACATAGTAGTACAATTGTTGTGAGTATTGAAAAGGTTAAATAATTAAGTATTTTTCTGAATACACTTCTGTTGTAACCTTCAATTATAGCGACTCTATGTACTGTTATGCCATATGAGATTGTCTTTTGATAAATCCGGTTTCGAAAACCTTGATAAGCTTTACCGAATGGATAAGATGGAACCCGGGTGAGAACTTCCAGTTCATATCCCTCTGATACCCATTTCTGTACCAAGTCATTAATAAGGAAATCTTCCGGATGAAAAACTTCACATAATATAAGTGCACGTTTCATGCAGATAACAAATGTACTAGATTATTATACAAATAATTGAGGCTCGCAAGGTTGAATGATGATCATTGATGACTTCGGATATCTGTCCTATCCCTTGCTCCACACCACGCGATTAACGTAATCTGTGTAACTCATGATGACGCGTACGACTTTTTCTGATACATTGGCCACATCGTAATCTTCAACGATTTTCAGTACACGATTAGTACCTCTTGACTGCTTGTCAATGATTGCAAGAGATTCTTTTATTCGTGGCCAGGATAACCCAGCCATAATCACAGATCCTTCTTCCATCCCTTCAGGCCTTTCATGAGCCTCTCTAATATTTATTGCCGGAAAATTAAGAATAGAAGATTCTTCAGTTATCGTGCCGCTGTCGGAAAGAACTGTTTTGGCATTTATCTGGAGATTTACATAATCAGTAAAACTGAAAGGTTTGTGTAGTTCCACAAGCTGCGGCAGTTTAATGCCTTCCTGTTCAATGCGTTTTCTTGTACGCGGATGAGTTGTCATGATGATTCGTTTCCCATAGTTTTTGGCCAGTCCTTTAAGCACATCAACCAGGCCGAGGAAATTATCTTCAGAGTCCACATTTTCTTCCCTATGGCAACTCACGACAAAATAATCTTCATCTCTAAGTTTAAGTTGATCTCTAATCCCTGACTTCTGTATCTTGGGCATATAGTAATGCAGAACTTCAAACATAGGACTACCTGTTTTAATCACACGATCCGGTGGGATGCCCTCGTGTAATAGATATTCGCGGCTGATAGCGCTATAGGGCATATTAATGTCACTGATGTGATCCACGATTTTTCTATTAATTTCTTCCGGGACGCGTTGATCAAAGCAGCGGTTGCCCGCTTCCATATGAAAAACAGGAATCTTTCTGCGCTTGGCGGCGTATGCCGCAAGACAGCTATTTGTATCTCCTAAAATAAGAACAGCATCCGGCGTGATTTCAGCTAAAGCATCATCGGTGCGGCTTATTACTAATCCCGCTGTCTCTGCGGCATTCTTGCCAGCGGCCTCAAGAAAATAATCCGGCTTGCGAATTTCCAGATCATCAAAGAATATTTGATTGAGTTCAAGGTCATAATTCTGGCCCGTGTGAACAATTACATGTTCCATGTGGCGATCCAACGCCGCCATAACGCGCGACAACCTAATAATTTCCGGTCTTGTACCAATGATCGTTGCTACCTTCATAATATTAAACCTCGCAATAATAAGTATCTGGGTTATCGGGATCAAATATCTGATTTGACCAGAACAGCGTCACCAATTCCGCAGTGCCTATATTTTTAATAGAATGAGTATATCCAGCTGGAATATCCACAACAATGAATTCCTCACCGCTTACGCGATATTCAATTACATCTGATTTCTGCACCATGTCTTCTGATACTATCTTCCTAAACTTAATAAGCGCCCGACCCTGAACAACCAGAAACTTCTCCGTTTTGGTATGATGATAATGATTTCCTCTTGTAATGCCAGGTTTAGTGCGGGAAATAAAAATTTGACCGAAGGATGCCGATTTCAGAAACTCCGCCAGACTGCCCCTGTCGTCCTTTTTTATATCGAGACCGTATGCAAAATCAGATTCTTCAAGATAAGATAAATAAGTAGCGTAAAGCCTGCAAATGAAAGGATCGCTGAAAGCCGGCACTTGAAGGGTGGTCCGCGTGGCCTTGAAAAAATTAATAGTATCCACCAGCGTGCCAAGCGTTATCTTGAAAGAAGGTTCAATTTCCGCGTAAACAGAATCAGATGCAGGCACAAAGTGCTTTAGCGTTGATGGCAACAACCCAACGGCTTCTATCATAGCTGCACATACATCATCCACATAAACCAGATGCAATTCATTAGCGCGATCCGAAATCGAAATTGGAAGATTACGGGCAATGTTGTTACAAAACGTAGCAACAGCAGAGTTATAGTTGGGACGACACCACTTGCCAAAGACATTTTTCATTCTAAAAATGAAAACCAGTGCGCCCGTTTGTTTTGAATAATTCAGAAGAGCCTCTTCCGCCCTGCGTTTGCTTATGCCATACGGATTATTCAACGTGGCTTGAGCGGACGAGGAAAAGACGATCATTGGTTTACGGCCAAGCGATTGTAAACGGTCACATATTGATTGTGTAAAACCGGCGTTGCCGGTTTCGTAGTCTTCTGGTTTCTCGGGCCGGTTTATTCCCGCCAGATGAAAAATAACGTCTGTAGCAGCCAGCCCATCATTCAGAATAGACGCTGGGAAATCAATATCGTATTCGACAACCTCAAGATCGGATTGTCGTTTGAGCATGACAACTAGATTCTTACCAACAAACCCCTTTGCACCCGTCACCAATACTTTCATTTGACCCCTATCTTCTTAACGTTGAACGTTGAACTTTAAATTATTTCTTAACCTTTTCCCCTTTGAGCGCCCGCTTAATAATATCCAGATTGAACAGAAGCTTGATCATCCCATCGACATCGAGCTGCGTCGTATTATGGGAATTGTAGTCTTCCTTTAAAGATACCTCTTCCTGACCTTCGACGTAATAGCAGTTATAGTTCAGATCGCGGACATCAGCGGGAATGCGGAAATAGTCTCCCATATCTTCGACTTTGGCCATTTCCTCACGGTTAAGAAGAGTTTCGTAAAGCTTTTCGCCATGACGCGTACCGATAATTCTGATTTCGTTTTTGGCGTCAAACAGTTTAAGAAGCGCCTCTGCCAAAATCCCGATCGTCGTCGCCGGCGCTTTCTGGACAAATATATCACCCGGATTGCCGTTCTGAAATGCGTAAATAACAAGATCCACTGCATCATCGATCGTCATCATAAAGCGCGTCATATTGGGATCAGTTAAGGTCAGAGGTACGCCTTCTTGAATCTGGCGCAGGAAAAGCGGAATCACCGAACCACGTGAAGCCATAACATTGCCATATCGCGTACCGCAAAAAATAGTTCGCTTATCGCCATACATCCGCGCCTTGGCAGTCATCAGTTTCTCCATCAACGCCTTGGTCATGCCCATAGCGTTAATGGGATAGACGGCTTTATCAGTGCTCAGCACAATAAGGTTTTTCACGCCGCAAGCCATGGCCGTGTTCATCACATGCTCTGCACCCAAGTTGTTAGTACGTAAGGCTTCGATCGGGAAAAACTCACAGGAAGGCACCTGCTTTAGTGCTGCTGCATGAAAAACATAATCGACATCCTGCATGGCCGGTAAAATGCTATCTGGATTTCGAACATCACCAATGAAAAACTTCACTTTCGGATTAGCCAGTGCAATACGCAAATCTTCCTGTTTTTTTTCGTCTCTGCTGAAAATCCTGATCTCCTTGATTTCTGTATTCAGAAACCGCCGTAATACCGCCTTGCCGAATGTACCTGTCCCGCCAGTAATCAGGAGGATTTTGTCTTTGAACATGATTAAACCTCAATATTCAGTGTTATTTTTTGTGCTAAATGTATTAGTCCTTTTTTGAGGATAACTAAAAGGAGATAACAAATCAAGATATGCCGTAATTCGCTTCAATAAGAGCATCTTTTTCTAATCTGTTTGGATAATTTATAAGTACAGCTCTGTAAATACCTTTAAAGACGAATAAACTGCCGGCGGCGGCGCCAATGACGCCACACTTCTTAATTAGCTTACCTATGTCATGAAGAGACCCGGCGCCACCAAGCACTGTTAAAGGGACATTTATTGCTCCTCTAATTTTCTCAACCAGTGTAAAATCATAGCCTTTCATAATACCATCGTTATCTATACAATTCAGTATTACTTCGCCAACACCAACCTCTTCGAGATGTTTAGCAAATGTTATTGGACATTTTCCGGTCTTCTTTTTGCCATTATGTGTATATATCTCGTAATTACTACCTATCAATTTTTTCTTGATATCCATAACTACAGCAATACTCTGACCGCCAATTTGCTGCGCTATGCGAGAAACCAACGTTGGATCAGCCACAGCGGCAGAACTTAATGCCACTTTTTCAACACCCAACCCGATGATTCTTTGAGCTTGTTCAACGGTTTTTATGCCACCACCGTAGCATAGCGGCATTCGACATTCTGCAGCCAAATTCTCTATCATTTTGAAGTCTGGTTCTACGTTATTAGAAGTAGCATCAATGTCAATAACTATTAGTTCATCAACTTCTTTTTCATTAAATATCCGTACTGCGTTGATAGGATCACCGACGTACTTCGGCTTCTCAAATTTAATGGTCTTTACGAGTCCTTTATCCTTAATCAAAAGACATGGAATTATGCGAGGACGCAACATATTCATAACTCCGCAAAATTTTTCAAAAGCTGAATGCCATATTGATGGCTTTTTTCCGGATGAAATTGCACACCGTAAATATTCTTGGCATTGATTGCACAAGTAAATAGCCCGCCATAGTCAGTCACGGCAATAACATCATTCTCATTCTGAACTTGAAAATAATATGAATGCAAAAAATAAAAACGTGCACTTTGTTCAAGCTCTTTAAACAGCTTATTTTTTTTTACTGGTCGCACATCATTCCACCCCATGTGGGGTAGATGCGTGCTATGCGTTAGCCTTGTCGGATTCATTTTCTTAACTTTACCATCGATCCATCCTAATCCCGGCAAAACACCTTCTTCGCTGGAATGCGCTAACATTTGCATCCCGACACAGATACCCAATACCGGCACATTACGATGAAGAACAAACTCATCAAGAGCATGCCGCAAGCCCGATTTATCAAGCATCTGCATTGCATGATCAAAAGATCCAACACCGGGCAATATTATTTTTTTTACAGCCTTTAAGTCATCTGGCTGCTTGACAATCACAGCCGGTATATTCAGTCTATAATAAACATTGGCAAATGCTTTCACATTCCCCAACCCGTAATCAATTATTGCAATCATCTTATTATTGTCTTTTGTATACCCAGCATTCTTAAAATTTGCGTTGCAGCATTTATTAATGTCATGTTGTTTTTGTAATCGCGATAAGTCTTATTCGCACCATCCATTATTTTCTGTAATTCGGAAACCGTTAAATCCAATTTTTTTGCGATATATTCAAAATCTTGAACTATCGTTTCTTCGTCATATGCAGGTTTTGCAATTAGCTCCAGCGCCGCCGCCCTTGTCATTTGTTTGGTTAAGATTAAACTGGAAAAGTGCGCACGGTGCTTGTCGTATCCGAACTTCATGGGCAGCCAGTAACCCTCATAAAACCTCGTAAAACGTGATTCGTAATGTTTGTAAGGATATGTCTGCCAACCGAAACGATCTGACAGTTCTTTCATTGCTTTTTCTTTTATGTATGGCACATAGTCTAAGGGCTTTACCACCCTTACGCCCTTTACGAATCGATAATATATCTTATACTTAAAAATGTCCGCCGTTGGAAATTTCTTTAAAGATTTCTGTCCAAAACGGCGATGTATGTCTTTTATCTGCCTCAAATCAGAAGCATGGTAGTGCCATTCAAGCGGTTCGCGGACACATTCAGTTGAATAGTTAGCGCCTGTCAAAATGTATTTATGCCCGTTTTTCGCTGCATAGTTATACAAACCAGAAAAGAACGCATGATCCTGCGGTGTATCTATATGTGGTACCTGCGCTTTGAAAAAAGCTAATTGTAAATCTTTCATTTCAGGCCAATCAATTACCTCTGTGTAAAGATCAAGGCCAAGCCCGTCAACCAGCTTTTCTATATTATGAACGGCTTCCTGAGAATTCCAACCGGCATCAACATGAAAAAGCATGGGTCGCAGACCAAATTTTTCTTTGGCAAGATATGTCACATACGAGCTATCAACACCGCCGCTTAAGCCAATCAAACAATCATGATCATGACCGTACCCATCTCTTTTTATCTTGTCGATTAGCGGGGCAAGTATTTTTTCACCCTGCTCATCTGGATGCCAGTTCGGCAGTATGTTTTTGTGATAATTGCGGCAATAATCACACAAACCCCGCTCATCAAAAGTAATATTGGGATCCGTAGTGTCCATGATGCAGTTAGAGCATATTTGATAAGTTGATTGTATCATACTTGTAACTCCAGATTTAGATTTAAATAGACGTGATCAGAAAAATGACGACCCATGAATATTCTTAACGCAACAGCTGCCTAATAAAAAGTTGGCGGTTCGCCTCCAATACGGTAGGGTCAAGCAACCGCGCCATAATATTAGCTTTTACTAAAACCCGCTTTTTCATGCGTTCATCAACACTCTCTAAAGCCAGTTTTTGAATTATCGCCACAAAAGAATCCATCTGATCTAAATTTTCATCCCAACCTAGGCCGTCAGTTTGTAGATTTCGCCAAGGGGTTTTATTACTAATTAACACCCTAGTGCCTGCTATTAATGACTCAGCAATTACATGACCGTAGTTCTCGCCACCAGTAGGAAATAAAAATATATCATAACTGCTAAAGATATTTAACACTTGATTCGGGTTTGCGCTACCTAGATAATTCACAATCACATTTGCTGGCAACTGGCTAATTAACGCTTGGCATTCTTTCCAATAAGTCACATTTTCTGCCGGACCATAAATATCAAACCACACCATTGCATTAACTTTACTTAACACCCTTAGGGCATAATCCAAATTTTTCTCACGCGAGATGCGAGACAAAAAAACAATTTTTAAACCTTCACAACCATGTGATGGCCGGGCAGTTACATTAGCGGCGATATATGAAGTATCTTTGTTTGGTAAGTTAATCGCCACATGAATTGCATCGGGTTTGATTTTCATAACATTGATAATATCCTGTGCCTCAAATTCACTTGACGCTTGCCATGTCACTTTTTTATACAGCCTAAAAAGTCTAGCTACTTGAATAAAAACAAACTTTTTTAGGTATTTTTGTTTTAATGAAGCCCATGCAAACTCACCACAGGGTGCAACAATCACAGACTTAAAGATTGCCCTATGAAGCTTTCTATTCACTAAGACTTTTATGGTAAAAGTATCAAAAAAGCTATTTAGTAACAATACATGATGCGGTGTACGTTCTATTAAATGTAATATATCTTTTACCGTACACGACTGAGGTGGCAAGTAATAAACCATGGCGTTGCCAACCTTTTGCCATTGATTAAACTTTATATCAGGATAAGGCTTATCGTCCCCTAAATCCCGATCCCGCGTTACTATCCAAAACTCAAACTCATCACACAAAAAATCTACTCTATTAGTGGTTGTACGCAAAATACCGCCTGCTTTATAGCCTGGCAGGTAATTGCCGATAAAAATAAGTATAACCGGTTTATCAGAAAACTGGCTTGTACTATCTGCTTGTTTATTTGATATCGTTTGTTCATTCATAAGCAATGGTTTTAGAGTTCCAACTTCAAGATGATACTTGTGTTCAATACGGAAATTATGGTCTTCGTGATCAATGAATTTTTTAAAAATACGCACATTATTAATCACTGGTGTAATTTTTCAAATTTACAGAAGTCGCGAATTGAATCTATTCGATTAACGTTGTGATATCCGTGGATTAATCCAATATTGACATAAAACTAGCGGCAGACATTTCAGGTGATATTTTTTGACCGCATTTATGACTATTTTCTGACATTATTGACAGTTCATGATCTGAGGAATTGATTATAGATAACAATTTACTTTCAAGAGATTTGACATCATGTGACCTAAATATATAACCATTAAATTTTGGTATTACAAAAACTGGTGCAGCACCACAAGCATCAGAACAAATAATTGGTAATCCTGCAGCTGAAAATTCGTGCAATACTAGTCCCCACTGATCTTTCCGGCTAGGTAAAATAAAACAACCGCATTTCCCAATTTCATCGACCAACTGCTCTGGTTGCATAAAGTCCTTAACTATTATTCCGGCATGTTTTGTCATTTCATCACACAGTGCACCGTTTCCTATCATGCACAATTCCCAATCTTTTTTCTGCGCCTCGATTTTTTCCCATGCCGTAACAAGCAGGTCCACACCTTTAATGGGTTTAAATCTGCCAGCATATAAAAAGCGGTGGGGATATTGTTTCGCCTTTGCCTCATTGGTCATATCGTATGATTTATTGAATATTTCCAAATCTGCGCTTAAGCAATTGAAAATGATTTGGTTATTCTTAAACCCCAAATTTTTGGCAAACTCATATTGATAGGGGCCGGCCACCCAAGCGTGACTAAAATACATATCTTTTACCAGAGGAAACAGCCACGATGCAACCCACTGCCGCAATGTACCACACCAAATATCGTCGAATCCTGATACAACTGGCACGCCGCGTTTTCTTAAGGTTTTAACTGCAGACAAATAATCTTTATCCATCCAACCCGCGATATATACAATAGCCGGATTCAAGTCGGATACAAAATCAATCAGTTGCCTTTTCTTAAAGCTAGAACGTTTATAATAAGAAATATTATCAAACAATGGCGGCTTATATGGGGTCTTTTTTTCGTGATCCCAGTAAACCACATGCACCGCGGATTTATATTTATTCACATATTCCTTGAATATGGGAATCTGATATCCCATCAAGTCTGTATATAGATATAATATGTTCATTTTTTGACTCTTTTCAATTTGCGCAACAATTTTTTATTAATAGTTGCTTTTTGTGTTGTATATAATGTTTGATTAGTCGAAATATTTTTTAATTTCTGCTGGTACGCCTGCAAGCAAACAATTGTCTGGGTATTCCCCTGATTCAACCACACTACCTGCGGCAACAAGTGCGCCATTACCTATTCGTGCGCCATCCAAAATCACAGCACCTGTGCCAATCCATGTCCCGTCACCTATGACAATGTTACCGCCATATGATTCACCTGCACGGCGAAAGTTATTGCCAATCTCATGACTGCCGGCATGTATCACGACCCGCGGCGCGATGTCACAACGTGCGCCTATTTTAATATTACCACCGGTAATCATGACTTCATCACCTATAAAAGTCTCTTGCTCAATGGTAATGTCGCCACAAATTAAAGTTGCCGTGGGAAGAATATTAGCGGTATTGTCTACATGAAATCCTACTGCGCGCCAGAGTGCGTTCCGCAGTTTTCGAAAGGGCGCTCCCGGGAAGCATCTTACAATATATTGCATGCAATACCGCGCACAAGACATGACCATGATAAACCTCTATTCACCTAAATTTAAAATAAATATGTACAAAATATTCTGCATTTTGATGGTGCCAGAATGCTTTCCCATGTCGTTACTGCATTGTTAGCGCAGTGATAAATTTTAATTGATTTGATTGACTCACATGAAATGTCTCAGCTACTTTAATTGCATTTTCAATCATTTTTTTATTTTTATCCTTGTTATGCAATATCATGGTAATTACCTTACATAGCTCATTTACATTCCTGTTTTTTACTGTATAGCCCCAATTATAAGCATCGGCATATTTGATTACCCCAGTATCGTGATGTCCATAAACGAGAATTGGACGGCGACTGAACATGAAAAGATGAGATTTGGATGAAACTGAAAATCTGATTGCAGAAACAAATCCAGCCTCAAAACCTTCGGCTAAAAGCAACAGATCTGCGCCCTTGAGGTAAGAAGGTAGTCTGTCGTGGCCAGGATCTTGAAAAATGTCGATATATTCAGCCTTGCGAAGTTTATACTCGCCCTCTGGATCTATTCCGGCTGAGAGAACTGCAACGCGTGCTTTGATTCCTTGCGCATTGAGAAGTCGACAACATTCATTCACGTCAAGTAGCAGTGGCCAGCGAAACTCGTTAAAATTACCCATGGCCAAAATAGTAAAAATGTCCGATGGATGGCTACGAAGAGTAGCAGTTTCTTCAAATCTGCTTGGATCATCGGCATGTGACAAGGCAATAAAGTTCTTCTTGTATCTTTTAGTATATTCATCAGCCATTGGTTGCCCAAAGGCAAAAGGGACATCTGCGTACAGCAACAGATATTTAGTTGCTTTGTTAACTACTGGCCTTACTATCCATTTGAAGGTAGTCTGCACCCCAAGTTGACCTGAATAGAGATAAGTAGGCCAGTCATCTGTTGTTAAAAAAGCCAAACGTGCGTCTATTTTTTTCTTGATCATCACCGGTAGCCAGGTGAAGGTCAGATTATATCCTTGGGCAAAGATGATATCCGGTTGAAAATCGTTCACCCATGAAAGCATATTCGGAGAGAGGCGGGGACGAAAGATAAGCTCGTAGATTCCGGTATCAATGATGTATTGCTTGATTACAGACTTGCGCGCAGTAATCGTGCCCGACTGTTTAGCGGCCATATTCGCATATGATGAATCCTTTATACTGTGTGCTTCAGTCTTCATCCGATAAAAAAGTCTGCCTAAACGGCGTTCCGGCGGTCCGAGTTGGTAATATTGGCCAAAGAAGCCGATGTCGCCATTATCGCCGCTACTGTATATCTGGGCCAGATTTTCCTTTGGCCAAGCTCCGAAAAGATTACGTAACAACAAGCCATTATTGTCCGTGTCCGCGGCGTTGATGCGCCCGAGTGTCACAATCAGCACACGTGGATACTTCATCTTGTCGCCCACGCGCGTTCCGTAATAACCTGCTGGTAAATTTCCAATTGATGTTTAACGACTGCTTCAGCGTTGTTGCGCTCTATTGCACTAGCGCGTGCGTTACGAGAGAGCTTTTCGGCAAGCCCTTGGTCGGTTAATATCCGTTCAAGTTGATAAGCGCACATAACTTCATCCCCTGGAGAGAAAAAGAGAGCAGTTGACTCGTCGCGTGCGAGCCAGTCGGTGCCTCCGGTATGAGCACTGACGGCAGGTACACCCAGGTACAATGCCTCAGCCAATGCAACACAGTAGGTTTCGCAGTGACTTGGCATGAGCATAACTGAACAACATTGCAGTTCCTCCACAACCTTAGGTGCTGAAAGAGCCCCCAGCCAGTCAATTTGGTCTGCAACGTTCAGTGATGTGGCAAGTCGGTTGACCCAAGCAATATACCCATCCTGGCGAATGCCCCTTGATTGGAGCTCGCCAGCAATGCGCAATCTTACATTTGGAAAGTGACTACTGAGTATTGCCAATGCACGTACCGCATCATGGATGCCTTTGTAGGGTACCGGATATGCAGCAGAGCAGAAAATGACAGGATCTTTTTGCGGGCCCCATGGCTTGACGTTGTAAAATGGCTTTCGTAGTGCTAATTCAGTATGGAAGATTCTCGCTGAAGCGTTGCTGACTTTAACCCATGCCTCAACCCATGGCGATTGGGTCGTTATGAAACTGTGTCCGGCAATTATCTCACGCTCGTATTTGCTCCACATCTCAAATGTTCTTTGACTGGAAGCAATACTTCTGCGTTTGATGATTTCCTTGAATCCGACGCAGGCGCGCTGTTCCCGTTCGGTAAGTCCACCTGTAAAGACACGAGAATAAGGCTCTTTTAATCCCTGAATTTCGAGTATTGCGCGATATTGTATCAGCCGCCTTGCTGTCAATAATCCCCAATAGCTTTCCGTTCCCCAAACGTGCACCAACGCTGGTGAAACTTCATTCACCAGCTTGGTAATTCCTGCAACGATGTGTGTGTTTGGTAGCCCGAAACGTCCCAATGTCGTTGTCGGTACAATCCATTGATTGATCGGTCCTGCATCCTGACGAGTTGGTGTCTTGACCATGCCCATGGTAACATTGCATAGTCTAACCTCACCAGTCATAACCAAGCGTTGTGCCATCGCATCAAGCCACGTGCCGCTATTGCCCGTGTCTTTATCAGAAAGCACCTTATTACTGAACCATAGTATTTTCAATTATGCTCCTTGACATATCGCCATAGCTTTTTTGCGCTGCACTTGCATGATTCATAGGCACGATAAAAAAAATAAAATGGTTGATGTGACATTATCAGCGCTATCAAGCAAAAGGTCTTTGACGCAAGTTGATACCCTCTTTTTGACAGCAGTTGCTCCACATCTTG
>Ga0182021_10004865_pt1 | contig 15844 bp, 20 predicted proteins | sample 612E3MmetaG_FD_120493 | JGI IMG/M metagenome (GOLD analysis project Ga0182021, IMG submission 120493) | Permafrost microbial communities from Stordalen Mire, Sweden - 612E3M metaG (Illumina Assembly) | ecosystem: Environmental > Terrestrial > Soil > Wetlands > Permafrost | place: Sweden... | reverse complement strand
GGCTGGAATCAACTCGACGTGGTGCGCGATCATTCGCTGGTGCGTGATCTCGCTTCGGGTTCGTATGCGTACTTCGTGCATTCGTATGCCGTGTATCCTGAACAACACGACATTGTTTTGGCTACAACGGAATACGGCGGCCCCTTTGCTTCGATTGTAGGGCGTGACAAGGTGTGTGGTCTGCAATTCCACCCGGAGAAGAGTCAGGCGGTGGGTTTGAAACTGTTGAGAAATTTCTTGGAGATGTGAGGGCGTAACGAGTAACGAGTGATGCGTAATCACTTGTTACTCGTCACTCATTACTCGTTATGAATATCTATCCGGCTATCGACCTACGCAACGGCAAAGTGGTGCGCCTGAAATACGGCGATCCTCATCAACAGACGACGTACAGTGACGATCCGATCGAGACGGCACGGCGCTGGGCTGAAGCAGGCTCATCGTGGATTCACGTGGTCAACCTCGACGGAGCGTTTGGCGACGATGCGGGTGCAGCGGCGATCAATCGATCTCTGCTACAATCGCTGGCGGCGGTTGGGCCGAAGATTCAATTCGGCGGCGGCTTGCGCTCGATCGACGATGTTGACGCGGCGCTATCACGCGGCGCGGCACGCGTGGTGATCGGCACACTGGCGATCGAGCAACCCGCCGTGCTGCGCGATGCCGTCGAGCGTTTGGGATCCGATCGGGTGGTGGTGGGCCTCGATGCGCAGCAGGGACGTGTGAAGACGCGCGGGTGGCAGAGCGATGGCGGGACTGACGCGATCGCGATCGGGCGACAGATCCGATCGGTGGGGGTGAACCTTGTCGTGCACACCGACATCGGGCGCGACGGTGATCTCTCAGGCGTGAATGGAGACGCCTCGGTTGAGCTCGCGCGTGAAACCGGCTTGCAAGTGATTGCGTCGGGGGGCTGCCGTTCGATCGAGGATGTGTTGCGCCTGAAGAACAGACCGGGCATTGAAGGCGTGATCATCGGCCGGGCGTTGTACAGCGGCGCGATCGATCTGTGGGAGTTGTTTTCTCGACTTTAATCCCGCCCATCGACAAGGGGATTGCTTCGTGCAAAGATGCTCGCCATGACGATTGACAATGAGGTGCATGAATGCCACTGACGAATACCACGACTTTCCGTGTGCGCTACGTAGAATGCGACGCGTATGGACACGTGAACAATGCGAATTATCTGCGCTACATGCAAGAGGCGGCGTTCAATGCTTCGGCAGCGGTGGGCTACGACGTGAAGCGCTACGATGAACTGGGCCAGTACTGGCTGGTGCGCGAAACAGAGATCGAATATTTCAAGCCGTTGATGTATGGCGATGAGTTCGCGATCAAAACGTGGGTGGCCGATTTTCGGCGGGTGCGGTCGCGCCGCAGGTATGAGTTCCGCGCGCCGGGTTCTGCTGATCTGATCGCGCGCGGGATGACCGATTGGGTGTATCTCGACAAGGCCACGCAGCGGCCGGTCAATGTGCCGCCGGAGATGATTCGCGCCTTTGCGCCGGACGGCGACGAAGTGGTGATGCAAGTCCGCGATCCTTTTCCGAAGCCGCCGTCTCCACCGCCCGAGGTGTTCAAGATGCGGCGGCGTGTGATGTGGCAGGACATCGAGACATCACAGACAGGAGTCCACTGATTACCAGCTCGCCAGTCGTGTAGTTGTATACGCATTCCAGCCTCAACAGATCGTACAACGTCATTTTTTCACTGTCCGGCCATTCGTCATTCAATCGGGCCGCAATCTCAGCTGCGAAATGACGAATCGCGGTTTCGGTTTCCTCTGGAATGAATTGCTGTTCCAGCATTCGCTCGCGCACCTTACCCTGCTCGTCTCGCAGCCGTTTCATAGTGGCCTCGATTTCACCCTTCTTGACAACATACTGTTCTTGATTAATGTTGCCATTCAGATGAAGATCGAGCAGCCGGGCTAGCTTGTCCTGCGACTGTGAGACCTGCGTCTCAAGCGCCAAGATAACTTGCTCAAGGAGCTTGGCTGATGCTAGCATCTCCTCACGATGTTTTCTAGCCCCAATCAGCACGCGATCGGGCTCAAGCAGCGCTTCTCGAACTTTGTTCCAAACTGTTTCCTCGATGCCGAGAGCGGGTACATACTTGGCAGAACAACGATCCTTGCTACCAGAGTAATCGCCTGTGTGTCGGTGGCAAATGTAATAGCGGTAGCCCTTTCTTGGAGAGTGCCCAACCATCATTCCTCCACACAGCGCGCACCGTATACGACCACGAAGCGGATAGGCGCTCTTAGTCGGTCGCCTAAACTTGCGGTGATTCTCGGCCAACTGGGCCTGCACGGCGTCCCACAATTCTGATGAAACAATGGCTGGAACCGGCACGACTACCGTTTCATCATCGCTACGGCGAGCGGTTTTGCGTCTGATTCCTTCTGGTGTATCGATGCGCTCAACTTTCAATTTGCCAAAGCGCCATTCGCCCTTATACAGTGTGTTTCGCAGCAGTTGTGAAACCGTTCCTCGAGACCACTCTGAACGCCAATTTGCCTTCCGGTGTGGCAATCCTTTCTGGGTGTACTTAGGGATTTCCATCTCAGTCAATCGATTCGCAACGCCACGAATTGTCAAGCCCTCATAAGCAACCCACTCGTAAATCATTTGCACGACGCGTGCTTCATCCTCGACGAAGCAGAGTGTCGCATCGACCCGGCGACCACGGTCATCATATGTGATAACAAAATCATACCCATATGGCCGCATGGACGACGTAATTACCCTGCCCCTTTTGGCCCAGTCGTATTTTCCACCAGTCGTCCGGCGCTTAATGTTGATTCGCTCAATTCCAGACACAAGCTGATCAGTAGCGTGAAGTGCCATGCCTTCAACGGTAGACGTATCACGCCCAGTAGCTGCATATTCGATGCGGATACCATTGAGCTGTGCAAGCAACTCGCACTTGGCAATGATGTCGCCACGACCGAGTCGGTCAGGAATGTCGACAACGATGACTTGTATCTCGCCTCTGGCTCCCATTTCCAATAAGTTGTTAAAGACAGATCGTGCGAGCACAAATCCACCGGAGAACACTTCACGCTTCTCAACGACAATATGGTAGTCTTTCTTGGCACAATAAGCACGCCCGCGTTCAAGCTGTGCGTCGTGCGAAGAATTGTCGCGCTGAGCATCGGTACTCACTCGCGCCAACAAGCTAGCATTGATAACTGCCTGATGTTGTTTCATGGCTGTTGTTTAACCTTCCGATACGCCTTCTGCCACCGGAAAGCGGTCGAGCGTGGAATCCTATGCTCCGAGATCAGCATCTCGGCGGTGATCGGCCCTTGCCCATTACGAGATTCGCTGATTCTCACGTAGTCGTCGTAAGTCTCAATGAGACTCCCATTTGAGACTCCACGATTTCCCTGAGATCGTGCCTTCTGCCGATCTGTCTTGCGCTGAGCCTTTTCATCGGAGATTTCCTTCTGCCGGCGACGATGCTGAGACCGCAGTGCGATGATAACTGCCGCCACTACTGACAAGAGTGAAAGCATGGCTTTCGCCGCGACCTTCACCTCAAGCGTTTGGGTTAGATCGAGCATCGCGTTCACGGTCAGGATGATCACCACGTAAAACACGCCGGTAAGAAGCGCAACCACGAATGGGGCTGAGTTGTCGGTCTTGCGCTTGTCCTCGTTGTACTTCCAGAACTCCAGCGCCGTTGAGACTGCCGATAAACCTAGAAACTCAACTGCAATTGCCCCAAGCAGGCTAACTACTGGGCTGAAATCCAGCCGCACGATCATGTTGTGGTAAGCCATACTTGCCGGAATTAACGGTGCCAACCACGGGGTAAATGCCGAAAGGTTGTCGATAACCACCCGCTCAAAAGTCTGCGAAGTATCCTGCAGGGACTCTAAGCTCCCGCGTAAGCGTTCGAAGAATGGCGGGTGCTGCTTGGGTTCCCCTTGCTGCTTGGGTTCCATGATGAACTCCTTATATCAAATGATGAAACTACATCATCCTATAGCCACAATTGCGCCGGCGCAATCGTTGGCGTTTTTGCTCGATGATCGCGCCGTTCAGGATGTCCTCTTTCACAGTTCAATGGGTGAATTGTCGTTGTCGCTGCGCTGCACAATCACCGCGCTTTGCACTTTGGGCAATAGGTCGTCAAACCGTTGGGCGGGCGTCGGCATCGGTTGCGTCACGCTAGGCATTCGCTGCGCTCCGGCTTGTTGTATCCGCTCACGTCCACCCAATTTCAGATCAAGCCCGCGCTCGATTCCGGCCCGGTGTGACTTGGCATACTGCCAGCCCATCAGGTAGGCCCCCGGCACCGCAAAGATCAAGGCCGTTGCCAACAGCCGCCGCCCGTTGTCGGACAGATACCCCAACAGCCCATAGACCAGGCCGATCAACAGCCCGACCACGATGACGGCGATCACACACAGCCCGACAAACTTAGCCATGTCGTCAAGAAATTCATGATGTTTTTTCATGGTTTGATCCGCCTTTCTGCCTGTCTGTCTGCCTGGAAGATACACACGATCGCGCTGTCTGCCCGGTTACATCTCGTTTGCATCGTCGGCAGTGTCTATCCCATCGGCAGACAGACAGACATCCCAACCGTCACCCCGCAGGGCGTCTAGTTGCTCCCGGCCCAACTTCAACAGCCGCATAGCACGTTCAACCCCCGGTTTGCCCAGCCCCGCCGACTCCAGCGCTTTGACCAGGGCGGGCCGCCCGTGCCCTTGGTAGGCATTGGTCAACGATACGGCCAACTCCGCGCCGTTGTAAGCCGCTGCGCTCGTGTTGCCGCTGGGCACGCCCTCCGCGTTGTATTCCGGCCATGCCGCGATCGTCGGCGTCGAAGTTAACAGCCGATCAATCTCGCGGCGTTCCATGTAAGCGATCTGTACTCGCTGCACTTGACCCGGCACCACCGCGTAAGCATCACCGGCCCCTAACAGCCAATCCGATCGCGGGGTTGCCTGTCCGATCGCCACTTCACTTGCTTTGTAGTCCGCTGTCCGCAGGGCGATCCGTCCGGTCACATTCCGTTTGATTGACGCGTCGTCGCCAAACGCTTTGGCCGTGGGGTGCTGCGTGGCGAGAATGATCGAAACTAGGGCCGCGCGCCCCTGGGCTGCAATGCGCCTGATCATCTCCACGATTGCCGCATCGCCGATCAGTTCTTGCACCTCATCCACCACGACCACCACGCGCGCCCCGGCTGTGTCGCCTTGCTCGTATCGCTTGACCATCTCAGCCACAGCCCACGCCAACGCCGATCGCGCTGTGTCAATGTTCACAGCCAGCGGCCCGACGATACCCGGCAAGCGATCAAGGTTGCGTAGACCCTCACCAAACTTGCCGTCGATCAACACCAACCGATCTCCGCGCTGTGATAACTGCGTCACCATCGAGCGCAGGCATACCGATTTACCCGATCCAGTCGTGCCCGCGATCAGGAAGTGCGGCGCAAGATCAGACAAGTGCAGCACCACGGCCCGCCCGCGCTCATTCATCCCCGCCAGCCAGTGCCCCGAGCCGTTGGGCCGTGCGTTCAATTGCTTCACACTGATCATTTTCTGCGCTAGGGCGTCATCCCAACCTGCCTCAATCCGCACAAAACGCCCCTGCATGTAGACCGCCGGTTGCCCGACGAAAACCCACGGCACGAATTGACGAGTTAAAGCCATGTCATCAGCTGCCAATGTCCGCAACAGTCGCCCGGCGTCGAAACCGGCGTCGAGTTCCAACGCACCCGCACGCGGTCCGGCAATTGTGCCAATCTCACGAATACTGATCGCCTTGGTGTCGCTGGACAAAGCACCCATGCGGGCGGCTTTGTCGATTGAGGTTGCCCATTGATTTAGTAACGGTTGACGTTGATCGATCATGGTGCACCTCACTTCAAAGATTGAATGAACGATCCGATCTCATGCGTTGCGATGTGGGCCGCGTCGAAACGTATCACCGCCCCGCTGCGCGCAGCGTCTGCCCAAAAATCGCCCGGTTGCCTGTCGGCTGTGATCTTCACGTTGACCGGCAGATCGAGCGGTTCACGCGCCGCGATGATGCAATGCACTCCAACCGCCGCGCCGCGTTGAATGATCGCCCGCAGTTGGGGCAGTACAGCCGCGCGCGGCTCGTCAACGGCTACAATGATCTTAGGGTCAGTGGCAGGCCGCGCGATCAGCCGCTGCAGCTCGTCAACGTCAAGCATGTGGGGCAGACTCCGCAGACCATCAAGCCCGGCCCCCATTGCCACGATTTGAACGTGCCGCGGTTTGTTGTAATGGGCCAGGGATAACAGCATGGCAATGATCAGCGAAGTCTTACCGCTGCCCGCCTTGCCACTAATCAGGATGTGCCCCACGTCCGCTGCTGGAAACCGCGCCAACAGCGGCGTACCGTCATCAGCCAGGCCGACCATGCCGGTACACTGTGGCACCCGTGACAAAGGGATACGCTCGATCAGCCCGGCCAATGTCACCGGCTGGGGGTCGCTGCGGGGCACATCGATCCGCACCGCGCCGCCTTGCCGTGTGACTGTGGCATACGGCACGCCTAACGCCACAGCAATCTCACGTGAGAGAGATTCAACCCGGCCCGCGTTCACACCCGGCCCCGGCTGTGCCAGGAATTGCACCCAACGCGGCGTCACGTTGCCGCCTGTCACCTGGGCCGGCGTTTGATGCTGGGATAACACCATCTCGATCGTGTCGGCTTTGCGTTCTAACTGTTTCCTGTCCATCGTTCGATCCTTTCGTCCCTGGTGGGGCGGGGTGATGGTGGTGATAGCACCATCACACCCGCGCCCGTATAGAAACGAAAAACGGCTTGACCGATTACGATCAAGCCGTTGCGTTGCTGTGGTAGAATACGCCACAGCCAGCACGCGCCGCTATCACCGGTCGTGTTGGTCAGGGCCTCGTGAGTGCTGGTAACACTTGCGCGGCCCGCTTCAGAAAGTAAAATACTGTACTGCTACAGTATTATAACCCTGCTTCCTAATGAAAGTCAAGAGGCAGTTTTCGGCCCCCGCTTTTTTCCTAGTTTTTCAGCCTCTTTGACATAGGCCAGCAGACTGACACGATCGACTTGCCACAATGGGCCATACTTCCGCGTCTTCTTGATCTTGCCGTCTCGCAATAATTCGCGGATGTGCTCAGGATGATACCCGCTGATCTCCGCTGCCTCGTTTACAGTTAGCCACTGTTCGACCATGCTTCACCCTTTCAACTTCCTGTAAAGCCAACGAACGATCTTGAGTACCAGCCTTTCGGCGCGGCGTGAATCGGGATACAGATAGTCCGCGCCTTCAACGACCTTGACCATTGCCCGACCGTAAGCGATTGTATTTTGTTGGCGTTCCTCTGCGGTTGGCTTTGACATGCTGCCATTGTATTACACAACAGGCCGCACGCGCAACACTCACGCGCCTCGCACCCTTTGCGTCGGGAGCCAAGCAAAACTTTGTTCTATCTCGATCTGGGAGACTATGCCGGAGGTAAATCTGCTTTTGCGCCAGCGCAAAAGAAAGACCAGTCAACTTTGACTGGCCCTTTTGCTTACCCATCAATCATGTCCGGCTGAGTGTAGGTGATCTTTACCTTCGCGCCCGACGTCGTCTCGGCCGTAAACTCAGATTCGGCAATTAGAGTGTTCGGCATTCCTATTGTGCCGGCTAAGCGCATGATCGGTGACACCGGCAACCGTGGCGGATCGTCCTCGTCTTCCTGTTTCTCCGGCACATACTCCGGCGTCACGCCGTTGCGCGTCAGGTCAATATAAACCTTCGCCAACTCCGCTAGATTCTTGTCTGCGATGTCCTCGTCGCGGATACGATCTTCGATGCGCGTCAGCAGCGTGTCCAGGAAATTAAGCGACCTACGTTCCAACTTGCGAGCGCGCTGCAGGCGCATGGCCTTCATGGTGCGCTTCTGTTCCTCGTCTTGGAGGTCAATTGTCTGCTCGACGTTTTCCTGAATCATATCGCGCAATGCGCGCGGAATAGCATTGAATGTCGACCTGCCCAGGCCTGGTATTGCCGCTGCCGCAATTGCGCCACTGTCGCCCGACAAAAACAGCCCATCAGTGTACGCCGTCTCAAAAATCTTAACCAGTCCGGCCACCTTGTCCACATGCTCGGGATACTCGATCCTGACCTGTTCCTCTAGTTGCTGCACTTGTTCGATGTCCATGCCCTCAGAATACAGCGCCAACCGTAGACCGTCAATCGAAAGCGAGGCAAACTATTGAAGCTACTCATGATCACGCCTTGTGGCCAGGCCAGCAGCACGACGCAGGCCACCAACCTGAAAGACGCCATGCTCAACCTGCCGCTGTTCATGCGGCCCTTGAACGGCGCAGCTGTGACGTATCGCCTTGAACCAGACGAACCAAGCCCGTATCTGGCAGTTCCCATCGGATGCCTCGTGCAATTCGAGGCACACCGCTTTGGCCTTCTGGGTAGGTGTCATTCGTCATGTGACACATAGCAGGACATCAGGCGATTGTCATATGCCACGCGCCAGAAAACGTCACCGGACGAATCGCGCGAAAAAAGTTACTACAAAGTGATCAAATCTAAACCGGATGCAAACATGCAGAAACTAACATCTATTTCATTGCCCACTCTTGAGGAATTGGCTCAAATGCAACACGCTGGTCTGCTCAACCTAAACGAAAGTCGCGCACTAACACCTGCCGAGATGCAGCAAGCTCTCGCTGCTCGACGTGCCAAAGCCGCCAAGTTCGACGTGGGCGACGAAAGCGAAGCGCGCGGCAGCGGCTGGCTGAGTCGCTTCTTCAAGGCCGAAGTCACGAAGAACGCGCTGCGCCAGGTTCAAACCCCCGCCGGTCCGCAATGGGTCAGTCAGGACGTTGACTTCGATCTACTCCGGCCTCTGGGCGTTGGCGACTGTCGAAGTATCACCAAGGTCGAGATCAAAGGCACACTCGGCAATTCCTTTCCTCTGTCGCGCCTATCCGACCGCGAGCGCGGTTTTCTCAATCGGGCGGTGGCGCGTGGATACAGCGCGTGGATACTCTGCCTGTGGTGGCACACGACCGACGCCGGCCAAGATTGCGAATTGATGCACCTTGTCCCGTGGGCCGAATGGAAACAGTTCGAGCTGGATCTACAGGCCAAGGCTACCGGCAACTTCAAAGGCAAGAGCATCCGCCGCCGCATCGACCTCAAAACCGGATGGGACAAGTACACCATCCGCAAAGTAAACGGCCGCTGGCAGATCGATGCCTCACACTGGCTGCGCCAACTCATCACCGTAGAAGATCAACCAACCCTGGTATAAGGAGCAATCCATGCAGTATGACCCGTTCAAAGAACGTCGCCACATGCAGCTTGCGACCGTCCCCGAAGAAGTTCGCAATGGCACCCTCACCATCATGGTGGGCGATAGTCCCCGCCAAACAGAAGAAGGCCGGTCGGGGAGCGAACCCGAATCCCTTAACGCGCAGCTGTACTTGATGGCGTGTACTGGCCTGAATCTAATGGGCAAGAAGCAACTCACGCTGCGCGAAGTCGCGGATGTACGGCAGTCCATGATCACACTTGCCATCAAAGCGGAGGAAGTCGCAGACGAGGTAGTCATGCGCCTCGCCGTTGAGACGTTTCGCACGCGTGAATGGCGCGTACAGGGCTACGCGTCATGGCGACTGTGGTGTGACGCCACCCTGCCATCCAGCGCCAAGCCGACCTGGCGCACCCGTTTCGATCAAGAGATACGCCTGTGGTTGGCGCCCATTGCGATGCTGAACACGAAGCAAGACGATGAGCCCTACAACCCCATCCGCGATCAAGCGGGCCGTGTCATCGATATAGACATCTTTCTCGACGCGCGCTTTGAAAAGACATCCTTCGCGCAAGAAGCCGCCACCCTCATCCGGCAGATCGACCTGGACAAGCCGGATCAGGAAGCGAAGTTTCGTGAGATTGTCTGTTACGCGGCGACCCACACCAAGGGCGAGTTTCGCGCATTCCTGCATACGCCGGAATTCGAAGGACTGACGCAGGCTACGCTCCCCGAAACTAACGAACCCGCCCTTCCCGCTGAATTGATTGACCCCGAGCAGCCTGCCCTCGAAATTGTCGAGCAGTACAGCAACCCTGGCAAGGTGGATCTGAACCAGGAAGAAGCGACCCTACCGCCGGCCGATGAAGTGATGTTTGTCCGCAAGACGGTCGATGCGAGCACGGGCGAACTTGAAGAGAAGGTCATCACACGCATCACCGTCGAAACAGATTCACTCCGCCTGGCAGACGCGGTGCGCAGCAAGCTGAGCGCCTGGTTCCGTTTCCCGATTGTAGCGCGCACCATTCAGGAGAGTGAGCGACATGCCGAACCTGCTGCCTGAGCCTCTCACCGTCGTCATCGTCATCAACACCGAAACCGTCGGCAGCAATGCCTACGCCTCCGTGACGTGTCCGGCCTGTGGCCGGCACTTCATGGTCATGGTCCAGTGACGCAAGCGCGACCGCAAGATCAATGAACGCATTTGCGACGAGAGTCAAGACGGCTGCGGCTCCAACCTGATCATCACCGACGAAAACAACAACGAGCTCAACCAACCGTGGGCCACCCTGGACTCCACTCTCGCCCGCGCGGTCGGCCAAATGTTCAACGCCGGCGCATTCCCCGATCGGCTCACGGCTGCCAAATGGCACGCCTTGGAACAGAAGATCGGCCCTGCCGTCTTGCACAAAATTGCGCTGGCGCAAAAAGCCGCCTACAGCGGCCTGGGCCCAAGCTGTTGGGCACAACTGATCCGGTCGGCGGATAACGGCGTAGAACCAGTGGTATCCGATCAGGGTTGGGGCGACGACCATATTCCGGTCGTAACGGATGTGCCGCCCGAGCTCTATATAGACACCACGGACGCCTCGCGCTTCCCGGCGCGCCCGCCCGTACAGTACATTGACTCAACCGATTCGGACCGCTTCAGGAAATCGACCACTTGAAAGAAACTCCGTTCTCGACCCCCGGCGCAGAGGCTGGGCTAATCTCATACATGGTCAGCATCACCCGCGACGACAGAGAAGCCGTCGCGGGTGTCGCTACCGACTTTGTTCGCAACAACGACGCCACCGAGATCGAGCGCGCCTTTCCCGATCCTAAGATGGCCGCCATCGCCAGGGCCATTCTGAGCATCGTCGGCAAAGACGACAGTCTCGTTCCGACTCCCGAAATGCTGGCGCAGTGGTTGGCGGTCAATCAAATCACGCGGCCATTCGCCAGCGCCGACCCCGGCCGCATCGCCAGCCTCATCAAGGAGATCGTCACCGAGGGGCGTGGCAGCGAAACGCCATCCGTGGTCAATGCCCGCTTCATCCTCAACGACATACTCAAAGTTGCCGCGCTGCGCCGCGAATCTCTCGCCGGCGTAGAGGCAGCGCGGGACGCGATCCTGTACGGAATAGGCTCGCCCGACGAGCGTCATGCGCAAGCGCTGGAATTGCTCGACAAGTCCACACCGCCGATGACACACATCGACCTACTGAATGGCGATCAGTTGGCAGAACGCTACCTGCGCACGATGCAATCGCGCCAGCAATTCGCCAGCCTGAGCATCCCGTTCCCGACCCTGCCCGAAGCCCTTGGCCTCAGCAGTCACATCCGGCGACTGATCCCCGGCGATGTCACACTGGTCACCGCGCCGCCCAAAGCGGGCAAATCATCGCTGGCGCGGGAGATCGCTAACTGGAATGCCCGGCGGGGTCGGGGCTACATCAAGGTCCTGATGGTTCACCTTGAGGACGGACACGACAAGGTGGCCGATCGAGAGATGGCGCGCTACGGCGGACTGGATGGTGAAGAACTGCGGCAAGGTCAACATATCGAGAAGGTCAAACAGACCTTTGCCGAGATGGACTGGAAGAATCACATCCTCTACATGCACGCGCCAAACATTCGGCCCGATCACATCGCCAAGACGATCCGCAACCTGGCACTGTCTCTGCCCGAATATGGCTCCCTGCTGGTCATCATCGACTACTTGAATGAGAACAAACTGGATATGCGCTACGTGCGCGGCGACAACACCTCTGAACGACTGGCCGCCGCCATGCAAACCTTCAAGTCGGTCACCGAGGAATGTTCGCGGCGCGGCCGCTACAAGGGGTTCGTTCATTCGATTGTCTTCCAACAACAGAACGATGAAGGACTCGCGCTGGGCAGTCGGGCCGGCTACAAGTTCGCGCAGAACGTCATCGAGATGGAGCGCGCTCGCGCCGGCCAAGGCAAGTACTACGACTTCACCAAAGAACTCAACACCCTCCTGCCGGACGACGAAGCGCCGCATTCGTTCAAGGTCGGCCCCGGCGAGATGGTGCCCGCCATCATGTTCAGAATCAAATACACCAACGACGGTGAACCGGGCCAGTGTGTCGTGATGTTTGACGGTGCGCACTTCCTGTTTCTGGCCCCGATGAAGATGCAGGAAACGTGGAATGAATTCGTCCCGCTTCGGCCAACCTATCACAGCAGCAGGTGATCTATGCAGCACAGAGAATTCCCGTTCAAGGAGTACAAGCAGCACTTCCGCATGCTGGATGTCGCGGACACGCTACTCGACCTCGATCGCACAGACTCGACCGGCGCTTTCTTCTTTTGCCCGTTTCACGTCGATGGCGAGAATGGCAATCTGCATGTGCATGACGCCGAGGATCACATCAAGTGCTTTTCACCGTGCCAGTTTGAAGGCGGCGACATCTTTGACTTGCTCACGGCTTACTTCAACTTCGATCCAGATACCGCGCATTACGACTGTGCGCGGTATCTGGATGGCGGTCACCTCCTGCAGGCGGCCTGGCAGTTATCGAACGACGATCTGGCGCGCGTCCTCCGCAATGATTTCAAAACTGCCTGCGTCAAGAAGTCTGCGACGCGGGTGATCCGGCCCAAGGAATTCATCATCAAGCCGCCGCACGACTTCAAGCAACTGCGCGTGTACGAAGCGAATCTGGAGCAATATGGCGTGGATTACTGGCTTGGCCGCGGCCTCACCTACGAGACGATGCGGCACTTCCATCTAGGATATGACACGGAAACCCACCGGCACGTCATTCCCAACTGTAACCACGTTGGGGTGTACGGCTTCAAGCGACGCCGCGACGATGAGTGGGCCAGGGCCGACCTGCGCCAGCGTGGTATGGCGTGGTTGAACGACATGAAAAACGGGATCTGGCTACGCCGGCTCGAACGTTCTGAAAAGACCGGCCTGGAGCCAGCCCCGCCCACCGACGACGATGTATTCAAGAAGGTCTACCCCAAATTCATCTGGGGCAGAGCGCAAGAAGATACCATGTGGCTGTTCAACGAAGATCGGCTGTTGAACGGCAAACTGTTGTACGTATTTCTCACCTCAGCCGAAGTGGATACTATCACTCTCGAACAAGCCGGTTATCCGTCCGTGGCTTGGGCCAGCGACGCCCAATTTCCAGACCAGCAAGACATCATCTACTACACGTTTCAGGGCAAATCGATCAAGCTGCACATCCGCGATGTGTTTCGCAACGTCAGGCAAATCTACATCGTGGCCGACAATGACGAGTCCGGCCTCGCTGCTGCCCACCGGCGCTGCGCAGCACTCGGCCGCAACAGTGAAATCGTCAGCGCGCCGACCGAGAAGGATGTCAACGACTACTGTCGCCAGCACGCCATCGCGGACTGGCTACCCCATGTGCCGCCCGCCCTATGGAGCAAACCCGCTTATGCCTAAAATCCGAAAGTGCTCAATCTGTGGAACCGAAATGAAGCCCGGCCAGCGCAAGTGCAAGAACGGTTGCACGCCCAGGGCTAAGAAGCGCCGACGAAGTTACAGTCATGTGAGCAAGACCCCGGATTGGGGTCGTATCCTGTACAACGTCTTGCCGCATGAGGAATCAACGTAGGGGCAACCAAGAAGTACAGATGGATCTATACCGGGCGCTCGACGCCTACTTCAAGGAGAAATGTGGACTACAAACTAGCAATCCGACAACTCGCTGTATACAAGCACAATCTGGGCCTGACGAGAACTGCGATGACCGAGATGGAAGCAGCCGTGACGAGCAGCCCGCGCTACTTGGCTTGTAAGGAACAAGCCGCAATCGTTAAAGAGAACGTGGCAGAACTGGATGCCGCGATCCGCGACCAGGCAGTGCGCGAAATGGCCGACAACGAAATCAAGCCCGATCACTCTGCCGTGAAGGTGCTGCATGCCACCGACTACACCATCCTCGACGGGACGACCGCGTTCGACTGGTGCCTGAAAAACCTGCCCGGGGTCCTGCGCATCGACGAAACCTTGTTGATCAAATACATGCGGGAATTCGTCACGGACGCCAATCTGCCGCCCTTCGTGCGAGTCGCTCACGGCTATCGCGCGACCATCTCACCAGACCTGAGCAAATATCTCGAACCGGAGGAAACCCATGCGGAAACCGAACCCACCCTCTAGCCCTGGCGCGTCCCTCACCATAGAAGAAGCGCAACAACGCTTTTTCACCAGCACGCGCCACACGCTGACCAAAGGACAACTGCGGCGACTCTACAAAACCGAGCAAGGCGAGACTGTTCTGACCGCCAAGTGGGAAATGCGCGACGGCCAGCCGGTGCTCGTCGGTAACGGACTGAATGTAACCTTCACGCGCAGCAAGGTCGGCGCAGTGATCGGGGTAGTGGTGCAGAAGTGAGCACGCCTGATGCCCTCTTGTCCTCGTCGAGTCCGGAATGGTATACACCCGACACCCCCTACTTGCAGGCTGTGCGAGCCTGCCTGGGCCATATCGAACTTGATCCCGCCTCGTGCGAAGTCGCAAACCGCGTCGTGCAGGCCGAGCGCATCTTCACTGTGGCCGACAATGGGCTGGCACTTCCGTGGACGGCCAAGACCGCATTTGTAAATTCGCCTTATGGTTATGAGGGTGCACCCGACAAGCGCAAGAACGGCGAGTGGAATCCGCGTCTTGGCCGACCCAATCAACGCATCTGGAGCCAGAAGCTCATCGACGAGCACAAGGCCGGGAATGTGATGCAAGCGATCATGCTCTGCAACGCACAGACCGGCGAGAACTGGTTTCAGCCGCTATGGGCGTATCCGATCTGCTTTGTCGATCATCGTATTCCGTTTTACACCGTCGGCACTAATGGCGATGTGACCAACTGCAAGAACGGCAAATCTGGCCCGACGCATGCCAGCGTCTTTGTGTACTTCGGACCGTGGGAACACCGCTTTGAAACTGCCTTCGAGCATATCGGTAAATTCCGCTGGCCTAACTCTAACAACAGATGAGATTCGCCATGCGTTGAGAAGTTGCGCCTAAAGGAGTAATTTGGTTTTATGCCGATCAATCCACTTGAGGAGTTGCACATCGTACAGCGCGACGTTATCATGGCAAACCAGAACTATCCGGAAGACCTCGCCGCGCCAAAAGCCACGACGAAACAACGCCAGCGCATCCGGCTGGCAATCCAACAGGTAATACCCGACATCACCGATGAAGATCGATATGCGGTCACGGCCATCCTGGGCCGCTACAGACGCGATCTGTTCCTATCAACCCAAGTCCTGACGATCGGCGCCGCCTCTGCCATCATCCAGTGGATGTATGGCAACACGGAACTGACCACAGAAAGCGTGCTGCTCGAACGCGCCATCTTCACCATTCGCTACTGCTACAACATTGTAGCGATGTCACGCGCGCAGCCCATCCATTCGCCCGTTTTTGCGCCGGCGCAAATTTGAGATCATGGCCGACATCACTGCGCACGAGATGGATGGGCTGCGGCAGGAAGTCAAAGTCAAGCTAGACCGGCTGGCGAAATACAAGGCGCGGTGCGCCATCTGCGGCAAGCCGGTCTACT
>Ga0182021_10004864_pt1 | contig 15844 bp, 15 predicted proteins | sample 612E3MmetaG_FD_120493 | JGI IMG/M metagenome (GOLD analysis project Ga0182021, IMG submission 120493) | Permafrost microbial communities from Stordalen Mire, Sweden - 612E3M metaG (Illumina Assembly) | ecosystem: Environmental > Terrestrial > Soil > Wetlands > Permafrost | place: Sweden... | reverse complement strand
GAGCGAGGAGCCCTTGAGGAGCCTGGAGGCGAGGGGTTCGTTGACGGGGACATTTCCCAACGGGGTCTTCCATGCGCCGGTCGGCCAGACGGCGTATCGTTCGCCCCGCCCGCGGTGGGAAAAGGAGATGACGACAACGGTCTTGGGGACGTGGATGGCGGAAAGGACCGCACCGGTGACGTTTCCGGAGTACATGAATCCCGCGTGGGGACAGACACACCCGAGGGCGTCCACCTTTTGAGCGGCGGGGTCGAGCCGGCTTTGGACGTCTTTTCTGAGGGTGTCCGGGAGGCCTTCGTAGAACTGTCCGGCAACTGCGGGCTGGCGGATCATCGTCACTCCCCCCAAGAAAAGTGTGACCTGAGGAGATGAGAATCCGGGTGCTCGAGGCCCTGAGGGCAACATTACATCGTAATGTGCTTCGGGTCAAACCCGGGGCAATCTTTTGAAGAAGCGTGGCAGTGATCCCGAGACATCGGAACCACTGCCACACACTCCGGCTTTTTCCACGTGTTGAAAGGATGCAGCCCCCGGCGGAGCGCCGGGGTGCAAGCCGTCAGCCGCCCTTGGGACGTTTTCCCAGGCGCTTGCCCGCTTTGGGTTTACGTCCGTGGACCGACTTACGGCTACGCCATTTGAACTTGTCCCTACGGGGATCTTTCATTCTACTCTCCCATGGAGGAGCGGTTTATCGCCGCCATTTTCCGGTGCGCGCGCCCATGGTCGATGCCTGCTGCGTCTGGGCGACCTGCTGCGGCTGGGCGACCTTCTGTGTCTGGGCGACCTGCTGCGTCTGGGCGACCTGCTGGGGCACGCAGTCTTCCATCCAGCAGCATTCGGTCTGGACGCAGGTGATGCGTCCGGTCAGGAAGCACTGCGCATTGCCTTCCGCCGCCTGGATGGCACGAACCAACACGACCTTGTCGTCCGAGTTGGTATTGATCCCCTTATCCATCGCCCGCTTGCGGATATCCTTGGTCTTCATCACATTCCCCTTTCCGTAAACTTTCCCCGTTTTGCAACCATCACTGCCTTTGTCGAGGATTAGTAATCTAACCGCAGCGGTTAATAGTGTCAAGGGTTTTCTGTGCTTCTGTTCTTGGACCTGCGGTTGTCCACTACTTATCCACAGGCGGTGTTCCTGGATCCTAGCGGTGGCCGCGTTTTCCTTTTGTCCTTTCGTGGTATATAGTTAAGGGAGGGAAGGTTGGAGCCCAAAGAAATGGCCCAGGAAGCGATAAATCACGCCGCGGTCGCGACAAAGCGCCTGAACCGGCTCGCCGGGTCGAAAAGCCCCTACCTTCTCCAGCACGCCGAAAACCCAGTAGATTGGTTCCCCTGGGGCGACGAAGCCTTCGAGAAGGCCGTGAGCGAGGACAAACCCATTTTCCTGAGCATCGGCTACTCCACCGACGAGCGGTGGCTGGTTCCTTACTTCGAGAAGCGCCCCGACGTGCGTCCGGATAATCCCGCCGTGGAGTCCGACGCTTGCACCGGGAGCGCGTTTCGGTCATAATGACGCCATGCATAAACTCATCGTCCGACAACTCGGCCGAAGCGATTATCGCGAGACGCTCAGGCTCCAGGAGGAGCTCCGGGAGAAAGTCCGTGCGGATTCCTCCGAGGAGTTCCTCATCCTCGTGGAACATCCTCCGGTGATTACGCTGGGCCGCCGGGCCAATACCGCGAACATCCTGGTCAACCGGGACGAGCTGCGCCGCCGGGGGTTTGAGGTTCACGAGGTCACGCGAGGCGGGGACGTGACCTACCACGGACCCGGACAGGTGGTGGGTTACCCGATCATCGACCTCAACCGGCACCACGTGGGGATTCGGGAATACATGCGAGGGCTCGAAGAGGTCATCCTCCGCGTCCTCCGACGCTTCGGCATCGAAGGGGAGCGCGTCGAGGGTCTCACCGGGGTCTGGACCTCGGGCGGCAAGGTCGCCGCCATCGGGGTCGCCATCCGGCACTGGGTCACGTATCACGGGTTTGCGCTCAACGTCAACACGGACCTCTCGCACTTCCGCGTCATCACGCCCTGCGGGATCTCGAACCGTCCGGTGACGTCCATGGCGGTGCTGCTGGGCCGGCCGGTGGATGAGGCGGAGGTGCGCCGGGTGATCGAGGAGGAGTTCCGGGGGGTGTTCGACTTCGGCCGCCCAAGGCAGGCGTCGCGGAAGTTTCCGCCGTGGCTCACGAAGCGGCTGCCGGCGGGGGGGACGGTGGAGTCCGTCCGCAAGCTCCTGTCGGCCCACGACATCCACACGGTCTGCCAGAGCGCCCGCTGCCCCAACTTGTGGGAGTGCTTCAGCCGGAAGACCGCGACGTTTATGATTCTGGGCGACCGCTGCACGAGACATTGTCGGTTTTGTGCGGTCAAGAAGGACGTGCCGCTGGCGCTCGACGCCTCCGAGCCCGACCGTGTTGCCGAGGCGGCGGAGAAGCTGGGCCTGAGGCACGTCGTGGTGACGTCGGTGACGCGCGACGACCTGGAGGACGGCGGCTCGGCGCAGTTCGCGCGGACCGTCTCGGCCCTTCGCTCACGGACGGGCGCAACGGTCGAAGTGCTGACGCCCGATTTTGAGGGAAACCCGGACGCCGTCCGAACGGTGGTCGAGGCGGGACCTGAAGTTTATAACCACAACATGGAAACGACGCCTGCGCTCCACGAGCGGGTGCGACCCGAGGCCGACTACCAGCGATCGCTGGGACTCCTGGGCCTGGTCAAGCGGCTCGACGCGGGCATCCTTACCAAGAGCGGCCTGATGCTCGGACTGGGTGAATCGACCGACGAGGTGCTTCGGGTCCTGGCGGACCTCCGCGACGTCGGGTGCGAGCTTCTCACCCTCGGACAATACCTCGCACCGTCGGCGGAGCACCTGGCGGTCGCACGCTTTGTCTCTCCGCCGGAGTTCGACGAACTGGCCGCAAGAGCGAAGGAGATGGGTTTTTTTGGCGTGGCGGCGGGGCCCTTTGTGCGGAGTTCACACAACGCCGCGGCGCTCTACGCGCAGGCAGTGGAAGCGAGGACGCGGCCACGGCAGGTCGGGACTGCGTCCCATTAGGGTGCTTTGTTGAAATCCCTATCCCTCTGGGAGAGGGATAGGGTGAGGGGACATTTGTCGGCTGTCCTCCCTCACCCCGCCCCTCTCCCGGGGGGAGAGGGAGTAAACGACGCCTCTGCCGGCAGGTTTTCAACAGAGCACCATTCGGGCTATGGATGACGGAGGAACCGTGAACCGAGGCAAGTTCATCGTGCTGGAGGGGCCCGAAGGATCGGGCAAGACCACGCAGCTCGCCAGGTTGGCGCAGAGGCTCGGGGACGGATCGTGCGTCGTGAAGGTGGTGCGCGAGCCGGGCGGAACGACCATCGGAGAGCAGATCCGCAAGGTCCTCCTCGACAAGGAAAACGGCGGGATGACCGTCGGCACGGAGCTGATGCTCTACATGGCCTGCCGGGCACAGCTTGTGCATGAGGTGATCCGTCCGGCGCTCGACCAGGGACACGTCGTGCTGGCCGACCGCTTCCTCGCATCGAGCATCGTCTACCAGGGAATCGCCGGAGGCATGGAGGCCCGAAAGATCGAAGAACTCTACCGTGCGACCTGCGGCGAGGTGACGCCGGACCTCGTGATCGTGCTGGACGTGCCGGCGGAAACGGGCCTCTCGCGGGTGCGGCGGAGTTTGGACCGGATGGAAAGCAAACCCATTGCGTTTCATCGCCGGGTGCGCGAGGGCTACTTGACCCTCGCTACGTCCGACCCCGGACGCTACGCCGTCGTCGACGGCTCCAGGGACCCGGACGCGGTGGCGGAATCGGTCTGGCAGGAGGTGAAGCGGCGTGTCCTTTCGTGAACTGGCGGGTCAGGAGCAGGCGGTCGACTTCTTCCGTCGTGCCATCCGCACGCGCCGGCTGGCGCATGCGTACATCCTGGTCGGGCCGGAAGGGGTGGGGAAGCGCCGGTTCGCCCGCGCACTCGCACAGTACCTCTTCTGCGAAAAACCGCACGACGACTCCTGCGGGACCTGCCGGCCCTGCCGACTTATCCAGGCTGGCCAGTTCCCCGATCTTCATTGGTACCAGCGTGAAGAGGAGCGGCAGCAGCTCACCGTCGATGTTATCAAACAATTCCTCCGCGAGATCAGTTTTAAGCCCCTTGAGGCCGACCGCAAGGTCTTTGTGGTGGAGGACGCGGACAAGCTGAACCCGTGGAGCGCGAACCGGCTGCTGAAGATCCTGGAGGAGCCTCCCGAGGCGTCGCTGCTGCTGCTTCTCGCGCTCGACGTGCGGGATTTTCTTCCCACCATCCTCTCGCGGTGTCACGTCATCCGGCTTCGATCGCTGTCGGGAGAGGCGCTCGCCCGGTGGCTGGAGAAGGAGCACGCGTGCCCGCCCGAGCGGGCGCGGTACCTGGCGCATTTCACGATGGGAAGCCCCGGACTTGCCGCCGAACTCGCTCACGGCGAGTTCTTCGAAGAGCGGGAGTGGCTCATGAACATGACGATCGCCCTCATGCCGGGCGAGCACTTCGCCCCGGCCGAGGAAATGTTCCGCCGCGCCGGTGGCTCCGACGAGGGGGCACAGGACCGCCGCGAGACCCTGCTCCGGTTCTTCGACGTCCTCGATCTTTTCTACAGGGACGTGCTGGCCGCGGCGCTCGGAGACGGGGAGGCGACGCTCGTCAATACCGACCGTCGCAAGGACATCGAGGTGCTGGCGAAGCGCCTGACGCTTGAGCAGGTGGGACGGATTCTCGGGAGTATCGAGGCGGCGCGGCGGGCGATGAGCTTCAACGCCAACCAGAAGCTGCTCTTGGAGAATCTGGCTTTTGATATTGCGAAAGTCAACTCGGTGTGATATGTTGGAAATAGACATGTCGGGGATCTCCGGCTGCCGCTCGCTGCTCGACGTGATTTCACTGCTGACCATGTATGCGGCGGTCCTGCGCCCGAAAGCCATTGTCGTCAAAAGCGGCGCGCTGAAGCATTTCGCGTCGCTCTGCCCTGGCAGCCGCGGGAGCCGGAGGGCGAAGCGAAAGCACCCTCGCGCGGCCGAGCCGTCCGCTCGGACGGCGACGGGGAGCGGGGGACGAAGCGAATCGTTCGGGGTTGACACCGGTGAGGCGGGCCGGTTTTCCGGCCGCCGTCGGCCGCCGGTTTTCCAAGGGGTAAGACATGGCACATTACGTCTTCGCCAAGTATGGCGAGATCACGCATATGACCACGTTCCGCACGGAACTGGTGGACCTGAAGCGGGGCGAGCGCGTGATCCTGCGCAGCGACCGGGGCACCGACCTCGGCGTCATCGTCCACCCGCCGTTTGAAAGCGAGACTCCCCCGGCCGGCGGTCTCATGGGGGAGATCCTCCGCCGGATCACCAGTGAAGACCTCTCGCGGCTCAAGCACGTCGAAGAGGTCGACATGAAGACGGAGGCGAAGTACTGCAACGAGCGCATCCTCTTTCACAAGCTCCCGATGAAGCTCGTGGATATCGAGCACGTCTTCGGCGGAGAGAAGATTATCTTCTATTTCCTGGCGGAGGGGCGCGTGGATTTCCGTCCTCTCGTGCGGGACCTGGCCAAGGAATACCGCACGCGCATCGAGCTCAAGCAGATCGGGGTGCGTGACGAGGCGCGGCTGCTGGCCGACTACGACCACTGCGGACGCGAGATCTGCTGCCGCACCTTCATCCACGACCTGGAGCCCGTGACGATGAAGATGGCCAAGGCCCAGAAGGCGACGCTCGACCCGACCAAGATCTCCGGCCGCTGCGGCCGGCTGATGTGCTGCCTGCGCTACGAGGACAAGGTCTATGACGAGATGAAGCGGAACCTCCCTCGCAAGGGCGCGCGTGTCGTCACCGAACGCGGGACCGCCGAGGTCATCGATTACGACGTCATCTCGCAGACGCTCCGGGTCGAGATGCAGGGCGGGGACATCGTCAAGGTGCAGATGAAAGAAGTGAAGCAGGTGATTCCCCGGAACGAGGAGGAGTACCAGAAGAGGCAGCAGGAGCGTGCGCAGCACCGGGCGCAGCAACAGCAGCAGCGCGGTGCGGGTCCCGGCGATTCCGGCCGCGGGCAGGGCGATCAACGCAATCGTGGGCAGCGTCCGAGACGCTCCGACGGTCCCCAGTCTCAGCCGCCTCGCAGCGACACGAAACCCCCGGCAGGTCCCGGCCCGGCCCGGCCCGAGGGTGCAAACCGAGACGTGCAGCCACCGCAGGAAGCGCAGCCTGCGCGGGACGTGCAGCCTCCGAAGGACGCACAGCCACCGCGTGACGCCACCGGTCCTGAGAGCGGTTCCGCCCCGAAGGGCGGTCCTTCCGCTCAGCAAGGATGACACCCGTGAGCCGCGAAAAATACTACCTCACGACGCCCATCTACTATCCCAACGCCGAGCCCCACGTCGGGAGCGCCTTCGAAATCGTCGGCGTCGACGTCATGGCGCGCTGGAAACGTTTGTTGGACTGCGACGTATTCTTCCTCACCGGCACCGACGAGCATGCCGAGAAGGTAAGCAAGGTTGCCAAAGAAGCAGGCGTGACGCCCGAGCGTCTCGTCGAAGACATGGCCGAGAAGTTCAAGCAGGCGTGGAAGTCTCTGGACATCTCCTATGATCGGTTCATCCGCACCGAGGAGGAGGTGCACAAACGCGGGGTCGTGCAGTTTTGGCGCATCGTGCGCGACAAGGGCGACATTTACCTCGGGAGCTACGAGGGGCTCTACTGCATGCCCTGCGAGAGCTACTGGACCCGCACCCAAGCCAAGGCCGGGGTGTGTCCGGAGTGCGGACGGACGCTCCAGACGCTCCGCGAGCCCGCCTACTTCTTCGCCCTGAGCAAGTACCAGGAGCCGCTCGAAAGACTCTTCAGGGAAAACCCGGACTTCCTGGGTCCCGCATTCCGCCGGCACGAGATGGAGGAGACCTTCCTCAAGCCAGGACTGGACGACGTCTGCATCAGTCGCACCACCATCCACTGGGGAATCCCCGTTCCCGACGATCCGAAGCACGTCATTTACGTGTGGTTCGACGCGCTCCTCAACTACCTCACCGGCGTGGGCTATGGCACCGACGAAGAACTCTTCCGGTCTCGCTGGCCGGCCGACCTCCACGTGGTCGGGAAGGACATCGTCCGCTTCCACACGCTGCTCTGGCCGGCGATGCTGATGTCGGCGGGAATCCCGCTGCCGAAGCGCGTCTTCGGCCACGGGTTCGTCCAGGTCCTCTCCGACGACATGGGGGTCGAGGAACCGGTCAAGATGAGCAAGTCGCTGGGGAACATCGTGAAACCCGGGGACATCTCCGGAAAATACGGCGTCGACGCCCTGCGGTATTTCCTGATGAAGGAGATCCCGTATGCCGGGGACGGGGCCTACAGCGAGCGGAACCTCGCCATGCGCTACAACACCGACCTCGCCAACGACCTCGGGAACCTCGTGCTGCGCACGCTTTCGATGATCGAGCGCTACGTCGGCGGACGGATCCCGGAAGGACACGCCGACCCGGTCGTCGAGTGGCCGGACGCCGACAAGGTCCTGCACGCCGTCGCCGAGGAAGTGGCGGAGAACGTGCCCGCGCTCATGGAGGAGCTCAGTTTCTCGGCGGCGCTCGAAGCCATCTGGTCGCTCGTGCGCGCCGCAAACCGCTACGTCGAAGAGACCAAACCCTGGGCACTGGCCAAGGACCCGGCGTCGCGTCCACGGCTCGGCGTCGTCCTCTATCAGCTGGCCGAATCGTGCCGGCTTCTGTCCATCTGGCTCAGTCCCTTCGTCCCGACGACCGCGCGGAAGATCCGCTCGCAGTTTGCACTGGACGAGGCCGCTACGGACTTCGCCCTGGAGGCGGCCTGGGGGGGCACGAAGCCCGGCACCATGATCCGGAAGGGCGAGCCGCTCTTCCCGAGACTCGACCTCCCCGGGACAACCTAGCCGGGACAGGGCTCGAAACGCCGAAAGACGAGATCCTATGCACCGCAAGGAAGAGAAATCACTGGAGCAGGTTGCTCGCGAAGGCGGGCGCTACGACGTCGAAGCCTACCGCTTCGTATTCGAGGCCCTGGATTATCTTCTCAAGAAAATGGGCCACCGCCGGCACGTGAGCGGCGCCGAACTCTCCCACGCCATCCGGGAGCTGGCGATTGAGCGCTTCGGCTTCATGGCCCGAAGCGTCCTGGACCAGTGGGGTGTTCACAAGACCCACGATTTCGGAGAAATCGTCTTCCAGCTTGTCAACGCCTCGCTCATGAGCAAGACCGACGAGGACAAGGTCTCCGATTTCGACAACATCTACGACTTCCAGGAGGCGTTCGACCACGCGTTTCGCCAGAGACCCCTGAAGGTCCGTAAACCCAAGCATTCCAAGGAATGATCCAGCCGTTCACCTCCTCCACCGAACACACGTCGGGGACATGCGCCGGGACAACCGCATAGCGCTGATGCGACGCAGACTCTGTGCGTGGTATGCACGCCACGCGCGGGACCTTCCCTGGCGAAGGACGAAGAACCCCTATGCCATCTGGGTCTCGGAGGTCATGCTTCAGCAGACCCGGGTGGCGACGGCGGTGCCGTATTTCAAGCGGTTTCTCCGACGGTTTCCGGATGTGCGGGCGCTTGCCCGGGCTCCACTCGACGCCGTGCTCAAGACATGGGAAGGCCTGGGATACTACGGGCGTGCGCGCAACCTCCACTGTGCCGCCCGAACCGTCGTGAGCGACTGGGGAGGAGAACTGCCCCGGGCGTCCCAGGACCTGCTCCGTCTGCCGGGCATCGGGCGATATACGGCCGGCGCCATTGCCAGCATCGCCTTCGGTCTGGACGAGCCGGTCCTGGACGGCAACGTCACGCGCGTCCTGTGCCGGGTTTTCCGGGTGGATAAGGCGCCGGCATCGGCGAAGACGCAACGCAGGCTCTGGACGTTGGCTCGCCGGCTGATTCCCGCCGGACGGGCCGGACTTCTCAACCAGTCTCTCATGGACCTCGGCGCGACTGTTTGCACCCCCCGTCATTCCGCCTGTCCCCGGTGCCCGCTGGAAGACCTCTGCCTGGCGCACGCCAGGGGAGAAGGGGAGAAGCTCCCCGTCAAGGTGCGGCGCAAACCCATTCCCCATTACGAGGTCTCCGCGGGCGTCGTCTGGAAGCGAGGCCGCATCCTCATCGACCGCAGGCCGTCCGAAGGACTCCTCGGCGGACTCTGGGAGTTCCCGGGCGGAAGATGCCTCGCCGGCGAGACGCTCGAAGAGTGCGTGGTGAGGGAAATCCGCGAGGAGTTGGGCATCCGGGTCCGTGTCCGTCGGCCGCTCGTCACCGTGAAGCATGCCTATTCACACTTCCGCATCACGCTTCACGTGTTCGAGTGCGATCATTCTTCCGGCAGGCCGAAGGCGATTGCCTGTGCCGCATGGAAATGGGTGCGACCGAAAGACCTGGACCGCTTCGCGTTTCCCCAAGCCAACCGCAAGGTGATTGCCGAACTCCGCAAGCGACACACGTAAGGCTGTCTCCCAGAGGAACGGCGCGGGGGGAGGGGGGAGGGGGCCAACCGGCTCCGGATTGTTCGGCGTGTACAAAAAAGCGGTCCCGGGATCCTCCGGAACCGCGTGCATTCTGGCGAGGCCGAGGGGACTCGAACCCCCAACTTCCAGATCGACAGTCTGGTACTCTAACCAATTGAGCTACGGCCCCAAGAACCTTCCCGTCCGGGCGCTCCCTGCCGGGGTCTTGCCTCTGGTGGGCGATACTGGACTTGAACCAGTGACCTCTTGCGTGTAAGGCAAGCGCTCTAGCCGGCTGAGCTAATCGCCCGGCGTTGTGCCTTCTTGATACACCCATAATGGCCCAAAGTCAAGCGAAATCCAAAGGCTGGCAGGTGGGCGTCCCGGCGTTTATTTGACGTAAAGGCTTTGAAACCAAGCGGTTGCGTCGAGGCGAGCCGGCGCGCCCTTGACTGTGCCGGGGGAAGGGGGGCGTCTGCTATCGTTTCCGGCCCTTGAGAAGCGCTTCCCGGAGCTTACGAACCGCCTCCCCGCGGTGCGACACTTGGCTCTTGAGTGACGTCTCCAGCAGGCCGAACGTCATTCCGTAAGGGGGGTAATAGAAGAGGGGGTCGTACCCGAAGCCGTTTGTCCCGGATGGTTCGGTGACGATGCGGCCGCGGCACTGGCCGTCGGCCGTCAGTTGAAGTCCGCTGGGTGTTGCCAGCGCCACCACGCAGCGGTAGGACGCCGCGCGTTTTTCCTCCGGCACGCCTTCGAGCTCGGCGAGCAGTTTCAGGTTGTTCTCCTCGTCGGTGGCCTCTTCACCCTCGTAGCGGTGAGACCGCACGCCGGGTCTGCCGTCCAGTGCATCGACCTCGAGTCCCGAGTCGTCCGCCAGCACCGTCATGTTGAAATGCTTGGCCAGCGCACAGGCTTTCTTGCAGGCGTTCTGCTCGAACGTGGCGCCGTCCTCGACGACCTTCGGCATCGGTCCCACGTCGTCGGGCGTCAGGAGCGCACACGGGACATCCCCCAGGATCTCCCTGATTTCCTTCAACTTCCCCTGACACTTGGTTCCGATGAGGATCTGCTTAGGGATTCGCACTGTCCGATTTCCTTGCGTTCATGAATTCCTGGTAGCGTTTATTTTCATCGTCCGTCGGGGTGATCTTATACGCCAGCTTCATCTTGACCTGCAGCTCGATGATCCTGACCGGCCAAGGCTGGTCGCCGAATACCGTCTTGTCTCCGTAGAATTCTTGCATTTTCTCGCGGAATGCCGAATTTTTTCCACCGTGGATTTTCAGCCAGTCGTCGTAGGCTGCATTCCAGAGCTTGATGAGTTCCGGGTCATGCTCGTCCTTGAAACTCCCGATGGAGACGATCGCGAGCGACTGGAGGTCGGTGACGTAGGCCTCGTATCCGTTCTTCCTCATCGTCCGGGCGGCGTCGTTGGCGTAATGGAGTGCGCTCAAACCTTTTGTGTTGTCCGGGTGATAGAAGGCGACGCGGACCGTCCACTTCCCGTCGGCCTCGAAGATGGGATGGACGACCTCGGACTCGGAGTCAGGTCTGTACACCTCCGCCTTGGGATCTTTCCGCGGCTTGACCGGTGTCGCCGGGGTTGTCGGATTGTTCGCGCCAGTGTCGCCTCCATCCGACACAGCCCGCGGCTCCGGCTTCCTCACCACCCAGGGGTTGTTTTCGAGAAACGACGCCCTCTTCGGGGGCGGGGCTTCGCCGCCGCACCCTGCCGCCGCAAGCATCATCACGCTGAACGCCGCCGTTGTCCACCGTCTGACGTTCATCCCGTCTCCTGGACTGTGCCGGTCTGGCCGAGGGCGCGACGCTGCATCTCGAACAGTCGCCGGATGCCTCCCCGCGCCAGCCGGAGCATCCGTCCCAGCTCCTTGTCGTCGAAGGTGCCCCGTTCCGCCGTCCCCTGGACCTCCACGTATTCCCCCAGCGACGTCATCACTATATTCATATCCACTTCGGCCTGAACGTCAAGTGCATAGTCGAGGTCCAGGACGACGCGGCGGCCCACGATTCCGACGCTCACCGCCGCCACCGCCGCCTTGAGGGGGCGTCCGCAAATCAGTTTCTCGCGCTCCATGCGCGCCAGTGCGTCCACCAGGGCCACGTAACTGCCCGTGACGGAGGCCGTGCGGGTCCCGCCGTCCGCCTGCAGCACGTCACAGTCCAGCCACACCGTGTACCCGCTGATGACGGACCGGTCGACGACCGCGCGCAGCGACCGTCCGATGAGCCGCTGGATCTCGTGGGTTCGCCCGTCGTCCGTCCTGCGCGACCGGCGTGTCGTCGTGGAGCCCGGGAGCATCCCGTATTCCGCCGTCACCCAGCCTTCGCCCTTCCCGTCGAGCCAGCGCGGGACGCCTCGCTCGACGCTCGCCGTGCACAATACGCTCGTTTTCCCCGTGGAAATCAGCACCGACCCGTACGGCACGCTCGTGTAGTGCCGGGTGATGGTGACGGGTCTCAGTTGGTCGCTTCGCCGCTCTTTCGCCATGAAATACCCCTTCAGCTTCCGAATTCTTCGGTAAGCGCCTCGTCGAGGACGCTGATGCCGAGGTCGATCTCCTTCTTCGTGACGGTCATCGGGGGCATGAGCCGGAGCACCGTCTCATGGGTGCAGTTGATGAGCACCCCTTTTCCTCTGCACCGGTCGACGACGCCGGCTCCGCTCTTCGCCAGTTCGATGCCGATCATCAGTCCCCGCCCGCGAACCTCCCGGATGACCTTGTGGCGTTTCCGCAGCTCGCCGAGTTTGCGGAAGGCGTATGCCGACATCTTCCGCGTGTTCCCAAGCAGCTTCTCTTTTTCGATGGCATCGAAGACGGCGCAGGCCGCCGCGGTCGCCAAAGCGTTCCCCCCGAACGTGGACGCGTGCGTGCCGGGCACCAGCTTCGCCGCGATCTCCGGTTTGGCCACCATCGCCCCGATGGCCGTGCCGCCTCCCAGGGCCTTCGCCAGGGTCATGATGTCCGGCAGGACGTCGTAAAGCTGATAGGCGAAGTACTCCCCCGTGCGGCCCATCCCCGTCTGCACCTCGTCGAAAATCAGCAGGACCTTCCGGCGGTCACATAGCTTTCGCACCGCTTTCAGGTAACTCGCCCCGGCCACGTGGATGCCTCCCTCGCCCTGGATGGGTTCCAGCATGACGGCGGAGGTCCTGTCGTCGACGGCGCGCTCCAGTGCGTTGATGTCGTTGAACGGGACGTAGCGGAACCCCCCGGGCAGCGGCTCGAACCCCTTCTGGTACTTGGGCTGCGCAGTAGCGGTGATCGTGGCGAGCGTCCGGCCGTGGAACGAGTTGAACATGGTGACGATCCCGCCGCGTCCGGGGTTGGTGGCGAGCCGCGCGAGTTTGATCGCCCCCTCGTTGGCCTCGGCGCCCGAGTTGCAGAAGAAGCACTTCCCGCCGAACGAATGCCGGCTCAGCCGCTCGGCCAATTCTCCCTGCGGGAGGCTGTAGTAATTGTTCGCCACGTGGATGAGTTTGCCCGCCTGCTCCCGCACCGCGCGGACCACCCGCGGGTGGCAGTGTCCGATGCCGCTCACCGCCCACCCTGGGAAGAGGTCCAGGTATTTCCTGCCCAGGGAATCCCAGACGTGCGAGCCTTTGCCGCGCACGATGACCAGCGACAGCCGCGTGTAGTTCCCGATCACGTACTTCCGGAACTGCCGGAGCACCGAATCCGTCGTCGTTTTTTTCGTCGTCAACTGCCGTCCTCCGTTTCCAAGTCCCTGTGGATGGTCGACGTGGGCAGCGAGCCCAGGAAAAGCTGCCCGTATCGGCGCGTGGTGATCCTCGGGTCGAGGATGACCACGATGCCCGTATCGGTTTTCGTGCGGATGAGTCTTCCCACGCCCTGCTTCAACCGGATGACCGCCTCGGGGACGCTGTAGCTCATGAAGGGATCGCCCCCCTCGTCGCGGATCTTCTCCAGGCGCGCCTCGACCACCGGATCGTCCGGCACCGAAAACGGAAGCCGCGTGATGATCACGTTGCTCAGCGCCTCGCCCGGAACGTCCACGCCCTGCCAGAAGCTGTCCGTCCCGAAAAGCACGGTCCCGATGTTGTTCCGGAAGCGCTCGATCATCCGGTTCCGCGGCAGTCCTTCTCCCTGCACCAGGCTCTCGATGCCCAACGCCCGGAGTTTCGGACGGACATCGCGAGCCACGGCCTCCATCAGCCGGTAGCTGGTAAAGAGCACGAACGCGCGACCGCGGCTGAACGTGAGGTAGCGTTCCACCTCGCGGACCACCGCGCGCTGGAAGTTCTCCCCGTCGTTCGGGTCCGGCATGTTGCGCGGGACGAACACCTTCATCTGACGGTCATAGTCGAAGGGCGAGCCGACCATCAGCTCCTCGGCGTCGTGCGCGCCCAGCCGCGTCCGGATGAACCCGAACGGGTCCTGCTCCCCGACGGTGAGCGTCGCGCTCGTGATGATCACCGTCCGCACCCGGTCAAAGAGAAGACGTTTCAGGTCCGCCGCCACCGAAATCGGGGAGCATTCCAGGCGCACCTGTTCCTGTTTTTTTCCGCCGACTTCCGTCCAGTAGACGTATCCCGAGAGCGTCTGTCCCGTGAAGCAGTTGACGGCCGCCGACATGTCGAGCGCGCGGCCGCGGTAGGACGCGATTTCGATCTCCTCGTCGGAGTCCTGTGCACGGCCCTTGAGCGCGTCGAGTGCCAGCGCCAGGTCGCCCAGCGCCGGCGAAAGCTCGTTGGAAAATATCCCCGGCGTGCGGATCCTTCCGTTCTCCTCCGGCCGTTCCGCGCGCCACGTCCCCACCTGCTCAAAGAGGTCCTTCGCCGCGCGCTTCGCGCGTTCCACCGCCTGCACCGCTTTTTTCTCAAACAGGTGGGCCAGGAACCCCTTCTTCGTCCGCGGATTATGCAGACCATTCAGGAACCACGAAACCTGGCTCGAGCCCAGGTGCACCCCGAAATAGTCGCTCGCCACCGACTCGATGCTGTGTCCTTCGTCCAGCACCAGCACCCGGTACTCCGGCAGGAATGCCGTGTCCTGGTCGTGGAGCGCCAGGTCGCTGCACAGAATGTGATGGTTGACCACGAGCAGGTTGGACGTATACATGCGCCGGCGGGCACGCTGGAAAAAACACTTCCGCTCGGCGTGCACGCACTTCCGGCCCCCGCACTTGTCGTGATCGCTCTGCACGTGCGCCCACACCGACGGCATGGGCTGACGGTCAAAGTCGCTGAGCGTCCCGTCCCCGGTCTCGCGCGCCCAGTCCTCGATCCGCCACAGCTCCTTCAATTCCTCTTCCCTGGAAAAGAGCGATTCCTGGAGCTCCCGCGCCAGTGCCAGGCGTCTCAGACAGATGAAATTGGACCGTCCCTTCACCAGGCACGCCGTGAACTCGTCCGGCACCACTGTTCGCAGGAACGGGATGTCCTTGGTGATCAACTGCTCCTGCAGGCTGATCGTGTTGGTGGAGACGACGACGCATTCCTTGTGTTCCAGCGAATAGTCAATGAGCGGCAGAAGGTAGGCGAAGCTCTTTCCGACGCCGGTGCCCGCTTCGACGAGGAGATGGTGCGAGTCGGCCAGGGCCTTCTGCACGGCGGCCGCCATGGCGATCTGCTCCGTGCGGAGCTCGTAGTTTCCGAGCTTTCGGGAGACCAGTCCGTCGGGCCCCAAGACCTGTGCTGCGTCCATTCGTTCTTCCCGTCCGATACCGGTCCGTGGTTGCGGGGCCTGCACGAGGCGTGCCGGGCGTTATCCGCCGCGTTTCGGCGGGATGACGCCTTCCCCGGGACTCGATGCCTTGGCGTAGAGCTTCTTCGGGATGCGGCCGGCCAGGTACGCGAGTCTCCCCGCCTCGACCGCGTGCTTCATGGCGCCGGCCATCATCACGGGGTCCTTCGCTCCGGCGATGCCGGTGTTCAGCAGCACCCCCTCGCACCCCAGCTCCATGGCGATGGCGACGTCGCTTGCGGTGCCGACGCCCGCGTCCACGATCACCGGGACCTTGAGCGTCTCCAGGATGATGAGGATGTGGTTGCGGTTGAGGATTCCCTGTCCGCTTCCGATGGGCGCCCCCGCGGGCATCACCGACGTCGCCCCGGCGTCTTCCAGTTTCTTCGCCATCACGGGATCGTCGCTCGTGTAGGTCAGCACCGTGAACCCTTCCTTCACCAGCGTCTCGGTCGCCTTGAGCGTCTCGATCGGGTCGGGAAGGAGCGTCTTCTCGTCGCCGAGCACCTCCAGTTTGATGAGGTCCGACAGGCCGACTTCGCGCGCGAGCCTTGCCGCCCGCACCGCGTCCTCCGCTGTGTAGCACCCCGCCGTGTTCGGCAGAATCGTGTATCGCTTC
>Ga0182021_10004863_pt1 | contig 15848 bp, 14 predicted proteins | sample 612E3MmetaG_FD_120493 | JGI IMG/M metagenome (GOLD analysis project Ga0182021, IMG submission 120493) | Permafrost microbial communities from Stordalen Mire, Sweden - 612E3M metaG (Illumina Assembly) | ecosystem: Environmental > Terrestrial > Soil > Wetlands > Permafrost | place: Sweden... | reverse complement strand
CGTCCTCGAGAAGGCAAAGGCGCACGGATGCGTCGTCGAGGTGATCATGAAAGACGTCAGCACGGTGCGGTACGAACCCCAGCGCCTTTGGGAGTGGGCAAAGATGGCGAGCGAGGTAACCGAAAGAGTCGGGTATTGAGGTGCCGTATCGAGATGTAGTGATCGGCTCATGTCGAGTACGATCTATTTGTGCCCTACTGAGGAGATCCAGATGAACTCGAGAGACCGGGTGCTGGCAGCCTTCAATCATGAAGAGACCGACAGGGTACCGATCGACTTCGCCGGTCATCGGTCGTCGAGTATTTCTGCGATTGCCTACGAGCGCCTCCGGAACTACCTGGGCCTCGAGCGTAAGCCGATCCGTGTATACGACATCCAACAACAGCTCGCCATAGTCGACGAAGACGTTCTCGATCGCTTCGACGTGGACACCGTCGAGCTCGGGCGTGGATTTGCCCTCGATGACGCCGACTGGGCCGACTGGACCTTGCCGAACGGGTCGCCTTGCCAAGTACCGGTCTGGACACTGCCCGAGCGCGTCGAGAATGGCTGGATCCTCCGCTCTCCGACCGGGCGCGTTGTGGGCCGCATGCCCGACGGGGCGTTGTACTTCGAATGGGCCTACTTCCCTTGGGCTGAGAACGAGCCCGATCACGAAGCCCTCGAAGAGGCCATGGCCGACGTGATGTGGAACATCCCCTCGCCTCCCGGACCGTTGGTCGAAGGACCCGACGGAGACCGCCTGCTGGTGGAGGGCGCGCGCCGCCTGCGCGAGAGCACCGACAGGGCGATACTCGGCCTGTACAGCTGCAACCTCATGGAGTGGGGCCAGTATCTGTACCGGAACGACAACTTCCTGGCGCTGCTCGCCTCGGAGCCGGACCAGGCCCACGACATTCTCGAGCGTCTGACCGTGTTCCACATGAAGGGCCTCGAGAAGTTCCTCGGGCTCGTCGGGCAGTACATCGACGCCGTCAACTTCAGCGACGATCTCGGCATGCAGACGGGGCCGATGATCTCACCTCGGATGTACAGGGAGTTCTTCAAGCCCCGTCACGCCCGGTTGTGGCAGCGGACCAAAGAGCTCTCCGACGCCAAGGTCATGCTGCACTCGTGCGGCGACATACGGCTGCTCCTCCCGGATCTCATAGACGCCGGGCTCGAGGCAGTGAATCCGGTACAGGTCAGCTGCAAGGGCATGGCCGCCGAAGGTCTGAAGCAGGACTTCGGCAAGGACATCACCTTCTGGGGCGGGGGCTGCGATACCCAGTGGCTGCTCTCCCACGGTACGCCCGAAGAGGTCTCCGACCACGTCAAGAGGCAGGTCGAGATAATGCGCCAAGGCGGAGGCTTCGTCTTCCAGCAGGTGCACAACATCCTGGCCGATGTGCCGCCGCAGAACATCGTGGCGATGTTCGACGCCGCCAGGAGCCTCGACAACCCTTAGCGAACGCGGCGAAGACATGTCTTCGTCGGACAGACGGCCGTTTTGTAGTCAGCAGTTGCAGGATCTGCAGGATAAGAGAATGGAGTGGAACGCCATGGCAATACTCGAGGAGCTTCGTGAAGCGATGGTCGACGGTCAAGCAAAACAAGCCGTCGCCAAGGTAAGCGAAGGATTGGCGGAAGGCATGGACGCGGGCACGTTGTTGCGCGATGGCCTGATCGCGGGCATGGCCGAGGTCGGCCAGCTCTACGAGAACGGTGACATCTTCGTCCCGGAGATGCTGGTGGCGGCCCGGGCGATGTCCGCCGCCCTCGAGGTCCTGAAGCCCCACCTGGTGGAGGAAGGTGTCGAGTCGAGCGGGAAGGTCGCGATCGGCACGACGCAGGGCGACTTGCACGACATCGGCAAGAATCTCGTGGCGATGATGCTCGAGGGCTCCGGCTTCGAGATAGTCGACTTGGGTGTGGACGTGCCCGCGGACAAGTTCATCGAGGCGATACGCGAGGGAGCGAGCGTCGTGGCCATGTCCGCCCTTCTCACCACGACGATGACGAACATGCAGACCGCGATCGAGGCCATCAAGGAGGCGGGCTTGCGCGAGCAGGTGCGCATCATCATCGGCGGAGCGCCGATCACCAAGGCCTACGCGGACGAGATCGGCGCAGACGGCTATGCCGAGGACGCTTCCAGCGCCGTCCGATTGGTGAAAGAGGTGCTTGCCGCCTGAGCGTTCTTCGTGACTGGGACCCGTGCCCAGATGCAGACATGGTGCTGCGCTCCCAAGGAGCCGATCCTGAAGCTGTGCGCCGCCGGAAGTCTTCCGCAGTGGGAGTTGCGGAGCAGGCGGTCGCGGTCGGCAAGCCGTTGCTGCGACCGGTCGTGATAACCGAGACCTTCGCGGTCCGGGACTTCCGCCACGAGCAGTTGCGACTCGAGCCGGGAGGCTATCTCCGCGGTCCACTCGTGGCCGAGCACCTGCACGCTGCCGAGTCGGTCGTCGTAGCGGTTTGCAGCATCGGGTCCGCCCTGGAAGAGGCGGCCTCAGGGTATTTCGCAGACGATCCGGCGATGGGCGTCGCCCTCGACGCCTTCGGCTCGGCCGCAGTCGATCTTGTCGCCTCGGCGATGTGTGAACGCGTGGACCTGCAGGCCGAGGCCGACGGACTCCGGACCACGGTCCCACTCTGTCCCGGACTGGTCGGATGGCCCGTCGCCGTCGGCCAGCGCGAGATCTTCTCCTTGGTGGACGGCGCCTTGGCAGGGATCAGCTTGAACGAGGGTTTCATGATGACACCGAAGAAGTCGACCTCGATGGTCATCGGCGTCGGCGCCGAGGTGGACCACTCGGGCGAGTCATGCGACTACTGCAGCATGGCAGCGACCTGCCGATTCCGGCGCGAGCACGAGTCGCACCACTCGCACCACGGCTGAATCAGCTGCCGCGCCCGACGCCGGGTGCAGGGCTGATCACGAATTCGAGGATACGAGCTCGCCTGCGCGGTGGGCTTTCATGTAGATGCGGCAGTCGCTGTCGGCTCCGGTGAGGACATCGAGGGCGAGCTGGAACGGACGCGAGTCGCGGTCGAATGACCGGGCCCTTTCGAGGCTGACCGCCGTCGGGTCGATGATGCCGCTGTCGGCGCCTGCCTCGATGGCCAGGGCCAGGAAGGCGTCGTTCAAGAGCCGCCGGTTGGGAAGGCCGAAGCTGACGTTGCTCATGCCGCCGGTGATGTGGATCTCGGTCCCGAAGCGGCGGCGCACCTCAGCGATCGCGTCCAGGCAGTGCTGCCCGTACTCGCTGTTGACGGCGATCGGGAACACGAGAGGATCCAGGAAGGTCCGCTCGAGCGGGATGCCGGCCGCGAGCGCCGCCTCGATCATCCGGCTGGCGTTGACGACCCGCTCCTGCGCATTCGTCGGCATGCCGGATTCGCCAGCAGCCGTGACGACGACAGGACCCTGAAGCTTCGCGGCCACTTCGAGCGCTTCGATCCGCTCGAGCGATGCCGAGTTCAGCATCGGTGGTCCGACGTCGCTGCCTGCCGCTTCGGCCGCCCCCGCCACTCCGGCGCTGATGGTCTCCAGGTTTGAAGAGTCGATTGAGAGGGGGATGTCCACTTCGGGAGCCAGCATCCCGACGAGCCAACGCATAGCTTCGATCTGCTCGGCGGGCTTGTTGGAGAACTCGTCGACGTTCACGTCGAGAAAGTCAGCCCCGGCTCGCACCTGACGGCTGGCGAGAGACCGAAGATAGGCGAGCGCGACCGATCGGTCCGGTTCGTCTTCGGCCATCGCCAGCGCGACGGCGAGCCTCACGTGCTTGATGCGGCCTTCCGCGTAAGCCTGGGACGACTTCTCCTTTTCGGAGATGCGCAGATGGGAGGCGTTGCCTTCACTGTCTGTGAAGACGATCCCTTCCTCGCCCGCTTCGTTCAGGGCGATTCGCTCGTTCTTCTTCAACAGTACGCGGGTGGCGTGAATGTTCTCTCCGATGACAACGAAACGCGGTCCGCTCGTGCTCATTGCACAGCCTCCTTGTCGGCGGGACGGGAAATGTGGTCGCGCCCGAGGAACGTGTTCGCCCAAGCGCTTGTCGAGCGGAGGAGGTTGTCGTTGAACACGACGGGTCCGTCCAGCATCGCGTCCTCCTCCCCGTAAGGCTTCAGGCGTTCGTAGGCGCGCGCCCAGATGCACTCCTTCTCGGCGACCTCGCACATCCCGTCACGCGTGCCACCGCAGGGCCCGTTGCGCTGGTTCTTCGCGCATTGGGACTCTGGGCACAGATAGGCGATCTCGGACAGCGAGCAGTCGCCGCAGTCCTGGCAGTCGAACAAGGGCTTCTTCGCCGTGTGCTCGGCGAGGTGCAATAGGTTCTGGACCGGGTGTGGGCAGGACTCGACCGCGGTGTAGAACCTGCGGGCGAACGGGAAGAGGGGTGCTTTCGGATCGAAGACGATCCGATGTGCCAGCCGGCTCGATCGGTAGGCGGGCGGGACGTGCAGGCGGGCCCGCCGCCGGGCGCCGGCGCGACGGGACGCGGCGTAGGCGCGGTCCACCGTCGAGGAGGACAGGCCGGTCGTGGGGTCGCGCTCGAAGTAGTAGAACTCGTCCGGATAGCCGAACTGCACATCTCCGGCGAAGCCCTTCCAGTCGTCCGGTCCGAAGCTGTCGGCTTGGGCGAGGATCTCTTCGCAGTCGGACGGCTCCAGCTTGCCGCCGAGATACGCGCCACGGAACCCGAGGCCCTTCGCGATCGCGACCTGTCTTGCGGCCAGCCCCAAGAAGAACGATCGGCCTTTGTCGGGTGAGCCGCCCTGCTGTTCGCAGATGGCCAGCAGCTCGTCGGTGACGACCACGCCTGGGATCTTGCCCGCATTGAAGGCGCGCGCCGCTCCGCGGGAAAGAATGTAGACGTTGGCGATGACGGGTACTCGGAGTCCAAAGTAGGCGAGCCATCGCAGGAGTTCGTCGTCTTTTGCCGCGTTGTAGCCGACCTGGTTGATGATGAACCGGGCCCCGGTTTCGATCTTGCGCCGCAGCTTCAGATACTGGGGAACAAGCTCGCGCTCGTAGCGTTTGTGGTTTGTCACGACCGCGCCGAGGAAGAAGTTCGTCGGCTGCATCTCGCGCCCGGTCCGCACATCGTGCAAGCCCAGGTTCATCGCCTGGTACATCGACAAGAGACCAACCGAGTCGATGTCGAAGCTGGGGCGCGCCATTCCCGCGTAGCCTGGGCTCGGATAGTCGCCCGACAGGGCCAAGATGTTGTCGAAGCCCTCCGAGGCGAGATTCCAGCCACGGCTCTGCAGCGAGTTCCGGTTACAGTCCTTGCACGCGAGGTGGATGATCACCTCCTGGCCGTGGGACATGAGATCGGTGCCGAGCGTGTCGGCAGCGAGCATTGCGTTGCCCGCCGGGTTGTCGGTGATGGAAAGGACGTCGATGCGGGGGCTCTCCGCGAGCACCCTCGCCCGGGCCAAGACCCGCTGGCCTTCCTGGTCGGTCAATAGACCTCGACTCGTGACGAGCTCGACAGCCACGGCGAATCGGCCGGTCTCCTCAAGCAGATGGCGAAACGTGGGCTTGACGGAGTCGTCGTCCCCGCTCTGCGTCGCCGGGTCGGGCAGGAGGCTCATATAGTCCTTCGCATCTCTCGGAGTGGCTCGAAATGAAAGCCGTCCACTCCTCGCGGCTTCGTCGACCAAGGCCGGCCGGAGCGCGACACAATCACGGTATCCAGAATACTGCTCTAAAGTCTCGCCCAACAAATCTGCGATTGAACTCATTTCACATCGCCGCCACTATCTTGGCGTGGTCGCGCCGAAGTCTCCCGCGTACACGAAGAGGACATTGAGCACAGGCAATTCGGCCAGCCCGCGTTGACCGCCCTCCACTATCGGCGGGAACGCTCTCGACACTCTGGCGGCATTGCGGATGTCCTTGGACGTCGTCGTCTGGGGATCGCCGATAATGTTCGCTGCAGGGCGAGCATTTGCCTTTATGGGAGGAGAGGTGTGAGCAGTGAGCTTTCAGAATGAACCTGTGTCTGGCGTCCAGCGCATAGGTGCGGTGATCGCACTTGCCGAGGAGGGTGCCGAGGAGTACATCCGGCTCCACGCCGCAGTTCCCCCGGAGGTTCTCGATGTGCTGAAGAAGGCCAACGTGACGAACTACTCGATCTTCCGGCGTGGCGAGCTGCTGTTCAGCTACATGGAGTACCGGGGCTCGGATCTCGCGGCCGACATGGCAACCATGGCGGGAGATCCTGCGACACAACGTTGGTGGGACCTGGTGATGCCCATGCAGCGCACTATGCGCTCTTCTCCCGAGGAGGACTGGTGGGCGCCGATGGAAGAGGTGTTCCACCTCGCCTGAGCAAGACTTTGCCCCGATGGCTATCGCAGGAGCTCAGCCCTTCACGCTTCCGAGCATCGCCCCGCGCTGGAGGTAGCGCTGGGCGAAGATGAAGACTGCGAGCACCGGCAGCATCTGCAGGATCGCCGCGAAGGCCAGCTCGGGCATGTAGAGCTGCACGTTGAGGCCGGCGGCTGCACTGGCGTTGAAGAGCTGGCTTGAAGTGATGACCTCCTGCAGTCCGACGCTCACGGTTTGTGCGTTGGAAGTAGGGAGCATCACGAGGGGCAGGAAGTAGTTCGTCCAGTTGGCCACAAAGGCGAAGAAGAACACGAGCGCGGCAGCCTGCTTGGCGAGCGGGGTCGCGACTCGCCAGAACAGCCCCATCTCGGATACACCGTCGATCCTTGCTGCTTCCAGCATCTCGTAGGGCAGTGTGGTCCGGTAGTGGACGAACGAGAGGTACGTGCCGAAGGGGAAGAACCCCATGATGACGGCCACGGGCCAGAGGACGTCGACCTGATGCACCGCCGAAACCTCGAGGAACAGCGGGATCACGAGCACGGTGTTGGGCATCACCATCGTGAGGATGGTGAGGAAGAGGAGAACCCTGCGGCCTCGGAAGTGCAGCATCGCCAGTGAGTACCCCGCCGGCAGAGCGACCAGGACGGCGATGATCGCGCCGCCGAAGGACAAGATGGCGGAATTCTTCAACCAGGTGAAGTAGATGCCGTCGCTGAAGCCTTTCAGCTGTTCCCAGTCGAATCTCAGACGACCGAGCGACAGTGGCCCGAAGGGACCCTGGTTGACGAGACTCTGCTGTGACCTCATCGTCGCCAGCACGAAGGTCACCATGATGAACAGGTAGATGAGGGCCACGACCATGAGGAACCCCATCGGGGTCACTTCACGCCACCGGAAGCGACGACGCTTCGGCACCGCCCCGCCGGCGGCCCGCGGCGTCCGGGCGGCCAAGGGCACCTCCAAGACCTCAGACATGGAGGATCCTCCGCTCAGCGGTCACTGAACAGACCGGTCCGGGTCGTGATGATCACACCGATCACCAGGCTGACGACGAGCAGCATGACAGAGAGGGCCGCTGCTGCGGGCACGTTGAAGATCTGGAAGGCGAAGGTGTAGCTCAGCTGGTTGGGCGTCCACTGAGGGGAAATCGTGCCCTCCGTCGCGAGGCCGAGGACCTGGGGCTCGAGGAACAGCTGAGTGGCATAGGCGATGTTCAAAAGGACCAGGTACGCGATCCACGGACGGATGAGGGGGATCTTGATGCGCCGGGTCAACTGCCAACCCGTGGCACCATCGACGATGGCGGCCTCCTGAACCTCGTCGGAGATCCCGTTGAGACCACCGTAGATGATGAGGATCCACGTGCCGGCGCCTTGAAAGAAGAGCATCAAAGCGAAGATCACGGGCAGGTGGGCCGGCTCGGCGGTCTGGTCGAGCGTCGAGTATCCGAGCCACGAGAGCAGAGGCCTGATCGGGCTGTCGATCGGGTCGAGCAAGAAGAGCCAGAGGACGAAGTTGCCCATGCCGGCGAGTGCCCCCGGCAGGTAGTAGATGAACCTGAGCCAGCCGACGAGGCGACTGCGCCGGCCGTGCAGCAACAGCGCCAGGCCGACGACGCCGATGATCATGAAGGGGAGCCACACCGCCATGACGAGCCCGATGTTCTTGAGGGTGCCGAGGAACTGGAACTCTGTGACGACTGAGTGGTATGCGCTGAGCCCGCCGAAGCCGGGGCCGGTGTTCGACAGGAAGCTCTGGTAGACGGCGTATCCGGCGGGGATGATTCCTACCACCAGGAGCAGGACCACATAGGGCACCAGTAGTGCCAGGCCGCCGCGGCCTTGGCGACGACCGGATATGGCCATGCCCTTGCGGCGCGCGTGCCGTTTGGGGCCCACCTGCACCTTCGGCAATGACACTTGTGGTTGTAGGACCGTCACTTGCTCCACCACCGGGTTGGACTGGACTGGTCAGGGGATCTGTTCGTACGCCCGCCCCGCCTGACAACTGTCAGGCGGGGCGGGGACCCGCGGGGTTTGACGGTGAAGCCTACGCCCCGCAGTTGGGACTAGTGCGTGACGACTGTGTATCCGTTGAGCTTCGCGTTGTTCACGAGCTCGTTCTGGTACGCGTTCCAAGCGGCGCTGATCGGTTTGCCTGCGGCGAGCACAGGGGTGACCGTGTCAGTCCAGAGCGCGCCCTCGTCGTAGAGGAGGTACTCGTGGTTGGGCCGGATCTCGTCTGCCGCCTTCAGCATCGCCGGGCCGATCTGGGCCGGGTTGGCGAAGTAGCCGGACTTGACGATGTTGCGGTTGATCCAGGCTGCGTCGTCGGGACGGTAGGCGGGCAGCCCGGTCGTAAGGGCGACCTGCCACTTGGGGTTGGCTGCCATGAACTGCATGAACAGCGCGGTGTCGGTCTGGCGCTGGCCGCTGATGTGGCTGGACATCGACCAGAGGCCGCCGCCCTCGTCACCGGTGCCGGCCTTCGTCCCCGGCCATTGCAGCGGGGTCGTCGCCGTGATCTGGCCCTTCGGAACCTTGAAGGTGTCCTCGAACAGGTAGACGCCGTACCAGGCTGCGCCAGGGGTCATGACCAGCTTCGCGCCGATCTTCGCCGCGTCGGTGTCGAAGATACCGACCGGGGAGGCCACCTTGGCCGCGATGAGGGCGTCGAGCATGCTCTCGACCCGCGTGCAGCTCGAGGCGTTGAGGTTGATGAGGACCTTCTTCGGACCGACGAGGTCGTTGGTCGGGCAGTTGGCGCCCCAGAGGTAACGCTCGACGGCGTAGGTGTCACCGAGCATCGCCACGTAGTAGCCGGGGTGCTGCTTGCCAATCTTGACGCCGAGAGCCTGGTACTGCGGGTACGTCGTGGGCACCGTGTAGCCCCACTGCTTCATAAGCTTGGCGTTGTACCACAGGACGTCAGGAGCAACGTCGTTGCGCAGGCAGTACAGCTTGCCGCCGATGATGCAGGGAGCCGCGACGGCTGCCGGGTATCCGTTCTGCACGCTCTTGGAGATGATGTTGTTCATGTTGGCCGCGTAATGGATCTGTGGCGACGTGGCCCAGGCGATGGCTGAGTTGCCGGGCCAGAAGATCGCGTCCGGCCAGCCGCTGCCGACCCTGTTGAACAGCGTGAACTTCTCCTCCAGGCCGGCGTTGCTTGCGCTGGAGCTGAGCGTCGTGACATTGAGCGGAATGTTCGGGTACAGCTTCTCAAAGGCCTGGACGGCCGGGATCCGGGGCGGGTCGACCCAGATCTGCAAGGGACTGGACTTGGACACGGTGTCCAGCGCCGCAAGGTGCGCGTTGGGACGCGCCGTGTTTGCGAGTGCGGGAGCGCTGAGGCCGACGACGATCGCGCCTGCTGCGGCCACTGCGACGAGACCGAGCATTCTCGGTCGGCGGCTCCACGCTCTTTGCTTAGTCCCGGGTTGCTTCGTTCCGAAGTTCATGGGCGCTCTCCTTGGTAAGCCAATTGTGCCGGGGTTGTTACCCGTTCCGCGGGATCTTAATTCCACCGTAATACTCGGCGCAAGCAAACGTTATCTGGCTCAGACGGAGGCGATGTTCCGCCCCGAGGTCGTGCCAAAACAGCAGGTAGATACCGTTATTAGGTCTCGCTGCACATGTTCCCGACGCGCGGGCGAGATGCCTTGCTCGTGAAAACGCTTCCTGTGAAGGTGACACGGTGCCGAGTGGCATCCGGGGCCGTTCGTCCGTATCTGAGTCAGCGGCGGCCAGCAGGTTGGTCCCGGGTCTCAGGTCGGCTCGGACATGGGCGGCCTACTGCCCCGCAAGGATTCGCAGGAGCCGTTCCGCTTCGGCGGAGAGGGCCTCGCGCCCTGTCCCGACGAATTCGCGGGGGTCCACGTTGGCGGGGTTCAGCGCTAAGTTCTCGCGCACCGCGGCCGTGAAGACGGCGTTCAGATGAGTCGAGATGTTGACCTTGGCCATCCCTGCAGACACGGCGCGACGGAGGTCTGCGTCTGAGACGCCGGACGAGCCGTGCAGGACGAGCGGGCATGCAACTGCGGCGCGAAGTCTTTCGATGAGCCCGAAGTCGACCCGGGCGTCTCGAGCGGTCATCCGGTGCTCTGTGCCGACCGCCACGGCCAAGGCGTCGATACCGGTGGCCGCGACGAATGCGGCGGCTTCCCCCGGGTTGGTCCTCGCCCCCGGCGCGTGCACTCCGCCCTTTCCGCCGACGACTCCGAGCTCTGCCTCGACGGAGACTCCTGCGCGGTGGCAGGCCGTCACGACGAGCGCCGTCTCGGAGACGTTGGTCGGGTAGTCGAGCAGCGAGCCGTCGAACATGACCGCGGGCAGACCGAGGCTGACGGCTTCGTCGACGAGGCGTCGGGAGACGGCGTGATCGAGCTGGACGCAGATCTGCTGCGTCGCGGACTCTGCCAGGCAAAGAGTGGCCTGCGCGAGGGGCGCGAGCCCGCCGTGGTAGTGGACGCAGTTCTCGCTGATCTGCAGAACCGTCGGGAGTTCAGCGCGTTCGGCTGCGGCGACGAAGGCTTCCGCGTGCTCGAGCAGGACGACGTTGAAGGCGCCGACCGCTCGTCCCTCGCGTGCGGCAGCCGCGAGCATGTCGGTCGCAGTCGCGAGCGGCATCAGGTTTCAGATCGACGAGCTGAGTCGACGGGAATGCCGACGAGCTTGCCGCGCGCCGCGGGTGGCCTGCAAGACGCTGCCCTGGGCCGGGCCGGCCTCAAGTGTCCTGGTCGAGGGCGCATGCTTACTGGCAGATGACGCCCGCGGTGTCCCAGAGGTCCTCCCAGGACTGATCCTGTCTCCAGAGGAAGACTTGGCCCTTGATGAGTCGGTTGTTCCTGTCGATTCGCGAGATCGCCAGCATCTCGTCTTCAGTGAGCGGGTCTTTCGTCACCGACTCGAGGTTGGACTCGTACTCGCTGCGCCTGACCGAGAACGGTATCGGGGTCTGCCCGCGCTGGACGGCCCACTTCACGCAGACCACGGCCGGGTGGACATCGTGGTTTTGCGCGACGGCGACGATGACCGGGTCTTCTATGTCGACGGTGTCCTCCGGAGTCCGGTCTCGGTCCGGTCGGGTCGGGGAGCCGATCGGGCAGAAACCGATCGCTTGGATTCCCCGGCCGCGGACGAAGTCGAACAGATCTGGCTGCTGAAAGTGCGGGTGCAGTTCCATCTCGTTCACGGCCGGGGCGATCCGGGCGTCTCTCAGCAACAGCTCGAGCTTCGGCATCGTCGTGTTGGAGGTGCCGATGTGGCGGACCAGTCCCAGGTCGACCAGCCGTTCCATCTCGCGCCAGGTTTCCATGAACTCGCTGTGGACATAAGGGCGCGCGTTCGGGCTGCGCGAGCTCACGTCGCAGCCCGGCGGGTGGAAATTCGGGAACGGCCAGTGCACCAGGTACATGTCGAGGTAGTCGGTGCGCAGATCCGCCAACGAGCGTTCACAGGCGGGAACGACGTCACTCGCAGCGTGCTTGTCGTTCCAGAGCTTGGACGTGATCCAGAGCTGGTCCCGGGGGAAACCTTCGAGGACAGGTCCGATGAGATGCTCGTTCTCGTACACAGAAGCGCAGTCGAAATGCCGATAGCCGACCTCGAGGGCACCGCCGACCGCCTCGGCTATCTCCTCGCCCGAGAAACGGTCTGAGCCGAAGGTTCCGAGACCGATCGCCGGCATCGTGGCGCCGGTGTAAAGGCGCCGCTGCGGCACCGAAGACGGGTCAACCGGCATGGGGCGAGCTCCTCCCTTCGATCTGACCTGCGAATTTCCTGTTTGTGGGCGACGACGATCCCGCCTCGGGACTTGTTTCCTCGGATTCAAGCAGCGAGCCGGAGCGACGAGGGTCCCGCCGTCACGGTGCTGAGTAATCGTGTACACGGACGGAGACACGTGTCAAGCCCATCGCGCGCCGTGTGAAGTCGTCCAACGGCGCCCCGAGGCGCCCCATCGGTGTCCTGCGGGCCCTTTCAGGCGACGATGGCCTCGCTCGTGGCGGCGTCGAAGAAGTGGATCCGGCTCGGGTCCAAGTTGAAGCGCACCCGGCCCCCGACGCTGAGCTTGGCCCTGGCGTCGACGCGGGCCACGCCCTCGCCGGCTTTGCCGAGCGCTCCCTCGGAGAGTCCTTCGGCGTCCTCGTCCTTGGCAGCTGTCACCTGGATCTGATGGGCGTCGGAGGTGAAATGGACGAGCTGTTCGGACCCGAGGGCTTCGACCAGGTCGACGTTGCCCTCGAAGCTCGCCCCAGCAGCGGCTCCCGTCTCGGCCTCTGCGGTCAAGATGGGCAGGTCCTCCGGGCGTATCCCGACCACGACGGAGCGGTGCGCGTATCCGCGAAGAGCGGGCTTGGCCGACAGCACCGTCTCAGCCAGGGGGATCTGTTGGCTGCCGATGAGCACCGAGCTCGCAGACTCGCCGATCATGGCCTCGAACAGGTTCATGGCCGGCGAGCCCATGAAGCCGGCGACGAAGAGGTTCTTTGGATTGTCGTAAAGGGCTTGGGGGCTGTCGCACTGCTGGAGCACGCCCCCGCTCAGCACGGCCACGCGGTCGCCCATGGTCATGGCTTCCACCTGGTCGTGCGTGACATAGAGCGTCGCCACCCCGACTCTGCGCTGGATACGGGAGACCTCGGCTCGCATCTGCACCCGGAGCTTGGCGTCGAGGTTCGACAAAGGCTCGTCCATCAAGAACACGCTCGGCTCGCGGACGATCGCCCGGCCCATCGCCACCCTCTGGCGCTGGCCACCGGACAGCTGTCCGGGCTTGCGGTCGACCCACTCGGTCAGCCCGAGCAGCTCGGCGGTCTCGTTCACCTTCTTTTTGATCTCGGCTTTGGAGACCTTCCTGAGCTTCAGCGCAAAGCCGATGTTCTCGGCCACGGTCATGTGCGGGTACAGGGCGTAGTTCTGGAAGACCATGGCGATGTCGCGGTCCTTCGGCGACACGTCGTTGACGACGCGCCCGCCGATCGACAGCTGCCCGTCGGTGATGTCCTCGAGGCCTGCGACCATGCGCAAGGCGGTGGTCTTGCCGCAGCCCGACGGCCCGACGAGGACCATGAACTCGCCATCGGCGACGTCCAGGTTGAGATCGTGGACCGCTTCGAACCCGTTCGGGTAGACCTTGGTCACCTTGTCGAGGGTGATCGGCGCCATCAGTTCTCCTTCTCGAGAATTCGTTTGAGCGCGTCGCGAAACGCGGACAGGACAGACTGTCATGAGCGTAGTCTCGGACGGTAGTCACATTCCTGCCGAGCAGACGATGACGGGACGACACCGTTCCAGCACGTTCGCCGGTCAGGCGAGTGCCCGCTAAGTTTCGAGGATGGACCGCAATACGGCGACGGGCTTCGCCGAGAGTTGGCTGGAGGCGTGGAACGCCCATGACCTGGACGCGGTTCTCGACCACTTTGCTGACGACGTCGTGTTCACCTCCCCGGTTGCCTCGCAGCTGCTCGAGGATTGCGACGGCGTAGTCCGCGGCAAGCCGGCCCTTCGTGAATACTGGACCGAAGGGCTCCGAAGGATTCCGGAGCTTCATTTCGAAGTCGAAGCGCTCTACGTCGGCGTAAGCACCCTCGTCATCAACTATCGGAACCATCGCGGAAGCCTTGTCAACGAGGTTCTGAGATTCGACGGGGAGCTCGTCGTCGAGGGGCACGGGACCTACCTCAGCGCTGACGCAAGCGGGGCAAGTGGCGCGGGGCCATGACTGAAGGCACTTTCGTCGGCAGCGGCCCTACCGGCCTCTGAGTCATGCGACGGGAGCTGGGCGCTCGTCGTTGGAGCGCGCTGGCGGTGGTGTGTGCCTCAGCGCTGATCATCAACCTGGACAACACCATCCTCAACGTTGCCCTGCCCACTCTCGTGCGGGATCTCCACGCGAGCTCCGGTCAGTTGCAGTGGATCGTCGACTCCTACGCGATGGTCTTTGCCGGCCTCTTGCTCGTCGGTGGCAGCCTCGCCGACAGGTTCGGCCGGAAGTACCTCTTCCTGGTGGGTCTCACCGTGTTCGTGGCAGGATCGGTCGGCGCCGCGTCGTCGAGTTCGGTACAGCCGTTGATCGCCTGGCGGGGCGTGATGGGAGTGGGCGCGGCCCTCACCATCCCGTCTTCGCTCTCGATCATCAACGACCTCTTCCGCGATCCGACCGAGCGGGCCCGCGCCATCGGTGTGTGGGCCGGGACCATCGGCCTCGGACTTGCCGTGGGCCCGATCGCCGGGGGCCTGCTGCTGGCCAGGTTCTGGTGGGGCTCGATATTCATCGTCAACGTCCCGATCGCGGTTGCCGGGATGATCGGGGCCCTCGCCCTCGTCCCCGATTCGAAGAACCCTTCTGCGGAGAGCCCGGATCCCGGTGGGGCGCTGTTTTCGATCGCCGGCTTGGGCCTGCTGCTGTGGGCGATCATCGAGGCCCCGTCCGTGGGCTGGGGTTCCCCCGAGGTCGTCCTGGTCGGGCTGGCGAGCCTGGCCGTCATCGCGGCCTTCATCTTCTGGGAGGCTCGTAGCCGCCACCCGATGTTGAAGCTGCGGTTCTTCGCCGAACGGCGCTTTTCCGTCGCTGCCGCAGCCGAGACCCTGGGGTCCTTCGGACTCCTCGGCGCCCTTTTCCTGCAGACCCAGTTCCTCCAATTCGATCTCGGTTACTCACCCCTCCAGGCAGGAGTGCGCATCCTGCCCTTGGCCGGCCTTCTCGTCGCGAGCGCAGCCATGTCCCCGATGGTCGTCCGCGCCGTCGGCGTCAAGCTCACGGTTGCGGCCGGCCTGGCGGCCGTCGCCGGAGGGCTGTGGCAGATCTCAGCTGTGTCCCGACTTGCCGCGAGCTACGGCGACGTCGTGCCCGGCCTGCTGCTGATCGGGCTGGGCACGGGTCTGCTTCTTCCCACCGCGACGAACTCTGTCGTGGGGTCGGTCGGCCAGCACGACTCCGGGGTCGGCTCCGCCTCCAACGCCGTGGCGCTTCAGGTCGGCGGCGCTCTCGGCGTCGCCGTCATCGGAAGCGTGATGTCGACCCGCTATCGCGAGCACATGACCGCAGTGCTTTCAGGCCGGCACGTGCCACCAGCCGCTTCGCAAGCCATTCTGGGCTCGCTCGGCGGTGCCCTTGCCGTCGCAGCCAAGGTCGGTGGCTCCACAGGCGTGCTGCTCGCGCACGCGGCCCGGGCAGCCTTCATGAGCGGCGTGGAGGCTTCGTTGGCCGTTGGCGCCGTTGTGGCACTTGGCGCCGCGCTCCTCGTGCTCGCTCGTCTCCCGGCTCGTGCGCCTCCTCCGGAACCCGACGGCCGGCGTGACCTTCGCCGGACTGATCCCTGACCGAACGGCCGGCCGACTGATGCCGGTCGGCCGTTTTGGTCCCGCGGTTCGCCTACGAGCGCGCCCGGACCTGGGTCAGCCGGCGACCGGCATGTTCTGCACCGACGGGTTGTCGTAGCCGTCCCACGGGTCGCTCAGGTACGGGAACGAGCTGGGATAGCTGAGACCGGCACCGGCAAGCGCGGCGACGGTCGTGGGCT
>Ga0182021_10004862_pt1 | contig 15849 bp, 13 predicted proteins | sample 612E3MmetaG_FD_120493 | JGI IMG/M metagenome (GOLD analysis project Ga0182021, IMG submission 120493) | Permafrost microbial communities from Stordalen Mire, Sweden - 612E3M metaG (Illumina Assembly) | ecosystem: Environmental > Terrestrial > Soil > Wetlands > Permafrost | place: Sweden... | reverse complement strand
GTCGACCTGGCCGGGAAGATCTTCTGGACGCGGATCGAATACATCGGCATCGTCTTCATCCCCGTCTTCTGGGTTCTGCTGGCGGCGCGGTATGCCGGCAAAGACCGGGATCTGTCGAAAGCCATCCTCGGGTCGATGATCTTCCTGTCCACCCTGACCCTGGCCCTGAACTATACGAACGACTGGCATCACCTTTATTACACATCCCTGAGCCTGGATACGAGCGGCTATTTCCCCGGCATCGTCATCGGCAAGGCGGTCTGGTATTGGGTCAACCAGGTCTACATCAACCTGGCCTTGTTGGCCGGCATGATCATCCTCATCGCGGGATACGGCCGGGGCTCCCTGACTTACCGGCGTCAGACCCGCCTCATGATCATCGCCTCGCTTTTCCCCTGGGCCGGCTTCCTCTTTTACTTGATGGGAATGAGCCCCCACAACATCGACCTGACCCCCTTCGGCATGGCCCTGTCCGTCCCCGTCTTCGCCCTGGCCCTCTTCCGCTACCGCCTGCTGGACATCGTGCCGATCGCCCGGGAAGCCGTCTTCTCCGGCATGAGCGACGGGGTCATCGTCATGGACGGCTCCTGCCGGCTGATCGATTTCAACGGCGCCGCGGGCAAGCTCTTTCCCCAGCTCGACGGCCGGCTCATCGGCGAGCCCGTCGTCGCGGTCATGAAGGACCATCCCCAGATCCTGGACCTGATCCGCTCCGACCAGGATACCACGGTCGAGATCCGCATCGAACAAGGCCAGAGCCATCCCTTCTACCATGTCCGCATCTCGCCCATCACAAACCGGCGCGGCCGGACGATCGGCCGGGCGCTGCTCTTCAACGACATGACCGAACAGGTCATGCTGCGGGAGAAGCTGCGGGCCATGGCCACCATCGACGAGCTGACCGGGGCGGCCAATCGCCGCCATTTCGCCGAGCAGGGCCGCAAGGAAATCGCCCGGGCCAAGCGCCACGGCCGGGCCCTGTCGATGATCGTCATCGACCTGGACCACTTCAAGGCCATCAACGACCGCTGGGGCCACGAAGCCGGGGATGTGGTCATCCGGGGGGCCAGCGGCCGCATCAAGAACGAGCTGCGGACGGCCGACATCTTCGGCCGCCACGGCGGCGACGAATTCGCGGTCATCCTTCCCGAGACGCCCCCGGAAAAGGCCGGTCAAGTAGCCGAACGGCTGAGAAAAGCCATAGGCGAGACGCCCTACCGTCTTCTGTCGGGGGCCTCGGTCAACCTGACCGCCAGCCTGGGGACGGCCGGCGTTTCCGTCGTGGGCGCGGAGACGCTCGATGACCTCATCCGGGCGGCCGACCAGGCCATGTACCAGGCCAAGGCCGCCGGACGCGACTGCGTCCGCGCCGCGCCGGATGTCGCTTCGGCGCCGGCCTGAGTCGAAAATACGGCCTCCCCGCATTCCATTCGCCGGTTTGACAACGGCCAGGTGCCGGTCTAAAGTAGGGCCGGAGAATCCGGACATGAGCAACGTTTCCATCATCGACGTCATCGTCGAGATTCCCAAGGGCAGCCGCAACAAATACGAATACGATCACGAAAAGAAGTGTTTCAAGCTCGACCGGATGCTGTTTTCCTCGATGCATTACCCCAGCGATTACGGCTTCATCACGGGGACGGAAGCCGAGGACGACGATCCCTTGGACGCCCTCGTCCTGATCACCGAGCCGACCTTCCCGGGCTGCCTGATCCAATCCAAGCCGGTCGGGCTGTTCAGAATGCGCGACGAAAAGGGTCCGGACCACAAGATCCTCTGCGTCCCGATCAACGACCCGCTTTGGAACCACATCAACCGCCTGGAAGACGTCCCACCCCACATGCTGATCGAAATCGAGCATTTCTTCGACGTCTACAAGGAGCTCGAGCACAAAAAGACGGCCGTGGAAGGCTGGGAAAACGCCGAAGCCGCCCGCTCCATCATCCGCGAGGCCCAGGAGCGCTACAAGAAAATCATCTCGGACCGCCTGTCCTGACCCGACGGCCATGAGATTCCGCCCGGCCCTGATTCTCGCCGGCGCGGCCGTCCTGCTCCTGGCGGCCTTTCTCCTCCCCTTCGGCAACGGCCCCGGCCGGCCTTCCGTCCTCAAACGGTTCGACCTGATCGCCGGATGGCGGCAGCGGCCGCCCGGGCCGACGGTCATCTCGGAGAAGATCGTCCGGGCCCTGCGCTTGGCGCGTGCCGTTCCCAAGAGCCGGCGGCCGACCGTCATCCCGACGATCGCCGACCGGCCCGCCTCGGCCGTGGTCCAGCCCGTCGAGATGACCGAAGAGACGGCCCTGGACTCCTTTTTCGCCGCCCTGCTCCGGCAGCGGACGGAGGGCGGAACGGTGCGGATCGCCTATTTCGGCGATTCCATCGTCGAGGGCGACCTGATCACCCAGGACCTGCGGGCGTCCTTCCAAAAAGCCTTCGGCGGAGGCGGGGTCGGTTTTCTCCCCATCGCCTCCGAAGTGGCGCCTTTCCGCATCACCGTGACCCATGATTTCTCCCTGGACTGGAAGACCGTGTCCATTCTCCAGCGGCGGCGCGCGTTTCCGGTCGGAATCTCCGGACAGGTCTTCGTGGCCGACTGCGGCCGGAAAGCGGAGACCGATCCGCCGTGCTCCTCCTGGTCGAATACAAGGCGCCGACCCGCTGGCCGTCCCTCAAGGAAATCAAGTCGCTACGGCTTTTTTATAGCCGGGCCGAGGCGCCGGCCTCGCTCGAATGGGCCGCCGACGACCGCCCGCCTGTCTCGGTCGACCTGGAGCCGGGAGAAGAGATCCGCCAGGCCGTCCTGACGTTCGATCCCCCGGCCCGGAAGGTCCGGCTGACGATCCATGCGCCGGGCGCGTTCCCGGTCTACGGCGCATCCTGGGACGGCGACGGCGGCGTGCAGGTGGACAATTTCGCGCTGCGCGGCAATTCCGGCCTGCCCTTGACCGAGATCCCCGCCGGGGTGCTTCGCGAATTCGACGCCCTGCTCGATTACCGGCTGATCATCCTCCATTTCGGGACCAACGTGACGGCCCCCGAACAGAAGGATTATTCCTGGTACCGGGCCGGGATGGCCAAAGTCGTGCGGCATTTCCGGAACGCCTTCCCCAACGCCTCCATCCTGCTCATCGGCGCGGGGGACCGCAGCTATAAAGCCGACGCGGAGTATGTCTCCATTCCCACGGTCCCCCTCCTGGTCGAGGCCCAGCGCAAAACGGCCGAAGACACGGGTGCAGCCTTCTGGGACCTTTACGGGGCCATGGGCGGCCTGAATTCGATGGTCGGCTGGGTCAATCACAAGCCCGTCCTGGCGGCCCTCGATTACACCCACCTGTCCGCGGCCGGTTCCCGCCGGGTGGCGGAATTCCTGTATAATGCCTTGATGGCCCGGCTCAAATCTTATGAGGAAAATCTTGACCGCTGAGAAGGCCGCGGCCGCGCTTCTCCTCATCGGCCTGGCCCTGGCCCCGCTCCCGGCGCAGAAGGTCCCGGGCATCCTCGTCCCGGTCAATCCCGAACAGAACGTCTTCATGAACGCCGATGCCTTGGAGGCATTCTACGCCAGACTTCACGACCTGGCCGAGACCCGAAAAGGCCAGGTGGCCATCCTCCACATCGGCGATTCGCATGTCGAGGCCGGCTATCTGACCGGGATCGTCCGGGAGGGCCTGCAGCGGAAATTCGGCGACGCCGGACGGGGCCTCGTCCGCCCCTCCTTGCTGGGCGTCTACCCCAAGAAATGGATCCGTTCGGTCGAGATCCGCCAGGATGTCAAAGCCCTGCGCCTGTGGGCGGGGCTCAAGGACGACGAGGGGGGAACCGATTTCAACGCCCTCGTCGTCTACCACGATCGGGGCCTCGATTTTTTCAATTACGAAGTCCTGGACGCGGCCAACCGCGTTCTCGGGATGGTCACGGCGCGGCGGCCGCTGGAATGGCCGGGCGCCCAGGGCGTCCAGGTTTCCCGCGTCGAGCTCCCGCAGCCGTGCCGCAGCGTCATCCTGCGGACGGCCAAGGACCCCCGGACGACCATCCAGCATTACGCCCAGATGTACGGGATCTCCCTGGAGAACGGCCGCAGCGGCGTCATCTACCATTCCTACGGAATCATCGGGGCCAACTGCGACAGCTTCGCCAAGTCGGCCTTTTTCCAGAAACAGATGGAAAACGTCCAGCCCGACCTGGTCATCGTCTCCCTGGGCACGAACGACGGCTCGACGCCCTATTTCCGGAAAGAGGAATTCACCGCCAAATTCGAAGCCCTGATCCAGAAGATCCGGGAGACCTGCCCGCATTCCGCCATCCTGTTGACCACCGCGCCCGATTCGTATTTCCCCCGCCTGCGCCGGCGGGCGGCCAAGCCCAATCCCAACATGGCCGCGGAGCGGGAAGCCGTCATCGAGTTGGCCGCCCGCCGCCGCTGCGCCGTCTGGGATCTCTACTCGATCATGGGCGGGGACGGTTCCATGAACATCTGGCGGGAGAGCGCCCTGGCCAACCTCGACAACATCCATTTCACGAAGGAGGGCTACGAGCGGCAGGGACGCCTGCTTCTCGAAGCCCTCATGAAGGGATACGGAGCGGATGCCGCCCCTCGATCCCGCTAGAATCCTCTCCGTCCTGGCCTTCGACCCGAAGGATCCCCTGGGCTTCGTCAGCGGGACCTTTCTGCTCCTTCTCCTGGTCCTGCTGGCGGTCTATCCCTTCGGCGCCCGGACGCGGCGGGGCCGGGTCCTGACACTTCTTCTGTTTTCGCTGTTCTTCTATTACAAGACGGGCGGCGGATTCATCGCCCTCCTCGTCCTTTCGACGCTCGTCGATTTCGGCATCGGGAGGGCGCTGGGAGCGGCCGGGACGCGGGGCGTCCGTCGCGGTCTTTTCTGGGGCGGCGTCACGGTCAACCTGGCCGTATTGGCGGCATTCAAATATGCGCACTGGAACCCGGCCGGGGCGGCCTCCCTGGCCGTGCCGGTGGGCATCTCCTACTACATCTTCCAAAAGATCAGCTATCTCGCGGACGTTTACCGGAAAAAGACCGGGCCGGTCCGGAGGGCGGACGATTTCCTGCTGTATGTGGCCTTTTTCCCCCGCGTCGTGGCCGGCCCGATCGTCCGGGCGGGCGAGTTCATACCCCAGCTCGACAAGCCCTATGCGCCCGACCGCTTCGACGTCGGCGAAGCCGTATTCCTCATCCTGACCGGGCTGTTCAAGAAAGCCGTCATCGCCGATTTCATCGGCCTGGCCTTCGTGGACCGCGTCTTCGCCTCGCCGGCCCTCTACTCCGGGCTGGAGAACCTGATCGCCGTCTACGGCTACGCCATCCAGATCTACTGCGATTTCTCCGGCTACACGGACATCGCCCTGGGCATCGGGCGGCTGCTCGGTTTCCGCCTGCCGCCCAACTTCAAGTCGCCCTACAAGGCGGCGACGATCAGCGAGTTCTGGTCGGGCTGGCACATGACCCTCTCGCGTTGGCTGATGGACTATCTTTTTTGGCCGATCGCCATGCGCCTGTCGGCGGTCATCAAGGCCGACCGCTGGGCCGGGATCCGCACCGACCGGATCATCCCCGTGGCCGCGGCCATGGCCACTTTCCTCGTCTGCGGCCTGTGGCATGGGGCGGCCTGGGGATTCATCGTCTGGGGAGCCCTTCATGGCGCGGCGGTTTCGCTGGAAAGGGTGCTCCGGCTTCCCCAGAAAGTCCAGAAGACCCGCCGGCGGCGGGCCTTGGGGCGTGTACTGGCCTTCAACTACATCTGCCTGGGCTGGATCTTCTTCCGGGCCGGCCGCCTGGACACGGCCGGAGCGGTCCTGGGCCAGATCTTCGGCCATTTCAAAGCCGCCCTGCTGCCCCAATTCATCGCCGGCTATCCGCTCGTTTTCGGGCTGATCATCCTCGGTTTCGGCTTCCATTTTCTGCCGCGCGGCTTCAAGTATTTCGTAAAACGGCTGACCGTGGAAGCCGCTTGGCCCGTCCAGGCCGGCCTCCTGGCGGCCATGATCTGGCTGGCTTTCCAATTCCGCGCCGCCGACATCCAGCCGTTCATCTATTTCAAGTTTTGACGGCAGTTCCTTGTCCCCAGGCGGATCCTGGGGAAGCCGCCGTACTCATGCCGGTTAGCCAGCATGAGCGCGGCGGAAGGGGCCCCAAGTTCTTGCTTGTTGGCAGATTGGGGTCGCGTCTCCAATTGCCAATTATCGGCGAAATCCCTTATTCTGCGAGGGTCCGGGAGGCGATTGGCAATTCAAGACGCGACCCCCTATCTTATAGACCATCGACCGCTATTCTGATATAAAAAGAGTTCAATGACCTTTAAAAAGATCCGATATATCTGGATCGTCTGCGTTCTGGCCGTTCTCGCCGGTTGTTCGCATTCCCCCAAACCCAAAATCGACACTCCCCCCGCGCGGATCGAAGCGCCTTCCGTCCAATCCCCGCCCGTTTCGGCGAAGCCCCGGGAATCGCCCAAGACCATCATCCCCTAGGAAGAAAAAAAGGCCGCCGCGGCCGCCGAAGCCATGGAAAAAGCCGAGCCCACCAAGAGCGGGGACAACGATCCGGCCGCTCTCCTCGAAGAAGCGCTTGCCGTCTACCAGGAAGCCAAGACCTGCCGCGAAAGCGGGGACCTGGACGGGGCGCTCAAGGGGCTGGACAAGGCCTTCGACCTCATGCTCAAAGCCAAGCTCCCGGCCGACTCCCCGCTTCTCCAGGAAAAAAACGATCTGCGCATCCTGATCGCCCAGCGCATCCAGGAAGTCTATGCCTGCCGGATGAATCCCGGGACGGCCAGCGGCAACGCCATGGCCCTGGTCGAGAACAAGTGGGTCCTGGACGAGATCAAAAACTTCCAGACGGTCGAACGGGCCTCGTTCATCGAATCCTACAAGCGCTCCGGCCTCTACCGCGAAATGATCGCCGCCGAATTCCGCAAGCTGGGCATCCCCGAAGAGATGTCCTGGCTTCCGGTTATCGAAAGCGCCTTCTCCGCCCGGGCCTTGTCGAAGGCGCGCGCGCTGGGGATGTGGCAGTTCATCGCCTCGACCGGCTACCGCTACGGCCTCAACCGCGACCGCTGGGTGGACGAGCGGATGGATCCGGAGAAGGCCGCCCGGGCGGCGGCCAAGTTCCTCAATGACCTGCACAACGCGTTCGGCGACTGGGCCACCGCCCTGGCCGCCTACAACTGCGGCGAGTTCGCCGTCCAGAGCGTGATCAATACCCAGCACATCAACTACCTGGACGATTTCTGGGACCTGTTCTCGCGTCTTCCTTTCGAGACCGCCCGTTTCGTGCCGCGTTTCATGGCCACCGTTCTCATCGTCCGGAATCCCGAGAAATACGGGTTCACGCTCCCGGCGCCCTATGCCGCCCTCAAATACGAAACGATCAAGGTCGACCGGCCGGTCAAGCTGACGACGATCTCGGCCGCCCTGGGCCTCGACGCGGGGGAACTGGCCTTTCTCAACCCGGAGCTGCGGTTCGATTCCACTCCCGACACGGCCTACGACCTCAAGATCCCCCTCGGGCTGGGCGAGAAGGCCCTGCCGATCATCAAGAGCCTGCCCAAATACGTTCCGCCCGAAATGAGCTATTCCTGGCATATGATCCGGCCCGGCGATACCCTTTCCGGGATCGCCCAGACCTACCATACCTCGATCGACATGCTCCTGAAGCTGAACGGCATCCGCATCAATTCCCTTCTGCTCCCCGGGCGCCGGCTCAAGGTGCCGGGGAAGGGCGGGGTGCCCGCGGATTACTGAGCATAGGGACGGGCGCGCAGATCGATCCGCCGGCCGGCCTTCCGGCCGTTCTTGCGGGCCTGCTGCCTCCAGCCCCAATTGGCCGCCAGGAAATAGAGCTTCTTCGGCATCATCGGCTTGGCCAGCAAATCGATCGTCTCCTGTGGGATCCTTTCCCCCGCCGCCAAAGCCGCGGCGGCCTGGTCGAGCGCCAGCAGGACGCTGCGGAGAAGTCCGGACGGCTTTTCGGGCATCGGCCGGCCGCCGGCCGCTCCGCCCATGCCGAGAGCCAGTCCGCCGGCCCACTCGAAGCCGTTGAGCTCTGCGAAGCGGCGCATGATGTCGAGCGCCGGCTTGTTCTGGAGGGTTTCGGGGAATCCGCACTGGACCAGGGCCGCCAGGCGGGCCCGGGGCGCGGCCCGGAGTTCCCGCCGACCTACGGCGAGCCGGTCGAGCGTTTGAATCACGGGGGCGGGCAGATGGTCCACGTAGAGAGGAAAAGAAAAGACCAGGAGATCCGCGGACAAGGCCGCCGCCATCAAGGCTTTTTCCTTATCGGGCGAATCGAGGGCTCCGTAGATCGAATGCGTCTCAACGGCCAGCCCCCCGGAGGCCAGCCTATCCAAAAGACGCTGACCCAGGCTGCGCGAGACGCTTTGAAGCCCGCGCGGGCTTCCGACAAGCAGGACGGCTTTTGCGGCGGACATGGTCAATTCTCCTTCCCGGCCAGCAGCGGCTCGAGGCTCTCTTCCCAGGGGCCGTCTTCCCGGCCCTCATAGAGAATGAGCGGCAGGGGCCGGGCGTGCATGTTGATCGCGTTGCGTCGGACCAACGAATCGAAGATCCGTTCGCTCTCGGCATCCGCCGACGGCAGGACCCCGATGGCGGCCAGGCGGGCTTCCGTCCCATACCGCATTGGATGATGGACTTCGTCCCCGAGGCTCACGAAAAAGGGCAGAAGCACGGGGATGCTCCGATCCAGCGCCTTCTTGAGATGGAAGCCGTAGCCGCCATAGGCGATCGGGGTGACCCAGACCACGATGTCCGCAAGGGCCAGGTGGAGAAGGATCTCGGCCATGGCGTCTTTCTGGAAGCATAAGCCCGGCGTCTTCGTCCAGCAGGCGAAACAGCCGCGGCAGGGCTTGATGTCCATTGCGGTCAGATCGAACGAGGCCGCCGGGATTCCCCGCGCGGCCAGCCAGGATGCGGCCCGGTCGGCGATGGCGCCGTATGGCTTCGCCGGCCCGCCTCCGTTCAAGATCAAAGCTTTCATTTTTTCTCCTTTCGGCGGCGCGCGGGATGGATTTTCGGCGCGTGCGGCGCTCCCGGAGGGACGACGAGGCCCTTCTCGCGGATGAGGCGCGTCCATTCCCTGTCGTTGTCGGCGCTCTCGCAGTCGGAGATCCCGGCGACCTCGGCGAACATCAGGATGTTGCCCATATCCTTGAGCGATCGGATGATCGTCTCCGTTTTGGTATCGGCGAGCTGACCGTAGACGACGGCCACGGCCAGCCCCAGCGTGTAGAGCCAGATCAAGTCCAGGAGGCGCTCCAGCGAAACATCCGGCAGCAGTCGGAGGAGCGGGTCCGCCTTCATCCGGCCGAGGACGGATTTGTGGAAGGCCTCCAGGATGTCCTGGTTGTGATGGCGCGACAGGAACAAGGCCTGGAAGAGGCGGCTCTCGTCCCGAGCGAACTCGACGATCCCGACGCCGATGTTGAGGAAAGGGACGTCCGAATAGGATCGCCGGGTCCGCTCGTCCATCAGGCGGCGGGCCGCTTCCAGGACGCCCCGGGTCAGGCCGTCCATCGACCCGTAGGCCTTGTAGACCGGGGCGACGGAAGACTTCAGACGGGCGGCCACCGACCGCGCGGTCAGCCCTTCCAGCCCCCGGGACCGGATGACGGCGACGGCCGCGTCCTGCACGGTGTTTTTTTGGAACGTGATCGCCTTGGGTGTCATGGGCAAACCTCAATTACAGTAGTTATATAACATTAGTTATTTTTAAAGTCAAGCGATCTTTTATTCGGTTTCGCGGGAAGTCCCGGGCTGCCGCCCGTCCTCCTCCTTATCTATTTCCGGTGCGCCAGCATGGGCGAGGCCTGGGCGGTCGGCATGACGATCATTTCGGCGATCGTCACGTGGTCCGGCCGGGAGGCACAGTAGACGACGGCGTCAGCCACGTCATCCCCCGTCAGGGCCTCGATGCCCTTGTAGACGGCGGACGCGCGGTCGCTCTCGCCGTGGAAGCGGACCAAGCTGAACTCGGTCTCGACCATGCCCGGATCGACGGTGCTGACGCGCACCGGGGTGGCCACCAGGTCCATGCGCAGGCCGCGGGACAGGGCGTTGACCGCGAATTTCGTGGCGCAATAGACGTTGCCGCCGGGATAGACGTCGTGCCCGGCGATCGAGCCGATGTTGATGACGTGGCCCCGGCCCCGCTCGACCATGCCAGGAAGGACGGCCCGGCTGACATAGAGCAGGCCCTTGACGTTCGTGTCGATCATCTCCTCCCAGTCGCTGAGCAGGCCCTCGTGGAGCTTGTCCAGGCCCCGGCTCAGGCCGGCGTTGTTGACCAGGACGTCGATGGCCGCCCAATCGGCGGGCAGGCCGGCCACGGCCTTGGCCACATCGGGCTGGCGGCGGACATCGAGCTCGAAATGATGGACGGGGACGTGGGATTCGGACTTGATCTCGGCGGCCAACGCGGCCAAGCGGTCGCCGCGGCGGGCAGCCAGCAGGACGCGGGCGCCTTCTCGGGCGAAGGCCTTGGCGCAGGCCCGGCCGATGCCGGAGCTGGCCCCGGTGACGAAAACGATTTTATTGCGCAGAGACGGCATGACAACCTCCGGAGACGATGGATTCGAGCGAAGAATTATGATGACATACTCCGTTCGTTTTGGGAATCAAAAATGAATGCCGGGCGAGAGGGGGAGGGGAGGTCAAACACGCGCATTTCCCCAGCGAGGAAATGCGCTCCCCTCCCTTCCGCTACGAGCCCGCGGACAAATCCCCTCCTATATAGGAGGGGCCGGGGAGGTAATACTATATGAATAAAGCGGGGCGCGGGCGAGTCTATCTAATCCGCTCACTCGTCCTGCTAAGGCGTAGGACTGGCAAGGCCTGTCGAGGGGTTTGCCCTCCCCTCCCCCTCTCGCCCGGCCTTTTATTTAATAGATTCGCGGGTGATCGTGCATTGTCATTCTATTCGAGCTCGTTATAGCGTGAGGCGGTTCGGGCAACCCGGGTCAATTCGCAAAAAGTTGATTTGGGAGACAGTTTGCTTTAGATCGATTTAAGAATCAGAAGAGCGGGGCCAAAGGCGGGCCGGGAAAACCCGTGCTGGGGCTTTTCCTAATTTGGACCGTTAAAAATCTAGGCGGGTGCCGCGAAAAAGTACCGTTCACGCTAAAATAAGGGGCGGTTCGGGTAACCCGGGCCAAAACCCGTGCGACGAGGGAGCGGGCATGGTTCTGCCCAGCAAAATCAATCCTCTTCATCTCTCGGGCAGAGAGCGGAGGAGGAGCATCGGAGCGGATTTTTCTCGCCGGGAAAAATCCGCGGGTTTTGGCCCGGGTTACCCGAACCGCCCGACCTTTTGGAAGCACGAACGGTACGACAAACTCAGTCACCCGCCGACCTTAATCGCCCAAGGAAACGAAATGTGGCTCTGTCTAAGTTATAATAGCGAAGTATGGAGATTGCCATGAGACGCATGCCCGTGATTGTTATCGTCCTCTTGACCGTATTCCTGACCAGCTGCGGATCCATCGAGCTGGCCAGCCTCTGGAGAAAAACCGACGTCGTCATCGACGGCAAGGTCGACGACTGGCAGGGCGCGCTGTACAGCATCGAAAGCCAGCCCGTCTTCGTCGGCGTGCGCAACGACGCCGAAAACGTCTACGTCTGCCTCCAGGTGGCCGACCCGCGGGCCGTCTCGCCGGTCGTCCGCCGCGGCTTCGTCGTCTGGTTCGACCCCTCCGGCGGGACCGGCCATGTCCTGGGCGTCAAATACCCGCTGGGCATGAGCTTCGACATGGCCGAAGTCAATCCCGAGGGCCCGCGCGACCGCGGCAACCGCGGTGAAGGCGGCAAGCCTCCGGTTATCGACCGCGACCAGGTCGAGATTCTGGGCCCCGAAAAGGACTCCGTCCAGCGGATGAAGAAGAACGAGCTCAAGGGCATCGAAGTGGCCCTGGAAAACCGCAACGGCTTCTTCGTCTATGAGCTCAAGTTCCCGATGGTCAAAGGGCCGGACACGCCCGTGGCTCTCGGCGTCGCGCCCGGAAAGACGATCGGCATCACCTTCGAAACGCCCGACGCGGACCGGGGCATGCCGGGACGGGGAGAGGGCATGATGCCTCCCGGCGGCGGCATGGGCGGCTCCGGCGGGCGCGGAGGCATGGGCGGCCGAGGCGGCTACGGCGGCGGGGGCGGCCGGGGAGGCTCGGAGAGAGGCCGCGACTCGAGCGGCAAGGACGCCGAGCCGATCCAGCTGACGCTCAAGGTCAGCTTGGCCCGGCAGGCGGGCTGATCCCGGCGGCCGGCTTCTTCTTCCTTTTCATTTTCTGGAGCAGAAGGACGAAGACGAGCAGCGGCCCATAGGCGGCCGAAGCGAGCGACGCGAATCCGATATTCCGGCCCTTGAGGATCTCCAATCCCCAGCCGAACTGCTCTTCGTTGACCAGATAAGTCCACGTGGAGGACGGCCCTTTCAGGCGCTCCAGGTCGAGCGGCGTAACCTCGTCTTTTTGGGCCAGCCCGGCCATCTCGGCGGCCACGGCGTCCCCGATTCGCCCTTCCAGCTCGAAAAATTCGGCGGTCGCCGCCTTTTGGAATTCGTCGATGGGCGTTTTTCCCCCCAGGCTAACCAGGTGGATCGCTTCCCGAGTGTCCTGCACCCAGGCCAGGTGGTCGGACCAGCAGCGGTCCAGGCCATAGAGGGTCGCCTTCCGTTCCCACTCGGCCAGGCGTCCGGCGCCGTGACGCCGCAGGGCCGCGGCGTAGAGGTCCGGCTCCCGTTCGGCGAACAGCCCCGCCGCTGAATCTCCGGGCGCCTCCAGGAGGATTTCGTCCCGCTTCCTTTGAATCAATCCCCGTTGCAGTTCGATGAGCGTCGTGAATTTATAAAGGGAGCGGCGGATGTCGAAGGTCTGGCCTTCGATGATCCGCTGGGCATGCTCGATGTCACGCTGGAGGGACCCGCCCTGGACGGGGCCGTCCTGCGGCCCGAGCCGATATCGCTTGAGGAACATCTTTGTCAGGCCGTACCGCTCGAAGAGGTCGTCCTCCAGGCTGATGAAAAAGCGCGTGGTGCCGGGGTCGCCCTGCCGGCCGGCCCGCCCGCGCAGCTGCCGGTCGATACGCAGGCTCTCGTGCCGGTTGGTGCCGATGACATAAAGCCCGCCCAGGGCGCAGGCCCGGTCCCGCTCGCGTTCGTCCGCGCCGCCCAGCTTGATGTCCGTGCCGCGCCCGGCCATGTTGGTGGAGATCGTGACCGCGCCCGGACGCCCGGCATCGGCGATGATCGCGGCCTCGCGTTCGTCGTTGCGGGCGTTCAGGATCTCCAGAGAGACGCCGGCGGCCCGGAGATCAGCCGCCAGCTCCTCCGATTCACGGACGCTGGCCGTACCGACCAGCAGGGGCCGTCCGGCGGCATGGACGCGCCCGATCTCCCCGACCAGCGCCCGCCGCTTGGCCGCCCGGTGGGTGAAAACCTCGTCCGCTTCGTCCCGGCGGATGCTGGGGACGTGGGGAGGAATGATGGTCGTGTCCAAACCGTAGAATTCCTTGAACTCGTGGGCCGCCGAACGGGCCGTGGCGGTCATGCCGCTGAGCGCCGGATAGAGGCGGAAAAAATGCTGCAGGGTGATCGAACCGAGGATGCGGCCCTCGGTCTTGCGGGCCAGCCCTTCCTTGGCCTCCACGGCGGCCTGCAGGCCGTCCGGCCAATGGCGTTTTTCGACGACCCGGCCGGTGAATTCATCGACGATCTCGATGCGGCCGCCGCGGACGATGTAGTCGATGTCGCGCCGCAGAAGAGCCTCGGCGTGCAGGGCGCAATAGATCGCCTCCAAGAGAGGCTGGTTTCCCGCGGCATAGAGATCGGGGACTCCGAGAATAAACTCGGCCCGGCCCGCGCCGGCCTCGGTCAGGTAGACGTTGCGGTTCTCGTCGTCGGTCTCGTAATCGCGCGCCGGAGCAAGCTCCCGGACCAGCGCGGCCATCCTCCGGCTGTCCCAGGCGGCCCGGTCCTCCGCCCCGGAAATGACCAGGGGGATGCGGGCCTCATCCACGAGGATGGAGTCGGCCTCGTCGACCAGGGCGAAATGGAAAGGGCGATGGACGAGCGACGCGGGATCGTCGGCAATGCGATCGCGGAGAAAATCGAAGCCGGCTTCCTTGGCCGTGGCGTACGTGACGTCCGCCCGATAGGCGGCTCTTTTCCCGGCCGGAGGCAGGCCCTCCTGGACGCATCCCGCGTTCAGGCCGAGGAGCTCGAAGACCGGCCCCATCCAGCGGGCGTCGCGGCGGGCCAGGTAATCGTTGAACGTCAGCACGTGGACGCCCCGGCCGGCCAAGGCGTGGAGCGACGCCGGGAAAACCCCGGCCAGCGTCTTGCCCTCCCCCGTCGGCAGCTCGACGATGCGCCCGCGGGCCAGAGCCAGGCCGGCCATCATTTGAACGTCGAACGGATCGAGCCGCAGCGCCCGGCGGGCGGCTTCACGGACCAGGGCAAAGACTTCGATTTCCGAATCGGGAGGGAGCGGAGCGGGGGCGTCCCCGCCGCCCATCCGTTCCCGGATCAATCCGATCCGCCCGCGGATCTCGGAATCGGAGAGCGGGGCCCGATCGCGCCGATTGATCTCTTCGACCCTCGCGGCGTAATCCCGAAGATCGGCTTCGACGGGATTTCCCGTCGCCCGGCGAAAGAAGCTGAAAGACATGATGAAGACCTCCTGACGAGATGGATTGAGGGGGACCGAAAAAGGAGGTCAAACGAGAGGCGGGGCGCGGAAGGAAGACAAGCCCCCGGAGGCGCGCCCGGGCCGGGCGAAGAAAGCGGCGGGGACGGCCCGGATCGGGCCGGCGCCGATGAGAAGCGCGATGGACAGCAGCAATGGCCAGAGGAGAAGCGGGAAGAAGACCGCCAGCGGAATGAAGGCCAGGGCGAAGAAGCCCCATCCGGCCAAGACCGGGCGGCGAAAATCGGCGGCCATCGGCATTCCGTTCATGATCGTACTCAGATGAAGAAGATAAGTTCCCCGGCCCCCAAAGTCAATGCGCTTTTCACATAGTCCGGAAATCGGGCTCCGCGGCGGGCTTGTTGCCGAGGATCTTTTCGATGCGGGCCTGAACGTCCCCATCCAACAGCCGGGCGGCTTCCAGGGCCTTCATGTTTTCCACGACCTGCTCGGGCTTGGATGCGCCGGTGATCACCGTGCTGACGTGCGGGTTTTTCAGGCACCAGGCGATGGCCAGCTGGGGCAGGCTGATTCCCAGCTTCCCGGCCAGGGCGGCCAGCTTTCTGATCTTGGCCAGCTTGGCCTCGGCCTCGGGGCCTTCGAAGCGCTTGCGCAGCCATTGATAATCGCGCAGGGCCAGGCGCGATCCGGCCGGAACGCCCTTGGCGTATTTGCCGGTCAGGAAACCGCTGCTGAGGGGGCTCCAGATGGTCGTGCCCAGGCCGAAATCGCGGTACAGCGAGGCGTATTCCCGCTCCACCCTTTCCCGGTGGAACATATTATATTGGGGCTGCTCCATCGTCGGGGCGATCAGATGCTCGCGGCGGGCGGCGGCGTAGGCTTCCCGGATCTGCCCGGCGCCCCATTCGCTCGTCCCCCAGTAGAACGCCTTGCCCTGGTTGATGACGTGGGTCATGGCCCGGACGGTTTCTTCGACGGGCGTGTCCTTATCGGGGCGATGGCAATAGAGCAGATCGACATAATCCATCTGCAGGCGGCGGAGCGAGGCGTCCGTGCCTTCGATGACGTGTTTGCGCGAGAGGCCGGTGTCGTTGGGTCCGTCCCCGCCCCAGAAGATCTTGGTGGAGACGACCAGGTCGGAGCGCTTCCATCCGAAATTGCGGAGAATGGCCCCCATCAT
>Ga0182021_10004861_pt1 | contig 15851 bp, 7 predicted proteins | sample 612E3MmetaG_FD_120493 | JGI IMG/M metagenome (GOLD analysis project Ga0182021, IMG submission 120493) | Permafrost microbial communities from Stordalen Mire, Sweden - 612E3M metaG (Illumina Assembly) | ecosystem: Environmental > Terrestrial > Soil > Wetlands > Permafrost | place: Sweden... | reverse complement strand
GCCGCCGTCTGTGCTCTTGTAAAGGCCACGCTCGCTGTCCGTTCCATTGTCGTACAGATTCCCTTCAGCAGCCGCAAAAACGATGTCGGGGTTTTTGAAGTCAACTTCGACTTTAGGAATGTACTGGCTCTTTTCGAGGCCAATGTGAGTCCAAGTCTTGCCTGCATCTGTCGATTTCCACATCCCGTTGCCGTGCGTGCTCGCTCGAGCGTGCATTGGCTCGCCGGTTCCGACATAGAGGACATCCTGGTTGGAGGGCGCGATCGCCATCCAGCCCATGCTCCCGGTGCCGGAGTGCTCAAAGATCGAATCAAAATGCGTGCCGCCGTCCGAGGTTTTAAAGATGCCGCCACTGGCCGTCAGCACGTAATATACCTGGCTTTGCCCGCGAGGCACGGCAAAGGCAGAGATGCGTCCCGAAAACGACATCGGACCCATCCAACGCCAGTTGAACTGGTTCAGATCGTCGGTCGTAACCGGGCTCTGCGCGTTCTGGGCGAAACTCAGGACGCCCAGGAGGCAGATTACTGCCACGAGAAAAGTGAAAAATAGCTTGCGCGATGTAAACACTGATCCTCCTTTCGGAATCAAAACCCCAAAGTAGTAGTCCAGAGGGGGGGACAGTTAATTATATCCGTCCTTGGCGCCCACGGATACAAAAATTCGATTTCACTCATTGACGGAACCTGGAGTCAAACGCTATCTCAGTGCCGGTTTGACCTGAGGTTGACCTGATTAGGTGGCCTTTGGCTCCAGGTTCCGTCAATGCAGGCGCATCGGGGAGAGTATCCATTTTTCTCCTGATACGGATTCGATTTTCGCGCGGCTGAAAAAGACTGGAAAGTACTTCCCGGTCGCCCACATCTGGAACAGGTCCCGATAGTGTGGGTTATCTGGGTCGCCGCTCTGTCCGGGAGTGTTTGTACCCACCGAGTTGTCCCAGTTTTCCGTATCGGCGATGATCCGGAAGGATGCGCCTGCGGTCTGATTGTTACCGTTGCCGGTGGCATTGACCGTCACGGCGTATCCTCCACGAGGGAGCGGGCCGGCATCGAGCTTCGCTCGCAACTCAGCGTTGACGGCAGCGCTCAAGGGATGAGCTATGAGAACGTGATGGTATTTGTCCTGGCCGTATTGCCACTGGCTCATGTCCGTACCGAGCTGCTTGCTCAAATCGGCTATGGCATCCCGGAGGCTTGTGACCAGCAGGGCATCCCTTCCGGCGGTGGAATCCTGGCCAAACCTCCCATCCGGAGCCGCCAGCCAGTCGATCATGCGCTTGAGATTGATGCCGCCCAGCCAGCGGCGCGCATTTGCAGGGACAAACAGGTCACGCACGCCGGTTTGCAGGTGCCGTTCCCATGCGGCGTAAATGCCGGCCGGAATCGAATCCTTTCCAAGCACATAATCCCAACCGAGGAGCAGGTCACGAGCCTTGGAGACCGCTGCATCGCTGATTGGCAGATCTCGCAGCAAAGGAACGAGGTTGCGCGCGGGAATCGACAACTCGTCCTGCTGCAGCCGCATCATGTCCACGATGGTGAACATCCGGCCGGATCCCAGAAACTCGTCGATCCGCACCGCCCTCATCTCGTCGCCCCACGAGTAATGCAGCGCTTCCGGATAAGGATAACCGTCGGGCACCATATAGTTATTGGCACTCCGGATGTACCCGCTTGCGGGATTCAACGAGTGAGGCAGCGCCTTGATGGGCAGATAGCCGTCCCACTCGTATCGCCCATCTCCAGGAACCGGAACCAGGCCGCTCCAGTTAGGCCGGATCGGGGAGACTCCTACCGCCTGATATCCGATGTTCTTGTCCGTGTCCGCCCACACCATGTTCTCCGATGGAATGCGGCTGTAGCTGCAGGCATCGCGGAATTCGTCCCAATTCCTCGCTTGATCCATGCGCAGGCTGGCGAGATACGGCGCCGAACCGACATCAAGCCAGGCAGCCCTCAGTGCGTAGGCCTTGTGGTGCGCGGGATCTTCGTACAAGACCGGCCCATGCCGCGTAAACTTCAAATCCACGGACACCGGCGCCTCCCCCTTCACGGCGATGGTCTCCTTGATCACCTTCATGTTTTCCCAACCACTCAGATATCGGTACTGCAGAGGATTCGCGGGATTTGTGTCGTACACGTAAAGGTCTTCGCTGTCCTGTCCGAAGATAGTCATTCCCCAGGCGCCGTGTTCGTTATGGCCGATAGACACTCCCGGAAGCACCGGTTCGCCACCGCCGATCACGTTCCAGCCTGGGGCAACCAGGTGAACCCAATAACGAAGAGACGGGACCTGTTGCGCGCGGTGCGGATCGTTGGCCATGATCGGAAAACCGGTCAACGTGCGCATGCCCGCGGCCACCCAGTTGTTGCTTCCGATTTCTCCCTGGTTTTGTTGCATTTCGAACTCGTCGGGCCGCTCCTCACTGAGCGCTGCGAACGAATCCGGCGCATTCCGGTACGGGGGAGCGATATCTTCGGGAGTGACGCGGATCGAACTGTGGTAGGCGTCGTAGAGCTCGAGAATGTTGTCGGAAAGGAGCGCGCCATTGATCGCCGTGTCCAACGCCAAAACAGGATCTCCAGGGCGGAGCCAGGCAAACTCCTTCACGGCATCCGGCCCTAGCGCGGCGACTGCTCGGCCGTAGTTGAGCTCTTGCGAAATGTTTCCGAGCAGACCCTGATGACGGGAGATGACCACCTCGGGCGTCCACTTGCCCGGTTTGATGCCCAGAAGCCGGAACTCAAGAGGAAGGAGCTTTGGATCGCGCGTTGTCTCGTCGATATACGCATTGATGCCCTTCACGAAAGAATCGACGATCTGCTCACCGTGGGGGTGATAGAAGTTCAGTTCCTGCGTCAAGTCGCCTCGGAATTTCTGCAGTCGTGCTCCAATGTCGCGTTTTAGCTCTCTTCGTCCCAGGATCTCCGCCGCGGTTCCGGTCGCCTGCCGCCTCCAGATTTCGAGCTGAAAAAGCCGGTCGCGGGCTGCGTTGTACCCCTGCGCAAAAAACAGATCCGCTTCGTTCTTGGCATAGATGTGAGAGATTCCCCATCGGTCCTTGATGATTTCCACCCGGTCCGACAGGCCAGTTATGCGCAGCTCCTGCTGTGCCTGTACAAATGGCGCCGAGGCTACGCAGAAAAGTACAAAGACGGCTGACAAGATCGCTCGCCGTGCGCTGAGCATGGAACCTCCCATCATTGGTATGGAATCGAAAAGGGTTCTTTGTGGCCTGCATAGTATACTTCGCGGCCCGCTCGTTGCAACCACGGTCGCCGACACCTGCATTTTTCCGGAAATAAACCGATGCCTGCTGAAACTCTATTCGTGCTGATGGACAACATTACTCAATAGAGATGCTTTAATCAGGAGGTTCTGATATGAATGGATTCACACAAAAAACCTTCGCTTCGTTTCTCCTGGTTCTGATCCTGCTGATTGTTAATATTCAGGCGGCCTGGCGATCGCAGCAGATACAGCTCAGTCCCGACCAGTTTTCCAAATTACAGGGTGGATCATCGTTCTGGAAGAACCCTTGCACTGTCGATGGGTTTCTTTTCGGCATCAGCGCGATCGCTGATTCCATCAACGCGAATGGCCGCCTCAGTATCCGCCAAAGCGAGGATTTACGACATTGCTGTAAATGGAGCCGAATGTATAGCTGAGGCCGATCGAGGCGTAATAGCTGTAGCTGGTTGCGAGCTGGGTGCGGCGCAGGAGAATTTCCTCCAGGGTTGCTCCCTCATTGGGAAGAGAAAGCTGATCATGGATCCTGGAAAAACTCCCATAAAGGGTGAAAGACAGACCTTTGAATAGACGAAGCGACACTTCGCTGTAAGATTGCAGATGGTTTTTGTGTAAATCGTTGAAATAGTGAAACGCTTCGAACGAATTGCTGACGAACCCCCACTTTTCCTTGAGTTCGAGCGTTACCATAAGAGTCTGCCCCCACAGATTCTCGGAGGTCTTGTTGTAGATGGTCTCCTCGCGATAGCGGTAGGCATTGAACCCCGGCTTGTACAGGAAACGCAACTGACGACGCGTGGACTCGGAATAGGGAAAAAGATCATACTCGATGGCAGGTGCGGGAGAAATCAGCAACTTGATATTACTGTAGGTGGATGAACTGGCAGCCAGCCCAGCTCCAACCGACCAGTGGTTGTTGATGCTTTTGACCACAAGAGAATTGAGATTCTGGCTTTTCGAAGTGCTGACAATTGTCTGGTCTTCCAGGGAGAACCGATCGGTGCTGCGGTTCGCCGAAACGGACGCCCGGATTTTTAGCGCGGGCGTAATACGATTTGCCGAGAACGAGCCGTAGATCGAAGAGGAACGTTCCGATTTCTCTCCGTTGAAATATCCGCTTCCGTTGAGACTGAAGACCCAGGAATCCCACTTGTCGGTCACGGAGGTGGGCTTGGTCTGCCCGGTCAAGGAAATGGAGAGCCGGTCTGCGATCGGCGTCTTCCCTGCGTACGCGATCAGCCCGATCTTCAAAATGCCGGCCAGTCCCTTTCGGATCTCGTCCGAGGTGTCGGTAGCGTGCGAAACATACTTGAAGACATCATCGTGCCCCTCGAACTCCTTTTGCCCGCTGAAGGTCAGTGTGTATTCCGTGCCACCGCCGCCGGTCGACTGGGTTGTGACAAGCACGTGAATCTGCGCTTCCTTCCTGTCTCTGACGTAATTCACAAAAGTAATCTCAGTCCGGATGAAGTCCAAGTCGCACATGTCGCAATCCAGGTATATTTTGGGAGCCGACTGCTTGAGTATCTCAATGTCGGTCTGCTGTTTCTGAGCCAGGCTGATAGCAGGAAAGACGAACATGAAGGCGGCCCACTTCAACAATTCGATGCGCAGGATATGAGTCATATTGCCGCGTCCCTCCGCGATAGTATGTACATGCTGACATGGAGAATGAACGACCGTATTGCTGGTGACGCTGGAGAGTTCGCCGGCAGGCTCAAATCGCGCGCGGCCGGATAATCTCAACATGAGTGTCGTGAGTCTACGATTATATAGACAGCATTAGCCCTCTAATGGTTGACATAAATTACGATCAGATGCCGGTCCGGTTTGCAGCTGGAAAAGCCCACGCCGGGATGGGAGCCACTTGGGGGTAGTTGGTCGTACGAAGTATGCGCCGGCGTTCAAAGGCGCTCGGCTGCCACCATGGTTATGTGTTCGAATTCCGCGCCAGTCTGACAATCGAGGCTGAGTTGATCGCGTGCCTCCTCAGCGCAGGAAGAGATTTCCTCGAGCCGCCGCCAATGCTCGATGAGCGCCTGCTCCATCATACGGAAAGCGTGGAAAAACTGGTCGAGCCGATCGTGCATCTGATTCAACTTGTCTTCAAGTTCGGGCGTACCTCGGCCTACGGTACGGATGATCTCCTGCATGATCCTCGCATACAGGCCTAGAATGCCGCTGGGATCGACGAATCTCTGAAACTCCCGGATGCGGTCTACTTTTCTGTGCAGCACGGCGAGATCGAGCGGTTTCATCAGGTAATCTGCCGCTCCCTGGCGTAGTGCTTCATCGGCGGAGTCCGAAGTTGCATACCCGGTCATGACGATGACCGCCATGTTCGTCCGGTTCTGGCGGGACCAACGCAACAATTCCATTCCGCCCTCGGAAAAGATTCCGTTGAGAGGCATATTTTTGTCGGTAATCATTACATCAAATTCGCCGGCCTCGAATTTTTTCTTGGCGGCCACAAATCCCTCGGCTTCTTCGCATTCATATCCACCCTTGCGAAGCTCCGCGGCCAATAGTTTGCGAATTGCCGCCTCGTCATCGACCAATAAAACTCTGCCGTTCATCAATCCCTTCCTGGCAAACGTCTTTAAAAGAACATCGGCAGGATCTCTAGGTGGCTTGAGGATTAATTCCCGGACGGCCTTCCGTTCTGCGCCGCATTTTGCCGGTGCCGTGCCTTCTATCTCTGTAATTCAGACAGTGTAGAAGATCCCACAGCAAAGACCTCAAGACCGCAGAGAGGTGATTCGATTCTTCACGCGCGGGGGCCAACGCTTCGCGTTGCGCCTGAGAGTCGGCTTCGCGGTCTTCGCGGAGTAGAGATGATCGATTTCCACTTTTTATGCCCAACATCTGCATCACAGCTTCTGTCTGAGTAGCATTGCGGGTTCCTAGGAGGCATAATGACACTGGCAGCCGTAACGGGCTTGCGCTCAGAAGAAAAGTCGGAAGCGAAAGTCACAGGGGTGATGCGGCCCGCTCCGATGATGTAATTTGAACCCAGCGGCCGCTGCCCGCGTCTAAATGTCGGACTCTATCCTTATGGCGAGTGTGCGCATGGCTAACACCAGAAAAGTAAAGTGCTTCTCGAGTTTTCTTCTTGCCATTCTGCTTGTGCTGAATCTCAGGGCGGCGGCCCCCCGTAACCCCCAGCAGAACAGCCAAACAATTCGGGTGGGGGTCGAAATGGTATCCCTCCCTGTGGTTGTTTCAACTCGCGACGGCCAGCGAGTGATAGATCTGAAGCAGGACGATTTCCAGATCGTGGAGGATGGAGTCGTTCAGGAAATTGCGGGCTTCGGGCTGACGGACGAGCCGATAAACGTGGCTCTGGCCATCGACACCAGTGGAAGTGTCGAGGACCAGCTGGCTCGCATGCAGAATGAAGCCATCCGCTTCGTAAATCTGCTGCATCCGGATGACTCGGTCGCTATCATGTCCTTTGCGGAAGATGTGCAACTTCTGGACGATTGGACCATCGATCGCAACCGGAATGAGCGCGGGATCAAGCAATCCCGGCCCGGCACCTGCACCAAGCTGTACGAGGCAGTTTGGCTGGCTTTCGAGGAAGTTCTGAAGCCGATTGAAGAGAAAAAGGCCTTGGTGCTGTTCACGGATGGGGACGACACGGCGAGTCACAAGGCAACACGGGAAGAGACCCTCGAGCTGGCAAAGGAGAACAAGGCAGCAGTGTATTCAGTCTTCTTTAGGGGGGATCAGGGAGGAATGTTTTCGAGACCCACCAGCCGCATACCAACTACACCGCCGATCATACCGCAGAACACCGGCAGCGGATGTGGAGTTTCGATGGGAGGCTTCCCGGTCAACGGTCATGGGTATTTGACGGACCTCGCCGATTACACGGGCGGGAGAGTCTTCGACGCTCGTGGGTGGGCGGATCTGGGGCCGGCGTTCGAACAGATTGCGAAAGAGCTGTCCAGTCAGTACAGCATCGGCTACTACTCGACCAACAAAAAACACGATGGAAAGTTTCGCAAAGTCACGGTAATAGTCAAGAAGTCCGGGCTGACCGCGAGAACGAAGAAGGGCTACTACGCCCCAAAGTGAGCTCAACTTTCAATAGGGGACAGGCCCCTTTTGAATTCAAAAGGGGCCTGTCCCCTATTGAATTATTTGACGGTGCGGAAGTCGATCACATCCTGATTTGCGATATCCAATCCCGCGATAAACAGAAGCCTGCCCATGTCCTCGAGAATGTCCGGTGTGATCACGTCGAGGTTATCCGACGGTAGGTGATAGGGTGCAGGCTTGCCTGACACGCTGAAAGACAGAGAGGGAACGCCCTTCCAAAGGAAACGTGCGGCATCGAGCCGTGGCCGTGCCAGGTTAGAGAAGGAGTTTGTGGACACCTGGCGGTGGATGTATTTCTCATTCGCTTTTTCGATGAAAGCCCAGAACGCGGGAAAGTTTCTGCCGGCGGAGGCAGAGATCCTGTCGCCTGCGCCGACCATGTCCATATTAAGCAGGCCTACGGTTTTCTCCAGTGGAAAAGTGGGATGCTCGCAATAATAGTCAGAGCCTGCCACCCCCTGCTCTTCGGAGCCAAAGAACAGGAACATCACCGTGCGACGCGGTTTAATCGGGCTCTTGGCCATAGCCTCCGTGACGCCCAGCCCCACTGATACCGCCGAGGCGTTGTCATTCGCTCCCGGCATGAGATCCCAATCACGGCCGAGGTGATCGAGATGCGCGCCGATAATCAGCACTTCGTCCTTCAGTTTCGGGTCAGACCCCGGAACGACGCCGATCACGTTGTATCCAATGCCTTCCGGATGGTGCTCGGTGACGTTCTTGATCGTCATGGTCTTGCCTGTGGCGAACGACTGGGGTTTCAGCTCTTTTCGGATCCTGCCGACAACATCGTTGTAGGTCTTACCTGTTCCGGCAAAAACGTCGTTGACGACGGCCCTGCCCACGTGGTGGTAGATGAATCCCTCTCGGTAGGAATTATTCGGATTTCCCAACGGTCCGTAGTTGTAGATCATTCCCTTGGCGCCATGGGTAACCGCATTTTCGAGCTTGTATTGATGGAACGAATAAGGACGCCACTTCTTGAACAAGTCGGGATTTGCGTCGGGCTGCATGGGGACTTCAGGATCCATCAACACGATCTTGCCCTTCACGTCCACGCCTTGATAATCGTCGTATCCAAGCTCGGGGGCTGTGATGCCATATCCCACATAGATGACTTCGGCCGTGACCTCGCCGGATCCTGAAGTGCCGCCGGGCACAAATTCATCTGGATAGCGATAGTATTTTTTGATCACTTCGTTGTTCAGCGTGAGGTTGAGCGATAGCAGGCCTCCCGGGAAGACGAGAGTGTAAGGATTCGGGAACGCCTGGAGGTAGGTGCCCTTGTCGCCTGCGGGAGCGACACCCCATTTTTTCAGCAGCGAAATGACCCAGTCGGCACATGTATTGAATTCCGCAGTGCCCGTGAGCCGGCCGCTGTATTTCTCCGAGCACAGCTCTTTTTCGTAATCGAAGAGCTTGAAGCTCGTGATCGAGTGCATCGAGTCCAGGATCCTCTGTTCATCGGATGCTTGGGAAGGACGCGCCTGGGGCTGAGTAGAAAACGACAGGGATCCGATGAGCAGCAAAACGAGCAGCGCAGTCGCATAATATCTGTTCTTCATTCCATCCTCCGAGTTAGGCAACGGGCGAGCATTTGTCTCTCCCGGCCAGGTTCTGGCACCCCGTAGCAGTTATCAGACTCGCTGCTCGCTATGCGAGCATCCTCGATCCGCCATTATCGAGACGCGAAAAACAACTTCCCATTCCTATCGGATCGATGGAAACGGAATGGGCGGTACAGCGGAAATGAAATGCAAGAAGTTGTCCGTGAGCAGACTGAATCCGAAAAGCGGCGTATCGGTATGTATCCTGACATTCGAAACCAATACACTGCCCAGGTTCGGGAACAACTGATTCAAATAGAAGACCCTTTGGTTTCCCGATGCGAGTGTTATTGTGGTGGATCGCATGAGATTGCCGTTCGGGCCCCAAAGTTCGACAGTGGCCGCTGCGGTTTCATTACTCGCATGGAATTGATTGAGCAGAGCGATCGCGCTCAGATAAGTGTCGCTCTGGGAAACCAGCGGAAAAATGAAATCATTGAGCGGCTTGCCCTGAAGCTCAAAGGTCGTGAGCGCGCCTCCGTTTGCATAACTGAAGGTGATCGTCCCCACTACCTCGGGCACGCTTGAGTCGATTTCCAGCCACCCGGTGGCGTTCTTTACCGCGGGATCATTGTTGAAAATGGAGACGAGATCCTGCTTCAGTTGCTGTCCGGTTTCCAGAGTCACGGCCGCCGGCGTGCCGATCACGTTTCCGGAGGACCCGTGGAGTGTGATTGTCACTTGGGCGGTACTGGTATAAGCGTTGATCAAGTTCAGAGTGGTGGTGAAGCCTCCTACCGTCGCGAACTGCGGCGAGTAAAGCGAGTAGGTGCTGTTGTAACGGAGCACATCGATGCCGTTCATCGCCGCGATATCGTCGCCATTGCTGTAGACCTCGGTGAAAAACGTTCCTGTGGTGCTCTGAACTCTCAGGTAACCTTCATTGCCGCCGCCCAGGAACGTGGCGGTAAAGTTATTGCGTGGAGCCGTCATCGCGTTATTCGTAGCAGTGAACGTATCCATCACGGGATCGTACAGATCTGCCGAGCTTAGGATGTTGACTCCGTCGGTGCCGCCGAGGATCAGCACTCTATTATCGGTCGCTGTGGGCAAGCCCGTACGATTTACCAGAAGAGCTGCCGCATGGTTCTTCCGCGCGAAACTCATCACGCTGGAAGACGGCAGAAAGAGGTTTGCTCCGGGATCGTATAGGTCCACCGTACTGTAGACTGTGGATGCGTCCGTCCCCCCCGCGATTAGAACTCTGCCGTCAACCAAAAGGGTTGCAGTGTGATAAGCGCGCGCATTGGCCATGTTGTTAGAAACCAATGAAAAGGTCCCAGTCGAAGGATTATAGGTCTCCCCCGTCGCGATATAAGAGCCGTTGTATCCGCCGGTGATGAGTACTAAACCGTTCGGCAATAGGGTTGCGGTGTGAAACGCACGAGCAGTGTTCATATTCCCGGTACTGCTGAATTTGCCGGTGCGTGGATCGAAAAGTTCCGCGGAGTTCACTACTTGACTGCCGTTGGAACCGCCGGCGATGAGCACCTTGCCGTTCGGCAAAAGTGTGGCTGTATGGGAATCACGGGGCGAGACCATAGTACCCGTGGTATAGCTGAAGGAATCGCTCGTCGGGTCGTAGGTCTCGGCGGTATTAAGGGTGGTTTTTGAACTCTGCCCTCCGGCGATCAGAACGCGGCCATCCTGCAGCAGGGTCATCGTTCCCCGATATCGCTCGACGTTCATTGAGCCTGTTGTGGCCGTGAGCGGGGTCACGCCGATGGTAGTGGAAGCTTCGTTCGAAGCATCATAGATCTCGGTATAATTCACGATGTTGTTGTTGCTGTCTTGACCTCCGGCTATCAGTACCCTTCCGCTGGATAGCAACACCGCCATCTGCGACTTAACGGCTGTGTTCAGCACGCCCGTGCTTGCCGTGAAGATGAGCCCGGTTGAGCTGTAGGATTCAGCCGTATTGAGGGTCCCAGTGCCGTTTTCACCTCCCACGATCACCACATGGTCTGCTCCGGGCTGCGCGTAGGCGGCGACGAAGTTCTGCGACAGGCGCTGTCCGTTATTCAGGGAATTGCTGGTGGTTTTTACGATCAGGGCGCCGTCCGTCGTGATCCGGGATAGGTCATAATATCCTGTGTTGTAATCACGATTGAGGAAATTGACCTCCGTGGTAGTGCCGGCTACCCTCGAGATTTCGGGCACGATCCAGTCGAACAGGGAATCGTCCGCAGGGGACGCGTTAAACAGCGACGTGCCGTCACATTGAGCAATGTATGAGCCCAGAAACGTTCCCTTTATGATGCCCCAGGAAACATAGCCGACAATGCCGGGCTGGTCGCTCTCAACGATCAACCATCCGCTCTGATCCGTTTGTCCATCGAAGCTGAACAATTCGTCGACCGTCGTCGAAAGTTGCTGATTTGGAGCCAACGAAACGGTTGCGGGATTCACAACGCTAGTATTGTCGATATTAAAACCACTCACCAATGTTCCGTAATCGTGCATGGCCGTAATCGTGAGGTTCGCCGTAGAGGCGGAAAGATTGATGAGCGAAATGCTCGTGAACTGATCATGGCCGCTGACGAACCTGGCGCTGTCCAGGACGGTGTCGAGGCCGATAAGGGCGAGGTTATTGGTGTTAAAGTTCAAGGCTAGCATCGTCTTGCCGTCGGGCGTAATCGCCACAGTGGAGGATTGATCTGCGCGGACATTCGGGGTGTCGCCGACATCGAGTGACCCTACAACAGATACGGAGGACAAATCCTCTTTCAGGAATAAATCGGAAGTCGCCGAACAATAATACGCATAACGTGAGTCGGGAGAGATGATCAGATTCGATCCAAGAATTGGTTCTCCCTGGCTGGAGAGCTCCAGCTTTCCGTCGGGATTGGCCAAAGGGACGACGAGCAGGCTGTCCTGCGCTAGGATTACCCAGTTTAGTCCGTCCGGGGTGATCGTGGTAAAACCCGGTATATTGCTCATTTGTTCTTCAGCAAGAACTGATCCGTCAGAAACCTTGAGAATGAATACCGAGTGCGTGCCATAAATGTTCGTTCCTTGACTGGCGATGATTCCGGTTTTGCCATCCGGCGACAGCACCACTGCGTTGTTGATTTCAAAGAGGGCTCCTGTGTCATAGTTTAGGGCGCTGAAGACGTAACTCTGCTTCATCGTAGCCGGATTCGCGAAAACCACTTGACTGGCGCCGGTGTCCACCACCATGAGCGTGGCATCGTCTGGAGTGATGGTGATCTGAACCGGATTCTGCAGACCGCTAAGCCTTGCGACTTCTTTTCCATCCGGCAAGCTGAACTTGATTACGTCGCTGGTCCCGCTTAAAGAATCGGAAGAAACAAACGCGGCGCTGCCGCTGTGCAAAGGGGTCACGAAACTGCCGAACCCAAAATTTGCATTCGCAAAAGAGAGAGTAGCCGTCAATTGCAGGGTGTTCATGTCGATAAGGAATATCCTGTTATCGAGCGCCGCAACGACCGCCAGCGTGTGATTATCGGGAAGCGCCGTCATGTTGAACGGATATCCTCCGGTCTGGATAGTCTGGAGGACCGCGCCGGTCGTAGGCGAGAAAACGACCACGGCGCCCGAGCCCGTGTAAGAAACGAATCCTCTGGACGAATCGCTGGAGAAAACTATGTTTGGAGAGACGTTATCCGTGGTGTCGCTGTTGTAATCGAACGAGAGAAACTGTGCATTCTGTCCGCCCACAAGCAGAATTGTTCCGTCCAAGAGCGCAACGGCGCCATGCCCTTGCCGCGCGGAAGCCATTGAGCTGGTCGCGGAAAATGTCCGGCTCGAAGGGTCGTAAATCTCGGCGCTTGCAAGCGGATTGCCGTTGGCGCCGCCGGCGACCAGTACTTTTCCGTTAAACATGAGCGTTGCCGTAGGCGCGTCGCGCGCAACGGTCATGGGAGATGTGGTCGCGGTAAAATTTCCTGTCGAAGGGTCGAATATCTCCGCGGAGGAGAGCGGGCTGCCATTCGTGCCGCCCACGATCAATATCTTCCCATCGGGCGTGGCGCATGCCGTGTGTTCAGAGCGCACCGTGGTCATCAAGCCGCTCGTGTTTCGGACGGCAAGGGTTCCGGGATTGTAGATGATCGCCGTGCTTAGGTAGGTCCCGTTATTATCGTTATTGTAACCTCCGGTGATCAGCACCTCCAGCGTTGACATTAGCGTGGCAGTATGGTGCGCACGCAAATCGCCGAGGGTTGCTGCAATCGCAGTGAACGTGAGAAGCTTGGGGTTAAAGATTTCTATCGTGTTGAGATATGTGCCGTTATAGCCTCCCGCGATCATCACCTGTCCGTCCGGCTGCAAGACCGCAGTATGATAAGCTCGAGACACTGTGAGCGCGCCGGTCAACAGGGTAAAAACCCCCGTGGCCGGGTCGTACAGTTCAGCCGTGGAGAGATAAGAGCTGTTGTATCCACCGACAATCAACACTTTTCCGTTATTCAGGAGAGTGGCCGTGTGGCCTGACCGAGGGACAATCATGTCGGATTCAACCTGTAGCAGGGTCGTTGGATCGGTCTTTGTGGTCAGAGCGAAAGTCTGAGTGGAAGGAGTGTAGATTTCAGCCGAACTAAGAAAGTCGACGTCATTGGTACCCCCGGTGATCAGGACCCTGCCGTCCGCCAATTTTGTCTCTGTATGCCCGGTGCGCGCAGTCTGGTACGCTCCCGTGCTGGATTCCTTTACCAAACCGCCCAATGTCAAAGAAAAGGTACCGCTGGTAGGATTGTACAGCTCTGCGTTGCTGTTGATCCTGGTCATGTTCGGCTCGACTCTGCCAATAACGCGATTTTGGGCCCAGAACACCGCCGGCAATCCGATGATAATCAGGCACAGAAAGACTGGAACCCGTAAACGCGCTCCCCTATTCATAAACATGCTACTTCCTCCTGGAGTCAAACACTGCCCGGAAGGTCCGACTCCCGCCATTGCAATTCAACAAAATGCCCGCAACGTCGGACCACTCCAACCGCGATCAAGAATATTTTGGGTCTTCAGCAGAATCTTTACGTAAAGAACCTTGATAAGGCCCGGACCGCATCGAGGATTCATACGGCAGGCACGTCCGCCGGTTCCCTATTTTCGGTCTGAGCCCCTCAATCCTTAGCCTTCCGTGAAATGCTAAGGCTAAAAACTTCAGTCAGTTACTGAGGTTTTGCAGCACTGGAACACGGATTCGCCTGCGAAGGCCGGCTGTATATTTACAAATGATTTCATCGGTTCTTAAAAACGACTGCTTCTCCGAATTTGTTAGTTTGTGCCAATCAGAGAATAATAGTATACCTATAACTGTGGTTTCCTGCTTCGGTTTTGTTGCACCGCGTAGGAAGCAGGGAAAATTCCCTTTCACTGCAAACTGGGAGATGCGCGTGTCCGATCGATCCAAACTTGGGTGGCTGCTCCTCGTGGCCCTGCTGATCAGTTTTACAAATATCCATGCTCAAAATGCCTCCGCAAGGCTGAAGGGCGTCATTCGTGATGCCTCTGGCACGGCAGTATCTGGGGCGACTGTCACTGCGGCCGAAACCGACAGCCGCGCTCACCTGGTACAAACATCGAATGCACAGGGGCTGTATCTCTTTCCTACGCTGCCGCCTGGAGAGTTTACCATAACTGTGGAAGCGAATGGCTTCCGGAAGAGGATTTACAATCGTCTCATTCTGACGATCGGCCAGACGGTGGATCTTGATGTGGTTCTGCAACCGGGCGATCCGACGAGCGAGACTACGAAGACGAACGCCGGCCCCCAGATCAGTTTCCCCGACTCCCAAATTTCCCGGGTTTTTTCCCTATTGGATGTCGAAGTGTTCCCGTTGCTCGCCCGCATGCCGAACATCCTGGCTGCCTACGAGTCAGGAGTTCTGGTGAATGGCGGAAATGAGGGAATGTCGACGATTAATGGAACACGACAGGGGAGCAACAACACCACGCTGGACGGCATGGATGTCAATGACCCGGTGACACCGACCCTGGGAGTCTCGTTAGCTAACATCACTTCCGACACGATTTCTCAGGTTCGAATCATCACCGCGGGAGCATCCGCCGAATACGGGCGCAACGCCGGCGGCCAGGTTATCCTCGCGACGAGATCTGGAGGCAACCGCTGGTTCGCCAGCGCTTACGATTATGCTCAGAACGCGGCGTTTAATGCCAACGACTATTTCAACAACGCAGTAAATGAAAAAACACCGCAGGATAATCAGAACACGTTTGGAATCACTTTTGGCGGGCCGATCATCAAAGATCGCACTACGTTTTTCGGCAACTACGAAGGCAGCATCCTGAGGAAAGAAATCGTACGAAACCGGACCGTGCTGACTTCCGATGCCAAATCGGGTCTATTTACCTGGCTTCCCCTCAATAGTACGACCCTCCAGACTTTTGACATCGTGCACAATGATCCCAGAGGCCTCGGCATCAACCCGCAGGTTGCCAAAGTGTTGAGCCTGCTGCCCACTCCCAATAATTACTATGTCGGCGACGGCGTCAATACGGCCGGCTACCTCTTCAACAATCCCGTGGACGCGCGGGCAAACCAATTCACGGTGCGCGTCGACCACAACCTGAAAAGCAATCATCGGATCTTTTACCGGCACAGCTGGTCGGACAGCAACGGAACGGATTGGCGCAACAACGCGGATGCCACTTATCCTGGGTTGGCGAGCGGGAGAGACATTGAGCACCACTGGGGATTTGCATTGGGATCCGACTGGGCGGTTTCACCAGATTTTGTGAACGAGTTACGCGCAGGCCATCAGACGTCGTCGAGCTCATTCACGCGTCCCGCTCGACTGGCGACTCCCATGATGATCTCGGGATTGTGGACCGACCCCCTGAATCCCGACTTTCCCTCGGCCCGCAACACGGCAATAACCCAGATTTCGGACAATGTGACCCTTT
>Ga0182021_10004860_pt1 | contig 15852 bp, 11 predicted proteins | sample 612E3MmetaG_FD_120493 | JGI IMG/M metagenome (GOLD analysis project Ga0182021, IMG submission 120493) | Permafrost microbial communities from Stordalen Mire, Sweden - 612E3M metaG (Illumina Assembly) | ecosystem: Environmental > Terrestrial > Soil > Wetlands > Permafrost | place: Sweden... | reverse complement strand
GTGATGGGCTTCTTGGGGAGCCGGGTGCGCGCCTGCCGCAACAATTCCGGCGTGCGCTCGTCGGCGATGCCGGTGTCGATGATCAACAGGCCGTCGCCGTCGTCGAACACCCAGACATTGACGTGATCCAGCCTGAGAGGCAGCGGCATCCGCACCGAGTAGAGCCCGGGCAGCATCTCGAGCACCTCGCCCGGCGCCGGGGGCACCGGGAAGGGAAACGTCAGCAGCGAGGGATCCTGGCGCGCCACGTCAGGCGCCCGCCTTACCTACGCGGGGCGGCACCGTGACGCTCCAGCCGCTCAGACGGCGACCAGGAGCGGCCGATGGCACCTCAGGCAGCGCTCGGCTTCGTTTTTGCACTGCTCGAGGGTGTAGCCCAGTTCGGTCGGCTCGAAGTTGTGCTTGCGGATCTCGGGATCGACCATCGGCATCTTCTCGCGCGTGCCGTAGTCGACGTCGGCAGCCAGCGGCTCGCGGCTGTCCTGCGCTCCCAGATAGACGGCCAGCCTCTTGGCTTTGTCCTCGAGGTCTTCCTCCACCGCTTCGCCGCGCAGGTACTTGTCCATGTACTTGGCAGCCACTTTGCCCGCGTTGATGGCTTCGATGATGGTCCCGCCGCCGCTCACCGCGTCGCCGCCCACGAACAGGTTGGGCTTCGTGGTCTGCATGGTGTACGGGTTGACCTCCATGTAGCCCCACTTGTTAAAGGTCACCTGGCCGCCGGCTTTGAAAGGCTCGAAGTCGGGCTGCTGGCCCACCGCGTAGATGATGCTGCTGGCTTGGAGCGCGAACGGAGCCATGTCTGTGGGGACGGGCTTGCGGCGGCCGCTGGCATCGGGCTCGCCGAGTTCCATCTGCTGGCAGACCAGACCTTCCACGCCATCCTCGCCGGTACACTCGACGGGAGCGGCGAGGTACAGGAACTCCACGCCTTCCTCCTCCGCTTCTTCGATCTCCCAGGCGTTGGCCGGCATCTCGTTCCGGGTACGGCGGTAGACCACCTGCACCTTCTTGGCGCCCAGACGGACGGAGGTACGAGCCGCATCCATCGCGGAGTTGCCGCCGCCCAGGACCAGCACGGAGTCTCCGATCGCCACCTTCTCGCCCAGGGCCACCTGACGTAGGAACACGATGGCGTCCATGGCGCCCGGCAGGTCTTCGCCGGGGATGCCCAGCGGCCGCCCGACGTGCGCGCCGATGGCGACGAACGTGGCTTCAAAGCCTTCTTTCTCGAGGTCCTCGAGCTGGACGTCTCGGCCCAGGCGGGTGTTGTAGAGGATCTCCACGCCCTGCTGCTGGATGAGTTCAGTCTCGCGACGGATCACGTGGCGGGGCAGCCTGTACTCGGGGATGCCCACGTGCACCATGCCGCCCGGGACGGGCAGGTCCTCGAAGATGGTTGGGGCATAGCCCATGCGCGCCAGGTAGTAGCCGGCGGATAGGCCCGCCGGGCCCGCACCGATGATGGCCACTCTCTTCTTGGGCGCGCCGCCGCTGCCCGAGGCCGCCGAGCCGACCGGCCAGTGGCCGGGCTGCGCGGTGACGAGCTCGGTGATCTCGTGCGGCCCGCCTTCGATGAGGGCGGCGCTGTCGGCGAGCGCGCCGAGGGCCTCGGCGCCGTCGCCAGCGCCCTTCGTGGGGTCGAGCAGGCAACCGGACGCACACTGGTCGCTGGCCAGGCCCTCAGCCCGGTCGGCGCACCAGCGCTTGATGTTGTTGATGGCGATAGGCTGCCCGATGGGCGCCAGGCTGCAGTTGCTCTCGCAGGGATGCGGGCACGTCCGGCCGATGATACCCGGTAACGGGTTGTCGCGCTTGATGATGCGGGTGGCCAGGTGCGGGTGCTCCTCCAGGCCGTGGAAGATGTACCAGGGGATGTCCAGCGTGGACGGGCAGGTGGAGCGACAGGGGGCCGTCACCCAGCCGTGCATGGTGGACGGCTCGCAGGTCTGGCCTTCGGCGTGGGCGGCGAAATGCTCCGGCGCCAGGTCCAGCAGGGCCACGATTGGAGGGCCGATGGTGTTGCCGATGCCGCACCACGCGGAATCGTCGATGGACTCGGCCAAGCGGCGGATGCGCGCCACCGGGTCTTCCCCGCCGAGCGTCTCGGCATCTCCCTTGACGAGCTTCTCGATCTGCTCGATGAGGATGTCCACGCCGATGCGGCAGGGCCCGCAGCGCCCGCAGGATTCCTGCTGCAGCAGCCGGAGATAGGCCAAGGCCAGCTCCACGGGACAGGTATCGTCGGAGAGATAGGCACCACGCCAGGACACGACGCCCTTGATGCCTTGCATATCCGCCTGCTGAAGACGGGCCAAGACCTGCTCGGTGGACGGGCCGTCGTACCTATCGGTGAGAGCCAGGAGCGGCTCGCTCACGGTCGTTTCCGGCGTTTGGGGCGTTGCCACCGGTGCCTCCTTGGGACTTCGAATCGGATGTCTATATCGACCGTCCGATGATAACTCATCGGTCTACCGTGGCCCAGCCCGGGCGGCTGCCGGGGACGCCTGGAGTGCGGCATGGCCTATGACCACCCTCATGCCCACGCGCCGGTCGGGATGTGCCGTGATCCACTCGGTCAGCGCCTCAGGCGCCGGCGCGCTCGGCTCGCCCGCATAGCCGTTTGCCTTCCATTCGAGCACGGCGGTGGACCCTCCCCAGGCCGCCAGCGGCCCTCGGTCCTTCTGCCACTTCGCCGCGTCCGCGCACAGGCTCTCGGCGTCGGCCTTTCTCTCCTCCAGCAGGGAGGCCCGCACCGCCTGCGCGTCGCCCTTCTGAACAGCGTCGAGGAAACCCTTGTGGAGAGCGTCGGCCGGGACGTAAGTGTCGGTGTCGCCGCCCGGCAGAGTGATTGCTTCGGTCGAGGGCGGCGAAGGGAACTCGCCTGGGACCGTGGTGGTGACCCCAATGGCAGAGAGGATCCGGTCCTCCAAGCCTTTGAGCGTCAGCGACCGTTCCATCTCGTCCGTCATGTGTCCCTGGTTCTGGTATCGGCCGTCCTTCTCCACCCACAATCCGTTGATGTCGCCGGTCAGCCAGTAGGCGTCGGCGGGCTGGTACACCGCCTCCGATCCCGCCGGCGACGTGAACACCTCACCGAAAGCCACCACCCGGTCACCCACTGCGAGCGAAGGCGCCCCCCAGTCGGTGTTGATCCAGACGCGATAGGCCACCGGCGCCCCCCACTTGGGCGTTCCTTTGAGGACGTCGGACGGCTCCACATAGAACGTCTCGTACACCATGGGAGTGGACTCTTCGTTTCTTGGTGACCACTGCTTGCCGTCGGCGCTGTTCCAGCGGGGCTGGTCGATCTTGGTCACCAACCCCTTCCACCACGATGTCGGAGCGGCCGAACTGCCCGGCGATCGAAAAGACCTCAGCGCTGTAGTCGATTGCGGCGGTGGGAACTGAACCAAGGCGTATCCCGCTGGACTGCGTGGTGTCCGTCGTACTCACGCCGGAGGAAACCGTGGCGGGAGTGCCGCAGCCCAAGAGTGTGCCGGCAAGAAGACCCCCGAGCGCCAAAGCGGCCGCGAACTTGCCGAGGAACATACCCCCTCCTCGTGAGCCCTTCGCCAATGATGACCGGTGAGATGGACTGAGCCCGGCCTCGGCTCCCGCGAAGCTACTGCTCCTGGGGACCTACTGCTCGAACTCGAGAACCGGCGTATGCCAGGAGTCGCTGCGCAGGCTTCGGGAGATGGCCCGGGCCGTGTTCGGCCGCCCCAGGAAATACCCCTGTCCGAAGTCGCAGCCGTAGGCCCGCAGCAATCGGAGGGTCGCCCTGTCCTCGATGCCCGCACCGATGACCTGGAGTCCCAGTTCACGCGCCAACCCGACCGCGGAGCGGACGATGGCCGCGTCGTTCTTGTCCACGGTCATGTTGGTGATGTAGGACCTGTCGATCTTGAGCACATCCGCCGGCAAAGCCCTGAGGTGGGCGAGAGACGCCTGACCGGAGCCGAAATCGTCGATGGCCACGTTGATCCCCAGGTCACGGATCCCGGAGAGCGCTCGGATGCTGCGCTCGGGATCGAGCATGACGCTACCTTCGGTGAGTTCCAGCATGAGCCACTCGGAGGCCGCGCCGTGTTTCTCGATGAGCCCTCCCACCCACTCCACCAGTCCGGGATCATCCAGGCTGCGTGCAGACAGGTTCACGGACACTCGGGCGTCGAAGCCCCGGCTCCTCCACCGGACGAGTTGCACGAGCACCTTGTCGAGCACCCACTTGCCCAGCTTGTCCCCCATGCCCTCTTGCTCGAGCAGGGCGAGGAACTCACTGGGCAGGATCAGCCCGCGTACGGGATGGTTCCAGCGGACCAAGGCCTCGAAGGCCGGAGCGCCATCGCGCCGGAGATCCACCACGGGTTGATAGTACACGGTCAGCTCACCCCGTGCGAACGCGGCCATCAGCTCTGCCTGCAGACTGAGGCGTTCGGGCGAATCGGGATCCCCTCCCACCTCGTGGAGGGCGTACCGCGCTCCGCCAGCCTGCTTGGCCCGGTACATGGCGATGTCCGCCACGCGCAGCAGCATGTCCACTGTCGTCCCGTGCTGCGGGAACAGCGCCACGCCGATACTGGTGGAAAGGGAGAGTACCCGGCCCTCCACCTGGCAGGGCCCGGTGAGGCTGTTCAGTATACGATGGGCAGCTCGCCGGGCGTCCTCCACGTCGTCCACCTGGAGGAGCATGGCGAACTCGTCGCCCCCCATGCGGGCCAGCAGGTCGCCGGTACGGAGCGCGTGCGAAAGCCGGCGCGCGGCCACCTCGAGCACCCGGTCCCCCAGGTCGTGGCCCAGGTCGTCGTTGACGTCCTTGAAGTTGTCCAGGTCGAGCGCGCACAGCGCGTACATGCGGTTCTTCGTCGCCGACCCGCCGAGCGCCTCCGCCGCCCGCTCCCGGAAGCAGAACCGGTTGGGCAAGTTCGTGATGCTGTCATGGAGGGCCTGGAACTTGAGCGCCTCCTCCCACTGCCGACTCTCGGTGACGTCGCGCGCGATGTACTGCTGTCCGGCAGACCGGCCGTCCACCACCACTTCATGCACGCTTGCCTCCAGGACGATGTCTCTGCCGTCCTTGCTGGTGATACGGATCTCCTGTCTCCTGGCGCCCGGGTCCAGTTCCGGCAGTTCCTTGACCTTCACCATTGAAGCGATGCCGCCTGGCAGCGACGCCTCTGCGCGTATGAGGTCGTCCATGGAGTAGCCGGTGACGGCCTCCACAGCAGGGTTGACGCTGGTCAACACCCCGCTGGTGTCCACGGTGAAGATCAGGTCGTGGGCGTTATCCACGAGGGCCTTGTAACGCCGCTCGGAGTCGCGTGCGGCCCGCTCGACGTTCTTTCTCTCTGTGACATCCCTTACAAGCACCAGGCGGGCCGCCGTGCCGCCGTCCGCTGCATGGAGGGGGGAGGCGAGCACGTCGAACGTCCTCTTGCATCCGGCTTCATCGCCGTCGAAGGCGAGTTCCACCTCCTCGTCCGGGCTCGCCTGCGCCGGCGACGTCTCCGGAAGAGGGCACGGGCAGTGGGCAAGGATCTCCAGCATGCGCGCTTCGAGCTCCTCGGCGGAGCGCGCGCGCAGGAGTTCGAGCGCGGCGGGGTTGTGGTCCATGACGTGATCGTCGGCATCGAGCACCACATAACCGTCGGGCATGGTCTCGATGATGAGGCTGCGGCCGCGGGCCTCCAGACCCACGAATAGGTCGAGCAGGCGGAAGCGCGACATGGCCACGGCGAAGATGGCGCCGGTGAACGCGAAGCCGAAGGGGGTCAGGTCAAGCCAGCCGACGCTCCTGAAGCCGAGGACGTACGCCATGTTGAGGATCCACGGGACGAACGAGGCAAGCATGATCAGGTTGGTCTGGATCCTGTAAGCCGGAGGTTGACGGACGACGAACGAGGCCAGCACGACCGTGCCCGCTGCCATCACCGTGTACGAGTAGACCATGTGGATCCAGAAGTAGGGCCCGTGGGTGAGCACGAGCGCATGGATGCCTGCTACATCCACCACCGAGGTCTCGAGCCAGAGGAGATGGTGGAGCCAGTTCGTCGCCGCCACCGCCAAGGTGAGGGTGGGCACGGAAAGGAGCAGGACGATGGTCCAGCGCTTCAGGAACCCGTCCAGCCCCGTGTAGCGCAACCCGAACATGAGCCACAAGACGGGGATGAAGCCGATGCCCACGTACTCGGCCGCCGCGAAGATGAGCTTGCTGTGCAGATCGGAGACCAGGATCTCGCCGCCGTACAGCACGCACCAGAGACCAACGGCGATGAGGAGCAGGGCGAACGTCGTCGCTCCTGGAATGGACCGGCGGACCGACCGGAACGCCAAGATGAACATGAGCGTGGCGGCCGCGAATAGCGGCGCGTCTATCAGTAACTGACCGATGTGCTCTCTCCCCAACTAGTACCAAGTCCGTGCAGTTTACCCTGTTCAGGGTCGCTTGTGTGCATTTTTGCGACAAATAGGCGAATATTCTCCTAATAACACCAAAATACCGCTGCGGAGCCCGCCTGTACTTGAATATCGGCAGTCCCTGCGGAGGCATAGAGGGTGTGCAGGTGGGCCGCGGCCGGTCACCGGCGGTTTTGGGTACAATCGAGCCGCCGGCGACTGGTGGCCGGTCGACCAAGGGAGGACAGATGGAACGGCTATGGGCACCGTGGCGGTTGCAGTATGTGGCCAAAGAGAAGACTCCCGGCTGCATCTTCTGCGACAAGCCCAAAGCAGACGACGACCGGACCAACTACATCGTGCACCGGGGCACCGACGCCTACGTCATCCTCAACGCCTTCCCCTACAACAACGGCCACATCATGGTGGCGCCGTACGAGCACATCGCCGACCTGGAAGCGCTGCCTCCGGACACCGTCCACGAGATGATGGATCTGGCTCAGCTCGCCACCCGAGCCCTCAAAGGAAGCTTCTCCCCCGACGGCCTCAACCTGGGCTTCAACCTGGGCGCCGCGGCCGGAGCCGGTATCAAGGACCATCTGCACTTGCACCTGGTGCCCCGTTGGGTGGGCGACACCAACTTCATGCCGGTCATCGGTGACGTCCGGGTGATCCCAGAGTCCCTGGAGCAGACCTACGACAAGCTGAGCGAAGCGTTCAAATCGCTGACGACGTAGCGCCGGCGTCTTCTAGCTCCCTCCTTGGGCCCGAAGTGGCATAATCCGCCACGCAAACGGGTAGACAAACAGCCGGCCGGCTTATTCTGGCTGGTCGGCCGGTGAACGAGCGAGGGTGGGGGTTTCGTGCCGGGGCTTCCGCTGAACAAACGTGGGGGCCGCTTCCTTCCATGACGGACGGGCGCCGGACTCACGGTAGATATGACTTAACGCTGCATCCTGACCTGGCCGAAGTGGCCCGGGGCCGGCGCTTTCTTGCGGAGAAAGCGGCGGCTGCGGGCTTCAGCGAGGAGCGGGTGTTCGACATCACCGTGGCCTGCTCGGAAGCCATGGCCAACGCCATCGAGCATTCGCCGGTGAAAGGGGCGGTCGAGATCCGGGCGATGGTGTACCCTGACCGGCTGGAGGTGGAGATCGAGGGCCCCGGCGAGTTCCAGGCGCCCGACCGCCTCAAAGAGCGCAACAACCGCGGGTTGGGCCTGCCGCTCATGGCCAAGCTCTCCGACCACCTGGCCCTCTTCTCCGGGCCGCAAGGCCAGACCTTGGTCAGCCTCACCTTCTACTTGCCCGGCGCAGGAATGGGCGAGGCGGGCGCGCTTCCGCCTTCATTCGCCAACTTCGCCGAGGAGAACAGACTCCTTGACGACGTACTCAAGCATCTGCCCGACGGCTTCTACTTCCTGGACCATGACTGGCGCTTCGTCTACGCCAACCCGGCTGCTCTGACGGCCACGGATACGAAGGAGGACGACCTGCTCGGCGCGGTCATCTGGTCTGTATTCCCGGACTACGACCCCGCCACCAGGCATGCCCTCGAGGCCGGCATCACGAGGGGTGCGACGACCCGGATCCTGGTCTCCCACGAGGACGGGCGCTGGAGCGAGTTGACGGCCTTCCCGGTCGAGGAGGGCCTGGCGGTCCTCTCGCGGGACATGACCGAGCGGAAACAGGCCCAAGAAGACCGCGACCAGCTGCTCGCCGAAGAACAAGCGCTCAACGAGGAACTCGCGGCCGCCAACGAGGAGTTGGCCAGCCAGACCGAGGAACTCGTCAGCCAGACCGAGGAACTCGTCGAACGTGAACGCGATCTCCGGGCCAGCAATGTAAGGCTCGAACTCCTGGCCGGGATAGTCGAGAACAGCTCCCAGCCGATCGGCGTGGGCTTCGCCGACGGCAGCCTTGGCTTCTTCAACCGGGCGTATTGCGACTTGCTGGGCTACACCGAGCACGAACTGCGCGCCCTCGATTGGGCCGTCCAGCTGACACCTTCCGAATGGCGCAGCGTGGAGGCGGACGATCTCGCAGAGCTTCACAGCACCGGCAAACCCGTCACCTACGAGAAGGAGTACCTACACAAGGACGGATCCCGCATCCCGGTGCAATTGCTCGTGCACCTCGCCCGCGACGCCGGCGGCAGCCCTCTCTACTACTTCTCGTTCATCACAGACCTCACCGAGCGCAAGCGCGCAGAGGCCGAGCGCGACCAATTGCTGGCTGAGGAGCACGCACTCAACGAGGAACTGGCCGCCACCAACGAGGAACTGGTCGCCCAGGCCGAGCGGTTGCTGAGGCGCGAGGAGGCTCTCAAGGAGAGCCGCTCGCGGTTCCGCGGCCTGTTCGAGGCCCTGAGCGAGGCGGGCGCGCTTTGTGAGTTGATCCGCGACAGAGACGGAAGCGTGAGCGACTACCGCCTCTTGGACGTCAACACGGCGTTCCTCCTCATGACCGGCCTGAGCCGCGAGGCCGCGGTCGGGCGGCGTGCGAAGCACCTCTTCGGCGAGGTCTCTCCGGTGGCGTTCGAGACCTTCGCGGAAGTCGGGCTGACTGGGCGCCCCGATAGGTTCGAGAGCCACAACAAGCTCCTGGGCAAGTGGTTCGAGACCTCTGTGTACCCTCAGGGTCGGTCACAGGTCTTCTTCCTGGCGGCCGACATCACCGAGCGTAGGCGCATTGAGGAGGAGTTGCGGCTGAGCGAGGAGCGGTTCCGCAGGGCGCTCAAGAACACTCCCGTCTCCTTGGCGGCCATGGACAAAGACCTCCGCTACGTTTGGGCCTACAACCAACGCACCGCCTCACCCGAGGACGTGGTGGGCAAGACCGTGTACGACCTGTTCCCGGCCGAGGCGCCATATCTAGAAAGTCTCCAGCAGCGGGTCGTGCAAACGGGGACCGACGTGCACGAGGGGATCTGGGTCACCCGCCCGCAGGGACGGATATTCCTCGATCTCCACATGGAGCCCATGCGGGACGCGGCCGGAGGCATCATCGGCATCTGGATCACGAGCGTCGACCTCACCGCTCAGAAGCTGGCCGAGCAGACCCTCCAGACGCAGGCCGATCTGCTCGCGAAGGTCCAGGATCCGATGGTGGGGACGGACGAGGATCTTGTCATCAACTACTGGAACCAGGCGGCCGAGCGCACATATGGCTGGAAGGCCGCCGAGGTAGTGGGCCGGCCCGTTACCGAAGTACTCGGGGCCCACGTGCCGGGTCCGTACCGAGACGAAGCGATTGAACAGCTCTTATCGGCGGGCAGTTTCCGAGACGAGTCGGTGGTCGTCCGCAAGAACGGCGCTCAGATCTGGGTGGAGGCTCAGACGTCGCTGCTGGGCCGGCCAGACGGCACAATGTCCGGCACCATCAGCGCGCAACGCGATGTGAGCGAGCGCAAACGCGCCGAGGAAGAGCTCCGAAAGAGCGGGGAGCGCTCCCGCTTGTTCTTGACGGTGGCCGACGCCGTGGCCGAGTGGACGGACCTCGATAAGGTGCTCGATGCCTCGCTCGAGGCGATCGTGGGCGCCACCGCACACTCCCGGGCCAGCATAGGCCTCTGGGACCCGAAAAGCCGGCGCATCCAAGTCATGGCGAGCGCCGGCGCGCAGCCGATGGGTCCTGCCTCCGCCCCGCTGGAAGCGTTCTCACACTCGATGCGGGAGGCCATCAGCACGGGCAAGACCGTGCTCGTAGACTACGACCGGCTGCCGCCGGAGGAGAGGCAGATAGCCGACAGCTACCGGACCCACGACGCCCTTCTCGTGCCGCTGGTCTATCACGCGCAGGTGACCGGAGTCGTCCTGGTCGACGATCCGGGCGAGAAGTCGTCATTCAGCGACGAGGAACGCGACCTCATCGAGGGCATCGCCTCGCAGGCTGCGGTCGCAATCGAGAACGCGCGCCTCTATGAAGCACAAAGGAACATCGCGGAGCAGTTGCAGCTCGCCATCCTCGACATGCCGCGGAGTGTCTCGGGACTGGAATTCGCCCACCTCTATCGTTCGGCCACCGAGGAAGCCATCGTGGGCGGCGATTTTTACGACGTCTTCGAACGGAACGACGGCTCGATCATCCTGCTTGCCGGCGATGTCTCGGGGCACGGGGTCAATGCCGCCCGCGTCGCCACCATGGTGAAGGCCAGCCTGGTAGCCTTCGCCCAAGGCGGAGACCCACCGGGCAAGGTCCTCATCAACGCCAACCAGCTGCTCATGCGCAAGCGGGTGCCCGGATTCACGAGCGTGCTGCTCGCCACCTACGACCCGTCCTCCGGATGGCTGCAATACTGCTCCGCCGGACATCCCAACCTTCTGGTGGGCCATCGCGACGGTACGGTGGAGATCGTGGGCACGAACCACTCGCCCCTCGGCGTCTTCCCCGAATGGTCGTGCTCCGTGGACGCCGTGCAGGTCCTGCCGGGCGACACGCTCCTCCTCTACACGGACGGGCTCACGGAGGCCCGTCTAGACGGCCGGTTCTTCGGCGAAGCCCGGCTGGCCCGCGTGTTCGGCGCAAGACTGGGAACGGACCTACAGCGGCTTCCCGAGGCGCTGCTCGACGAAGCCCTCGCTTTCAGCGGCGGGAGGCTCCAGGACGATGTGGCCATTCTCGCGGTCCGGCCCGTGGAGCGGTGAACGTGCACCGGCGTCGAAGCGGCGCCGCCCGCTCGCAGCACCGACCCTAGCGCTTCTCGGTCAGCTCTCCCGGCTCGCCGAAAGCCGACGGCCTGAGGATCACGAGGGTCTTGCTCCCGCCGGCGCCTTCCAGTTCGGGCACGGCCGGCCGGCCCTGGGCGTCCACTTCGACTCGGACGGGTGTGGGCTGGAAGACCGCCTTACGGAGCCCGGGGGATGTCCCGCGTCTTCTCCGCTGTGACCATGTCGTCCTCCCTGGTGCGGCAGCAACGTCCCTACCTTCTCCGGAACAGGCTGATGATCAGGCCGAGGAGCCACAAGACGAACAGGGCGAGCGCCACATAAAGAAGCGCTTTGAACAAAAAGCCCAGCCCGAACACGATGATCACGATGATTATCAGCAGGATCCACAGCAGCATGGCCGCCCCTCCTCGCAGTGTCAGTGTTGCTGCGAGACGTACCCGGAGAAACGGCGGAGCGAAACCCGCGGCCGCGCCGCGGCGCTCGGTGCTGAATGACGAGGACAAAATGACAGAGCCCCCCGCCCTGCGTGGTGCGAGGGGCTCTCGATCCGTCAGGGATTGGGCCGGTTTGGAGCCTAGATCACCACTTCGTTGATCTGGATGACCGGCCTGATGTTGGTGAAGTTCGGGACGTCGGCGGCGAAGATGGGGTCGTTCGGCGCCACGTACTTCAGGAAGTCGTCCATCGTATCAACGCCGAGGCGGGCGATCACCTTGTACCGCGCGGGCTCGGGTCCGGCCAGGCCCTGCTCCACCGTGCACTCTCTGATGGCCGGGGCGCATTTCTCCTTGACCATCGCGATGTGCTTGTTGATGTAGTAATCCATGTCGAAGGTGGCGTCTTCGGCGTCCGGATACATGATGGTGAGTCGGATCAAAGTGGTCCCCCTAACAGGTGTAGCTGTGGCGCGGCACCGCGATGGGGGCTTCGCCTTTGACGCTCTCCAGGATCTTCCAGGCCTTGTCCAACTGTTTCTCGGTGCCTTCGATGAGCAGCACGACGGCGCCCTCACTGCCGCCGATACCACCGGCCGCGACCTGCTTGGCGTCTACGCCGGCTAGGATGCCGAGCGCTTCGATCTCGGTGACCACCAGCCCGGAGGTCACCGGCACCAGCCACACCTTCTCCCCCATGCTCCGGTCGAGCGTGCGCTGGCCCCAGCCGTTGGACGCTTCCACGACGTCGGGGATGAGCTTCTCCAGCCCGATGGGCATGATGATGGGGAGGCCGCGCACCGCGATGAAGCTGATGAGCGCACCCACCGTGCCGCCCTGGGCGTTACTGGCGAGCACGCCGGCGTTGCCGTACGGGTCTACGGCGTTGCCGCCCTTGATGACCGCGTCACCGACGTCGAATTTGTCGAGGTATTCGAGCACGGGCAGGTTCACCCGCTCGCCCTTGGAGAAGAAGCGAGCCGTCTCGCGGTCGTCCTTGGCGGCCGTGGTGAGCATGCCGTCGGCCACCATGCCGATGCAATAGCAGTGAGGCTGCACCTTCTCGCCGGTGAGCTCTTCGAGGATGAAGGCGCTGGTGGAGCACGTGGCCACCAGCAGGTTGCCGTCCCTGTAGGCATCCTGGATCTCTGGAAGCGATACCACCGCTTTGGCCAGCAGCCGCTTGGACTCCGCCGGGTTGAGGACCGCTGTGCCCTGCTTGATGGGACCGTGGTCATGCATATCTAACTCTACGGGATAGAACATCTGCTCCTCCGCCTTGGTCGACGTGATCGCGTTTTACTAAGCATACTGTTCCCGGCGAAGAAAGTGGCCGCGCGTCGCCTTGCGCGTCTGCCAGGCCGCGATTGCCCCTGCGGCCGCCGGAATGGCGACGTGGAGGCGTTCGTGGATGGGCTGGCGAGGGGACCGGACGGAAGCGGCGAGATCACCGACCGCATCGGGGCCTCGATCATCAGAGAAAGGCGCTCGCTCACGCTCTCGCCTCCGCGGCCATTCCGGCGATATAGTGGCCGGGTGGCCTGTTTGGACTACTGCGGAGGGGTGGGGCGATGAGATCGAGCTTCGCCGGGGCGAAGCGCGGCATGCGGCGAAGGGCTTGGTGCGCGTGGACGATGGTGTGGGTACTGGTCCTTCTGACCGCGTTGCTGCTTGCAGGATGCGGCTCAGGGACCACGACCACCACGGTAGCAGCATCGGCGACCACGGTCGTTGCGGCACCGACCACCGCCAGTACCGCGGCGGCGCCGATCACCACAACAACGACCGCGGCTCCTACTACCACCGAGGCTCCCACTACTACCACTACCGAGGCTCCCACTACAACTACCACCGCGGCCCCTACCACAACCACCACGCTGGCCGACCCCAAAGGTTGGGTGCGGTTCACGGCAGGCGGTATTTCCATCGCGTTGCCCAGTTCGTTCAAGGGTGGCGCGCCCGCCAGCGCCGCGCTCAAAGCGCAGCTCAAATCGGTGGTGGGCGGGAAGACCTATGTCACCGACATGAAGAAGAGAGCCGCGGACATGGGGGCCGACTGGCTGCTGAGCATGATGGGCAAGGCCAGCAAGACGCGCTGGATCCCGGAGGTGGTGATCTATCGGTTCGAGTACTCCTTTACTCTGGCCGATTTCACCGACGAGTTCATGTACCCGGCGCCGGACGGCGGCACCGTGAAGCAGATCAGCAAGACCGACGCGCAGGAGGTCTGGCTTCTGACCCGTCCGAAGAACGGCACCAACCCGGCCGGCTCCCGGCTGTTCGCGTTCGTCGAGGCCGGTGACTATGTCTATTGGGTGGAATACAGCGGGACCACGGTGGTATTCAACCAGTTCCAGAGCACCTACAACCAGAGCGCGGCGCGTCTCCGAGTGACGGCGCCGGCTTCCGCCGGAGGATCCACGGACGAGAACACGACCACGACGGCCGGCACGACCACGTAGACTCTACATGGGCCGCATATCCGGCGCCTGTGACGTAGGCTACGCTCGCGCGGCCTCCAGGCGGAGCAGTTCCTTCATGGCCCGCTCGGCCACGTCCAGCTGATCGGAAGTGGGCTCCGACGTGGTGAGCGTCTTTTGGATGAGCCGGCCGGGCGACATGAGCATCCGGGCGACGGCAGACTCGCCGTGCCGCGTGGCCCAGCGGAGGGCCTCGAGGGCCGCCCCCAGGCTCACGGCCGTGGCGGCAGCCTGAGCCACCGGCGACATGCGCCCTGACTTGCCCCGCAGCAACACATTGGCGGCTATGGTGGAGAACAGCAAAGGGCCCACGAGGTTGGTGCCGCAGCGGTCGTGCTCCTTGGGAGCGGAGGCGGCGGCGGACGCATGTCCGGCCGGGACGTCGTAAGAAAGGCCGGCGGCCTCAGCCCGCAACTCCGCCTCTCGCCCGCCGATGACCTTATGCTCGGCCCCGTGATAGCCGGAGATCGTGGAACTCTTCAGAGACAGCACCGCCGGGACGAAGGCTGCCAGAGCGGCACCGGTCTCCTGAGCAACGGCGTTCTTGGGACCGATGGCCCGCACCGTCTCGGTGGCGGCGAAAGCGGTCGCCAGGGCCAGCGCGACCCGACCGCCCTCCAGGGGCAACTCGGCCTGAGGCATCTTGAGCTTAACGTTGGCGACCACGAGCAGGGTCTCGGCGAACCGAGCGAGTCCGCGGATGAGCGGCAGACCTTGGTAGTCGCCCACCTGCAGCGCCGCCCCCGCGACACCCTGTCCAGCCCTGAACGGTGCGCGGCCTCGCCCGCGCGCCCCCATACGCCCGAGCGCACCCTTGCCCGAAGGTAGATGCGGCTTGCGCCCGGAGGCCACGTTGATGGATCCATCAGGCATCCGGATGGCCGCGGCCCAATAGTCCTCGGAGACGAGGGCCAGCCCGTTTCTGAGGGCGATGCCGCCCATGCGAGGCAGCAAAGCGGCTTCCGCGGCTGCCCATGACCCGGCGGGCTGAATGGTGCCGGTGGTCTCGGTGATCTTGGCTTCCGGCGCGAGCGCGCCGTTGCTTGCGTTGTCGGTCATGACTCACTCCCTGCGTTAGCTTCGGCCGCCTCGGCGGCCGCCCAGCCTGTAGTCCCTATGCCGGGGCCGCTCAGCCCGCCGCCGGCGCTGGCGAGGCCGCTGAAGGCCGCCCGCCGGGAAAGTTCGAGCGCGTGGCTGCGCCGCGCACCGGCCTGTGCGGCGGCCGTCCAGGCCTGCCGGCGCCGACGCGAGGCCCCCGCCCGGTAGGGCAGATAGATCGCCAGCCCGATGGCCACGGCCGCTGCGCCGGTGACCATGAAGGCATGCTTGATCCCGATAACCTCCCCCACCAGCCCGCCCACCACGAACCCAGCCGCCACGCCCATCTGGGCCGAACTCGACCGCAGGGCTATCAGCCGCCCCTTGTCCAGGCTAGCAGGGATCTCCTGGTACATGGTTATCGACGCCACTACGGCTCCCACGTCGGCCGCTCCGGCGAGCCCCATCAACACTAATGATGCCCAGAACCACGGGCAAAAGCCCACGGCCACGTAGCAAACCGACATCCCCATCAGGGATAGGAGCACGTAGCCGTTCTTATCCCCAGCCAACCGCAGCCGGCTCACAACCAGGCCCCCGGCGATGAGCCCCACGGCCACGAACACCTCCAGCGCCCCCAGCCCCAGCGAGCCGCGCCCGAAGACGTCCTGCGCCAGCATGAAGGAGTTGGGGACGTTCATCATGACCGCTCCCATGGCGAACACGGCCAGCAGCAGGTTGGTGCGTAGCACCGGGCGCCGCCAGAGCACGGCCATGACCTTTGGCGACTCCGCGATGAGGGTGCGCAGCCTCGGCGCCTCGCGCACCACGCCTT
>Ga0182021_10004859_pt1 | contig 15853 bp, 8 predicted proteins | sample 612E3MmetaG_FD_120493 | JGI IMG/M metagenome (GOLD analysis project Ga0182021, IMG submission 120493) | Permafrost microbial communities from Stordalen Mire, Sweden - 612E3M metaG (Illumina Assembly) | ecosystem: Environmental > Terrestrial > Soil > Wetlands > Permafrost | place: Sweden... | reverse complement strand
GGTCCAAATCCCAATTAGTAACACGAATCAAACCTCCGGCTTAAGCTTCGAAAATGGGTTAATGACCAACCAGCAGTTCCTGGATGATGAAACCAGTAAATGGTCGATTGTTACCACTTCCACTCTTGACGGACCTCTCCCAATTCAGCTCACAGGATTTCGCGCAACAGAACTCTCTGGATCGTCTGTCAGACTCACCTGGCAGACCGCCAGTGAGATCGACAACTACGGCTTCGAGGTGCAGCGCTCGGCCGATCAACTCACGGGCTTCCAGAGCCTGCCGGGCAGCTTCCAGGCAGGCCACGGCACAACGCTTGAGGCGCATGAGTACACATGGACTGATCCCAAGGCCAATGCAAGTGAGCCCTGGTATCGTCTGAAGCAGACGGATCTGGATCAGACCGTGCACTATTACGAAGCGCTGCAGGTGAGCGGCGTCATGAGTGTGCCGGAGACCGCCCCGCTTGAGTTCCAGCTTCTGCAGAACTACCCGAACCCGTTCAACCCGGTCACGCAGATCGCGTTCTCGGTAAAGCAGACCGGGCCGGCTTCCCTCAAGCTGTACTCCACGCTCGGACAGGAGGTGGCGACGCTCTTCGAAGGACTGGCCGAAGCCGGCCAGTACTACCGGGTGACTCTTGACGGGCGCCGGCTTGCTTCGGGAGTCTACCTCTACCGGCTGGTCTCAGCTGATCAGAGGGATGTAAAGCGCCTGGTTCTCATGAAGTGAGGTCAAGCTAAGTTGTTCCTGATCTGCCAGGTGAGAAGCTGAACTGTCGAAGGCTGCTGCCGCGCAATCCCATTGATTCTTGTCTTGGGATCTCCCACCGTCACATCCATTTCCTTTTCCCAGGCTCCAGATGTTCCCCCGGTGTCGGTGGCGCGGAGATGCAGGATCACGCTTCGGTCCAATTTTCGTCGTGAAATGAGAGACGCTAATAAACGACTGTCGTCATTGTCTAAGCGGGCCATGCTGTTTACTGTAAGTCTGCTGTTCTCATTTGGAATCGCTGAAGGCGTTCTCCGAATCGCCGGCTATCCTCACCTCAATCCTTCTCAGCGCGATCTACTGCTAGGCTGGAGCCTTGAACCCAATGTGGAAGGTTGGGTTGACGGAGAGGCAAGGGTCTTCTACAAGACAAACAGTCACGGCATGCGTGATGTCGAACACGAGATTCTGAAGACCCCGGGCGTGGTGCGGGTCGCTGTCCTTGGAGACTCATTCACAGAGGGGTATCCCGTTTCAGTCGAAGAGTCCTTCTGCCAGAAGATGGGCCTCGAACTGGTTCACCGGCGAGCTTTTGGCGGCGCAGGCATTGAGATTCTTAACTTTGGGGTGGTCGGCTATGGTACCACGCAGGAGTGGCTTGCGCTGAAAACGCGCGTCTGGCAGTTCTCACCCGATATCGTCCTCCTGGCTTTCTATGCCGGAAATGACCTGCGGGAGAACTCGGAAGACTTCTGCGCGAAGTGGAGTACGAGTCGTCCATTCTATCGCGTCAGCGGGAGGACAATATCGCTTGACACCAGCTTCCTTGCACTTCCTCCATTCTCCCAACCCCTGGAGATGGCGCTCCGCAAAGTCGTGCGTGAAAGCAATTCCAGGTTTATCAGACTTCTGGCCAACCTGAAGAGAATCATTGAGGGCGCTGGTTCCAATCCTCCGGTTACCCCGGATTTCAACCTTGCAATAGGCAAAGACGATTCAATCTTTAGCGAACCCAAGACGCCTTCCTGGGATAAGGCATGGAAGGTGACTGAAGCTCTCATCGACAGCATGAATCGTGAATCAGGGGCTCACCACGCTCGCTTTCTTGTTGCCACCTTAACGACGTACGAACAGGTAGATCCTGACCTTGCCGCTAGGCGGCGCCTCGAAGAGCGGCTGGGGGTGACAGACCTCTTCTACGCCGACCGAAGAATTCGTGAAATTTGCGAGCGGAGGGGGATCAGCGTGAAGAACCTTGCCCCGGACATGCAGGCGTATGCTGACAGCTGCCATGTGTATCTGCATGGTTTTCCCAATAGTGGCTTGGGGATTGGACATTGGAACGCAAAGGGTCACGCGGCGGCTGGCTCATTGCTTGCCCAATTCCTCGACGGGCAAGTCCGCCTTTCCCATTAGCGACGTTGACCCGGCCGACCCACCGAGGCAAAAGAGGTTTAACATGCCGGAGACATTCGGTGTGCGACTCGGAATGACTCCTAGAAAGCCTCAGACATCGGCATGTAAATATTTGACGCCTGCCGTCGCGCTTGCCGTGACAGCTCTCAGTGTGGCGCTCATTTGGATCTTCCGCTTTCTGCCGCTCTATGATCTGCCCATTTGGATGTACGAAGCCCGCATCATGGACGGCATGGACCAAAGCTGGAACCAGTATTCACGTTACTTTGAGTTGACGTGCTCTCCAGTACCGAATCTCGGCGTGGTCGGGCTCCTCGCAATTCTTCAACATTTCTTTCCTCTTGAAGTCGCGGCTAAAATCCTCCTATCCTTGCTCGTCACAGGTTTTCCTTGGGCATTCTGGTATGCGGTGCGCAGGGTTCATGGAGGAGAAACGCCGGCTGCATATCTAGGCTTCCCATACTGCCTGAACCTCTTCGTTTTTGGAGGGCAAGCCTACCTGCTCGGACTCATTCTCATGATAGGATCCCTCGGCTATTACCTCCCGATACGCGGCACGATGTCCCGGGGAAAATGGATTGCCCTCACTGTCTGCCTCCTTGGACTGTATTTTGTTCATGCAATCGCGTGGTTCATCACACTCGTGGTGCTTGGCACGATTGCAGTCCGTGAACGGGCCCAACGTCCTGGCGAAGTGCGGAATCTAGCTCTGGCAGCAGTTCCATCTCTTGTGCTCTTTGTGGCGTATCTGAGGGCTTCACCACACCTGGAGAATCTGGCAGGCATCTGGGGAATCCGGTCGGTCGCACAGAACATCTTCAAGCCGATGGGACTGGTTGTGAAAAGTTTTGGAATCAATTCTGGCTGGCCACTGACGCTGATCAACGCTGGATGGCTTGCGCTTCTTGTGGTCCTTTTTGTCGCATCGGCTCGTAGGGGCGGCAGCAGAAGACTAATTCAGTCGGTGATCTTCCCCACAATAGTAACGTGTCTTCTGCTGGTCATTGCCCTGCCAGATCATGCATTGGGCATCTTTCAGCCCGGAGCACGATTTACTATCCCTGCGTACTTTCTGAGCGTGCTGGCGATTGGCGGTACTTCCCTGAAGAAAAGTGTGGGTTACATTCTGCTTGCCATTTCATTCGTCGCGTGCGCGTACAACGCAACTTTTTTCGCCAAAGTTGACCTGCTGATGGACCATTTCTACAGCGATGCTGCTCCGGTGCTGGAAACATCCACCCCCTCGTATGTGGTTTCCTATGACTGGCCCGCGGAGAGCGGACCCTGGGATGCCGGCTCAGCATCCGTGAATCCGCTCTCGCTTGTGCCATACTATCACCTCTGCCAGACCAGCGGTATTGCCTGGATCCATGGGACTTCCATGCTTCACCTGCGCCCGGAATGGAAGGCCTACCAGCCTCCACTCAGAGGCGGCACGAGGGAGGAGTTCGAACAGTCGGTGCTCTCACACATTCAGGAACTCCTGTTTTTCCGAACAGTGATCGTCATCGGCGATGGGGAGGAAGCACAACGCACAGTTCAGGTGTTGGCGCGAAGTGGGTTCCGGACGGAACGGGCCAACCGGTTCTGGTCAATATTGGTGCAAGAACGGGGTTGGTAATGAAAATCGCATACGCCCATCTTGAATTCGGACACAGTAAGGGTATTCCACGCTATGTCGCCCAATTGGCGGAGGGCGTCCGCCTCTTTGGCCACGAGAGCCACATCTTTGCAGCTCAAACAAGCGTCGAAGGCGCGATCGATCGCGGTCTGTTCCATAGAGTGCCGGTGCCCCGTTGCCCGAACTCCGCCCGGATCGCAACTTTCGCGCTTCTGGCGCCGCACATGCTCCAAAAAGAAGAATTCGATGTCATCCACACGAACGGTGACCTCAGTTCAGGCAGTATCGTTACAGCCCACAGTTGCCACAAGGCAGGACTGATTTGCCGCAGCCAATTGCCGGCTGCCTACTCTCATCGTTGCAATCTCGGAATAGCTGACGCTATCCGGCTCAGGATAGAATCGTTGCTGTATGGAAGAAGGCAGTACAGTCATGTCATTGCTGTGTCCGAGGGAGTAAAGCGGGAACTACATGAGTTCTACGGCGTCCCATCGGGTGATTGCACCGTGATCCCCAATGGGGTTGACCTCAATTTGTTCAATCCAGCCAGGCGTGCTGCCGAGCGCCGTCGCCTGCGCGAAAACCTCCTTATTCCAGCCGATGCATTTGTGATTCTCCTGACGGCGAATGAATATGAGCGAAAAGGATTGAGCGTGCTCATCGACGCGCTCCCGCTTACCCGCTCTGATCATCCATGGCTCTTAGTGGCTGGAGGAGACGACCCGGCTCCCTACAGAGAACGGGCGCGAAGAATGCGGGTGGAAAATCGGCTCCGTTTTGTGGGGAGCGTCGAGAATATTGCGTCTGTCTATGCTTGTGCCGACGTCTTCGCCATGCCTTCATATTATGAAGCCTTTTCGCTGGCCACGCTCGAAGCGGCGGCGGCTGGTCTGCCGCTCATCGTCACAAGAGTCAACGGCACAGAAGATCTCGTGGTCGATAGGTGGAATGGATTCTTCGTCGAGCGAAGTCCCGAGTGTGTTGCCGAGGCGTTGGATCGTGTCATAGAGGATCCGTCCTTGCTCAGTGCGCTGAGTCGCCAGGCGCGGGATTCCGCCCTGCCGTATGCATGGCCAAGCATCGTCCAACGTACACTCGCCGTGTATGATGAGTACTGCGGAGCGACCCGATGACCCGGACGAAGACCATGGCCTTGAGCCTGGGATGGAACTTCATCGGTAAAATCGGAGATGCGGCGGGGCTGTTTGCCGTAAACATTGTCGTGGCACGGTCGCTCGGTGTCCATGAATACGGAGTGTACGCTTTTCTCATGAGCACTGCTCAACTGGTGCTCACGCTGGGGTCGGCAGGGCTTGACACGGCCCTTACCCGGCATATTCCCCTGCTTGACCCGGGAAGTCGACACAGCGCCATCAGGTACCTGCTGCGCCGACTGCTGATTCTTCGGACAGCTATTGTGTTGATGGTATTTGTTGCGACGTCAATCGCGCTCGGCTTACCCTCTGCCATTCCTGCATCTCCTTTTCTTGGCTGCCTGTTTCTTGGCGGGTTCGTGCTGTTCCGCTCCGTGGCTCAAATGCTCGGATGGGCGATGATCGCCCAGCTGGAGACTCGTGTTCCAACAATAATAGTCGTGGTGGTTCGTGCCGTGGAGATCCTCGGGGTTCTCGTTCTGGCGTCTCTGGACCTGCAGATCCTCCTGGTTCTCGGCTACCTTACAGCGACCGGCCTCCTGCAAGTCTGCCTGCTGGCGAGGCTGTGCAAGCCCTCTCTACGCGGGGCGGAGACAAGGGTTCCTCTCCGGCCGGTGGTGACATTTGGGGGAATTTACTTTGTGAATGTGCTGGTGGACTATTTCCTTGGGAGATACGGCGACGTCCTCTTTCTGACAAAGCTCCTGCCCGAGTCGGCTTCTGCAGGACTCTACGATGCTGGAGCCGGCATCGTTCAGGCAGCCGCTCTGGCGGCAACGGCAGGGTTCGGCGGAGTGACTTTCGCACTCTTTTCAGGTTTCTCTCCTCAAGGTGGCGGTTCGATTGAGCGCATGAGAGACTTTTACCTGGTTCTGGTTCGGGTCCTATCAACGGTGACGATTCCGATATTCGTCCTTCTTCTCATCGACCCCGCCCCGCTGGTTCAGCTCCTTTTCTCTGAGAGGTTTGTGCAGGCCGCCCCAGTCGTGCAGGTGCTGGCCGGATTCCGGATAGCCGCAAGGCTCTTCGGGGGAGGGGAAAATGCCGAGTTCCTTCTTACCCTTGGCAAGGTCGTTGCCGTCGTGTCCTTCGGCATTGGATCGGCTGTTGTGAATATCGCCGGCGATGTCCTGCTCATTCCGCACTATGGAGCGATGGGGGCGGTGGCTGCGACCGGGGCGGCGAATCTGCTTGTGACGATTGGGACCTACGTGAAAGTGCGACAGATTTCGGGCGCCCGATTTCAGATGTCGTCCTTCCTCCGGCTGCTCACAGGCAGTGGTATTGCGGCGTATCTGGTCTTCACGGCACACTCAGGCCTGGCCCATTTCCCGCCTCTTGCTCACCTCGCACTGTATTTCATCTTGCTGGCGATTGTGTTCCTTGCTGTGAAACCTCTCCTTGCGATCGATCTGGAACTCCTCGAACGAATAAGGCCGGGGATCTCCCGATTGCTGCGCCTCTATGTGCGGGCCGTTCCATGAGACTTCTCATCATCGATCATAATGCGGTACGCTCATGTGACCGGACACTCTATCGAGCGATTCAGGCCGCTGGGATCAAGGACTTGGTACTCGTGGCGCCGGCGCACTGGAAGGAGTTTGGCCTTTCGTTCGCTTGCGAAGAGGAAAATGGTCCCCTGAAGGTAATTCCCCTGCCGGTTCTCTTTCCTGGAAAACACCATCGAGTACTGTACAGGAATCTTGCAGAAGTCGTCCGGCGCCAGATGCCGGACGTGATCCTGGTGAATGCCGAGCCGGAAAACCATCTGGCTCTTCAGGCTGAGCTGGTACGGCATCGTGTTCGACCCGAGGCAGTACTCATCCTTACCACTTGGAGAAACATCGATCCCAGAATCGCCGGCTTCCCGTATCGGGCACCATGGCTTCATGGATCGATCGAGCGAAAAGTGCTGCGTTCAGTAAACCACATTGTAGCCCATACGGCTGCTTCACGGTCGATATACCGTTCGTACGGCTTTGAGAATGTCACATATATTCCTCCTGCGATCGATGCCATGGCGTACTCAGAGAGGCCGCTCGGGACTGAGCCAGAGATGGGGATGCGAATCGGGTTCATTGGCCGTTTCACATTTCTCAAGGGCGGAGATATTCTTCTGTCGGCATTGAAGCAGCTCCCATGGGACTGCCGGCTTACGATGGTCGGCGATGGAGAGATGCGTGATACATGGAAGACTTTGGCCAATGAACTAGGCATCGCGGATCGCGTCCGGTGGACGGGAGGCTTGCCGCATGTCTGCGTGCCGGCCTTGGTCAGGCAGTTTGATGTACTCGTCCTTCCATCCCGCACCGGGCATGTCTGGAAGGAACAGTTTGGCAGAGTCCTGGTTGAAGCGATGGCTGGCGGAGTACCGGTGATCGGTTCCACTTCGGGAGAGATTCCTCAAGTGATCGGCAACGCTGGGATCATTTTCCCGGAGAATGACGTGGATGCACTCGTGGCGGCACTGGCCGGTCTCCACCATAACAGCTCAAGGGGGGAGGTGTTCGCGGCCATGGGACGGCAAAGAGCCATCAAAGAGTTCTCAATTGAAAGTGCTGTACCCCGCTATCTCAATCTGCTCGAAGCCGTTGTGAGGCCGCGCTTATGAGGGTTGTCTATGATGTTAGCCATATTCAGAAAAGGATGGCTGGGATTGGCAGGGCATCCATGGAGCTTCTTCTGGCTCTGCTTGAGTGCGACCAGACGATCAGATACACGCTTCATGGCTGGTCCTGGTCGCTCGATGCTGAGCGAATACTCAATATGCGAGTTGGCCAAACGCAGTGTTCACTTGGGCGGATTCCCGGCTTCGTCAAGCGCTGGTACTGGAATCACTGTCAACGCCCCCGGCTCGAAACACTCCTGGGTGAATTTGAGGTCTTCCATAGTGCCGATCCGTTTCTGCCCCCCACTGCAAGAAAATCTGTTGCAACCGTTCATGACTTTGCCTACAGACTTCATCCCGAATGGTTCACTTGGGAGGCACGGGCATGGCATGAGAATAATCGGCGCTCTCTGGACCGGGCCTCAGCAATCATCGTTCCATCGATGTCGACACTCGACGATCTGGGCAATTTGTTTCCGGAATTGGTGCAAAAAACCCATGTAGTTCACTGGCCGGTCGGACGTCAGTTCCGCCCTCCGTTCTCAGCAGTCATTGACAGCCGCGTCAGTGCGGGGTATGCATTGCCCGAGCGCTATGCGCTGTATGTGGGGACCATCGAACCCCGCAAGAACCTTTCCCGGTTGCTTGAGGCCTTCGAAAAGATTCCCGAACTTCGATCCGCGGGGTTGATCCTGCTCATTGCTGGGAAAGTGGGCTGGAAGAGCGGGGAGGTTGTGAGGAGAATAAAGATCCTTGAAGCCCAAGGGATTGTTCGGCACCTGGGGCACGTTGCCGATGCCGACCTCCCTTCGATTTACCGTCTTGCGACGCTCTTTGTCTACCCATCATTGTTCGAGGGATATGGTTTTCCCGTACTTGAGGCAATGGCCTGCGGCACGCCTGTTGTCGCATCTTCGACATCTTCCATGCAGGAACTGACCCGGGGCGCAGCGCTCTTGGTGGATCCCTTCTCGGCTGAGTCGCTCGCAGACGCGATCAGGCAAGTATCCTCGGATGACCTGGAAAGGACCAGGATGTCGCAGCGGGGCATGGCTCTGGCGGCTGGGTTCTCGCCCGAGGCAGCCGCACGCAAAACGCAAGAGATTTATGCGGACATCACCTCCTAGATATGCCATTTGAATGAAATAAGGGGATGAGGTGTTGTATTGTGGGAGTGTCTGCAGAAGAGCTGCGTCCCTGACGCTGAAGCGCCTTTTTTCGTTGAAATTCATAGGCTTTCTGCATACAATGACAACGATATTTCCGGGAACGACGCCAGGGATGAAATGCTGTTGCCGCTATTGATTTCGTACTTACATCGCACAGCATCCCGACTCCCTCCGATGGAGATATCCCGGGATAGTCAGGCATCGATTCTCTTGGTTGAACTTACCCGTTTGGGCGACGTGCTTAGTGCGATTCCTGCTGTTGCTACGATTCGCTGCTGGTTTCCCAACGCCTCGATCACTCTTCTTACTCGCACTCCTTATACCGCTTTCCTGCGGGAAGCTGTCTCTGGTGTTCGGTTTTTTGAGTTGCCGGATTCACGAACAATCGGCGGCTTTCTTTCTCTGCTGCTGCTGGTGCGGCGCACCCGTTGGAGTCTCGCGTGCAGTCTCGGTCCGGGCCGGTCAAATGGTCTCACCGTTCTTCTCTCGGGGGCCGCGAGCAGGGTAGGTTACCTGGAATGCTCCCCGAGCGAAACGCCATTCCGGCGCAGCAACCCCATATTCTGTTACGGTACTCTCCCTAAACGTGTGACAGCATTCGGCCTGGAGTCGATTGCCGATCGCTCGCTGAAAGTATGCTCGGCATTGGGTATCGTTGAACACGTGAATCCGTTTCCCCTCTCTATTTCTTCTTCCGGGGCAGCTGCAGCGCAAGCGGTGCTCTCCTTGAAGGGGATCCATACTGGCGAGGGGTATATGGTCATCCATCCATTTTCAGGGTGGAATTACCGATCATGGCCTGTGACCCACTTCATTGAGCTAATGCAGCTGATGCTAGATCGCTTCAGATGGCGCATCATTGTTATGGGGCAAATCTCTGAACAACAGCAGTTTCAGGTATTCCGGCAGATCTTCCAGGGAAACCGAAGAGTCATGATACTTCCATCGTCCGATCTAATAGAAAGCGCTGAGGTCCTTCGCCATGCCGTGCTCATGATTGGGAATGATTCTGGCCCGCTGCATCTCGCGGCTGCGCTCGGCACTCCTGCCATCGGGCTGTTCGGGCCGGCTGAGCCTTCATTGACCGCACCCACCCCGGTTTCCCCCGACCGATTGATCTCAGTGTACCACCGTCTCGGCTGTTCCCCATGCGACCAAGCACGCTGCCTTTACCCGCAGAACTCTTGCATGCAGCAGATTTCGGTTGCGGAAGCGATGCGCGCGGTAGAGCACATGTTCCAGTGGCACACAGCCGGCGCTGCGGGGTCGAATGCCTAGTCAGATTGAAATACTCGGCGTTCGGGTTGATGATATCACCCAGGCTGAACTGCAGCGGGAGATATGCGCCCTCGTCGATGGAGGTGCTCACACTTATCTTTCTTACGTGAATGTTCATGCAATCCTGATCGCACAATCCGATCCGGAATTCCGCCGTTTTGTCAACTCATCTCAGCAGGTGTATTGCGATGGGGAAGGTGTGCGCCTCGGCGCCCTGATCCTAGGCCATCACCTTCCACCCCGCATCGTGTTGACATACTGGATCTGGGACCTTTGCGCGCTCTGTGAGGAGCGCGGCTACTCTGTCTTCCTGCTGGGAGGAAGGCCGGGCTCAGCTGACGATTCGGCCGACAATCTTCGACGCCGCTTCCCGCAACTCAGGATCTCAGGGACCTGTCATGGGTATTTCGAAAAGGCAGGTTCGGAAACCGACGATGTGGTCCGACAGGTCAACGAAGCGAAGCCGGACATTCTCTTTGTCTGCTTTGGCATGCCGTTGCAGGAATACTGGGTGCAACAGAATCTCCCCCGGCTGAATGCAAAGGTGGTTCTGTTTGGAGGTTCCACCATCGAATACACGGCAGGGCGGAGAAAAACCGCACCCCGGTGGATGTCTCGGACTGGTTTTGAATGGCTCTATCGATTCCTCCAGGAGCCCAGACGTCTGTGGAGACGGTATCTCATAGGAAACCCAGTCTTTGTGCTCTCTGTACTGCGCCAACGACTGCGGCAGAGGAGGTGGCAATGAGAATTCAAGCTCTGACAGCGATTCTCACGCTCAGCTGGCTTCCAGCTCTGTTTGCCGCTGAAGGCAGATCAGGTTTTCGCATTCAGGAATTCAGGGAGAGCGCGTGGACGATTGAATACATTGCACCGTCCCGAAAGCCGGCTACCGTCACCATCGGTAACCATCCGTTCCTTCTTTACGAGCCTGGCGATGCTGCGACGCGGGAAGGCATGCCCCAGCTTCCGTCCGACCTCGTCTCGCTGGGGATTCCGTTTGGCGGGCAAATCAGCGTGGAGCTGGTGAATCCTGTTTATGAAGACACCCCCAACCAATGGGTCGCTCCCAGGCCCAGCTACAGGATCGAAGACGCGGGAGAGGCCGTGGCGGACTATCGGCCCGATCCTGCGGTCTATGCGTCCAATGCCTGGTATCCCTCGCACCCGATTGTCATGGGACAGCCGTTTGCATTCCGCCGGCAAAGCGTTTATCCGATCAGGATTCATCCGCTTCTTTATAACCCCGCATTGCATGTTTTGCGAAGGCTTCTCAAAGCGACCGTGGTAGTGCGGCTGGTGGGCCCGGCGGCTGTGGCTCTTTCAACCGGGGCGACGGCAGTTGGGGAACCGCTCGTCGAGAGCACGTACCGTTCGATGCTCCTGAACTACCAACAGGCAAAACAGTGGCGCCATGGCCCTGACGTCCGCCCGTCGGCGATAGCGGCAGACTCAACGCGTGACTGGTTTATTCCCGGACACACTTATCTTCGTCTCCCCATAGGAGCAGACGGCTGGTATAGGATCGACGCCAGGACCCTTGCTGCCGCCGGCGGAGCCTGGTCTTCTCTGGATTTGCAGAGCGCCAGGCTGTTCCAGAAAGGGAAAGAACTACCTCTGTTCGTGGACGGGGACAGCGCTTTGTCCTTCTTTGCGCTTCGCAACTATGGCGATTCGACATATTATGATTTCTTTTCGGATACGAGCTGTTGCTGGTTGATGTGGGGAGGAATTCCCGGTATACGTTTCAACGCCGCAGCTCCTGTTGGGCCTCCCGATCAAATACTCACGTCTTCCCCCGTAACGCTGCATCTTGAAGTAAATACGGCATTCTATATGGGGACAGGTTACCAGGATTTAGCCCAGCCTGGCCCCGTTCCTGGCAAGGAATGGGTATGGGACTACTACTATCCCGGCACTGTCATCGATCATCCTTTCAATATTGACTATCTCGATCCTGCAGGATCAGACACCGCGCGCCTCACGGTCCGTCTATTCAGCACAACTGTCTCCCAGAATGTCCCCGATCATGTTGCGCGGATATTCCTGAATGATTCCCTGGCGGGGCAGGTATCCTTTCAGGGGCGGACCGGTGTCCAGCCGGTGTTCACAGTCCCGAGACACTGGCTGAGGGCGGGGCAGAATTCGCTTAGGATTGAGTCCGTCCAAACAGCGACTTCGGTGAATCAGTTCTACCTGGACTGGTTTGAGGTGAGGGTTCGTCGCCCCCTTGCAGCAGTTCGTGACCAACTTCGGTTCTCAGCGGATCCAGGGCATTTGGCGACGCTTCAATTCCGCATTCAGGGATTTTCCTCGCCCGCTGTGGCGATCTTTGATCTAACTCGGAGACGCATTATTGGGCCGGACTCGGTCCTGAATGTGGCGGGGGGCACGTATACAGCAGTTTTCACTGATACTCTCCAACGGGAGATCCAGTACCTTGCGGTCACCAGAACTGCGGCGATGTCCGTTGCAACACCAAGCCTTAAAGACTTCGGAGACCTCCGATCTATTCCCGGGGCCGACTACATCGTTATTACGCACCGTTTGTTCAAGCCGTCGGCCGATCGGCTAGCCTCCCAGCGAAAGAACTCGCACGGTGTAAGGGCGGTTGTCATCGATGTTCAAGATATCTATGACGAATTCAGTTTCGGTAATGTCACTGCTTCGTCGATCAAGGCTTTTCTCCGGTATGCGTACAAGAGTTGGCCTGGCACGCCGCCATCGTCGGTAGTCCTCCTGGGGGACGCATCGTGGGACCCTCACCGCTGGATGACAAATTCAGTAATGACAAACTTCATCCCTTCCGACGGTGTCCCCTCAAGCGACGCTTGGTTTGTCTGCTTTGACACTGTTAATACGTTTATCCCGTCGATGTTCATTGGCCGGCTCCCCGTGAAGGACGGGGGAGAAGCCGAGAAAACGGTGTCGAAGATTGTGGGTTACGATGCGACGCCCAGAGGAGACTGGACCAAGTCATTCATGTTCATGACCGCGGGTTTTTCCGACGACGAAAAGGCCGCCTTTAATTACAATGCAGACCAAATGATAGAAACCAGAATTGTCCCCCCTCCAGTTGGGGGCAATGGAATTCGTGCATTTAAGACATCGCCTGGCATCGTCGATGGCTCGATGAAGCCGTTCCTCCAGCAGATGATCAAGAACGGCCTCCTGTTCATTTCGTTCATAGGACATTCCGGCGGGCGAATCTGGGGCCTCGATCCCGGTCCGCCCGACGAAATGGAAAACACCAACGGTTGGCTTCCTTTCATTGCCTCGGTAAGCTGTAATGTCGGTGCGTTTGCCGAACCCACGGGAATGGTGCTCGCTGAGGATTTCCTGCTAGCTGACAACAGGGGGGGGATCGGGGTGTGGGCTTCAGCCTCGTTGGGATACCCGACTCATGGTAGCCTGCTTGTACAGTATCTCCTGGATTACATGCGGGCCGACAGTATACGGGGATTTGGTGAACTTACCACTGCTGCACGCATCCAATTGTGGGAAACCCTCGGCTCAGACTATATCACGATTGCCCACCAGCTCCTAACTCCCCTTATTGGTGATCCTCTGAGCAGTCTTGCGCTCCCGCGCATCCCGGATCTGGCTTTGCAGGCATCTGACGTAGAGACAGACCCGGCCCAGCCAACCACAGCTGATACGGTTGTAACAGTCAAAGTACGTGTGAGGAATTTTGGGACAACTCCGGCTGCCCCCCCGACGTTGACGATGTTGGACACTCACAACGGAGTTACCCAGGAGGCTGATACCAAGTCTATCGGGAGGGTGCTGTTCATTGACTCCGGGTTCGTAGCTTGGCGACCCGGGGTCCAACCAGGCCAACATACGCTGAAATTCCGGATCTCTCTCCCCGATACCCTGCAAGATGCCGATCCGCTGAATGATGCCCTTGTAATCCCAAAATATATCTACGCAAACGCGCTGCAAATCGTCCGACCGTTGCCCGGCATCCGTGTAAGGCCGGGCCCAGTCCGCCTGTTGGTAAGTTCGCAATCTGGAACGGTAGCATCGGGCTTCCGATATATATTCGAGCTGGACACCGCATCAACGTATGGCTCGCCTGCAAAGATCACGTCGCCACAGGTGCTTCCCGGTGCCGTAAGTGCAGAGTGGACAACCCCGGCACTCTCCCCTGGACAGTACTTCTGGCGTACGCGGACGGTGACAGACAACCTGACGGGCCGATGGGTCAGCGGCTCTTTTTCAATCGCGCCCGGCATCCCTGCACCCCCAATAGTGAGATGGTACCAGGGAACCGGTTCCCAGTTCCGATCGAACCAGCTTACAGGCGTGACGGCTTCAGACTCGGGAGTCTCCCTTGCCGCAGGGGCCCCGGTCCTATTGCGCTGCCGTTCGGTGGGAAACCGTGGGAACGCTGACAAAGACTTCTACTCCGTTATCCAGGTGGGACTGGATGTCATCACGGGATTCTGGTGGGAGGTGGGCGGAAGTTACTTCGGCGTTAGAGTCGATCCGCTCGACGGCTCGTATGTGTTCCGGCCCTTCAATATGGGGAGCGACCCGGCCCAGGCCGACACCATGGCCGCATTCATCGACCGAACGCCTGTAGGCGGCTATCTGGGTTTTGCAGTGGTATTCGACGGCAAGACAAACATGAACGCGAATCTGACAAGGGCGCTGCAATCCCTGGGGGCCATTCAGTTCCAAGCAGTCCAGCCCGGCATGTCCTACTCGCTCCTTGCACGCAAAGGGTACCAGGCGTCGATACTCGAATCTCTGACCAATGACACCGCCGTCGTTTCCACGAATCTGCCGGTATACTACAAAACCGGATACGGCGCGATTGCGACATCTGTCCTCCCCAAGCCTACTCGTTGGCAGCGGTTTCACTGGAGTACATCGGTCCACAAGGGTGTGGACAATGTCACAGCGGTCATCCTCGGAATCAGGTCCAACCAAGCTGTTGACAGTCTTCTGCTGCTGTCCTCAGACAGCACAGACGTGTCATTGAGCCCGCTTAATGCGTCTCTGCCCCTGTACATGGGCTACAAGCTAGCTGCAAAATTTACCACTGGTGATGGCTCTCTGACTCCCCTCATTCGAGAGTGGTACGTCGATTTCGAGCCTCCTCCTGACGTAGCTGTGGGCATCGGCTCGACCGGAGTCGATGCTGTCGTGCCGCGCGGCACCCGGGTCGCAATCCCGCTAACGCTTTATAACCTGGGGTATCGAAAAGCGGACAGCACGAGGGTTGACGTCGGCATCTTTGATCAGACGAACGCCCTCAGGCCACTCCAGTCCTTGAAAACTGGCCCGCTGGCTCCTGACAGCAGCCTGTCCGTCACGGTTCCGGTGGAAACCGGGGCACTCTCCCAGAGGGTGGCGCTGGAGCTGACTGCAGTAGCAGACGATTCTTCAGGCGACCTTTTCCCGGGCAATAACAGCGCGCCTTATTCCTTTACGGTTACAGGAAGCCCCCAGGGCGTAGTTGAACTCTTTGCCGATGGCGTTCCGGTCATGGACGGCGACTATATTACAGTCATGCCGAAGATCATGATCAAGGCGCGATCGACCGGCGCAGTGCTCACTGGACAGATCGAAACTCGTTTGCTTATCGACGGGATTCCAGTCGGAGGAACTTCAAACGGGATCGCAGGACTACGTGAGCAAACTCAAAAGGTTTCCGGCGACATAATCTCTCCAACGATCTCAAACGGACGACACATCTTGCGCGGACTCGTTCTACAGCGCGGCCTCACAGGCGTGGTCGACACCCTGCAGCGTGAAGTCACTGTCAATGTCTCTTCACAGTCCAGGATCCTGCAGGTCTTCAACTATCCGAATCCCTTCAATGACAGGACAGAATTCACGTTTATGCTTGCTGGGGTCCGGTCGCCCGACAGAGCGGTCATTCGCATC
>Ga0182021_10004858_pt1 | contig 15855 bp, 10 predicted proteins | sample 612E3MmetaG_FD_120493 | JGI IMG/M metagenome (GOLD analysis project Ga0182021, IMG submission 120493) | Permafrost microbial communities from Stordalen Mire, Sweden - 612E3M metaG (Illumina Assembly) | ecosystem: Environmental > Terrestrial > Soil > Wetlands > Permafrost | place: Sweden... | reverse complement strand
GTCACACAATACCAAGGAACACATACCATATCAGCTAACTTTGCAGCAGACAACAAATACGATGCATCAACCAACACCAACACCTTAACTGTACCAGACACAACCCCACCTACAGCTTCAGACAGTCTTAAAAGTGGATTATACAATTCCAATAAATTAGTTACACTAGCAATGAGCGAACCAGGAACAATCTACTACACTCTCAACGGCGGTACTCCAAGCACCACATACAGTTACCCAATCACTGTGTCACAGACATGCAACTTGAAATATCAAGCAATAGATATGGCAAATAACCCTTCACCAACCTACTCAGAGACTTACACAATCGACAAGGTAGCTCCTAAAATATCAACAACAACCCCAAGCAATGGAAAAACCAAAGTATCAAAAACATCATCCATAGTCATTAAATTCTCAGAGAACATCTATGCAACCACGAATTGGTCCAAAATCTTCGTCAAAAACGTAAACAAGAATAAAAAGATATCAATAAGCAAAAAATTATACAAAAACACCTTAACCATCAAAACATCCAAAAGATCAAGTAAAACAAAATATCAAGTCTACATACCACTTGGATCAGTAAAAGACACAGCACAAAACAAACTAGCAACAAGTAAAGTATTTACTTTTAAAACTGCTTAAGCAGTTTTAATTCTTTTTTTTCTTTTTTTAAAATTAATTAAAAACTAAATTAAATTTATATTTCAGTCTATTTTAAAAAAATTATATCAAATCGGTTTTCTTTAATTTTTCGATTATAGGATACAATTCCCATACAGGAACACCTATTTGATTGCTTATATCAATCAAATCATGATCTCCGTCTGCATATGAAATAAAATTCATTATATCCTTTACTTCGAGTGATGATGATTTTGTACCAATCGTAGGATATAATCCTCTTTTTCCAAGTTGGGGCTCTCCTAAACATTTGATTCTGTATTTTTTATTCTCTTCCATCGTTTTCAGACATTTTTTGAATACATCAAGGGATCCACTTAACCCCTCATCACTTACAAAGTCAAGGTTGTCTAAAGAAGTATGATATTCTGGATATGTTCCATATTTACTCCTCATAATTGTGCAAACAGGTAAATCAACACCAGGAGAATTGTACTGTCTTTCGTCGCTTCCCCTATCAAGGTAGGTGTACTCAACAAAATCTGGGTGATCATATGATAGTGTATTTAATGCAACTTTATCGGCATATGTGCTTCCATTTCGTGTGGGAAGATATGAGTAATGGCCATCATCGCCTACACATGTAATATTGAATCCTGAAATAACATTCCTTTTCATGTGGTCCAAATTTTTGCTGAGGTACATGATTGAACCAATTGTTTCAGGAATATATATAATACGATAAGTGTACCTTCTTGGCTTACTCATAATCCATTTAACTAAAAATGTAGTTAAAACAGGACCTGACAATTCATTATTTGCCATTGAAGGATGGCACACATAGGTTGAAAGAAAAATTTCCTCTTCAGATCTACCGGGAATAATTAGTTCCCCATAGGTTAATGAACCTTCTTTTAATTCGCTTTCAATAACAACTTTATATTTGCCTTCTTTAAGATTGTCTCTTTGTTTTTGAGTAATACAAAATCCCCAACGCTCTTTATAATAGGAAGTAACGTATGGGATTGCTTCTGGTTGGTCTGAGAGTGAATATAAATGTTCTTGGAGTTCAGAAAGGGTTACAATTTTATTTACAGGAACTGAATAACCTACTAAATGAAGATTATTTTTCTGAAAATCTATGATCTTATTTCCAGTTTCATCCATTACGTATGCATCGGCTACATTCCATTCTTTTGGAACGATCCAATCAAAAACCTCGGTTCCAGAGGGTACTTCATGAACTTTTATAGGAATATGATTTTGTATAATTCGAAGCGTTTCTCTAACACCGTTACCTGAAATACTCCTGTTTAAAGGGAATAAATATTCTAAAAGTTCATACATCTCTTTCCCAATTTGGTTTTCCATATTATCTTTTCCAGAAATTTTTCTCACAATAAAAATTCAATTCTAAAAAAATTTATAATGTATTTGTTTATTGCTTATTAAATAAATTTTCTTTAAAAGAAAATCCTTCCCTTTTTAATTACTTATATTTCCTAGTTGTAGGTATGTATCAACACTTTCATCTTGATACTAAGGACTGTTTTATTAAAAAAAATTCTGATCTACTTAAATTATGAAATAAATTCTATAATATACACTTGAGTTATTATTAAAATTTAATCAGCTCATCTAAACAAGCTAATATCCATTGAATTTATAAAAAAAATTTAAATAACCCAATATTCATATAATGAATGGAGTTAACTGTGTTTCAAGTCCTTAAAAAAATAAAATATTATAATATATTAGAGTACTTCAAACGTACATTAATAATCACAATTATATATCTGAGATAACATTCCATATAGCATAAAATCCGGATATCTGGGAATTTATTAATGAAATAAGAGTTTAAGCTTAGAGGCATAAATGTTAGACAAAAATAACGATCCAACGGTTGCAATTATAGTGCTTAACTGGAACGGCTGGGAAAACAGTATTGAATGCTTGGAATCTGTCTATAAAATTGATTATCCCAATTATCATCTAATTCTCGCTGACAATGCTTCAAGTGATGAATCAATTGAAAAAATCGGGGAATACTGTAGGGGAGAGCTAAAACCCGTATCAAATTATGTTAGTTATACTGATCAAAATAAACCAATTATGGTTCAAGAAATAGATTATAATGAAATTGAAAAAACTGAACTTAAAGAAATATTCGTTAACAGCGGTTCAAATCAAAGAAAAAACCTATTATTTATTAAAAATGATAAAAATTATGGTTTTGCAGGAGGAAACAACATTGCAATAAGATTTGCAATGCAAAAAATAAACCCAGATTATGTTCTGCTTCTAAACAATGACACCGTTGTAGATAACAAATTTTTATATGAGTTAATCGAAGTTGCTGAAAAAGGGGAAAAAATTGGATTTGTAGGGCCTAAAATCTATTATTATACTCCTGATAAGATTTCAAATATTTTGAATTTTGCAGGTGGAGAGCTAAACAAAAATACTTTTCAACCCCATCCACTTGGTGTAGATCAATTAGATAATGGTCGTTTTGATTTAGAAAAAAAGGTGGATTATGTTGAAGGCTCATGTTTACTAATTAAAAATGAGCTAATAAATGAAATCGGTTTATTTGATCCAGAATATTTTACATATTGGGAGGAAATAGATTGGTGTTTCAGGGGACAAAAGGCAGGATACGAATCAGTATATGCTCCCAAAGCCATTATATGGCACAAAGGCCGTGCATCAGATTTGAGTGCCAACAGCATTTATTATATGATAAAAAACAGATTCCTGTTCGTTAAAAAAAATGCACAAACAGTACAGATCTTATCTTCAACATTGTACTACTTCGGTTACTATTTCTGGATAATACTCTTCTCAGTAGCACTCATTCACAAGGATGAGAACAAAAGGCGATCATTTCTAAAAGGAACCTATGAAGGATTAAAAATATTATTAAGTTAGATAGACTTGAGAACCTCCATTATCATAACTCCTGTTATAAATACTAGTGTAATTACTGTCATTAATGTAAGCAACAGGATTTGATCCCTTCGCAGGAATGGCAATCTGATTATTTTCTATATTGTAGGTACCAAGAAATATGTATGATGGTTGAACGAGCGATGTTCCATTTTGTATACTGGTATGGGTATTTATGAAATAACCATTTAATAATAGAGATCTATAGACATCAGAGTATACTATAATATCCAGTTTATGGTCATTTAACCATTCAGCTCCTGTTAATTCTATATTATTAAATTTAGGGCCATCCATCGTACTGGATAATGACATGGAACTGGGTTTATCATGGAATACTTCATAAACTACTCCGCTGTTAAATATTAGTGATATGAATAAAAATATGGCGATTAATTTTAATGAATTGTTGTAAATCGATTTCATTTTCCATTTAAATTTAAATATTCTGTTTATAATTCTGAAAATTCCTATCCATCCCACCACAAAGAAAACCGATAGAAAGATTAGTGCTATCTGATAAAATCTATCAGGATTAAGTGCACCAGCTAGAAATGGAACAACGAGTACCAATCCCAACATTAAGAAGCTCATAACAGAAAATAAACTGAAATTCTCATTAAATTTCATATTTGTACGTCTGTACAACAGAAATAGAATTCCGATACCGATCATAAGTTCTATTATTAAATGCAGATCTAGTGCTATGGATCGTAAGAATGATTTTTCACTTGTAACTATACCAACAGCTACGAGAGAATTTGGATTAAACAGGTAAGTGTAAGCTGTGGACATAACATTGTTTAAAGTAAAAACTGTCAAATCAAATGGTGCCGCGCTTGAAAATAGGTTGTAATAAATTAAAGTTAGACCGAATATTAGCAACAATTGAAGTCTGTAATCTAATTTTAATGCATCATCTTGAGAATCTTCCTTGTAAAAGAAAAATTTTATGATCTGCAATTTCCCTAAAATAGTAAATTTATTAGTTAAATTCAAATTCCTGATTAAAATTATCAGATATGAACATACAAGTAGGAACATGTAGATGTAATCCAGTGAATAATGTGATACCAAAAGTGCAGGGATGAAAAAGACTGTTAATATTGACAGGTGTCTTCTGGTCAAATTCTTTTCAACCATTACCATTATCATTAAAACAAAGAATAACTCCCCTATTTCCTGTCTTGCTAAGTAGGGCATCTCTAAAAAAAACATAAAAACTGATATAAATAAAAAGCATGACATAAATGCTATTTTATTGGTTGTTTGCTTTTTGAATATCGAGTATAAACCCAATACAACAAATGAAAAGAGGATAGGATAGATAACCTTGAAAATATCCACTACATTCAATCCTGAGATCTTGGAGAAGATAGGTTCAACTATAACTATACTCAACATGGAGTTCAGTATTTCCGGAGTTGCGGTGTTCCAATAAGAATTGGTCACCACACCATTAGAGAAGTAATATTCCATGTTAATATCCCAGCCATTAATGTAATTTGAAATTAAAGAAGAAGAGAAAAGTAGAGCTATTGAAAGTAAAAAAACAGTAAGTGGATAGAGTCTTTTGGGTATGAATTTATCAAAAGCAACCATTATGGGTATTAAAGCAATTAGGAAGTACATAATCATTAAAATTGAATTATTCCCGTAATTGTTCATCAAATAAGTTCCAAATATTGCTAAAAATGGAATTAAAGATAAAAACAGTATAGGATTGATCATTCCTGTAAAATCTATGTAAGAATGATTTTTAAATGTTTTATCCCTTGCATGGCTTAAAAAACATAAAAATGTTGTAAAAACTGTAAAAGTGATGATCAAAGGAAGTGTTGAAATTGGCGTTGTTATTCCGAATAGTGGATAAATTAAATCAATTGCCATACCTAAAAACATGGTTACCGCTATACTCAATCCAACGCTGTATAAAAAATTTTCAATATTTCCCAAATTGTGAATTCTGAGAATTCTGAGAATTAAAACTCCATTTATGTAAAATAATGATATGGATGCTAATATTTCAGATATTATGGGTATATGGTTTCCATTTAAATTGAAGAATATAATTATCCATAGTAATGTTTGGATAATTAATATAAATATAAAGAGATAACTGATATCCCAATTATTCATCTGAAAAGGGTTTATTACTTTCATATTTGCACATTTTAAATTATTTGATCAAACACATTCTTCATAAAGTTTTATATGTCTTTTTGCAATCATATTAGGGTTTAAAGTATCATTTGCAAATGTTTTTGAATTTACAGACATCTCTTTTAATTTAGTAGGACTTTCTAACAAATAGTTTATTGCATTTTTCCAGCTATCAACACTGTCATCACAGAGTATTCCCCTAGAAGAGTTAATATATTGAGAAAATCCCTTATTTTCAGAGCAAATAACAGGCTTTCCATATGCAAGGGACATGGTTAAGACTGCGCTTGATGATTGGGTAATTAAATAATCCAATCCAAATAATTTTCTAATCTTAAAAATTGGCCTTTCCTTCATCCATGAACTAATTAACCTGGGAACTAATATTACTTTTGCTTTTTCAATCTCTTCCACAAATTCATTATCCGTTACGAATCCCAGAAATTCCACCTTATTTTGAATATCTTTTTTTTCTATCAATCTTTCAAGATATACTCCGTATTTTTCATCTACAATTTTCCCCATGAAAATTAATTTTAAATCATGATCTATCTTACTTACAGCTTCTAACAGAATGTCCTGACCTTTAAATGGTGAAATATAGCCAGGAACTAATATACGATTTTCACTTGGATCTGTTTCAGCTTTGTTATGATGATCTGTATCATTTAAGCGATAAGCTGAAATAGGAATGCATTTAAGAGAGTTATTATTAAGTTTGTATCGATTTTTATATTCATTCAATGCGAATTTATTGTGAAAAATTAGATATTTAGATATTCTTTGGAATCCCCTGTCAACAATATCAAATGGATATATCAGTGGGGTTTTTGGGAGATGAATACCAAAAGAAATGCATTTAGAACATTTTAGATTGAAAGAATCAAAATTTCGTGCATCATGAACAGTAGTGATTGTATTAGAATTATTTTTTAGTTTTTTGATGTTCTTATCCAATAAATGCAACTGAAATTCGTGTAGATTTGAATTTGCTAGTTGAAAGTGGGTTACATCATAATCGTCAGCATCATAATTTTCGGGTGAAATAATCTTAATGTCATCAAGATTAACTGGCAACTGATTGGATGAATTATCTGGAGTTATAATACTCACATCTTCGCCTAAATTCTTTAATTCAGCCGCCAAAATAGCTGCATAGATACTTATACCCGTTCGTGGGTCTTGTGGTGTGACCATCCCAATTTTCATTTTTTTCACTTGTACTTTGATTCTCTTGGTTAATTTATGATTATTATCCGGGATAAACTCTGAAAACCATGTAATTCTGATTTTCGTAGATTAACTTTAAGTTTGAAGGTAGGATTGATGTTATATTGTCGTTTTTGTTGAAATATATGAAAGCTCCATGGCTGATTACTTGACTTGAATTTGTGGTAAAAGTCAGTCTCTTATCGAATACAAAGTATCCAATATTTTTCTGAGCCAGTTCTGATGTTCTAAATCCCCACATTATTACGTGCTCTGAGGATAAAACATCCGCAATGGGTTGGCCTGTAAATGTCAATATAAACTGGTTGGTTTCGTAGTTGTTTGATATTACAACTGATTTTTTGTCACCATACTTATTAAACCATGCGGCTAGGTCTGTGTCAGAATTGGTTGGTGGGGCAATTTGAGGGATTGTCATATCACTTGTTCCAAAGGGTTGTGTATTGTAATTTGGTGTATTTTGAAAGTTCGTTATTGTAACAGTCGAGATGGCGAGTAAAGTTGCAATTAAAAATATTGCAATTAAAAATATATTTCTGACGGATTTGGATGGAAATTCTGTTTTTTTGTAATCTAGATATAGGTAACTTAATCCAAAACCACCAATAATTGTTAGGGGTAAAAGCAAATGAATCAATAGCCTTATGGTATAAACATGAACCCCAATCAAGTACGATATACTAACGATGAAAACTACTAATATCCATACTATAATGAATAGATCTTTACAGCTTCTCCTTTTAAATGCCACAATTGATCCAGCGATAGCGAAGATTAGTGTAATTCCAAGATACGCAACATACTTAAAAATACTTATGGGATCACTGTATGGTAGAGGTGTAATGTATCCCGTCACAATTGTAATAATTTTATTTGCAAATGCAGGATCCATTACAAAGGCTGCGATATAAAAAATTAAGGTAGTTATTAAAGGTACAGATAGAAATAATGCGTAACTTATTAAAAAACTTTTTTCTCTCTTTATAATACCCAAAACTATTGTTATGGATGTGATTATTGAAAATATTAGTAATGTCGTTTCTTCGTGAGTAAATATGAGTATTAAGAATATGAAACTGGATAAAACAGCATATTTATAATTTTTAGATACAACAGCACGGTAGTACAGATAAACCACAAGTGGTACAAATATAAGCGCCAAAGTTTCTGGAAGTGGTGATACCAGCCTGCTGAATAGGTAGCTTGAAAGAATCAGAAAACCTGCAGAAATACCTGCAATATCTCCATAAAACTTTTTTGCAACATAAGATACAGATAAGACAGAAAAAAATGCCATGAAGGGTTGTAAGAGCTTTGCAACTTGGAAATAATTAATTTTTAGTAAACTACCTAAAAATACTAATAGATATGCAAAAAGCGGAGGATAACCTATTGGACTTCCACTAGGAGGATTGACAAGTGGATCTACTAAAGTAAATCCGTAATGACTGTAAACTTCTGCAATACGTATATGCCAAAATATATCCAGAGTTAACGGCCACTGATTGGTTAAAGTTGGAATCAGCGCTATTAAAAAAGCTAATATACTTGGAATAATCCAAAGTAGCTTTTTAAATCGATCACTTTTAAATCGATCAATAAGCTTCTTGCTTTGAATATCTGGCTTAGATGAATTAACTATTGCTTCGCCCCCTGATTAAGGTTTATTACCATCTCAAGGAGTTCATTGTTAATTCTGTAATGAGTCCTGGTTTCCAAGATATTTAATAAAACACTCATTTTTGCTCACATATATTATTTTGAAATATAAATTCTTTTCAAATCGGTTTAAATTACATAATTTTTCTTTTATTTTATCAATATTGAATTCAGGGTGAATTTAAAGGCCTTTACAAGCATATCTTAGATGATACATTTGAATGACATTATATATTGCATTATATAATTTAAAACATTATAAATCTAGCACAATAAAATGGGATTTTTTTTTATAAAACTGATTGACTTAAATCTAAAACTCCACCATAGCCCATTTTATTGTCCTGTTAACCAATTACTAAAACAGGTATTATTTCTTCATCAACATCTACACGAATGGCCAGTCTATAATTCATGTAGTCATCTTCGTAGACAACATCCAGATCCCCATATACTTCTTGCTTTTCAGTTAAGATGATAATTAAATCACTTATTTTATACGCCGTTGCCATTATTAATCCCCCAAATTCTATTTTTTTTGTAATCGATTGTATCATTGTAAGAAACAATACCAACAACGGCTTATAATCTAGCAAACCATTTAAATATAACAGATAAAACAGTTTACTCACAGTGCAAGCTGTATTATTGTTACTAATACAATCAATTAAATTTACGAATTATCAGTTGAGGATGAGTTCCACCCGAAAATATACTTCATTTTAGTTATGAATACAGACAGAAAGGACCTTATTTTGATAACAGTCCTTCGTATAATTCTTCATAATCCTTTGAAATTTTATTCCATGGCCTGATTTTTTCTGTGAAAGGGCCTATGGTCACGTCATTTTTATAAACATCAAGTATTGAACCAGCAACTTCCTTGGGTTCAGGCGGATAATCAACTACAAAACATCCTGGTTCCTCTGAAAATTCTTTTAAAGCTGTTCTTTCTGTTATAATACAGGGGGTTCCGAGTGCCAATGCTTCTGCAACTGTTATGCCATAAGCTTCTGATCTTGAAAGCAGCATGAATATGTCAGACTGTTTGATCTTTTTTATCAGCTGATCTCGGGATAGAAACGGTTTCCATTTAATATATTTATCAAGTTTAAGTTTCTTTGATAACTCCAAAAGATTTTGTTTCTCGGGTCCTTCTCCAACTATTGTTAAAGTAACATTTTCTACTTGTAAATCATTTATTAAAGCGTACAAGCTTTTAATTATAAAATCAACACCCTTACGTGTTATGAGATACCCACTATACAGAAGGTTGATCTTCTTGCCATGATTTACATCCTTGGATTTATCCACTCCCACAATATCCTTGGAAATATCTATATCGAGATTTTCTTGATGATCCAACACATTTATTCCATTTGGAATTACTTTTAATTTCTTAGGATCTACATTTAGGAGTTCTATGGTGCTTTTAGCTTCAAATTGGGATACAGAAGTAATGAAATCACATTTTTCTATTGCCCTTTTGCCGAAGAAGTTGTGGATGTTCATGAAATATTTGCCAGCCAGAGTACCTGGAGATACATCATGATAGGGTGAAAATATCAATGGAATGCTGGGATCGATCTTTTTTATTGCATAGATTACCTCAATGGACTGCAGAGTATGGTAACCATTGACATGGATAACATCTGGATTAATATCTTTAAGATTATTTTTTAAAAATTGATAAATGCCAAAACTCAGGCCGTAGAAATATTTATCCAAAGGTGATGATATTCTGATGATCTTGAAACCTTCATAGATCTCTTCATCTGGAAGATTAGCAGGGTTGGGTTGTAAAACAATTGATTCATGGCCCATATCCGATATATTTTTGGCTATCTCCCGCACGATCATGTTAATTCCGCCGGGATGTGTTGTCTCCATATAGTTTACGAGCAGTATTTTCAAGTTTTTCCCCCCTTACATTTGCTTTAAATAAATGATGATATTGTTCAACAATTTTATCCCAAGAATATTCTTTTCTAACCCTGTCAAAGGTTTTGGATTTATATTCTTGATAATTTTCTGGATTACTTTCTACCTGATTTATTCTTTGTTTGAGTTCATCAGAATTGTAGAAGTACAGAGCAGTATCCTCGCATACTTCTCTGTTGAATTGATTGTCGTGGGCGATTAGAAGACTTTTCATTGCCATAGCCTCTACTAATGATGGATTTGTTCCACCTACTGAGTGACCGTGTAGATATCCAAAACAGTTCTGTCTTAACATGTTTAGAGTTTCTAGATCGTATATTCCGCCTGTAAAAACAATTTTTTTATCGTCTGATTTTTCAGCTACTATACTATGGATGTACTCCTCGTACTGGGGTGAAACAAAATTACCGATAATTATTAGTGGTTTCTTTGCATCACTCTTGATGTAACCTTCTATTATGGTATGAATATTATTTTCAGGTTCTAATCTTGCAACTAAAAGCCAATACGCAGGATTTATTTTGATTCCATGTTTTAATATTTCTGGAAGTTTTTCATTGTCCCATTTAACAGGTGGGATTTCGTCTGCACCGTAGGCAATGAAAGATGATTCAATATCGTATTTTTTATCATAATAATCTTTTATTCCCTTAGAATCTGCTATTATCCTGTCGGCCCAGAATGATCCCATCATTTCATTTATTTTCAGTAGGATTTTTACTGATGAACTAAATTTAGCCCGTTTCCACTCAAATCCATCTGGATTCAAATACAAAGTTTTCCTAAATAATTTTGGTATGAAAAAGAATAGTGCTGCACTGTACCCAAGCATGTAAATCTGATCTGCTTTGAGACTTGCCATGAAAAGTGAATATACATCGTATAATATTTCATATATCATTCCCATGAACGCTGATTTAGGATGTTTTATCGGGAAATAGAAAAGATTTACTCCATTGAAAGTTGCTGGATTGTTTTTTTCACCTGGATTTTCACAACTCACATGTATTGTGTAACCTCTTTTCACCAAGTTTTTACTTAAAATTTCTGTAAAACATTCAAATCCACCGTAATTATTTGGAATACCACGGCTTCCAATGATTGCTATCGAAGTATTTTTTCTTTCTTGGTCATTCATTTTTAGATCATTCCATTATGATTTATTATGTGAAAAAAATTTCCAACTATAAATTTCACATCTTTAGTTATATTCTGTACATAGTCTCTAATAAATTGATCTATTTTTGTGTGAAATATAATGTGATAGTTATCAAATTAAAAACAATATTAATGTAATAAATAACATCTTTATAATATTTAATATCAACTAAATCAACTTATAATTATTATTTAGTCTTTATAATGGGTAAAATTAACTTTATTTTAATTAATAATAATTAATATCAGTTTATATATCATTTAAATGACAAAGAATTGTAAAAGTTCAATAATGACTAAAAATAGTTTAAATTATTAAATAAATATTAATTTTTATTTAAAATAAAAATAATAGTTTATAATCAGTTAAATTAGTTTTTAATATAATTATAGAAAGTATAATATCCTAATAAGAACCATTAATATCTTAAAAAGTGAATTTTATAATAAATTGCAATTTTTGTGATAATTTTCACTAAGTCAATGATATATGATAAAAGGTATGTGAATTTAATTTTTATCTATTTTTAGTGATTATTTTCACATGATCGTATCACAAATATAAATCTACTGTGAAGAGTTACAGTATAGCGAAGCTTATCAATTTTTTAAATATGTATAGATAAATTATTTTAACAAAATCAAACTCGATTTCAAGAATTAAACGATTTTATTAAAGGAATAATTAAATTATAATAAGAACAGGAGCATATATCCCCTTAATTTTAAAAAAAATTAATTATATAAATCTAAATTAAAATGAAATCATTACTAATCAACATAATATTTATTGAAATTCCATAATAAAAAAACAATTCAACAGAATCACATATTTTTTATTTTCAATAATTCTTTAAGTCTTTCACCTATACATTATATGTAAAAATATTTAAGGCATTAAATAACTGTATAAAATAGTTTAAATACAGTATATAAATTAATTCATTAATCACAAATTAATAAATGTATTTTATTGATTTTTTAAGTTTATTTAATCTTTTTTTTGGTTAAAAAGTTTAATTAATCTAATAAACCAATTTATTTAGTGTTTAAAACTATTTTTTTGATGACGTGTGAATAATATTTTGATTTCAATTACAAAAATTATAACCTAATATCATAAAACTGCTATTAGGTGACATATATCACAATAAGATGCAATACATATTTATTAAGGCACGTTCATATTATGTAATAGATTTGTATATCAGCAAAATTTTGTGTAAATTAAGTTTGGAATAATGCAAACATAACTGCCAAAATTTTTGGGAGGGGGATTTATGCAGGAAGTGACAGTAGTTATACCCGCATATAACGAACAGATATCGGTAGGAAGCGTTGCTTTACAAGCTAGCAAGTTCGTAGACCGAGTTATCGTTGTTGATGATGGTAGTACAGATAATACAGCGGAAATAGTTGAATTAGCAGGGGTAGAACTAATAAAACATGAAAAAAACATGGGTAAAGGAGTAGCGCTTAAAACAGGTTTTGAAGCAGCTAAAAATTCTGACATCATTGTAACTTTGGATGCAGATGGACAGCATAGAATATCAGATATACCAAAACTAATAAAACCTATAAAGGAAGGAAGAGCCGACATAGTTAATGGAAGTAGGTATATCAATGGAGATGGCAAGGACACGCCTATATACCGTAGATTAGGACAGAAGGTGCTTGACATCGCAACTAACATAAACGCTAATGTGAAAGTAACCGATAGTCAAAGTGGATTTAGAGCGTTCTCTAAGAAAACTTTATCAGCATTCCGATTTGAACAAAAAGGTTACGGCATTGAAAGCGAAATGTTAATAGAAGCTTCAAATGCCGATTTTAAAATTAAGGAAGTTGAAATAGACGTACGGTACGATCTCAATGGATCGAAAGAAAATCCTTTAACACATGGTTTAGGGGTTTTAATTAACATAATCCAAGAGACTAAGTTCAACAGGCCAATCTACTTTTATACTTTTCCAGGATTCTTGATGATAGGTGTAGGTTTGGTAATGGGTTCTATCTTCTTTACAGATTATTTAGTTGGTACTAGCCACTCACTAACACCAACCACCTTTGCAGCCTTATTAACCATAATTGGTGTATTTATTTCATTTACAGGTATTATTCTTCAATCAGTAGGCGGAATGATAGACAGAAGTATCGGTAAATAAATTTTTTTTTTATTTTTTTTTATTGATCTTAATAGAAGATTTTGTTTACTCCGAATGTTGAATTGGATCCTCAGGGTTCAGATTTTTTACTAATTAACAAAATAAATCTTATTTAAATACTTTCTACCAGAAATATAACCTCTGGCTTGTATCTAATGTGTATTTTACCTTTGGTCTTTTTTTTATAAATTTTGCAGGTACTCCACCTACTAAAGTCCATGGTTCTACATCTTTAGTAACAACAGCTCCCGAGGCAACAACTGCCCCTTCACCAATTGTTACATCAGGAAGAATAATTACATTTGTGCCCAGATATACATAATCACCAATGTTAACAGGACCACCAATACTAGCAAATGTAGGGCTGTTTATATCGTGTTCCATAGTGTGAATGTGGGTATCTCCCCCAATATTAACATTATTGCCAATAATCAGGTTAGAACGACCGTCCAATACACATCTATCACCTATAATTGAATTATGACCTATTTTAATTCCAGAAGGACTAACTAAACGACAGCACCTGTAAATTATAGAATCACTTGGAACTTTCATTTTGAATATTTGTCTGTAAAAAACATGTCTTATGACATGGGAAGGAATATAACCAGTGATTAAGGCTGAAAATTGTAATAATCCTCTATTAAAGTTATACAATGTTAAAACTAACTTAGAAGTACTTGATGATGGATTAGATTTAATATGTTCTCGAATCTTTTTTGAATTCATCATATTATATTTATTTTTATCGAATATATAATAATTAGCATGGATTTAATCTAATAAATGAAGTTTTCATTAATTTTTTTCCAAATTTCACTAAAAATAATAAAATCATAATCAATGTAAATAGGATATTGGTCATTTAAAAAAAACACCCCCTCTATTCTATCTAAAGAATAAAGGGAAAATTTAATTTCTGCCTTAACCTATCTTATCTTTTCGATTATGTTCCAATGACTTTTCCAGGACCTACAATATAGTAATTACCTTGATTTCCACTTAATGTATTTCCTGAAACAGTGTTAGTATCTGTACTTTTCTTTGTTGTTATTGCTATTCCGACTATCCTGTTATTGGTGATGATATTTAGGCTAATCATGTTGTTGTTGCCTACAATATCTACTCCTTCATTGTTGTTTGATAATGTATTTTTTGTTATGACACTGTTGGATAGTGTTAACCATATAGCGTTCAGGTTGTTGGTACAGATGTTTCCGGATATTGTGAATCCACTTGCGGTTCCACTGCCTATTTGTTGAACTGCTATTCCATCTCTTTCACCAGTTACAACGTTGTTGAGGATCTGGAAGTTTGTACTACCATCTACAGTGTAAATTCCTGCTCCTTGTTCATCTATACTGTCTGATGAACTGATTAATCCGTTTCCTTGTACTGTGTTTCCGTTTATTATGTTATTGGTACTTGCTACATCGAAAAGTATTCCATGCAAGGTGTTAGATATTTTATTGTTTAATATCTGTGCATTGTTGGTCATACCTTCAAATGCCATACCATTACCATATGTTGGATTTGAACCGATTATTGTATTACCCGATACTATTAGGTTTAAATTTGTTCCCACATCGGAGATACCATTAAGAGTAAAGTGTATGATATTGTTTAAGATACTTACTCCGTTTGTATTGGATAATGTAATTCCATAATTATCGGTTATTGTGAATCCCTGTACTTTAACTGCATTTCCACTTATTGATACACCATTGATGTTTACAGTTCCATTTGCTATTAGGTTTATCTGTTTGGCTATGTTTAGGCTTTCTTTATAGACGCCAGTGTTCACTATTATGGTATCTCCGATTTTTGCATTGTTGATAGCTGTTTGGATACTACTTCCACTATTAACGACTGTCCCAGTTGTTAGTACAGTTGGAGTAGTAGGAGTTGGAGTAGTAGTGGACGTTGGATTAGAATACGTTGGAATAGTGGACGTTGGACT
>Ga0182021_10004857_pt1 | contig 15855 bp, 15 predicted proteins | sample 612E3MmetaG_FD_120493 | JGI IMG/M metagenome (GOLD analysis project Ga0182021, IMG submission 120493) | Permafrost microbial communities from Stordalen Mire, Sweden - 612E3M metaG (Illumina Assembly) | ecosystem: Environmental > Terrestrial > Soil > Wetlands > Permafrost | place: Sweden... | reverse complement strand
TAGCTATGTTAATTTGGTAAGGTTCTTCTGGTTCTTCATCCCATTGCTGCCCTAACATTTTTGCTTCTTCTTGGGACTGCGGGTACTTCTCAAGCAGGTATTTGCGAGTTTTAGCGTATGTTATCATGATTTCCCATTCTGCACCAGACATCAACGACAAGTCATTACCATCTGGGTCTAAGCACTCAGGAAATAACTGTGCAAGAGTGACGGTCTCAGGGTCTAAGCCTTGTTCTTTAAGTTTAGCCACGACATCTGGAGGCAGCTGTAGACCCTTTGCTGCTTCGCTATTGAGTTCACGGATTTTTTCTTTGAAATCTTCAAACATAGTTAACATAGCATCCTAAAGTTAAAATTAACTGAAGGCTGGCAGAAGTTAGAGGTATGACTGCTGGCTCAGTACTGCTCATTGTTTATGCCTTCCTTTTGTTTCGCTTGAGCTCTCTGCTTACGCTTCAATAGTCGCCAATATTCACGCATTTCAGGCGAGTGCTTGAATGCTTTCGTCGTGTCCATGACAGAAGGTTTTGCAAAGTTAACTTATGAAGACCATATAAAAAATTATAAAAAAACAACGGTTTTAATGAACAAAAATTCTTCTAAACGGATTGAACTAAAATTAATCTTCGCCAAGTTATCTAAAGACCTGCGTTGCTTTTCACTAAATAGTGATTTACTGAGGAGTTTATTTTTGTGCTGCTTTCGTTCTGGATTTTCTAGCTATTGCCGAAATAGATATTTTTCTTCATTTAATGGTTGAACAAGCTTCCAGCCGTCGTTTAGCCTACGGACCATGTCGTCATCTCCCTTGACTATAAAGTACCTTTGTGATTTGTCATGATTGGATGCAGCTGTACTCGCGCCTGGTTCCTCAGCGGTCTTATCTGAATCTTCTTTTAAGCGCCTTATCTCTTGTATCGATTCGTCGACACTACGATGTTTAGCGAGAACATCTTCCATCTTTTTGATTTTATCCTCGGAGAACCCAAAGACTTTTGCCATATCGATTATCTGTCTTTTGCGTGTGTCTTCGTTCATCCCATTCTTTTCGGGGAAAAAGCTGACAGTTGCATACTTTCGCCTCAGGTCTTCAACATTTGTTTTGTCATAGTAAACATCTTGAGTTCCAGGAAGTATATGCCCCATCAAAAACTCCTGATCTTTAGGGTCCAATCGAGCATTCCTTAATGCCGACTCAAACGCCTTCCTTAAACAATGCGGATAAACATCTTTCCATTTAGCAACCCTAGCCTTTCGAGCGGCAGTTTTTATCATAGACTCAAGCGATTTCTTCATTACCGGAGTTTTCGACTTCTGTTGAACCGATATGCTATGGCTGTCTGATGAAAACAAAGGCTTATCATCTTCAAGGCTGCCTTCAACCTGCACCTTTTCCCCCAGATATTCCTTCAAAGCTTCGATAGCCTCTTTAGATATGAACGTGTAATAAGGAATATTGCCCTTGCAAGCAGCCTCGTCAACCTTTTTCATTTCAGGATAGACCGAAAACTTGAGGATTTCTTTTTGGCTATTCAATTCTTCCTTTATGTCGCCATAAAGGATCGCCCTGAAGGTGGAGTTCCTAAGCCCACTAGTATAGACCGCCAAGATCGTTGCTCTGTTTCTTTTTGAGCCCGCAGCGGTTGCCATATCCCAGATTTCAGAGGAGGACGGAATATACTCTGGTCTTTTCCTGTAACGAGATGGTTGATAGTGACGCTCAACCTCTAAGGTTATAGAACCCTTGAACCCGTTGACACTATAGAAGGTTTTGAGGAAAGCCAAACAAACGTTAACGTAGTGAGTGCTATAATTCTTGCTTGCCAGTGAATCAATGTATTCCTGAACCAACTTTGAAGCTTGACCCTTGCTCTGACTAACAAGCTCATCAGGACTAATGTGGGCAAATACGCATAAACCCTTTAAGACATAACCGATATTTTCGCGTGTTTTCTCGCTCCTGACTTTTCGACTGTAATGCCTTAGAAAAACATCTACACTCTTGTACTCGCTTGACCAGCCGTTGACTTTCAGGAATTGTTCCCAAGTTTTCAAACTCTAAGCCTCATAAACCAAAAGGGTTAGAGCGTATATTTAAGCGTAGGGAGACCATGTGAAGGGAACTATACCAGACTAGGGCAATCCCGCATAACTTGATTTATTATGCTAAGTCTGGGTTATAGTGTAGATTGTAACAGTCGTATATTTTTGCTTTCTGTATCTTGAAAACTGCAAATTAGACTAAAAAAACAAGAATTATAATCGCAAAAATTTTTGGAAACAGCTTCTTTCAAATGTATGATGGTGAAAATAATTTTCTGTACTTTTTCATACTTTTTTGTACGTTTTAATTCTTTTCCATACTTTTCTGTTCTTTTTTAACCTTTTCTATACGCAGCCAGCAAACAAATCAAACCCTGAATCAAAAAAGCAACTCAAAGCAAACTGAACAAAATTTTAAGAAAAAATATCTGCACTCAGAATTGAGATTAAAAGTTACTTTTCAGGTAAGCATGTTAAATCATAATTTCCATTTTGCGACAAATAGCGACAAATAGCGACAAATATCGACAAATATCGACAGAACGCGACAAATCGAGCTTGAAATGCGACAAATATAGACTCAACCTGCAAAGGATTTAAGCTTAATTTTAAAAAAGCAACCTAAACCACAAAGAAAAAATTTTGCACCAAAATGACAGAAGAAGCCTGTGAGGCAAGCCTTCAATCCGACACTTAGTCGTGTTAATTAAATAAGAATTTTCAGTGATTTCAAGCCTTTCGGAGGGTTGCCAATGAATAGCACTCCTAAGAAAATATCGATATTCATGAAAGCGAACTACATAAAAAAAGAAATAGAGAAATACTTCGATTATCAACAATAAAGATAGATGCTTTGGCAGGTTCTGAAAAATGGTTCAAAAATTAAGCAAAAAAGATGTTGCATTCATGCAGCAATTGCCCGTATGTCGATTAGCAACAGCAACCGAAGAATGTGAGCCCGTTGTGCGGCCTGTTTGGCCTGTTTTCGACGGCTTAAACATTTACATTGCATCTGACCCTGACACTCCTAAGCTAGAACAAATAGAGGCAAACCCTGAAGTGTCACTGGTTTTTGATGATTATGATAGAGATAACTGGTCAAACCTCAAAGGCATTCGTGTTCAAGGAGAAGCCACTATTTTGTGGAGCGGCAAGGAATACAAGTACGCATATGATCTGCTTAAAGAAAAATTTCCTGAGTACCAAACTGAGGCAGGCGGTTGGAAAGAAGGCGATGCTCCAATAATCAAGGTAACAGTAACCTCTTTTACCAAATGGGCAGCAGGCGAATGGATAAAAAAATAGTTTTCTTTCATCACTTGTATATTTAATTTAAGATTTAATTTCACGTTATTTTCAATTTAATCTATTTTTATTATGATAGATATCATGCATTTTGTTTCTTCCAAAAAGCTTAATCCTAAAATGCTACAAATAAGCTCTGAGGGCTCTTAATGTCGCTTGATTCAGGAAAAAAACTCGGATTAACTGCCAGCATCTCATATTTAACAGCGCCAAAGTAACAGTTGCGTTATACGGTATTTTCATTTTTTCGTTATTTAGCTCTGTTACAAATCTTACAAACCGAAGTACAACAACACCGCTTTTCAGTCCTTTTGCGTTTTCCTTTGGAATCCTGTGGGTTGCAATTATTGCTCTGGGTTTGTTAAGTTTAGTTAGTCTCATCCTCTTCATCATCGCTATGTACCAATTAAGCCACTACTACAATGAGCCAGGAATTTTTAAGAATATAATATATTCGCTAATCGTCAGTATGTAGGCGGGGTTGCTTTAATTATCACCATGATCGCAGTCTTCTTTTTATCGTTAACATCAACCATAGGTAGAACCTCAAGTGCTGCTCCCCCTTTTGGAGCGTTCATAATTGCATTAATAGCAATAGTTGTAGTAGCGTTAGTTGTTGGAATAGCTAGCGCGTTGTTAAACAAACGTGCATTTAATCTGCTAGAGCAAAATCAGGCGTGCACAGCTTTGACACAGCAGAACTGCTGCTTTTAATCGGCGTAATAATACCTATTGTATCTTGGATTGGCTGGATTTTTGCAGCAATTGGATTTAACCAGCTTAAACCAAAACCACTTGAAAATCAGCCTATCTACTCAACCACAGCACCTCCACCAACACAAGTTAAGTTTTGCCCCAACTGCAGCGCATCAAATGACATAAATTCCTTGTACTGCAAAAACTGTGGAAAGTCTTTGCAATAAAGCAATAATTAAAGTAGCAATCAAGCATTTTCACCATTTTACTTTAAATTTTTACCTGAATTTGTAAATCACAAAAATCTTATATCTTAGAGATTGCTCCTCTGTTAAGTAGAAGTTGTGATTTTAATGGCTGTTAAAACAACCCCCGATTATGTGGAATTACTGAACAAAGCAGTTGAACGTGAAATTGGTGTTTCACTCCAGTACATACTTCAACACGCAAAAATGGAGAAACTCGTAAGAAGAACAATCCCCGAAAACATCCTCTTAGACAAAACTACCTATGACACCGTTGGAAAGTTTCTGCGCGAAATTGCCATCCAAGAAATGAAGCACGCCGCAACAATTATGGAGCGAATTTACTATCTTGGAGGACAAGCAACTACAAAATCAAGCAAAATTAACGTAGGCGATAGCTTAAGCGAATTTGCCAAGCTAGGTGTAAAAGCTGAAGAGGAAGCGTTGACACTTTACCGCCAAATCATCGAGACCTCTGGAAAAATGGGCGATTGGGAAACACGAGAAGTTTTCGAGAAAATCTACCGAGAAGAAGAAGGACACTTATTCAAATTCCAAGAATATACAAAGTTCCAAGATGAAAAAGAAGAATCAAGCAAAGTACCACTCCCTGAATGGAGAAAAATCTACACAAACGATTATTTTACCCTTTTAAACAAAGCTGTATCAGCAGAAATCACCGGCATCATTCAATACACAAACCAGCATGAGAAAGCCGCTTTTCTTGAACTCAGAATGAAAAACACGCCACTAGAAGCTATCACTGAAACAAACAAAGCGGACGTTGTTAGCAAGATACTCAAAGGAGTCTTTATGCAGGAAATGGATCACTTAGAAAAAATCAGCGAACGTATTTACCTGCTTGAAGGCGAAGCAACGTACAAGCCAGATCCACTTCCAGTTGTCGGCAACACGGCACAGGATTTTCTGAAATTGGATCATGAACTTGAAAGCAGTGCAATATCGCTGTATCGACAAATCATTGCAGAAGCGCTCAAACGCAGTGACACAACAACAAGGCGGATGTTCGAAGACATAATAATTCAAGAAGAAGACCACTTCTGGACATTCGACGACTTTGTAAGATAAAAATCAAAACTATTTTTCCTTTATTACTTATTAAATTTAAGCCAATAGTATTTCCGAAAAGTTAATTCCAAGGTTATGCAACAGTAATTAAGGCAGAGGCGAAGTGATAATGTGCGAAGAAGATTTGCCTCGTTGCATAAGCTGCGGAAATTTTATCGACGACTGTAAATGTGTATGCCCATACTGCGAAGAAACAGCAAAATGCACATGCTGTATAGGCATCAATAAGGCATCAGGCGGCGGCTAAAACCGCTCTTTAAGGAAAACAAAATTTTCGAATGTGATAAAATGGTGATTGAAAGTATAAACTGGATGGCAGGTGGACCACAAGGAAGTGGCGTTGATACAGCATCCACCATATTTGGCAGAGCTTGCGGCTACGGTGGATTATGGGTTTTCGGCAGAAGAGAATACCACTCAAACATCAAAACAATGCACAGTTATTTCCATCAAAGAGTATCCAAACAGCCAACACTAGCCAACATTAGTGATGTGGATTTGCTTGCTTCTTTTGACGCTGAAACCATTGTTAGACATGTCGGCGAAGTCGTGAATGAAGGCGGCATAATAGTTGATTCCCGCGACTTAGAAGTCAATGTCTTAACAGGAATACCAACATTCTCTGAAGAATACAAAAATCAAATTCGAGATTTCCTAAAAGAAAATAGTGTCGGAGAAACCATCAGTGACTGCTTGGATTTCGCCAAAAAGAAAAACATACAGATCTATTCTGTCCCATACTTGGACTTGCTAAAGCAAATTGGCGAGACCCTAAAAATAGAAAAAGTAATCACACTCACAAAAATGATAAATGTTCTCACAATCGGCATATCATTTGCCCTTTTAAAATATGACAAAAAACTCGTAGAAGACGCAATAAAAGCCACCTTCCACGAAAAAATCGCCTCCATGAACATAACCGCCGTAGATCAAGCTTACGATTACGCTGAAAAAAACCTCAACGTAAACAGCTTCAAATACAAACTTGAAAAACAAGAAACCAACGAGCCAAGAATTTTCTTAACTGGAAACCAAGCTGTCGCAATGGGCAAAGTTTTAGGCGGCTGCAGAATACAAACCTATTACCCCATCACTCCAGCGGCAGACGAAAGCGAATATTTAGAATCCCACGAAATCCTCAAAACAAAGACAGGGGAAGATGCCATTGTGGTCTTACAAACTGAAGATGAAATAGCAGCAGTAAATTCTGCTTCAGGCGCTTGCTTAACTGGTGCACGGGCAGCAACAAGCACATCTGGACCTGGATTCTCTTTAATGGCTGAAGGCTTAGGATGGGCTGGAAACAATGAAGTGCCGTTAGTAATAACATATTATCAGCGTGGTGGACCAGCAACGGGTCAACCAACACGGCACAGTCAACAAGATTTACGTTTTGCCATGCATGCAGCTCATGGAGAATTTGGAAGAATAATCCTTGCATCAGGCGATATTAAAGAATGCTTCTACGACGCTGCTGAAGTGTTTAACTTGGCAGAGAAATATCAAATGCCCGTAATTCATTTGCTTGATAAAGGCATGGCTAACTGCTCACAAACATACCCCGCCTTCGACTATGCTAACGTCAACATTAACCGCGGAGAAATCGTTACCGAAAAAGAACTTGAAGGCAAAGAGTATAAGCGCTTCAGATTCACGGAAACCGGTGTTTCTCCCAGAGCTTTCTTGGGAACAAAAAACGGCATACAATGGTATAGTGGCGATGAACACAACGAGAGCGGCAACATAAACGAAGAACCAATTATACGACGCAAAATGATGGAAAAGCGAATTCAGAAATTGGATTTAGTTGATAAAGAAGTGCCATTGGAACTGAAAGTAAACTTTTTCGGCGATAAAAGCTCAGAAAATATAGTTGTCAGTTGGGGTTCACCTAAAGGCGCCATAATCGAATCAATAAACCAACTTAAAGATGAAGGCTTAAGCTTAGGCTACATCCAAATTCGAATGATACATCCATTTCCCTCTGTCTACCTCAAACAAATGCTTCAAGGCAAAAAAAGTATAATAGACATAGAAGAAAACATCACAGCTCAACTTGGCGGCATAATAACCCAGTACACAACTATCAAACCAAGCCACTACATTCTCAAGTACACTGGTAGGCCAATGATGACAACCGAAGTGTACCAAGCAATCAAAGCGGTATTAACTGGTAATGCGCCAGAAAGACAGGTGTTGATGCTTGGAGCGTAAAATCAAAAAACAGCATCTTAACCATTTTTACCATACCTTGTAAACTTAGAAGAAACACGACACTGGAACAAACAAGTTCTAAGAACTGAACAATGGAAAATAGAACACCTAAACAAACACGCAGACCTAAACAACCCTGAATCAGTACAAAAATACATAATCAGCCTAAACCACAAAGACACATACAAATCAAGTTTAGCATGCACTTACAAGCGATACTGTAACTATAAAAAAATAAGTTGGGAAATGCCAAAATTTAGCAAATCAACCCAAGAAGTAAAAGTCCCTACAAAAGAAAAAGTTAACATGATACTTTCCGCATGTGGAAAAATCACATCACTAAAAGCAAAAATAATAATGGAAACAGGACTAAGACCCATTGAACTGTTCGGATTATTAACAAAAGACATAGATTTAGAACAAAAAATAATCTATCCTAACACCGCAAAGCATGGCAACCCACGCAAAATAAAAATCAGCTTAGAACTTGCAGACCTCATACACCAATACATACAAAAATATAACCGACAATTCAATGAGCCACTTTTCAGAGGTACACCAATATTTTTAGGAAGAGACTTTAGAACAATTAGAAACCTATTAGCAAAGAAATTAAATGACCCATCCATAAAAAATGTGAGACTGTATGATCTAAGACATTATTTTGCCACAATGGATTATCACAAATTCCAAGACATCAAACGCACACAATATCTAATGGGTCATAAACACTCAAGCACAACCGATATTTACACACACCTTTTAGACTATGGAGAAGAATCCGAATTTATCTGCAAAACAGCCAACAACATAAGAGAAGCTACTGTGTTAATTGAACAAGGCTTTCAATACGTGACAGAAATGGAAGGAATAAAAATCTTCAAGAAACGCAAATAACTTTCTTTTAAAGACCATATGTTAATTGGCGTACGCTTGCGCTTGTGCGCCCGATGGACACACCATAGCCAACCGATTTGTGCTTTCTTTTGAAAAGAAAGCCAAGCAAAGAAACGGTTGCTCATTAGCGATGCCCAAACTCCAGAACCCCACACTCCTTAGGGGTTCTTAAAAGCAATCGACACCTCAGGCAGTGGATGACCCTTCCTTAAAAGGCAACCCCCCCACGCCTAAGGACTCTGTCAATTGCAAAATAAGATAGCTAACAAAATGAATTTATAAGAAACGCAACGAGATTAATTACTATTCTCTATATTGTCAAGAGCTGCTAACAAATCAGCAAAAGCGATACTAAGATTTCTTTTAGAGGTTGCTCGGATTAGTTCATGCAAACTTATTCCATTTTCTCTATAAAAATTTGCAATGACATTTTTTTCTGGTTCAATATTTGTTCCATAGTTTAAATTTATTAAAGTAGCCTCATTCTCTTCTATTCGCCTAATATTTCCAGAAATTACCAAATATATATCAAATTCATGGGCAGCATCACTGCAGCTTATCTTGAAAGCGTGGTTTGCCAGTTGTTGAATGTTAACTGGATTAAAGCCATTTTCTCTCATTCGCTCATCAATTTGGTAATCTAAAACTGTAGCGGGATTTATATATTCATAATCAAGAAGGACAAGGTAACTACATATTCGGTATTTTCCAATAAACATTTTTACAGGTTGTAGAGCTGTGAACCCACAGAACCGTTGTGTCCTTTTATTTCCCCGTCCATAGATTGAGACGGCTTCTGGAATCCACAAGAGTCTGTCGTTAGGTTGTGGATAGCGACCTGCCATTGCTCTTAATATTTTTCTTTCTTTCGGTCCATCCCCAGTCAAAGCAATAGAGACTTGACTTGGATTATCCCCATTTCTTAGCTCATCTATTGGTCTCATTATGCCCACTCAAAGGTCTAATAAATCAACCATTTTGCGCGGGTCTTGACTAGAGTCTACCATGTCTTCTAATTCTTGCAAAGTCAAACTGTTTTGAACTAAAGCGTCATCATCAGTTTTTTTCAATTGAATCACTGTCGTATCATCTGGTCCAACATTTAAGATGCTATTTAGCACATCAAAACTATGTGTCGACAGTATAACTTGCCACGGTTTTTTTGCTATCCAGTCCACTAATACATTGATAAGTGATAGGTGTGCCGAACCTTCAAAATCATCCCACAAGATAAGCTGAGGGTTAAGGGCTTCTAGCCACAATGCCGCGATGACAACCTTTTGGATTCCCTCACCCAAATCCTTAATGTTGACATAAAATGGAAGCTTTTCACCACCTCTTTCCTTTCTAGCACTTAGTGCAGGCGCGCGTAAAACCTCAGAGTATTTATCATCTACGCATTTGTTAACTAATTTAATCACTTTGGAATTAGCCCCATTCTTAGTTACTATGTTCCAAACATAGTCCTCTTTAATTCCAGCCTGAAGTCGATCCATGAAACTTGTGTCATTTGGTATGAAAAATGTAGAATTGCCTAATTTCCAATTAATATCACGGTTACCATCTATTGAATTCGAGATTCTACTCAATGCTTGGTTTGGTTCCGTAAATTCACGCTTTTCACATCTTTGACCTCTGTCATGAAAAACCACTTTATCCTTTGCCAAAAGCGAGAATCGATTATTATCTTCAATAGTTATTTTCAACTCCTCACTTTTGAGCATACAAACTAGTTCCGCAATTCCCGAATAGCCATAGATTAACGAACTATAACCACTGTGAAGACTCGCAAGGAACTCCAAAGAGGATGCTTGATTTAAGTAAAGTTTACTAATTTTGGGGTCTGGAAAGAGTGACAGAGCCTCTAAAACTGCGGACTTTCCAGAATTGTTTCTTCCTAAAAGCACGGTGAATTTGGATAAAGATAAAGGAGACTTGCATTCGCGAATTCCTCTGAACTCTTTAATTTGCAACGAACTTATGAACACGTTAATTCCCTTGCTTCATTATACATAATAAATTTAAATAACCTTCGATGATTTTGGACTAAAAAAGAATAGACTGGTGTAAGCTGCGATATATGTGGATTCATTGTCTTACTCGCCCAATCCATTTACCCATAGTTTATAAGAAATAGTAAAAAGAAACACGCCAATTCGTTATTCTATAAATAATATTAAAACAAGACGAAGCTGATACTGAAACCTGCGATAAAAGTCAAAATAATGCCTCTCCTGAAAAGACATTCCTCCATCTATGGGCTCTGTCGATTGCCCGAAATCGTTATTTACGGAAAGAAAAGAGTTATCTTTCGAGACCCCCATATCAACCTCTGGAAGATCTGGTTGTCTTCGGGAGTCTACAGGTTCACTTTCTTAATCAGGCGAGATGGTATTCTTGGAATCAGAGTTGCTAAGTCATTTTGTATTTTCGGTCAAATAATGATTCCATTCACTATTAAGCACTTGCAAACTTATTTGTCAATTAACTTTAATGAACTTCTTTTTAGTCTGTGAGGATAACAAATTAAAAAGAAATAGGAAAAAGGGTTGTCTAATAGTATTTTAGGTAAATCTGTATTGGTATAATCTGAAGCTTCATCACGAAGTTTCTTGCAACTTTGCGGGTGGTCATAGAATAGTTCGACTTGTTCACCCTCCTCGCAATGCCATGTTAGCATCTTCCAAGATGGTGTTGGTTTGAACTCACAGAGAAGCAACTTAGAGACTTCCCTCCAAACGGTCTTAAGAGCGATCCACTTGTTTCTTCTTACTAAAGCATCGACAATGGAACTGATGTGAAAAGAAAATCCTAGAAATGAGTCAGAGGCGATTTCCTTTTCCTCAAGTTTGTATAAATACTTGATGATTTGTTCAGCTGAGTAATACGTGTTAGGAAGACCTTTTCCCTCGCTAGACTGATTCTCAACTATAATCTGAGCAATTAAGTCTACCAAAATGTTAGTTGAAAATGAAAGATCACCACATTGTGAAGCAACAAGACTCATTAGTATGAAATATGGGGTGGCAGACTCACCCCAATATCAAAGGTAATCTCTGTATTGTGATTTAATACAATCCAAAACTCGTTGATCTAAAACGTACGTTTTCTTTTTTCTTCTTGTAAAGTTCAAAGGCAGACAACCAACCGAGTACCATTGTCAGTCTCGATTTGTATATTAGCCCGCCGTCCCATGAACCCTCTAAATAGTTTTTTCTTGAGAAAAAATCTTCTTTCAACAGATCGAATTGAGCTGTGATTAAACGCGTAATCAAATCGAACGATTGAAGCCAATATTCATCCTCTAAACTAAACTTCTCAACCATTGCGAGAATATAGCTACCAAATAACGTCCAACCTTCAATAATCGATATGTGATTTTCTACATTTTCGTATTTTTGCATTACATATTTTGTTAATAACAGTCCGCTTGCAATCTTCCTCTTTAACTCGGGCTTAGTTTCTTTCGCTGAAAACAAAATTCCTTCTATAAATTTGGCAGTTAATTCTTTACTAATTAACTCGCGTCCATCTGAAAGCAACAACTCCAGAAAGAGTTTAAAATCTGATGGTTCATTAGGAAGGAATACATCATGAACTTTCAAGAACCTTTTCAAGAGATCCATTTTTGTGATTATTTCCAGTTCCGAAAATCCTCGCTTCTTATAACTAAGGTTTAAGTCATCGATAATTCGTCTTACTGGATCTGTAATTTTCCCGTTTGTTACTAAAATCGCTCTATGTTTGATATCTTTCTTAATTTTAGGAAAATTCATCGGGATTTCAACCAACTCGTCAATTTCACCCTTGATTTTTCTCCACTCTGCTAGATCGATATCACCGCCTTTCAATTGGAATGCACAAGGATTCCCTTTTTCATCTAAAGAAATAACGTCTTTCCCTTGCTCCATTTGTCCATGTGATGATAAATGAAGGATGCTGAAACCTTCTGAAACTAAGTATTGACAAAAAGGCACTTGATAACCTATTTCATTTGTATTAATCAACCAATTTTCTATTACTCTCTCTATCAATCCATTCCTTCCTTTTCTTCTCAATGATTTCTCTTCTTCTTTTCTCTAGTTCACCGTCAGATTCCCAAGCTTTCTGCTCGGCTTTAATTTTTTCAAAATCTTGAGGCGACATTACAAGTACTGGCATTATTGGATTTCCTTTTTCATCGAACCCTATTTCCATTTTTTCGATAGCATCCAGTATCAATTTTGGGGTGATTCCTTCTCCCTTTTCACCTTTGACTACATTACCTGTTCTCTCTGTCACTTTTTCCAGCACTCCAATAGAATGTTTTGCCATATCACCAGCCATTTCTTTAGAAATCAGATACCTTTGAGTAAAATGCTTCAGGACCATTTTTTATTATCTCATCAAAGCTAATTTCAAATCGTGTAGCAAATTCTTGGTAGTCAGTTTTACTTGAATAGCCATCCGAACTTGTTATGACGATAGTATTGCCTTCCTGTATTATGCTTCTACGGAATTGTGATAAAAGGGGTTCGTCTTGCACTTTATTTCGTATCATATCTTCAAATTTTTCATTAAGTCTTCTTTTTAACGTTGGATAATCGGGTAGCATACCATCGTTTCAATTAGTAATAATTGTAAGCATTTAACACTATCCGAAACAAGCGGATGTCAGAAAAGGAAATTAAGTAAAATGATTTTTACTTTTTTTGTGTCTTTCTTTAATACAATCTAAACTCGTCTCGTCTGTTTGTTGAGTCCGTAATCAAGTTCAAGTCAGGAACGATGAAATGGATGTTGTCTTCATACTCAAAAAGCTTCAAGAATCAGCCAACCATCTTCAAAGCTCCAACGCCTTGACTTATCAGGAGCTTGAGAATACTTACGTACCTGTTGTAAGGGAACTGATGCGATATATGACCCTGACCCCTGATTCCTAGTACCAATATGCAACCTGATTACCTTTTTGACCAATTTTAAGCGCCTTCTAACTGAAAACATGACCATATTACTTAAGAATTATGATAATCACCCTACGTGTAACCGTAGAAAAAGCTTAAATTTGCAATCAAACATTAAATACTCGAGGTAAACAAAAATGAGTCAGAAAACACCAGAAAACCAAGCATCAACAAACATAAATAGCAACAATTCATCACTAGATATTCATGATACTTCTAAAACATTACTTAACCTTAGGGCAGGTGTTGATGCTTGGTGCATAAACCTGCAGATTTTAAAAGCAGCGTCTATATGGATTGGTGTCCAGGCTGTGGCGATTTCGGAATCGCAAGCGCGATACCAATGGCGCTGGCAGAATTAGGTCTTGAACCACATAATGTAGTTATAGTTTCCGGCGTTGGCAACGCAGCTAAAACTCCTCACTTCCTAAAAGTTAACGGCGTCCATACGCTTCATGGCAGATTATTGCCTTTTGCTATGGGCATAAAAGTTGCTAACCCAGGCTTAGAAGTAATCGGTGTGGGCGGAGACGGCGACGGTCTAGGAATTGGCGCTGGACATTTCGTTAATGCTGGACGCAGGAACATAGACATGACCTACCTAATCTACAACAATGGCGTTTACGGCTTAACTAAAGGGCAGGCTTCTCCGACACTTCCGCTGGGTGTGAAAACAAAATCTTTACCAAAACCCAACATCAACCAAGCAATTAATCCCGTGGCTCTTGCAATAACTTGCGGCTACACCTTTGTTGCAAGATCTTATGCTTTTGACGTTATTCATCTAAAAGAGACCATAAAGCGGGGAATTCAACACAAGGGTTTGGCGTTTATTGAATGCTTGCAGCCTTGTCCAGTTTACAATGACATTAACACTAAAGACTGGTATGCTGGCGAAGACCGCAAAGATCAGAAGACAGGCAAAGCTCAATCAAGGCTTTACAAGTTAGAATCAGAAGGCTTTGACCCGGTTGTACATGAATCAAGTGAGACCTTCAAAAAGAAAGTGGCTGGAATGGAAAAAGCGCAGGAAGGGGGCGACAGAATTCCAATAGGCATATTCTACCAAACTGAATTAGAATCCACTTTTCAAGACCGTTTAAAACAGACAATACCTTTCTATATGGAAAATCCGCCATCTAAACAACAGCTTAAAGATGAAAACGGCAGAGCAACGACTGATTTAAGTCAGTTTCTGGCTGATTTAAAAACAAGTTAAAAGCTGGTGCCTCATAAGAGGCGTAAAAAGCCTTCCTTTCTCCTCTTTTTCGTCTTTCTTCTCATTTCATTCAATTGCTGTTTTATGCATATAAAACACTATTGCCAAAATCGATATATGTCCTCTTTTAGCGTGATTTTTTTTCTGTGTGTTCTTCATCCACATAGCATTCGGCAGTGAATCTTGGGGTGCAGATGCAATGGAACACCAAATCGGTTTTTCCAATGTTAGTTATTTTTTGAGAAACACCTGCTGGGATAACTACTATGTCGCCTGCAGTTACTTCGGTTGGTGGGAGATTGCCAATATTCACTTTGCCTCGCCCTCGGGCAATAAGGTATATTTCAGTTTCTGCTTTGAGGTGATGCGCAATGGTCGTTACTCCGGGTTTGACCCGAGCTCTTGCGATTGAGATCTCATTATCGCTGTAATTTTCATATAAAAAACAGCGTTCAGGAGTTAAACTCTCTTTTAAGGAAATAGCTTTTACAATTTTTGGCTTCATGTCTACACCTGTTTTCTTTAGTGTTTATCAAGATAAAGGTAACTAATGATATCTGCCGTGTTTTAATTATATTGCTTGCGCAAGCCTTAACCAAACTAATATTTAGGTAAAAACGGGTTTTTTTTGCGAAATAAAGACTGTTTCGAATTTTTTTATTTTGCGTTTTTTGTTTATTTTTGATGGTGTCTGATTTCTGGTTACAGGTCAATTTTCCAGTTTAATGTGGAAACAACTTATATATGCGCTAAATGTAGTGGTTACAGTGAACTGGTTGACACTATACCAATTACAAAGAATGAGTATGGTAACGTATGAGATGTCCTTACTGCAACTCTGAAAACTCGAAAACTTTGGAAACGCGTGATTCACCAGAGAACACTACGCGCAGACGCAGAGAATGCATCAATTGCGGAAAACGCTACACAACCTACGAATATCTCGAAACCATAGAACTTATGGTCAGAAAAAAAGATGGAAAGCTTGAGCGCTTCGACGTTAACAAAATAATCCGTGGACTACAGAAAGCATGCGAGAAAAGGCCAATAACCATGAGCCAAATCAACGAGTTAGCAGGCCAAGTAAGACAGGACCTTATGCTCAAAGGCACCGAAGAAATTGCGTCACAAGAAATCGGCGATTTGATCATGAAACACCTGAAAAACGTCGATCGTATCGCATACATTAGGTTTGCTTCAGTTT
>Ga0182021_10004856_pt1 | contig 15856 bp, 14 predicted proteins | sample 612E3MmetaG_FD_120493 | JGI IMG/M metagenome (GOLD analysis project Ga0182021, IMG submission 120493) | Permafrost microbial communities from Stordalen Mire, Sweden - 612E3M metaG (Illumina Assembly) | ecosystem: Environmental > Terrestrial > Soil > Wetlands > Permafrost | place: Sweden... | reverse complement strand
AGCCGACCGGTGGCAAAGTGACGATAAACGGCAATGACCCCGCGAAAAACAAAGATGCGGTCCGCAAGTCTTTCGGCATTGTCTTCCAGGACCCCAGCCTGGACAGCGACCTTACCGCTTTGGAAAACATGCAATATCACGCCGTGCTGTATAAAGTACCGAAGGAAGTCAGGGAAAAAAGGACAGAGGAGCTTCTGCGATTTGTTGAGCTCTGGGACCGTAAGAACGACATGGTAAAGACCTTCTCCGGCGGTATGAAGCGTAGACTGGAGGTAGCGAGAGGGTTACTTCATCACCCTAAGATCATGTTCCTGGATGAGCCTACGCTCGGGTTGGACCCTCAGACCAGGAACCACATCTGGAGCTATCTCAAAGATATCAGCGAAAAGGAGAACATGACCGTTTTCTTTACCACGCACTATATGGCGGAGGCGGAAAAAGTCGCCGAGAGGATAGCTATTATTGATCATGGCAAAATTGTAGCTATAGGTAGCCTGGCGGAGCTGGAGAGTAAAACAAAGACAAATTCCCTCGAGGAAGCGTTTATAGCTATTACCGGGAGCACCATCCGGGAGGAGCAGGTGAATGGCACCGGCAGAATGAGAGCAATGCAAAGATTATGGGGGCGACGTTAATGAGTACAATGTATATACTGTGGCTTCGGCAGGTTAAAAAATATTTCCGTACACCCTCCCGCATTATTGGTTCGCTGGGTCAGCCCCTGCTTTTCTTGTTGGTATTTGGGTTTGGCTTCGGGTCCATTTTTAAACAGGCCGGGCAGGGGGATTATATGCAGTTCCTGGCCCCGGGAATTATCATGATGAGCGTGCTGTTCACTGCTGTCTTTTCAGGTATAGACCTTATTTGGGACAGGCAGTTCGGGTTCTTAAAGGAAACTATGGTGGCGCCGGTCCCCAGATGGCAGATTATGCTGGGGAAAACGCTTGGTGGTGCGACAGTAGCCTCGTTTCAGGGGGTGATCGTTTTTATTCTGTCGCTTATTGTCGGCTTCAAAGTACAGAACTTTCTTATGTTGCCGGTTGCAGCCGTGTTTGTATTTCTCATCGCCCTTTTGTTTACTTCGTTGGGTATTGCTATTGCTTCCAGGCTTGAAGACATGCAGGGGTTCCAGCTAATCATGAATTTCCTGGTGATGCCGATCTTTTTCCTGTCCGGATCGTTGTTCCCGCTTCAGGGACTGCCCAAAGCACTGGAAGTAATAACCAGACTCGACCCCCTCACTTACGGAATCGATGGCGTCCGGGAATCCTTGGTCGGTGCAGGCACCTTTGGGATGGGAATAGACCTTCTCGTAGTCATTGTCATCGCAGTGATTTTGCTTGGAATTGGAAGCTATCTTTTTGAGAAAATCCAGGCATAGAAGAAAATCTGTCTGTTCAGGTTCTCAGTGGGTTTAGCGGGTGGCAATCTACACAGGGTATTCGATTTGTATCGTAGGTACCCACTAACAGGCAATTAGTATGCCAAGTTCATTGCCATGTCATTAAAAAGCAACATGAGCAAGATGCAGGAAGCAAAAAACAAGGTAATTGGCGGGTTGAATCAAGTTCTTCAAAGCATAAAAACCCGACTCCGGACAAACTTCAATGATATCGCAGGGATGAAAAGAAGCGATATCATGAATAGTCTATATATGGTCCTCATCATCACCTTATGCCCGGCTTTGATCGCCATATTGTTCAGGCAGAGCGAGTTCTTTGCAGTAAGTTTCTTTGGAACGCTTTTTACATCCCTGGCTGACCCCGGAGGACTTTATCGCATTCGGATACGGACTATGGCTTTGGGGGCAGGTTTGTTGATAATCTCCAGTTTATTGGCGGCTTTAGTCGGTCAACAGCCAATATTATTAGTTTGTTCGATGCTGTTTTGGGTTTTCATCTCAAGCATGTTGAATGTCTATGGAAAAAGCATCGGTAGTCGGCTAAGCTCCATAGCTATCGTCAGTTTTATTTTGTTTACAGCACAAACCCAGGATCTGTCCGGTGCCTTGCCACATTGTTTGATTATTGCGGCTAGTGCTTCATGGGTTATCGCATGCAAGCTGTGGAAATGGCCGTTCAAACCAAATCAACCCGTGCGCGAAGCTGTAGCCAATTATTATCGTCTGCTCAGCTCTCGGTTGATCTTGGTTCTTTCTAGAGAGAATGAAGCGTATGTACCAGGCCCTGGCGATAAGGACATCCTGCAGAATAGCATCCAGATGGCGCGTAATCTTGCATACCTGGTGATACGTGATTTGAAGGGTACGTTTAACGCAACAACCTGGAAAATGTACCTGCTGCTGCGGAAAGCCGATACGTTGTATACAATCCAGATTGCGCTATCCGAAAGCATAAAAACGGCTTCATTTCAAAATTATCAATCTTCAGTTCAGAAGTCCGTGGACCAGACCGTTACAGATACAGATGCTATACTGACGCATATTGCCTCCTCCATTCAACACGATAAATCGGTGGGAGTCAAAAGCAATTTTGAACCCATTCTCCAAAAACTAACCGGCCATCTTCCGGCATTACAGAAAGATCCTCCGGAGACCGAGGATTACCTGGCTCTCTCCAGCACTCGCTATATTATTAGACTACTTGAACGCTATATAAAGATGCTGCAGGGTATTGCTGAAATTATTGACAATGTGAATCTTGCGTCACCGGTAAAAAACAATAAACCGGAGAAGCAATCTTCGGCCATCCTAAATGCCTGGCGCTTACTTGCTGATCATTTGACGTTACGTTCGGATATTTTTCGTTATTCATTAGTCCTCAGTACAATGTTAGCCATCGCGACTTTTATATATACTTTTTTTCAAATACCGCATGGCTACTGGATGGCTTTGACTATAGCGATAGTACTAAAGCCTGATTTCCAAACCGCCCGCCAGCGAGCCTTGCAAAGGATTGGTGGAACCGTGGCCGGAGGCATTATCGCAATCGTGGCAGCCTCTTTAATTCAGAATAGGAATATAATTTTCTTGCTAATCATCGTGCTCGTGTTCTTGGCTTTGGTAAACCGCTCCCGCAACTACGGCATCTATGCATTATTTTGGACACCTGCCGTCGTTTTCATGGTTAACTTTCAGGATATCGGAAATTGGCTTGTAGCGTTGATGCGAATTGCGAATACAGTCGCTGGAGGTGCCATAGCATCTATTTACATATTCTTTTTCTTACCGCAGCTCGGGAAAGCGCAATTGCTCGATAAGATCGCCAAAGCGCTGTCTGCGAACAGAAATTATGTTCAAGCAATATTGGATATGTATTCCGGAAAAATCGCCCCACCGACTAATATTGAGCTCATACATCAGCAGGCAAACCGAGCATGCATAGATGCCTCCGTCGCATTGAAGGGTATTTCTAATGAACCTCTGTCTAAAGTGGACAACTTTAAAAGATTCGAAGGCTTAGTAGAATATAATCAACAACTTTGTAATATCCTGACAGCTCTCTCCCTGGAAAATCCGCAGCTAGCCGAAGGTGAGGCTTTACCAAGTATTCAGGTTTTCATTAGGCAGTGCAGCGAGATTCTACAATCCACTGAGATTGCCGTGCGTTCCGGACAGCAGTCGTATAGCGCATCAACATTTGAAAAGAGCCTGCTCGCTGTAGAAGTTGACCTATCTTCTTTTGTTGTGGCAAATATCAATCAATTAGCTCAACACCTTGTTAACGCACCTCATCGCAATTTCACCAGGTCGTACCTTCCATTTAGAATATATCTACACCGCTTAGTAAAGATAATCGAAGGTCTTTATGGAGCTGCAGCGCCTACTGATTTTGCTCTGGTCTATGATTGATATTCTTAAATCATAACCTATTTAATTCTCGATAAAAATGATCACAGATCATGTTCATTATCCCAGGAGCGATTCCACCAGGGTGATCCAGTAGTCTGCGCCAGTAGTAAGTATCCTGTCGTTAAAATCGAACCCGGGACGATGGAACATGCCGTTTGCTCGCGGCATACCCGCGCCGATCGCAATATAAGCGCCCGGCCTGGCCTGCAGCATAAAAGCGAAATCCTCCGAACCCATTATAAGCGGTATATTCGTGATAATGTTGTCTTTTCCCGATACGCAGCTTGCTGCCTCTATGGCTTCCTCGGTTTCCTTTATGGAATTGACCACGGCAGGATAACGCCGTTCATATTTTATTTCAGCCGTCACGCCCAGGGAAATGTCAATGCCTTTTAGCACCTCTTTCATACGTGACTCAATCATATCCTGGATGTGGGGCTGAAAATGCCGTGTAGTACCGCGTAATGTCACCGTTTCGGGGATAATGTTGTATGCGGTCCCGCCCTTGATCTCGGTAACACTGATCACTGCGCTTTCCACCGGGTCGGTGTTGCGGCTGACGATTGTCTGTAACATTGTTATAATGTGCGCCGCTGCCACTATGGGGTCGCGCCCAATATTGGGCATGGCCGCATGTCCACCGGTACCTCTTATATTGATGTCGAACACGTCGTAGGCCGCCATCATCGGACCGGAGCGGATGGCAAAGCTGCCCTCTGGTAAAATCGGGAAACTGTGAAGTCCAAACACCGAGTCTACGGGGAAACGCTTGAAAAGGCCGTCCTCTATCATTGCCCTGCCGCCGCCTTCATTTTCCTCGGCTGGCTGGAAGATAAACTGTACTGTGCCGTTAAATACTCCTTTTGAGGCAAGATATTTTGCCGCTCCCAGCAACATGGATGTATGCCCATCATGCCCGCAGGCATGCATTTTACCAGGCACGGTGGACTTGTAATCGAGATCATTTTCTTCCTGGATATCCAGCGCATCCATGTCAGCCCGCAGTCCGATTGCCTTTCCTTTCTGCCCCCTGGTCAGTGTGCCGACAACTCCCGTGCGCCCAATTCCACTGGTTACGGCCAGGCCGAACGACTTCAGCTTTTCGGCAACGAAGGCGGCTGTGTTGTGTTCCTGAAAAGAGGTCTCCGGGTGGGCGTGAAGGTAATGACGCCACTCTTTCATTTCGGATTCCAATGCTGCTGACTTTCTTGATTTTGTCATTGCTTAAACCTCCCGCGTTCTCATATTGCACCATTAGATTATACTATTCATGTTGCAACGTCCGCCTTTCCTGTGCGGAGTTATTTTTTAATGGGCGTCACCTTAACGGAGTGTAAAGTATGGCCGCTACCCGGCGTGTAAATGAGCAACTGGTTGGCAGCGTCTTTTTCATAACTGCCATCCGAAACTTCTACCTTATAACCTTCGGGATACTGGAAATCCGGGATGAAAATCTCTGTTGGTGCCGTAACGATAGGATCATGTCTGAATTCGAATCTGAGAATCCGCCTATTAATATTAAAAGAGATGTGGAGCGGTTCGCCGGCAACAGCTTTTGGGTATGGTCTGACTATGGCCTTCAACGCGCGCCCGCCGGAGTGTGGATCATCGGGATCAGTCTGCTGGTCCCGCCCGAAGATGGAGAAATCCTCCAGGTTCCAATGGTCGCCATAGGCGATGTCGTTGATAGCGCTGTAGGTCCACAGGTTGTAGTTTAGCAGGTTGGCGTCCAGCGCCCTGAAAATACGGTCCCAGACTTTGACGTGATACTTGTAATCACCTGTGCGATAGGCCTGCTTCTGATTCATATCGCAGCAAATACCTGTCTCTCCAATGACGGTTGGCATACCTATTCCCAGCTTCGTGCCGATTTCCTTTAAATGGCGCATCTGGCCGTTGAATGATCTCTGAATCATACGCGGTGTGCCGGCAATGATTTTCTTGGTTATCCTGTCGTAGCCCAGGAAGGCATGCAGCCAGGGAATATAGGACTTTGAAATCCAGTGGATTCCCTCATACCAGTGCGGTTTATATACTGTGTTGGTGGCATCTGTCGTGCTCCATGGACGCAGGTCATAGCCATCGTTGGGAGGTGTCAGGAAGATCATTATCCCGGGATCGATAGAACGGATACCCTCGGCATAGCGGTTGAAAAATGGCCTGATATGGTCATGGATAAAGTTCACTTTCTGGCCGTTAATCTTTGTGAAATAATCGGGCTGCAAAAGCGCAGGCTTCCCGGCATGGTCGAAATCCCACACCCCGTTGGTCCTCCAAACACAGTCGAAGCCGTCTTTCCAGACCCTCACGCCCTCGGCATTCATGATCCTTTTCCCTACCAGTTTGGGCCAGAAGGCCCGCCATACTTCGACCTCCTGGGGAATTCCCGAGCCCAGCAGCATGCCCTGGAAGGCTGTCGGGCAATCTCCGTTTTTATATTCGTGCCAGGACATCGAATTGAGATCGGCACAATCTATATATCCTTTCCAAGGTTCATTCATTGTTTCATATCCCAACACGTGAGGCAGTCCCTTCAGCCTCATTGCCACCTGCTTCAGGGCATCAATATAGTGTTGCTGCAGATATTCTTGCACCGGTATGCCGGCTACCTTTGTTTTGGGAGCGAAAACGTTTCCACCGAAAAACAAGGTATACATGGTTGCTGCAGCCAGTTTGTGTGCGTTGGTGCTCCATACCTGGGGTAAGTATTCATCGCCGCAGGCCTGTTGGGTAACGGCAGCGCCGGTCACCTGGAAGCTGGTGATATCCATCCCGATAATATCGAAGGTCCAGGCGGGCGCCCCGTCGCCTCCTGAAAACCGGCTCCAGACGTCCTGGTGCGGATCAATATAAAGCAGCATCCCGTGTTCACCGGCCTTTTTTACTATTTCGAATATGTAATCCAGGTATTCCTTATCATAAATTCCGGGTCCACTGTGCTCTATGCCTTCCCATGATACCGGGAACCTCAAGAAATTTAATCCCCAGCGTTTCAGCCTGCTGAAATGTTCATCGGCTTCTTCCAGGGGAAAAGGTTTGCCGACGAATGAAACAGGACCGGCATCGAAAAATCCGTCAAGTATATGGGTGGACCCATCGGGATAGCGGGGTATCTTGGCATCAAGGTTGGATCCACGAAGGATCAGCGTCCTGCCGTGCTCATCCTTAAAATTTGTGCCGTCTATGGTAATCAATGCAGCTATCCTTTGGGGACCGTTCTCAGATTGGTTGCGCCTTCAATCATGGTTCTACCCAGCGTAATGCTAAAGCGAAGATAGTGGGTTGTCAATTGCAGCTATCCTTGATAGTCCGTGATGTTGTGCTGCAAGAGTTTCCCAGGCAAGTTAGTTCATGTAAGGTTCCCTCCGCAAATTCTTCCCATCCTGCCATGTTGTATTAAAATATACGGGATGTCTGGACAAAACGACACCTCGGCAACCGCTGCCTCCAAAGATCCCACGGGGCTGGCGCGTGTATTTCGGGCGTTGCGCTCACGAAATTACCGCCTATTTTTCATCGGGCAAGGCATATCACTGATAGGGACCTGGATGCAGCAGGTGGCTATGAGCTGGCTCGTCTATAGTTTGACCAATTCAGCTTTCCTATTGGGAGTGGTCTCATTTTCCGGCCTGATCTGCAACTTTGTGGTAGCGCCGTTTGCTGGAGTGTTCGTAGACAGGTTGAACCGTCGCCATATTCTGTTAGTGACGCAATCGCTTGCCATGGTTCAGGCTTTAATACTGGCAACTGTTGTTCTTACAGGGCAGGCAGCCGTGTGGAACCTTGTTATCTTGAGCATGGCGCTGGGGACCATTAATGCCCTTGACATGCCCACGCGCCAGTCTTTCGTTGTCGAGATGGTGGAAGACAGGGAAGACCTGGGCAATGCCATAGCACTCAACTCCTCCCTTTTTAACAGTGCCAGGCTGATCGGCCCCACGGTTGCGGGCATACTGGTCGCTACCATCGGCGAAGGGCTGTGTTTTCTTATAAACGGCCTGAGTTTCATCGCTGTTATTGCATGCTTACTTGCCATGACCTTGACGCCAAAAGAAGCCTCTATCCAGCACCCCGATTTCGTTAAGGGTATGAAAGAAGGAATAAGCTATTCTTTTGGTTTTCTCCCCATACGGTATATAGTCCTGCTTCTTACCTATTCCAGCCTGGTAGCGATGCCTTACGCCGTGCTATTGCCCGTTTTTGCCAAAGATGTGCTGCACGGTGGCGCAAGCACGCTGGGTTTCCTTACAACTGGTGTTGGCACCGGGGCGTTAGTAGGGGCTATTTACATGGCCTCCCGCAAAAATGTCCTGGGACTGGGTAAAATTATCGTATGGGCAAGTTTCTTATTTGGGCTTGGGCTCATCCTTGTGTCTTTCACGAGCGTGTTGTGGCTCTCAATGCTTACTATGGCTCTTGCGGGTTTTGGGATGGTGTCTATGATGGCTTCTTGTAACACGTTCCTTCAGTCCATTGCGGATGACGATAAGCGGGGGCGTGTAATGAGCTTCTATGTTATGGCATTTATGGGGCTTTCGCCCTTCGGAAGCCTGCTTTATGGAGGATTAGCAAATACCATCGGCACGCCCTTAACTTTTCTCATTGGCGGGGCTCTCTGTATAGTCGGAGCAGCGGTATTTGCCTGGAAATTTTCATCAGTCCGGGGCCAGGTACATGAGGCCTATGTCAAGAAAGGCATTCTAGCCAAATAATGCCGTATACGACCTTACAAAAACAAATGAAGCAAAGGCAGCACTCGCTGCCTTTGCTTCCCAAATGTTAGCTTATACCGTGTTTATGCTTTGCCGATGCGGAACATCTTGGTGCCGCACTTTGCGCAGACGCCCTGAGTTGCCGGTTTGCCATTCTTCATTTTGATGGCCTTGGCGTTTTTCATTTCCCTCTTGGCCCTGCATTTCATACAATAAGCTTCCATGAATTTACCTCCTATGTATTTACGATTAGAATAGTTGATTGTTTGAAGCTTGTCAAGTAGGCTGCCACGTTGGACGCAAATATAAATGCAAAAATTTTACTAATTTGATCGTAAAATAGTTTTAAAAAAGTCATAAAAATTTATGCAGGCGACCGTCAATTAAGACAACATGCATCACCTGTATGGGGATTATTCGTCAGCGCCGGTTTATTTCTGCGCGTAGTTATTGCCAGCCGGAGCGTCTTTTTTCTATAATGGGCTGTTGTTTAGTATGCATAATATATTTAAGGTACTTGCCTGATGAAAGTAGTTGCACTGGTGGGTATGCCCGGTTCAGGTAAATCTGAAGTGGCGAAGGTCTTTGCATCCAATGGGTACAAGACCGTCAGGTTTGGCGATGTGACTGACGATGAAGTGAAAAAGCGCGGACTTGAATTGAATGAAAAAAATGAGAAATCGGTCAGGGAGGAGATGAGGGCATTGCATGGAATGGCGGCTTATGCTGTTCTGAATATGCCGAGAATTCAAACAGCTCTCAAATCATCCAATGTTGTTCTGGATGGTTTGTACTCATGGGAAGAGTATAAGTACTTAGTTCAAGAACTCGATAAAAAGTTTGAGATCATCGCCGTCTGGGCGCCGCCCCAGTTACGATATTCACGATTGAAACAGAGAAAAATCAGGCCGCTTTCTCTGGAGCAGGCTAAAGCCAGAGATTTCGCTGAGATCGAGAATGTTAATAAGGGTGGTCCGATTGCTATGGCGGATTACACGATTAAAAATGACTCGACTCTGGAGTCGCTGGTAGCTCAGACTAATAATATTATCAAGGCGGTGTAATGAAAAAAATCGCTAGACCCTCACTAGACGAATATTTCCTGAAAATAGCCTGTGTTGTTGCTGAAAGGGCCACCTGCGAGCGCCATCACGTCGGTGCAGTTGCAGTCAGGGATAAACATATTTTGTCCACCGGTTATAATGGTGCTGCTGCCGGAGTCAAAGACTGCCTGGAACTAGGTTGTCTTAGAGACGAGTTGAAAATACCTTCAGGGACAAGGCACGAAATATGCCGCGGTATTCATGCCGAGCAAAATGCCATCATCCAGGCGTCACTACATGGCGTCAGCCTGGAGGGTGCTACGCTGTACTGCACGCATAGCCCGTGTATTCTGTGTGCTAAAATGATCGTCAATGCGCGCATTAAACGCTTTGTCACATTTGGAAAATATGCGGATGATGCCTTCGTAGAACTGTTTAAGGAAGCCGGTGTTAAATATGAGGTTAAAGCGAAGCCGTCTTCCGCCATTACGTGCCTTGATTAGACTCAGGTTGGGAAATTTACATGCGGGAATGTAAAGCAGGCGGCAATAAGGCGAAATGCAATTGTACGTACGAACCCTGCCCGCGTAAAGGTATATGCTGCGAATGTATAAAGTATCACTGGGATTCCGATGAATTACCTGCCTGTTTCTTTCCGCCGGAAGTTGAGCGCACATGTGACCGCTCTGTGGAAAGGTTTGTTGCCGTCCATCAAAAGAAACGCGGCTGATGTTAAAGATTGGGCCTGTCGCTGATGCCCTGCATGGCCTGCGGTTCTGTGATTACGTGCTACTGCTGCATCCCCGGTTGAGATTTGTGCTTCTCTAAGTTCTTGTTGGAGACCCTGTATCTTTCTGCTTCTTCCCCTTTGCTCATTTTTGGCGGTTTTCCAGGCTATATATGCAACCACAGTAGTTTTGCCGGTAAAGGTCCCAGTTTCTGGCCATTTCGGTAGCTTTTTTAAATCCTTCCTTTTTCTTAAAGTCCCTCGCCATGAATTTATCCCCACCTATCTCTGCGCCTATGGCATTAATAATAAGTGCTGACTTGTGAGGGCTGATGGTGAGGGTAGATGTGAAGGAGTCATATCCTTTTTCCAGCATGAATTCATAGGACTTCTGCAGCCTGACATGATAGCAGATAGTGCAGCGCTTGCCCCCTTCCGGTTCATGTTTGAGGGTCTCCGTGTCTGTGAGCCACGCCGCTGGATCGTACGGGCCTTCGATAAGCTCAAAGCCCAGGTGTCCCGCCGTTTTTCCCGCTGCTTCCAGCCTTCGGTAATACTCGCTCTCAGGGTATATATTGGGGTTGTAGAAATAGCCGGTTACCCTGTGGTTTTCGGATAGGAGCACACTGGCGGCGCCTGCCGCACAGACACCGCAACAGACGTGCAAAATTACTTTCATAAGAGCTGGACCTGTTGAACTTCAGGCTTTCTTCTTCTTTACCTGCTCCATGAACCGCTTTTCGATCCTTTTTAAAAAGTTGGGGTCGGAGAAGCAGATGCTTTGTGATAACCCGGCGCATTCCAGCCCGTCCCAGAGGCTCATGTTCATGCTCATATCAATATTGCGCTTGGACAGGCCGACGGCTACCAGCCCCTGGCTCATGATCTGATGGGCCCAGGCAATGCCAGTCTTTTCAAGGTCTTCGAAAGCCACAATCTCGTTCACGAGGCCCCATTTTTCTGCTTTTTGCGCGTCGATTGTCTTGCCAGTCAGGATCATTTCTTTGGCCCTGCCCAAGCCTATAACTCTCGGGAGCCTCTGGCTGCCGCCGCCATCTGGTACCATACCCATATTTACTTCGGGTATGTTGAAAGTGGCGTCAGGTGTGCATATCCTCATGTCGCAGGCAAGCGCTATTTCAAGGGCTGCGCCATAGCAGAAGTTGTGGATGAGGGCAATAACAGTTTTTTCGCAAAGCTCAATCTCTGTGAAGGCACCCTGAAAAGAGCGCACGAACTTACGAATATTCTGAGCATCCCCGGCCTGGAAAGAATTGAGGTCGGTACCGGCACAAAATCCCTTGCCTTCTCCCGAGAGAAGCACGACTTGAACACTAGGCTCCGCTGCCACCTCCGCAAAGCACTGCTGAAGGTCCTTAACTACCTGTGGACTGACAGCATTTCTCTTCTCGGGCCTGTTAAACTTCACATGTAGTATGCCGTCTTTCTCGGTATAGGAAAGCGTTTGAAACTGCATCGTTCAACTCCTATTTATTATATTTATAGCCCTGCTATTCGAATCAGTCAGGTTTCGGGGCAACTATAAAAATAGCTTGCGTAAGGTGGGAATGTCAAGCGTTAGGGTGCAGGATGTCTCTTGCTTTCCAACAAACAGCAGAACTGATTCAGTTGGTGTTAATATTATGCGGTTCTGGCGGGCGACATAACAGTATAACCAATGTACCTATGAATGCACCACTACAGGCGATGATGATAGCCATTCCGTAGTTGCCATTTATATCATACAGCTGACCAGCAACAAATGCGGCTGAATACTGAAAACCGGTCGTAATGGGGTTAAATATTGCGCTGATCTTATGAAAAGACTCCGTACCGAAATAATTACCCAGCAAGAGAGGATAAGATACATAGCTTGCACCGAAGCCGAAACCTGCCAGTAATGGGTAAAGATATGTTGCCCATAGGTTATCCCTGGAAGCGAACCAGAAGAGCACCCCCCCACTTATCAGGCAAAAACCTGCTATGGCAATGAGAAACCGGCTCTCGATAAGTTCGCCCAAAAACGAGACACTCAACCGGCCCACTATGCTGAATGCCAGTATCAGTCCGTAAATGAATGCCGGCTGAAGAAAAAGTATTGGGTCAGAAAGTGAAAATCCCCTGTCGGTTAAATGGGCCGGTGTCTGCGTCAGTACAGTCTGCCACAGGAAAAAAATAAACGATATCCCGATTATGCTGAACCAGATTGTCCTGGTTTTCAGGGCATCTTTGAAATGCCAGTTGACAGGTGAGCGGTAGGTTTTTATCGGCTTGCTTTTTCCATGGGACATAGCTACACGCACTGCTTCGGGAGTCATGCCGTCAGGATGCTGTCCGAGTTCTTCGGGCCTGTTCCGGACTGCGATCATTGCGATCACGGAGCCTGCAAGACAGGCAACTGCAATTACGATCCAACCGACCCTCCAGTCACCCCCGAAGGCAACGATGGCAGCGCTGATTATCTGGGGATATATAAAACCACCGATCGCCCCTCCTCCCATGACCAGTCCCATTACCAGCGCCCTCCGTACGTTAAACCATAATAGCACCAGTGCCTGGATGGGGACGATCGACCCGAAAGAGATGCCCAGGCCAACAAAAAAGCATAGGACCAGGTACACCGGATAGATTTGCCCCAGGAATGCCATGAAAAGGACCGAGACGGCCGTTAGGATTGCTCCGAGTGTCAGTGTTTTGCGCGGTCCGAAGCGGTCCATCAGCCATGGGATTATGAAGGCGCCCAGCCCAATCATTACACCGATGAATGTATAGCCCAGGTTAATCTCGCCGCGTTGCCAGGGCAGCTCTTTTTGCATGAACCGGTATATTACAGGGGGTCCGTACAATGCAAAGCCAATCGGTATCGAGTATACGAGGCACAGGATAGGCAGTAATACCCATCCATAGAAACTGTCGGCCTTTGTCTTTTTAGCCATGAAATGGCTCTCCTGGATACTAAATGACCTGAGAAAGTGAAAATTATAGCACTGCTAACAATAATTAGATAATTGACGCATGAATCCTCCAAGCCCTGCGAAAATGCCTAGTTGTTTTCTGAAATCACGCAAAAACGCAGCCTGTTGCCCGAACATCTCCGACTAAGTGCATCCCGATCGTGTTTAGTGATATCAACAGTTGCGCAAAAGCGCAATTGCATATTAGGCATTAAGGCGGATGCTCATGGTTGCACCCGATGTTAAAGTATGAGCAACCTGAAAAAGGCAATGCAGGAGGCAAGAAAATGGCAAAAGTAATTGAAAAGATAGAGACTGCAGATGAGACTAAAGAGGAGCGCTGGTTTAATTTCTGGACTGATAAAAAGCCGTGCTGGGAAGTCTCACACTGCACAAATATGGTTAAAGCGGAATGCCCGGCCTTTAAGTATCAATTCCTCCCTTGTTGGGAAATTGAAGGTACCTACTGCAAGCTAGATGATTATGGTACTGATGGAAAAGATACGAGCATTTGCGAAATTTGCCGTGTATATAAGACATATGGTGAAGGCAAACCCATCCAGTTGAAATTAATGGGACGCGGGATCAATACTTCTTTACAGGTGCTTGAGCAGGCTGCTGTCAGGTAATGAGCAATTTTAACTAAGGGATTTAATTCCCCTCTCCAAGCGGAGAGGGGAATTTTTTATTGAACTCACGATGAATTTATCACTGACACTTGCGCTTTTGCGCAAACTTACTTTAAGCGTTAAAACGGATGGCATTAAGCATTGAGCATGATAAATTGTTACTGTAAAGAACTAACGTTAAATCGACCACTAAAGGAGGATAATAAAATGGCTGAAAATAAAGTGAAAGCAAAGAAAGCCACTGAGGTTAAGGAAGAGCAAGGCGTCAATTTTTGGGCTGACAAGACACCCTGTTATAAACTTTGCAACTGTCCTGAAATGATTACAAACGAGTGCCCTGTTGCCAAGTATCAGTTCTTGCCTTGCTGGGAGATAGAAGGTACTTACTGCAAACTGGATGACAAAGGTTCCACGGGCCGTGATACCAGCATCTGCGAGACCTGCCGTGTGTACAAGAAGTATGGCAATGGCGAGCCAATTGTACTGAAGCTCTTTGGTAAGGGAATTGATACCCACCTAAGGGAACTTGATAAAATCGCAAAATAGATTAATAAGTGCTCGGCAAGAAAGAATGGGCTGATCTCGAGATCAGCCCATTCTTTTATTGGTTAATTCGGGTCCATAGTAAGACTAAGCAGTGTTTGACGTGTCTATAGAAGAAAGAGATTCCCGCAGTTGCTTCAAATTTACCACATCGTCCCGGTTGTATCGCAGGAGTAGGTCAAGTGCAGAAGTATCGTTCGTTTTACAATATTTTTCCCATAGCCAGATTGCATGAAGCCCCGTAAGTCCGTCTGTTTCCCTGCTGATCTCCAGATGCCTTAATACCGCTTTGAGCCCGCCTTTTAAATTGTGCCTCCAACAATCGAACATAAGATCGGTATGCTTGTACATTCGGCTGAGGTCCGCCCCGAAGTGGGCCTGGATAAAGGGTAGATCGAAACGGTCGCCGTTATATGTAAATACATTGTCGGTCCCTTCCATCGTACTAAGAAGGTCATTGCAGTTTAGCTTCTCATTGTAAAATTGTACGAGGCGGCCTTCGTGTCCATTGTGGAAGTAGATGCCGATAACCGTTATCCGGTCCTGTTGTGCGTATAACCCTGTGGTTTCTATATCCAGGTAAGCGTCGGGGAATCCAATCATTTTAGTTCGCTATGATTATAGCGCATTACCCATGCCGCCAGTTAGATAAACCAGGTGGCAGGGAATACTTTCATACCACTCTGTATAATTTAGACCAATTTACCCTTGATATAGTAAACGATTGATCCGAATCCAAAAAGGATAACCGCCAGGTCCGTAATAATGCTGATAAAGGGGACCAAACCAACTATGTAGATTATGAGCAGCCCAAGTGCAAGCGCACCTATCAGGTATGCAATGCTATCATCAGCGGTAAGCCGCCGCAGCATCCACTTGCCGAGGAAAATTGCAGTTATAATGTGACCAATGTAAATGGCGATTATATAAATAGCGAGGACAGCAATAGCCAGCGGGATTCCCACGATCAATATGCACAGGATGGCCGCGGCTATTGGGGTCAGAACAGCAATTAGTGTGCCCCAGCCGAGGCATGGCCACGGTTTATTACGCAGGGTTTCAATGGCGTCCGCAACGTGTCTTCTGGCAATAAATATGACTACTATGCCAACGAGTAACGCAGCCGCGTATTTAAACAGGGCCAAAACGATGATGAACCCTAATATGAATGCAATTATGGCGGCGACTATGGCTCCTAATGCCGTCGCAACGGTCTGATTAGAAGGGGCCGGGGCCTGTTCTGGAACAGTATGTATTGTTTGGCCTTTAATGGCTGCGCCGGCAGCTACGGTGGCTTCATTGGGCGAAGAATATTCCAGGTTACCCGCAATGCTGGCGGACGGTTCGAGCTTGACCTCCGCCGACGCCGCTTTAACATTACCTCCAACTCTATTGCTGATAACAAGCCTGTTTGCATTGCAGGTAATGTTTTTAGTT
>Ga0182021_10004855_pt1 | contig 15856 bp, 12 predicted proteins | sample 612E3MmetaG_FD_120493 | JGI IMG/M metagenome (GOLD analysis project Ga0182021, IMG submission 120493) | Permafrost microbial communities from Stordalen Mire, Sweden - 612E3M metaG (Illumina Assembly) | ecosystem: Environmental > Terrestrial > Soil > Wetlands > Permafrost | place: Sweden... | reverse complement strand
GAACGACGCACCCCACCGGCGCCTCAGGCCCCATGGAAGCCTTCTACGATACGACCTCAGCATATTACAAGGCCCCCGGTCAATTGCACCCCCAACGCGGCGCAACGAGCGCAACCGGACGTGGTCAGTCCCGCACACAGTCGTGCGGCTGCCCGCAGGCAAGGACTCTTTTCCGAAAGCCACCCGGATTACGGCAGCGAGGCACCGATTCGGCAACACCACCGGCACGGTTGCGGCGCTTGCGGCCATGCCCTGCGGTGTCGCGAACTTGGGCGTTCTTAGCGCCTCGTCGTGACAGTCCGTTTGCCGGGAGATAGGGTCGATCCGTCGGGCGCCGGAAGCACCGCTACGGGCCGGACCTTGCCGTCAGGTTAACCAAACCGTCTGTGGAGGTGTGCGCTTGGAAGCCAAGATCCGGACCCGCATGGGGGACGGCGCGCTTGTCGAGATGACGCCGGCGCAGATCCGCGCCGATCTCGAGGCGGGCACCCTGACGGCCGCCAAACGGTCCAAGTCTGCCGAGCTCACGAGCGCCGAGCTCGATCACCACTCCGAGATCTTCTGCTCGAACAGCCGCTTCACGGGGGTCGACATCGGCGACGAGGTCGTGCTCTCCTACGACGGCTGCGGCAGCCAGGACCTCGGCACCCGCATCAACGATCTGCAGTATTACGAGCAGTACCTCTGCGCCGACTCGCTCGAGCTGTACCACCACGACTACTCCTACAAGCCGGCCAAGGCCGTCATGGCCTTCGAGCAGGACGTCATGCGTCAGGCGCAGTTCGTCACCACCGCTCCGCTGGGCTACGGCGCCATGCCCGACCTGGGCCTCTACACGGTCCCCGACGGCCCCGTGCCCAACTGGTCGCAGCTCCTGCCGCTCGGCAGGATCGCCGAGTCGCGGGCGGCCCAGGAAGAGGCCGTCGAGCTCGCCGCCGACGATATCGTCTACGTGGCCGACGAGATGGTCGAGGCGGGCATCGAATTCATCGACCTGGACACCGCGGGGGCGGCCGGCGACGCCGACTTTCTCGCCGCCCTCAAGGCGATCGAGCGCATCCGCGCCCGTCATCCCGACCTGGGCATCCAGATCGGCATGGCCGGTGAGTTCGTGCTGGGCATGCACGGCGAGCTCGAGTACGACGGCGTGCGCCTGGCCGGTCTCTGGCCGCTCGACCAGATGAAGCTCGCCGCCAAGGCGGGCGTGACCATCTATGGGCCGGCGATCAACACCAATACCGGAAAATCGATCGCCTGGAACGTCGCTCGCACGCTCACCATCGCCAAGCCGTGCTGCGAGGCCGCGACCGTGCCCGTTCACTTGAACGGCGGCATGGGCGTGGGCGGCGTGCCCATGCACGTCCTGCCGGCCGGCGACGCGACCTGCCGAGCCTCGCGCGCGGCCGTTGACATTCTGCGGCTCGACGGCTTGTAGGTAGGCGCCGGCGATGTCTACGGCCAGGCTGTGAGCCACGGCGTCGCCTCGGGGATGGGCGGGATCCGGACTGCTGGAGATCTGGTGGCCCGGATGCAGATCACCCGAGGGATGCGACTCACCGAAGCCAAGACATACGTGGCGGGCAAGCTGGGGGTCTCGGTCCTCGACCTTTCCGATCCGACCGTCATGCTCGACGTCCGTAAGGAGCTCGGGCTCGGCGGCATCCTCGAATCGGGCGAGATCACCGATATCGACGACCCGATGGGCATCGAGGCCAAGTTCAACATCGCCGCCGTGCTCGATGTGCCGGTCAACTGCGTCGAGCGCTTCCGCGCCAAGGCCGGCCGCCGCCGGCCGGCGCAGATCTGACAACGGCGGCCGAAGGAGATCTGACGGCTCGGACCGGCGCAGATCTGACACCGGCGGCCGGCGGAGAGCTGACGGCGCCGGCCGCCCGCCCCGGCGTCGGGTGGCGGGGGCCGTGAGGGCCGATATACGATGGATCGACGGCTGGGGAGACGGTCGTTGCTGTCGCTTTGCCGGGCAGCCTGCTCCCCGGGCCCACACCCGGCCGCGCTCCCGCGCGGCCTGTACTTGCGCGAAGCAGTGGAGGTGATGCGCTTGGAACCCAGGATCGCAACCCGCATGGGTGACGGCTCGCTGGTCGAGATGACGCGCTCCGAGATCAAGGCCGATCTCGAAGAGGGCACACAGCAGTCGGCCAAGCGGGCCAAGGTCGACCCGCTGACACAGGATGAGCTCGACCACCTGCTCGACATCTACGCCTCGTCGGCGCGCTTCACGGCCGTCGACATCGGCGATGAGGTCGTGATGAGCAACGACGGCACGGGGACCAAGCACATCGGCAACCGCGTGCAGGACCTGCAGACCTACGAGCAGGTGCTCGGCATCGACATCGTCGAGCTCTGGCAGATCGACTACTCCTACAAGGCCATCAAGACCAACGTCGCCCACGAGGGTCAGGCCATGAAGATCGCCCAGATGCTCTGCACCAATCCCGTGCAGTATGGGGCGATGCCCGACCTGGGCCGCTACTCCAAACCCGACGGTCCCATCGACAACTGGTCCGAGCTGCTGCCCCTGATGAAGGTCGACGAGGCGCGCGCGGCCCAGATCGAAGCCTGTGCGATGCTGGTCGAAGACATCAACTTCGTAGCCGACCACATGGTCGAGGCCGGCGCCGACGGCATCGACATGGACACCACCGGCGCGGCCGGCGACGCCGATTTTCTCGCCGGGCTCACCGCCTGCCGCATGCTGCGCGAGAAGTATCCCTTCCTGGGCATCGAGATCGGCATGGCCAGCGAGTTCGTGCTGGGCATGCACGGTCAGCTCGAGTTCGACGGCGAGCGCCTGGCCGGCATGTGGCCCAAGGATCAGCTGCGCATGGTGCAGGCGGCCGGCGGCTCCATCTACGGTCCGGCCGTCAACATCAACACCGGCAAGTCGACGGCCTGGAACATCGCCCGGGCGATCACCATCATCAAGCCCGCCATGGAGATCGCCGAGATCCCCGTGCACGTCAACGTGGGCATGGGCGTGGGCGGCGTGCCGACCTGCGTCTACCCGCCCGCCGACGCGACCTCGAGGGCCTCAAAGGCCTTTGTCGAGATCCTGAAGATCGACGGCTACTAGGTGGGTACCGGCGACCCCCTCGGCATGGAGGGTGCCCACACGCAGGCCTCGGGCATGGGTGGAATGCGGACCGCGGGAGATCTCGTGGCACGTATGCAGATGACCCGGAGAATGCGTCTCAAAGAGGCTAAGGCCTACGTCGCCGACAAGCTCGGCTGCACGCCGCGCGACCTGTCCGACCCCAGCGCCATGGAGCAGATCCGCATCGAGAAGGGGCTCGGCACGCTGCCGTTCACCTCGTCGGTGCGACCGGGCGAGGCCGGCATGATCGAGGCCAAGTTCAACATCTCGCAGGTCCTCGACATTCCCATCAACAGCGTGGAGCGCTTCAAGGAGCGTGTCGGGCTGGCCAGCTCGTTCGCGGTCTGACGACGACGCGGAAGCGCAAAGAAAGGGCGGCGGCGCGGCATCTGCCGCGCCGCCGCCCTCTTTGCCTGCAGGCGGGGCGGCGCGACAGCGCCGCCCCGCCTGCGTCGCGCCCGGAGAGCGCTACTTCAGGCGCGCCAGGAACGTAACCGAGCCAAAGGTGGCGCCGGGGGGCGGGGTCGTGCCGAAGGCGCCGTTGATCGCGGCCGTCGAGGTCGCGTTGAAGAACAGCAGAACGTCGGTGATCTTCACGTACTTGTAGCCGTGGCTGGTGACGATCGACGGGATCGAGCCCATGAGGTTCTCGTCGAAGAAGCGCGACGAGCGGTGGCCGTTGGCGGCGATCGAAAAGCCGGTGTTGTTGTTCACACCCGCTCGCCAGCCGGTCAGATCGAGCACGGTAAAGGTCGTCGCAGCGGGATGCACGTATGCCAGGCCGCCCTTGAGCAGGAACGTGCCCTGCAGCGCGCTCGGGCTCCAGGTGCCGCCGGAGATCGGCATCGTGAACTTCACGGCGGAGGTCGTGAAGGTCATGGCGGCGGGAGAGACCGGGTACGGCGGGATGGCGGCGCCGAAGAAGAGGATCGTCTGGGCGCGGTCGAGGCTGAAGGTCGCCGTGCCGGTGCCCAGGTGACGGGTGGTGGCACCGGCCGCGGCCGGCACGAACGCGAACAGGCACAGCGCCGCGAGGGCAAGGACGGTCGCCGCCGCCGGACGGCCGTGACGCAAAGGCTTCATGAGTGACCTCCCTGGGTCGAGCCGGATGTCGAAGGTGACGAGCATCCTACCCGTCGCGAGGCCGGCCGGACACCGCCCCCGGCTCACGGGGCGGTGGGCGGCGGTCCCGGGCGCATTCTTGCCGCCCGCCGCGCCGCTGCGGTAGCATCGCGGACACCTGCTCGGGTCGGCAGACGAGTCGCTTTGACGCGCTGTGGCGCTCGGGGCTTCCTGCAACCGGGGGCGTGCCGAGGCCGGGGGCAGGGCAGCCGCGGAGGTGACGCTGGTGGAACGGCAGGTACTGGCCCGCATGGGCGACGGCTCGCTGGTCGCAACGACCCGCGATCAGATCAGGGCCGACCTCGAAGAAGGCACCCAGGCCGCCGCAGCCCGCGGCAAGATGGCGCCCCTCGCGGCCGACGAGCTCGACCACCTGCTCGACATCTATGCGTCGTCGGCGCGCTTTACCGGCGTCGACATCGGCGCCGAGGTCGTGCTCTCCAAGGACGGCAGCGGTACGCCGCAACTCGGCAGCCGCATCGACGCGCTGTACGCCTGCGAGCAGGTGCTCGCCCACGACACGGTCGAGCTCTTTCACATCGACTACTCCTACAAGGCCGTCAAGACCATCGTGCCCTTCGAGCAGCAGTTCATGAAGGAGGCGCAGGAGCGGCTGACGGTGCCCGTGCACTACGGTGCCCAGCCCGACCTGGGCCGCTACTCGGCGCCCGACGGTCCGTGCGGCAACTGGTCGGAGCTGCTGCCGGCGCTGAAGATCGACGAGGCCCGGGCCGCCCAGGAGGAGGCGGTCGCCCTCGCCGTCGACGACATGGTCTACGTCGCCGAGAGCCTCTGGGAGGCCGGCGCCGACGGCCTCAACTTCGACACCGCCGGGGCCGCCGGCGACGCCGACTTTCTGGCGACGCTGCGGGCCGTCGAGACGCTGCGGGCCAGGCACTCCGAGATGGGCATCATGGTCGGCATGGCGGCCGAGATGGTGCTCGGCACCCACGGCCGGCTCGAGTACCGGGGCACGCGCCTGGCCGGACTCAAGCCGGCGGGCCAGCTGGCCGTCGTGGCGCAGGCCGGGGCGACCGTCTTTGGCCCGGCCGTCAACACCGTCACGACCAGATCGGTGGCCTGGAACAGCGCCCGCGCCCTGACCTTCGTCAAACCCTGCATGGCGGCGGCCACTATCCCCATCCACATGAACGTCGGTATGGGCGTCGGCGGCATGCCGATGCATGCCTTCGCGCCTGTCGACGCCGTGTCGCGGGCCTCGCGGGCCTGCGTCGACATCCTGCGCCTGGACGGCTTGTAGGTCGGTTCGGGCGACATGTTCGGCATGGACGTCGCCCACTCGTGCGCCTCCGGCATGAACGGATTGCGCGCCGCCGGAGATCTGGTGGCGCGGCTGCAGATGGCCAAGGGCATGAGGATCACGCAGGCCAAGCGCTACGTCGCCGACCGGCTCGGCGTGACGCCTCTCGACCTGTCCGACAACACGGCGATGCACGAGCTGCGCGGCGAGCTGCGCCTGGGGCGCGTCTTTGAGACCGAATCGAGCTACTACGCCGACCCCAGCCCGCTCGAGGCCAAGTGGCACATCGCCGAACTGCTGGAGCTGCCGATCAACTCCGTCGAGCGCTTCAGAGCCGGCCTCTCGTGCGCTGGCCCGGCGGCGCCGGCGACAGCGAAGGATCGCCCGTGAGGACACTACTGCAGGTGCTGAGCGACGAGGAGCGCGAGCGTGTGCACGAGCACACGCTCGCGCTCCTCGAGACCACCGGCGTGCGCGTCGACAGTGAACAGGCACGCCGCATCCTGGCCGGGGCGGGGGCGACCGTCGACGACCGCCACATCGCCAGGTTGCCGCGCGCGCTCGTCGAGCGCGCGCTGGCGACCGCGCCCCGCTGCTTCTCGCTCGGCGGCCGGCGCCCCGGCTGGTCGCTGCCCATGAACGAGGGCGGCTTCACGCTGCTGGCCGACGGCGGCGGCACCACCGTCATCGATCGCACCACCCACGAACGGCGCCCGGGCACGCGCCGCGACTGGGTCGAATCGACCACGCTGCTCGACGCGCTCGACGACGTCGGCCTGTACTGGTGGATGGTCGAGTACGGTCTCGAAACCGAGACGCCGGGCGGCATGGTCGCCTACCTGCGCGACCTGTTCGGCCTGTTCTCCAAGCACATCCAGGACTCGTTTGCGCAGCCCGACCTCGCGCCCTGGCTGCTCGAGGCACTCGAGATCGTCTTTGGCGGGCGCGACACCGTGCGCGCGATCCACCCGTACTCGTACCTGATCACGCCGACCTCGCCGCTGGTCGTCGAGCGCTCGGGCATCGACGCCTGGCTGGCCTTGCGCGGCTACGACATCCCGGTCGCCATCATGCCCATGCCGCTGATGGGCGCCACGGCCCCCGGCAGCATGCTGGCGACGCTCGTCGTGGCCAACGCGGAGACGCTGGCGACCCTGTGCGTGGTGCAGTCCGCCGAGCCCGGCACACCGACGATCTACGCGCCGGTCATCGCTGCCATGGACCCGCGCTCGGGGCGGCTCTCCGGAGGCGGCATCGAGCACGCCGTGATGGCTGCGGCCGGCACCCAGATGGCGCGGCTCTACGGCCTGCCGGTCGAGGCCTCGGGCTGTGGCACCGACCAGTTCGTGCCCGGCGCCCAGGCGGCCTTCGAGAAGGCCACGACGGCCCTGTTCACGGCGCTCTCCGTGCCCGACATCCTCGTCGGCCCGGGCATGCTCGCCGGCGCCATGGTGCTGTCGCTGGAGCAGCTCCTGATCGACTGCGAGATCTTCCGCGTCGCCCGCAAGGCCCAGGCCGGCATCGCCGTGAGCGACGACTCCTGGCTCGGCGAGGTCATCGCCGAGGTCGGTCCGGGCGGCGACTTTCTGGGGCAGCCCTCGACCCGTCGCAACGCGCGCTCGGGCGAGTTCTACCTGCCGGGACTCGGCTTGCACGACACCTACGAGTCGTGGCTCGCCGGCGGCGCGACCGACATCGTCGAGGAGGCTCGCGCCAGGGCCGAGGAGCTCCTGGCGAGCCACGTGCCGCCGGCCCTTGACGACGATGTGGTGCGCGCCCTGAACGAGCTCGCCGTCAGGGCGGGTCGCCCGGCGTAAGGCGCTGGCGGCTGGCGCGGGGGAGGGGGTCGCGCGGCGCGAGGGGCGCCCGCCGGCGGGCGCCCCTCACGCCGCAGGCGGGCAAACGAGGGCGGGCCGCTCTGGCGAGCGGCCCGCCCTCGTCACATTCATCGGCCGAACTGGGGCGCCGGTCCGGCGTCCCCGCCGGTCAGTCGCGCACCGCGCCCGGCGCGGGTCCGGCGCGGTGGATGTCCATGACGTCCTGGAGCAGCTTGACGGCCTCGTCGTGAGGGCGCTGGAACGAGTTGCGGCCCATGATCGTGCCGAAGCTGCCGCCGGCGGCGCACTGCCGGTTGTCGTCGAGCACGGCGTCGATGCCTTTAGCCTCGCCGCCCGAGAAGATGACGATGCGCCGACCGGCGAAGGCGCCCTGAATGACGGCCTTGACGCGGTCGGTCAGCGTGTCGACCTTGATGCCGGCCTTGGCGTAGGCCTCGGCCGACTTTTTGTCCCACGGGGCATTGGTCGGCGGCTTGACCTTGATGATGTGGGCGCCGAGCTGCGCCGCGATCTGGGCGGCGTAGGCCGCCACGTCGACCGCGGTCTCGCCCTCTTTGGGCAGGTCGCCGCCGCGCGGGTAGGACCAGACGACGACGGCGAGGCCGACCGACTTGGCTTCGGCGGCCAGCTCGCGCAGCTCCTCGTACATCTCGGTGCGGGCGCCGGAGGCGGGGTAGATGGTGAAGCCGATCGCGCTGGCGCCCAGGCGCAGGGCGTCGTCGACGCCCGCGGTGACCGCCGGCAGCGGCGCTTCGGGGTTGGTGTACAGCAGGTCGTGGTTGTTGACCTTGAGGATCAGCGGGATCTGGCCGGCGTACTCGGCCGCGCCGGCCTCGATGGAGCCCAGCGGCGCCGCGTAGGCGTTGCAGCCGGCATCGATGGCCAGCTGAAAGTGGTAGCGGGGGTCGAAACCGTCGGGGTTGGGCGAGAAGCTGCGCGCGGGACCGTGTTCGAAGCCCTGGTCGACCGGCAGAATGACGAGCTTGCCGGTGCCGGCCAGGCGACCGCTCGTGAGAAAGCGGTAGATGTTGGCCTGCACGCCGGGGCTTTCGGAGCGGTACCACGAAAGGATCTGCTTGACTCTGTCTGTCATCTGCCTGCCCTCGTCTAGAAGTAGTGGGACCGCCCGCGCGTGGGCGCTCTTGGCGGTCGGGCGCGGCTTCGCCGGGCCGCTCCGCAGCTCCGATGATACCAGAGGCGCGGTGCGTTCCGGGCTACGGTCGCCCGTTCGGCGGCGCCGGCACGAGCCGGGCAAGGGCGACGTCGGCCAGGGCCTCGAGGACGTCGGGCTCGACCGTTTCGCGGGCCGCGCGACGCAGTCGCGCGGCGAGCTTCTCGCGGTCGGGGCGCCCATCGCCGGCGTGCTCGGCGAGAACGTCGCCGGCGGCGATCACGGCGGCGACGATGCGGTCGCCGAGCTCGCCGGCGACCTGGCGCGGAGCGGCCGGCGCGCTACCGCGCGCCGGCCGCTCCGCGAGGGCGCGCTCGCGCGCCTGCCCGGCGACCTCGACGACCGCCTGCCCGCTCAGTCCCAGGCGGGCCGCGACCTCGCCGGCCACGAAGGCCAGTAGGTCGGCGCGCGCGATCGCCAGGCGCCGGCGCGCCTCGCCGAGTCCCGTCGCCGGGGCCGCCGCGACGGCGCCGCCGCCGCTGCGCTCCAGCGGCGCTTCGGGAGCCTGAGCGCCGCGGCAGGCCACCACGCGGTCGCGGCCGAGGCGCTTGGCCTCGTACATGGCCGCGTCGGCCCGATCGATCACCCGTTCGGCGCTGTCGGCGTCGCCGGGGTAGGTGGCGGCGCCGATACTGATCGTCAGCCGGCCGGCGCCGCCGTGGCGGCCGTGGGCGACTCGCCGGCGGATACGCTCGGCCACCCGCATGCCGGCCGCGGCGTCCGTGTCGACCAGGATCACGGCGAACTCCTCGCCGCCGTAGCGCGCCGCCAGGTCGACGTGACGGATGGAGCTCTCGATGATCTGGGCGACGCCGCTCAGGGCGGCGTCACCCGCGCTGTGGCCAAACCGGTCGTTGAACTGCTTGAAGTGGTCGAGGTCGCAGAACAGCAGCGTGAGCTCGCCCTGCCGCTCGGCGGTGCTCTCGACCTCTTCGGCCAGGCGCTCGTGCAGGTAGCGGTGGTTGAAGATGCCGGTGAGACCGTCGGTGATAGCGTCGACCTCGGCGCGGCTGAAGCGCACGGCGGCCGAGTGGACGAGCGACGTAAAAGTCTCCGACAGATTGCCGCGCAGCCCCTCGAGGCGAGTGCCGACATCGGCCGGCAGGTCGGCGTTGACGACGGCGACGATGGCTCCGCTCTCGTCGCGCAGCGGGGCGATGCCCGACACCCAGGCGCCCCACGCGTCGACCAGCACGACGTTGATGTCGAGCTTACGTCCGGCGAACTCGGCCTGCAGCTCGTCGTCGACCAGCACCGGCTCGCCGCAGGGCGAGTGCTGCGACGGCTCCTCTTCGCCGTCGACGACGATCGTGAGGCCGCTCTCGCCGGCGACGATGGTCGTCAGAAAGCGCGCCGGCGGGTGGTCGTCGCGGACCTGGCGCAACGTGGCGGCGACGGCGGCGTAGTCGGGGCTGTCCATGTCGCCGCTGGCCACTACGCGGCCATGCTGCTCGACGTCGAGCAGCCGGGCGGCGTCGCGGGCGATCTCGCCGGCGCGGGCGTGCAGCACGGTGAGATCGGAAAGGACGCGGCGGAAGGCGTCGACCAGGCGCGGGTCGAACTGCTGCCCGCGGCAGCGCTCCAGCTCGAGCAGGCAGTCGGAGTAGGTCATGGCGCTGCGGTAAGGGCGCCACGACGACATCGCGTCGTAGCAGTCGACGATGCACATCGCCTGGGCGAGGGGTGGAATGTCGTCGCCGGCGAGTCCGTCCGGGTAGCCGGCGCCGTCCCAGCGCTCGTGGTGGTGGCGCACCGCGGCCACGAGCTCGGGTGCGAACAGGGTGCCGATGATGTCGGCGCTGAAGCTCGGATGCTGTCGCATGAGCTCCCATTCGCGCGTGTTCAGGCGGCTGGGTTTGAGCAGTACGCGATCGGAGATCGCGATCTTGCCGATGTCGTGCAGGTAGGCCGCCTCCTCGGCCTGCACGAGCGTCTCGTGCGGCCAGCCGAGCTCCTTGCCCAGCAGCACCATGTAGGCGGCTACGCGGGCCGCGTGGCCGAGCGTGTAGTAGTCCTTGGCCGACAGCGCCGAGCTCAGCGCCTTGAGGTTGCTCAGGTGCAGGCGGCGGATGTTCTCGTAGAGACGGGCGTTGCCCAGGGCCAGCGAGAGGTGGGTGGCGACCCGGGCCAAGACGTGGAGATGGTGAGTCGAGAAGGCACGGGGCTGCTCGCTGCCCAGCGAGAGCGCGCCGATGAGCTCGCCGTCGACGAGCAGGCCGGCGACGGCGCCCGATCGCAGCCCTTCGACGACCGGATCGTCGGCCGGCAGCGGACCGTCGGTCGGCAGGTCGAGCATGAGCGCCTGCCCGGTCCGCAGCCGCTCGGCGAGCTCCGCCGCGACCGCGCCGGCGTCCATGCCCGCGTAGCGCCAGCCGCTGTCCGACGAGAGGATGGTGGCGAGCCTGCCGTGTTCGTCGACCAGCACGACGCTGGCCCGATCGAACGGCACGAGGCGGCGCAGCTCGACCAGGGTCGCGTCGGCGATGTCCTCGACCCGCAGGGTCGAGGTGATCTTGCGGGCGATCTCGTTCAGCAGCTCGGTCTCGCGCTGGCGCTGTTCGAGCTCGCGGTAGACCTTGGCGTTGTGCAGGGCGGCCGCAGCCTGCTCGCCGATGCCGCGTACGAGCTCGACCTCCTCGGCCGTGAAGCGGCGCTCGGTCTCGGTCTCCACGATGACCAGCAGACCGAGCGGCTGGTCGCCAAAGGCAAAGGGCACGTTCAGGACGCTCTTCTCGCCCCAGGCGCGCATCGAGCGGCGCGACACCGGGTCGATGTCCGGGTCGCTCAGCAGCTCCTGCACCGGCACGCCGCCCAGCAGGATCTCGGTGTCCTTGGGGTAGTCGGCCATGCGGTAGCGGATCGTCGGGTCGGCGAAGGCGGCCACGCCCAGGCCCTCGGCGACGTAGTCGCTGCGCACGACCATCACGCCCTCGTCCAGATCGAACTCGTAGATGAGGCATTCGGGCGCGCCGACCGCCTCGGCCGACTTGAGCGCCAGCGTGCGCAGCACGTCCTCGACCACCAGTGTCGAAGTGATGGCCCGGCCGGCATCGAGCAGCGACGAGAGGCGCCGGTTCTGGCGGCGCAGCTCGCGGTTGCTCTGCTCGAGGCGGTCGAGAAGGGCGGCCTTGGCAAAAGCGCCGGCGAGGATGTCGCTCGACGGTTCGAGCGTCTCGCTCAGGCGGGCAAAGTCGCGCGGCACGATGTCGTAGAGGTCGATGAGTCCCACGAGCTTGCCGGCCGAGATCATCGGGATGCTGAGGAAGCTCACGAACCCCCAGCCCAGCATGGCGTCGCGTTCGACCGGATCGAGGTGCGCCGCATGCAGGTCGTCGATGGCCAGGGGCCGCCCCGAGTCGAGGATGCGCCGCGTGAGCGGATAGCGCTCGACCGGCAGCGTTCTGCCGACGACCGCACGGTCGAAGCCGTGCACGTCGCAGCTCGTCACGCAGCGCAGGCGTTCCGCCTCGGGCATCCAGATGTCGCAGTCGACGGCGTCGGCAAGCTCGCGCAGTCCGCTCGCCAGAAGCTCGACAGTCTCGTGCAGATCGGCGGTCTGCGACAGGCGGCGGGCGAGGGTGTAAAGCCCGTCGCGCAGGGCGCGGGCGTCGGCGCCGGTGGCCAGAGCCGAGGGCGGGGCGGGGTCACGCGGCCGGGCGGTGTCGCGCAGCGCCTCGGCGTCGCGACGGCGGAAGAAGCGCGGACCGCCCGGCCGCCGGTAGCAGGGCAGCTCGCCGGCGTCGGCGCGGCGACGCAGAGCGGTGGGGCCGACGCCGGCGACCGCTGCCGCCGCCGGCAGCCGCAGCCAGTCCGCAGACCCGTTCCCCTGGGGCGTCATGCCGATCCCTCCCGTCCGTCCGGCCGTTAGTGTAGCCATATGGTGTGCCGCGAGCCACCATGGTGGCGGTCCTGCGCCCGGGCGCGCCGGCCCTCGTCGCCGCGCAAATTGCGGTCGTTTCCGGCGCCGTGTATCGTTTCAGCCGCGACGCCATGATCCATGCCCCGACAGACGACCCGATCGTCATCGTTCAGCACGAGGCCGCCGCCCATGCCGGCACGCTGCTCGAGACGCTCGTCAACGCCGGCCTCACGGTCGACGTGCGCCAGCTTCACGCCGGCGCGCGTGTGCCCTCGGTCGGCGAGCTCGGCGAGATCGGCGGCCTGATCGTGCTGGGCGGCTCCATGAACGCCGACCAGGCCGCCGAGTTTCCCTTCATCGACCGCGAGCGGCGTCTGCTCGCCGCGGCCGTCGAAGCCGGGCTGCCCGTGCTCGGCATCTGCCTCGGTGGTCAGCAGCTCGCGGCCGCGATCGGCGGTCGTGTCTACCCGCGCGCGCAGGCCGAGGTGGGCTGGCTGCCGGTGGACATCGTCCGCGACGACGGGCTGCTGAGCGAGATCCGCTCGCCGTTCTACGCCCTGGAGTGGCATGCCCAGTCGTTCACCGTGCCGGGCGAAGCCGAGGTCCTCGCCCTGCGGTCCGGCGACCCGGGTGTGCAGGCGTTTCGCATTGGCCGGCGGGCGTGGGGCCTGCAGTTTCACGCCGAAGTCGACGAGAGCATTCTGCGCTTCTGGCTGAAGCGCGACAACAAGGGCGTGGCGCGCCGCGATCCGGCGCTGCACGCCCGGCTGCTCGCCTCGGTGGCGCAGATCGTCGGTGACTCGCGGCTGCTCTGCCGGCAGCTCGTCGAGAACTTCGTGGCGTTCCTGTAGTCCACCCGGCGGTTGCCGCCGACGGTGATCGCGGTACGGCGCGCCGGCCGGATTGTTGGGGGCGCCCGGCCCTTGCCGGCGCCCAGGGGGGAAGCGCCGCGAACCCACCCGCACGACCGTCACGATATCCGCGAAATTGTCTTGTGATAGCAATCACGTTCACGACATCATTTTGGACAGTTTGTCCAAGCTGTCCGGTGCGGCCTTGCGGCCGTCCACGGAGACGACTGGCCGAAAGGACGAAATGCTTTGCAAGCCGCACGCGGAGGGCGCTTGCTGTGTGTAACGTTCCGTCAAGTAACTCGAATGGGACTTCACGGATCCGGGGGGACACCGAAGGCGGATATGGGGAACGCCCGCCCTGGCCGACGCGCTTTCGGCGCGGGCCGCGCGGGCACCCCTGCCCGCTGCCGCCTCCGCCGGCGTGCCCGGCGAGAAGGGTCCGGCGGCCTGCCGTCCTGCGGTCTCCCCCGAATCTCCGCCGAGCCCCGAGTGAGGAGGAGTCGTGGAGGAGGCAGTGCTCACCATCCCGTCTCTGTGGGCCGATCACCACATTCTGGCCGTTCGTGACGCGCTGTGCCCCTTGGATGGGGTCGAGAGCGTGCTGGCGTCGGCGCTGAACCGCACCGCGACCGTGACCTACGACCCCGCAAAGCTCACCCCCGAGCAGCTTGTCGCGAGCCTGGCCAAGGCCGGCTATGCCGTAGGCGACGGCGCGGGCGACGACGCGAGCGCCGCCGACGAGCCGCAAGGCTGGGCCGGCAACGGCTCGCGGGTGGCGGTCACCAACCCCGTCGACCTCGCGATGTCCGGCGACTACCGCAAGTATTGATCGCGCCGTGAGCGGCCGACGCCGGCCGCTCGCCTCGAACCAAGGAGTTGACTGATGGGAGACCCGAAGAGCGTCGATCCGGCCGCACCCGGGACCGTCGACCAGTCCCCGCCCAAGAGTATCGACCCGGCCGCGATCGAGATGCTGCAGCACGCCGACGACTGCGGGATCGACACCGCGTTCACGCGAGCCGACCACATGAAGCCCTGTCCCATCGGCGAGGCGGGCGCCTGCTGTCGGATCTGCAGCATGGGTCCCTGCCGGCTGGTCGGCAAGGACGCCGAGGAGAAGACCGGCATCTGCGGCGCCGACCTGCCGACGATCGCCTCGCGCCATTTCGCGCGCCAGGTCGCCGGCGGCGTGGCGGCCCATTCCGACCACGGCCGCGACATGGCTCACACGCTTCTGGCGGCGGCCACCGGCGCGGCGCCCGACTACGTCATCAAAGACGAACAGAAGCTCATGGTGGTGGCCGGCTACCTGGGTGTGGCGACCACCGGGCGGGAGACCAACGAGATCGCCGCCGAGGTCGCCGAGGTGGCGCTGACCCAGTTCGGCCAGCAGCACGGTGAGATCCTCTACACCAAGCGGGCCACGCCCAAGCGGCAGGCGCTCTGGAAGAAGCTCGGCCTCACGCCGCGGGCCGTCGATCGCGAGGTCACCGAGGTCATGCATCGCACCCACGAGGGCGTCGACCTCGATGCCGAGAACATCCTGAAGAGCGCCATGCGCTGCTCGCTGGCCGACGGCTGGGGCGGCGCCATGCTGTCCACCGACATCTCCGACATCCTCTTCGGCACGCCCTCGCCGCTCACTTCCGAGGTCAACCTCGGCGTCCTCAAGGCCGACCAGGTCAACATCGTCGTGCACGGCCACGAGCCCTCGCTGTCGGCCATGATGGTCCAGGCATCCCGCGATCCCGAGCTGATCGCCGAGGCCCAGGCCAAGGGCGCGGCCGGCATCAACCTGGCCGGCATCTGCTGTACGGCCAACGAGATCCTGATGCGCTTCGGCATCCCGCCGGCGGGCAACTTCCTGCATCAGGAGCTCGCCGTGCTGACCGGCGCCGTCGAGGTCATGGTGGTCGACGTGCAGTGCATCATGCAGGCGCTCTCGCCGCTGGCCAAGCGCTTCCACACCAAGCTGGTGACGACGTCGCCCAAGGCGCGCATCCCCGGCGCCGAGCACGTGCAGTTCGACGAGGCGACGGCGCTCGACACCGCCAAGGCGCTGGTGCGCATGGCGATCGACAATTACCCGAACCGCGGCCCGGTGCACATTCCCGACTACCACGAACCGCTGGTGGCCGGCTTCTCGCACGAGTACCTGAACTACATGCAGGGCGGTTTTCACCGCGCTTCCTTCCGCCCGCTGAACGACGCCATCATCGCCGGCCGCGTGCGCGGCCTGGCCGGCATCGTCGGCTGCAACAACGTGCGCGTCACCCAGGATCTCGCCATCGTCGAGCTCATCAAGAGCTTCATCGCGCGCGACGTTATGGTCGTGGTGACCGGCTGCGCCGCGACGGCCGGCGCCAAGGCCGGCTACCTCTCCCCCGAGATCCTCGATGCCGCGGGCCCCGGCCTGCGCGAGGTCATGGAGGCGATCGGCATTCCGCCGGTGCTCCACTTGGGCTCCTGCGTCGACAACTCGCGCATCCTCACGGTGCTCACCCAGGTGGCCACCGAAGGCGGCCTGGGCGAAGACATCGACGACCTGCCGGCCGTCGGCCTGTGCCCCGAGTGGATGTGTGAGAAGGCGGTCGCCATCGGCACCTACTTCGCCGCCTCCGGCGCCCACGTCATCT
>Ga0182021_10004854_pt1 | contig 15858 bp, 14 predicted proteins | sample 612E3MmetaG_FD_120493 | JGI IMG/M metagenome (GOLD analysis project Ga0182021, IMG submission 120493) | Permafrost microbial communities from Stordalen Mire, Sweden - 612E3M metaG (Illumina Assembly) | ecosystem: Environmental > Terrestrial > Soil > Wetlands > Permafrost | place: Sweden... | reverse complement strand
CCAGCAGACGGTTGCCGTGCGCATCCAGGCGATCGGCAATGTCGAGGCCTACTCCACCGTGGCGCTGAAGGCGCGCGTGGACGGACAGATCGTCGAGGTCAACTTCAAGGAAGGCCAGGAGGTAAGAAAAGGCGCGGCGCTGTTCAAGATCGATTCGCGCCCCTTCGAAGCGACGCTGCGCCAGGCCGAGGCCAACCTGATGCGCGACACTGCGCAGAAAGAGCAAGCGCGTTCGCAGGAGCGGCGTTACCAGGAACTGCTGCAGAAAAACTTCGTTTCCAAGGAAGCCTATGCGCAGATCCGCACCAACGCCGATACCGCCGATGCCGTTGCCCTCGGGAGCAAGGCCGCGGTCGAAAACGCGAAATTGCAACTTGAATACTGCACCATCCGCTCACCCATCGATGGCTTCGTCGGCAAAGTGATGTTGCAAATCGGCAACATGGTCAAAGCCAACGACACCAACTCGTTGGTGATCATCAACCAGGTCCGGCCGATCTACGTTAATTTCGCCGTACCCGAGCAGCAGCTTTCGGCCATCCGCGGCCACATGGCGAAGGGACAGCTGTCCGTCGAAGCGTTGCCGCCCAACTCCGGCCAAGCGGCAGCGACGGGAACGCTGAGTTTCGTCGACAACGCCGTCGACACCACTACCGGCACCATCAGACTGAAGGCTCTGTTCCCGAACAAGGACAACGTCCTGTGGCCGGGCCAGTTCGTGAGCACCAGCCTCAAGCTCTACGACCAGAAGGATGCGCTGGTGGTGCCGACCCAGGCTGTGCAGACCGGGCCCAATGGCCAATATGTCTACCTGGTCAAGCCGGACATGACCATCGAAGTGCGCAATATTGAGGTGGATCGCAACGATGCTGCCGATGCCATAATTGCGAAGGGCTTGCAAAAAGGCGAGCTGGTGGTGGTCAAGGGACAGCTGCGCCTCGCGCCAGGTGCTAAGGTCACGATCGCCAAGCCGGCGGACGCGAAGTCATGAATCTGGCGGAATTGTTTGTCCGCCGCCCGGTCATGACCGTGCTGGTCATGGCCGGCGTTCTGATCTTCGGCCTGGCGGGCTATTTTCGCCTTCCGGTCAGCACCCTGCCGAACGTCGACTTCCCCACGATCCAGGTCAGCGGCGAACTGCCGGGCGCGAGCCCAGAGACCATGGCGTCCGCGGTGGCAACGGTGCTGGAAAAGCAATTCTCGACCATCGCCGGCATCGATTCGATGACCTCGGTAAGCGGCCAAGGCACCACGCAGATAACCATCCAGTTCTCACTCGACCGCGACATCGACGCCGCGGCCCAGGACGTGAGTTCGGCGATCGCGGGAGCGGCGCGCCTACTGCCACCGACCATGAGCACGCCGCCTTCCTTCCGCAAGGTCAACCCGGCGGATTTCCCGATCTACTTCCTCGCGCTCACATCCGATACGCTGCCGCTGTCCACCGTGGACGAGTACGCCGAGACATTCCTTGCGCAGCGCATCTCGACGATCAGCGGCGTCGCCCAGGTTCAGGTCTTCGGCCAGCAGAAATACGCGGTCCGCGTGCAGGTTGACCCGAACGCGCTCGCTGCGCGCGGCGTGGGCATCAACGAAGTGCAGCAGGCAATCGCGCAAGCGAACGTCAACTTGCCCACCGGCACACTTTACGGCAAGGATCGCATGTTCGCGGTGCAGGCCACGGGGCAGTTGCAGGACGCTGCGGCATATCGACCGATCATCGTCACCTACCGCAACGGCTCCCCGGTGCGCCTGGGCGAACTCGGCCGCGTAATCGACAGCGTTCAGACCGACAAGATCGCCGCCTGGTTCAAGGGCAAGCGCGGCATTGTGCTCGCCATTCAGCGCCAGCCCGGCGTCAACACCATCGAGGTCGTCGATTCGATCAAGAAGCTGCTGCCCACCTTCCGTGCCGAGGTCCCGGCCGGCATCGACATTGACATTCTCTACGACCGTTCGGTCTCCATTCGCAACTCGGTCGAAGACGTGCAGTTCACGCTGCTGCTCGCGCTGGTACTCGTGGTGCTGGTGATCTTCGTGTTCCTGCGCAATATTCCAGCGACCGTCATTCCCAGCCTTGCCCTGCCGCTGTCGGTGATCGGCACGTTTGCGCTGATGTATCTGCTCGGCTACAGCCTGGACAACATTTCGCTGATGGCGCTGACGCTCTCGGTGGGCTTTGTCGTGGACGATGCGATCGTGATGCTGGAGAACATCTCCCGCCACATCGAAATGGGCAAGACCCCGTTGCAGGCGACTCTGGACGGATCCCGGGAAATCTCCTTCACCATCGTGTCGATGACGATTTCGCTCATCGCCGTATTTATTCCTGTCCTGTTTATGGGCGGCATACTCGGGCGGGTGCTGCACGAGTTTGCCGTCGTCATCATGGTGGCGGTGCTTATTTCGGGCTTCGTCTCGCTCACGCTCACGCCGATGATGTGCAGCCGCATCCTCAAGCCGCACGCGCAGCAGAAGCACGGCCGCGTGTTCATGCTGAGTGAACGCGCGTTCGACGCCCTCAGGGTCGGCTACGCCTCCAGCCTGCACTGGGTGCTCGGCCACCGACGCGCCACCATGGCGGTATTTCTGGGCATCGTCATCGCTACCGGATTCCTGTTCGCCAGAATGCCCAAGGGCTTCCTGCCGAGCGACGACAGCGGGCAGCTATACTGCTTCACCGAAGCGCAGCAGGACATTTCATTCGATGCGATGGCGGCGCTGCAACGCCAGGTGGCCGAGATCATCCGCCAAGATCCCAACGTGGAGGCGGCGATGTCGTCGATCGGCGCAACCAGCTTCAATCCGTCGCTCAACGTGGGCCGGATCACCATCGCGTTAAAGCCGCATTCGGAACGCAAGTCGGCGGACGAAGTACTCCGCGGTCTGCGGCCCAAACTTGCCAATATTCTAGGCATGAAGGTTTTTCTGCAGAACGTTCCGGCCATACGCATCGGCGGGCAACTCACCAAGAGCCCTTACCAGTACGTGGTGCAGAGCGCGAGCACCGAGGAGTTGTATCACTGGGCGCCGCTGGTGGAAGCCAAGCTGAAAACGGTGCCATCGATCGTCGACGTGTCGAGCGATCTGCAGATTTCGCGCCCTCAGGTCACCGTGGACATCGACCGCGAGAAGGCCTCCGCGCTGGGCGTCTCGGCGCAACAGATCGAGGCGGCGCTCAGCAATGCCTACGGCGCCCAACAGGTTTCGACTATCTACACCGCGACCAACCAGTACTGGGTGATCCTGGAACTCGATCCGCGTTACCAGACGGAACCTTCGGTCCTGAAGATGCTCTACGTACGCTCGTCGACGGGCGCGCTGGTGCCGCTCGATTCGCTGGCGAAGCTCACTTACGGGGTCGGTCCGCTCGCAATCAGCCACCTTGGCCAGTTGCCATCTGTGACCATGTCCTTTGACCTGCGTCCTGACATATCGCTATCGGAGGCGATAACCCAGGTCAACAAAGCGATACAGGAACTGCAGGTGCCGGCCACACTCAACACCACTTTCCAAGGAACGGCGCAGGCGTTCCAGGCATCGCTCAAGGGTATGGGCTTGCTGCTGCTCTTGGCCATCCTGGTGATCTATCTCGTTCTCGGCATACTGTACGAGAGTTTCATCCACCCGCTCACCATCCTCTCCGGTCTGCCCACTGCGGCGCTCGGCGCGCTCGTTACACTGCTCGCGTTCGGCATCGAACTTAACATGTACGCGTTCGTCGGCATGATCATGCTGATCGGCATCGTCAAGAAGAACGCAATCATGATGATCGACTTCGCCATCGAGGCGCAGCGGAAGGAAGGCAAGAATCCGGCTGACGCGATCTACGAGGCGTGCGTAGTGCGCTTTCGGCCGATCATGATGACCACCATGGCGGCGCTGATGGGCAGCCTCCCGATCGCCTTGGCTATCGGCGCCGGCGGCGACGCGAGGAAGCCTCTCGGCCTCGCGGTGGTCGGAGGCCTCGCTGTGTCGCAGGTGCTTACGCTATATATCACGCCGGTGATTTACCTCTACTTTGAGCAACTGCAGGAGTGGATGGCGCGGCGGCGGCGCGGCGCGCATGCCGAGCCGAAGCTTGGCACCGCCGATTGAGCGTCATTTAGTCCAGATCAGTTCAGGCGCCTGGGTGCGGCGGTCGCCTCCGGCTTTTGCGGGAGGCAGGGCAGACGCATACACGGCAGCATCGATCGCCGGGGGCCATGCATGCGCGTTATGCCTAGGGGTTAAGCTGGCGGTAGACGACGGTGGCCACGGCGAGTAGGCTCGCGCGGTCCATCTCCCCGGACAATGCATAGCCGAGTTTGCCGTCGATCCAATAGAACACGGCGACCTTGTCCTCCTGGCTGAAGCGAAATGCGGTGTCGCGCGGCTCGGCATCCCTGAGGGATACATACAGCGTGATGCGCTGGCCCCTGGCGTCCTGATACATGAACTGGGCTCCAGGCCCTTTTCCGCCCGGCAACAGCCGGCCGCCAACCAGTTCGAAGCCCTGCTGCGTCAGCACGGGCACTTTCAAATCATTTCCCAGGCGCTTGGACAGCCATTTCACCAAGTGATCCTGCTGATCGGCGCCGACCTCGACCGGGTGCCGCACCTCCGGGGCGTATACCGCATATGCGACTGCCGCCCGGCGCGGCAGTGCCGCGGCCTCCACAAAGCGGTCGGTCCTGTAGGAATGCGACATCCAACCCAGCCCGAAGCTCAGCCCCATTATCCCCGCAGCAAGCGCGTAATGCGGCCAGCGTCCCCGCAACGGGCGCGCGGCGAGCAGCCGCTGCGGCACCGGCTCGTTCAGCACCGGGTTGTAGAGCGCGCGCAGCGCTTCGTTTTGCTCGCGCCAGGCGCGCACGCGCTCGGCCGCCGTCAAGTCGTGGGCGAGACGCGCTTCCACCTGAACGCGGCGCACGTCGTCCAGTTGCCCGTCGGCGTAGGCGTGCAGATCGGCTTCGGTAAGGTTGCTCATTTCACTGCTTTAAGGTTCGTTACGGTAGCGGCGCCCGAAATCACGGCGCGCAGGCGCTCGCGCCCGCGCGACAAGCGAGACATTACCGTGCCCACCGGTATGCTCAACACCTTGCTCACCTCGGCATAACTCAGTTGTTCCAGGCCCACCAATAGCAGGACTTCGCGCTGTTCCGCGGGCAATTGCCTCAGCGCCGCGTCCAGGTCGCGCAGTTCCAGAGGGTCCGATAGCGGCGCGCTCTGCAGCGCGTCTTCGACGGCCTCGTCGAGAGCCAGTTCGCGCCGTGCCTTTAGCTGATTGATGAAGACGTTATGCATGACGGTGAACAACCAGGCGCGCAAATCGCTTCCGCGCCGCCATAAATGAAATTTGGCCATCGCCCGTTCGAGCGTGTCTTGCACCAGGTCGTCGGCCCGGTGGCTGTCCCCCGCCAGGGCGCGCGCATAGCGCCGCAGCCGGGGGATGTGCGCAACAATTTCTGCACTCTCCATCAGGGCATCATAGCAATGCCGGGCTTACTGCGCGACGGCGTGCCACAACTTGTTTACACCATCGCCGGTCTTGTCGCCCGGCTTCTGATCCTTGATCCAGAGGTACACCGGTTTCCCCCGATAGGCCCACTGCCTGGATCCGTCGTCACGGACAACGATGGACCAGTCGCCAGATGCCTGCCCTGCGTCGGCCACTTTGAGCGGGGGCCAGTTCACCGCGCAAGGCCCATTGCAGGTGCTCTTGCCGCTGCCGGCCGTGTCTTTGTCAAACGTGTATAGCGTCATGCCCGCGGAATTGACCAGCGTTCCGCCGTCGAACTTCGCCGGCATGGGCGCCCCGCCCAAGCTGGCGCAAGCGCCGAGTATCGCGGCAACCAGTACGGCTGCAAATGCGTTCTTCATGTTGTCTCCAGTCGATTTAGGGGTATTGCGCAGGATTAAACAGCCCGGCCGCTGGATTTATTCCCGCATCGGCAAGATTCAGGCGGCAGCCGCGTGCTGGAGGATGCGTCGCATTAGCGTTGGTTTTCACGGGATCAAACCAAACGCGTGCGCCTCGATCATTACGCCGGGTTTACGTTGACACGCCGGTACAGCTTTGACACACTGGAAAAAATACCGTGAGCAAGTTGCGTTCATCAACCTGAGGAGGATTACATGAATATATGGCGTTTCTGCGTCAGCAATGCGCTTGCGCTTGCCGTGGCCTGCTTTGCCCTGGCCGCGCACGGGCAGCAGAAGGAGATCAAGATCGGGGTGATCTACGACTACACCGGGCCGCTCGCCGCGGGCGGATCGCTGCCGGGCGCGATGGGCACGAAGGCCGCGATCGAAATGATCAACGAGCGCGGCGGCATCGAGGGCTACAAGATCAACGCGATCTACGCCGATGCGCAGTCCAAGACCGACGTCGCGATCAACGAAATGACGCGGCTGATCGAGCAGGAAAAGGTGGACTTGATTCTGGGGGTGTTTTCCAGCGCGCAGTGCGTGCCGATGGCGCAGCAAGCCGACGCCAAGAAGAAAGTGATGTGGGCCACCATCTGCGTCGCCTCCAGCGTGGTCAAGGACAAGAATCTGACCCATTTCTTCCGCGTCCAGGTGCACTCCGACCAATACGGCGAAACCTCCTGCAGATTCCTCAATGAAAACGCCAAGGCCAAACTGGGCAAGGATCCAAAGGATCTCAAGGTCGCGATCATCTACGAGGACGGGCCCTACGGTGCCGGAATCGGCGGAAGCAATGACACCAACTGCAAGGCGCTCGGCATGCAGGTGGTGCTGAAGGAAGGCTACTCGGCCACGGCGCCCGACCTGTCGAGCCTGATCACCAAACTGCGCCGGGCGCGTCCCGACGTCATCCTGCACACCGGCTACAACCCGGACATCACGCTGTTCTGGCGCCAGGCGCGCGAACAGGGCCTGAAATGGTCGGCGCTGATCGGCCACGGCGCGGGCTATGCGCAGTACGACAAGTTGCACGCAGCTTTCGGCAAGGACGCCGATTTGATCTTCAACGTGGACCCGGCCGCGGCGCAATTGCTGGACCCCAAGACCCTGAAACCCGGGCTGGGCGACGTGACCAAGGAAATGATCAAGCGTTATACCGCTCAAGTGACTGACCGCAAGGTGGACGAAGTGCCGCCGCACGTGTCGATGGGCTTCAATCACACCTACGTGCTCCTGACCGACGTGCTGCCGCGCGCGATCAAGAAATATGGCGGCATCAGCACTGACGCGCTGCGCAAGGCCGCGCTCGACACCGACATTCCGGTGGGTGGCACGATCCAGGGCTACGGCGTGAAATTCTTTCCCCCGGGAAGCCCGATGTCCGGCCAGAACGAGCGCTCGGCGATGGTCGTGATGCAGTACATAAACAACGACACCAAGATCGTGTGGCCGATGGCGATCAAGACGGCGGACCCGGTGATGCCGCTGCCGAAGAATCATAGTTACGCCCTGCAATAAGCAGCCGCGACCGCCAGGCCTTGCGCATTTTTTCCTCGGCCCGGCACGCTCATTACCTAAATTGGTATTGAGCGTGCTGGCCCAGCCTTGCGCCTAGCCCCGTCTTCGCAAGCGAGTTTGTGCGCGCTATTTCAAGCCCGATGCTGAGCATCAAAGGAATCACCAAGGTTTTCGGCGGCTTCAAGGCCGTGGATCGCGTCTCCTTCGAAGTGGCCGAGGGCGAGGTCCTCGGGTTGATCGGGCCGAACGGATCGGGCAAGAGCACCACCTTCAATCTGATCGCCGGCGCGCTCGCGCCCAGCAGCGGGTCGATTCAGTTTCTCGGCCGCGAAATCGCCGGCTCCCCGGCGAACCACGTGGCGCGTTTCGGCATCGGGCGCACCTACCAGATTCCGCGTCCTTTCAGAAAGCTGTCGCTGCTCGACAACGTCGCGCTGGCTGCGTACTACGGACAAAGCGAGCAGCCGTCGCGCGAGAAAGCGTACGCGCAGGCGCGGGAGGCCCTCGGGCTGGTAAGCCTGCCTAGCAGCGAGCATGCGCACGTCGACGGTTTGGGCGCAGCCGGCCTGAAGAAACTCGAACTCGCGCGCGCGCTGGCGACGCAGCCCAAGCTGCTGCTCGCGGACGAGAGCTTGGGCGGGCTGGACGAATCGGAGATGGACCAAGCCGCCGACATGCTGGCAATGATCCGCGACAAGCGCAACGTCACCATTATCTGGGTCGAGCACATCATGGGCGTGCTGATGCGCGTGGTCGATCGCTGCGTCGTGCTCGACCACGGCGAGGTGATCGCGGAGGGCAAACCAAAAGCCGTGGTGCACGACCCGCGCGTGATCGAAGTGTATCTGGGCACGGACGCCGGCGAGGTGCAAAAGGGCATCGCTGTGCGGCAAGGGGGGCGGCATGAGTAGGGAGCAGGGGCCCCGCGTAGCGGGGATGCGACCGGCCGCGATTGCCGCCGGCCGCCGACAGTGGGCAGGCTGGAACCACGACAGCGGAACGGAGGCGGAGGCGTGAACACTCCCGCCGCGACATCCGGCGTCAACGCCATGCTCAGCCTGGATAGCGTATCGGCGGGGTACGCCGGCTTCCAGGCCCTGTTCAACGTCAGCCTGGAAGTCAGGCCAGGCGAATCGGTCGCTGTGATCGGGCCCAATGGCGCCGGCAAGACAACCCTGTTGCGCACGATATCGAAACTGGTAAACATCACCTCAGGGGACATCCTGATGGAAGGCCGCTCGCTCAAGGACGTGCCGGCGCACGAGGTGATTGCCCGCGGCATTGCCCAAGTGCCCGAGGGAAGGCGGCTGTTTGCGCGGCTGACCGTGGAGGAGAACCTCAAGATGGGCGCGTTCCTGCCCGCGGCGCGCCCGCGCTACGCCGAGCGTTTGAAGTTCGTGTATTCGCTTTTTCCGCGCCTGCAGGAGCGCCACACGCAGATTGCCGGCACCCTGTCGGGCGGCGAGCAGCAGATGTGCGCCATCGGCCGCGCCTTGATGTCCGGGCCCAAGCTGCTGTTGCTCGACGAGCCCTCGGCGGGACTCGCGCCGGTGATCGTGCAATCGATCTTCGAACTGGTGAAGCGCATTTGCGCGGAAGGCTACACGGTATTGATCGTGGAACAGAATATCCGCCAGGTGTTGAAGGTGGTGGACCGCGCCTACCTGCTCGAAACTGGGCGCATCAAATCCAGCGGCCCGTCCGCCGAACTGCTGGCATCGGACGAAATCCGCAAGGCCTACCTGGGGATCTGATGCAAATATTCGACGTCTTCCTGCTTGAATCCGTGCTCAACGGGCTGCTGCTCGGCGGGCTGCTGGCTTTGCTGTCCCTAGGCCTCAACCTCGTGTTCGGCGTGATCGACGTGATCTGGATCTGCTATGCCGAATTGATCATGGTCGGCATGTACGCGATCTACTATTTTTACGTCGTATTCGGCTGGCCGCTGTTGCTGGCGATGGCCGCGGGCGTGCTGCTGGCGGCGGCGGCCGGGGCAGCGCTGCACCAGTTCGTCATTCGCCCGGTGCTTGCAGCCGAACCGATCAATCAATTGCTGGTCACGGGCGGCGTGCTGTTCTTCCTGCAAGCGGCGGCTACGCTCGCGTTTGGGATCGAATTCAAGAATATCGGCGTAACCTTTCCGCCTATCGTTATCGGCGAAATTTCGTTTTCGATGCCGCGGCTGATCGCTTTCGGCGTCGCCCTCGCCGGCATGCTCGCGATGTACCTGTTCCTGACGCGCACCTACATGGGCACGGCGATCCGCGCGATCAGCCAGGATCGCGCGATCATGCCGCTGATGGGCGTAAATCCGGACCGCATCTTCATCATCACTTCGGCCCTGGGCGGCGCGCTGGCGGGACTGGCTTCGTGCCTGCTGGTGCTGCAGTACGACATTCACCCGGCGATCGGCTTGTCGTTCGGGCCCATCACCTTCCTCATCTGCGTGCTCGGCGGGCTGGGGAACATGGTGGGGGGGTTTGTTGCCGCGTTTATCTTCGCGCAGTTCATTTCAGTGGGCGGTTTCTTCCTCGCGGTCGAATGGGGCTACGTCATCGCCTTCCTGTTCTTCATCGCGGTGATGTTCTGGCGCCCGCAGGGCATCTGGGGAGGCAAGTAAGGTGATGCGCGCTCTACCCTGGATCGGCCTCGTCGCCCTGGCAACGGCACCACTCACAGGCATCGGCAACTACCCGTTGCATATGCTGATCCAGGTTCTGCTGTGGGGCTTCGTCTACACCGGGTGGTCGATCATGGGGCGGCTGGGAATGGTGAGTTTCGGCCACGGTGCGTTCCTCGGCATCGGCGCATACGTCGTCGTGATGGGATGGAACACCTGGGGGCTGACGCCGTGGATCGGGCTGCCGATTGCGCTCGCGCTCACTGCGGTCGTTGCCTTCCTGATCGGCTATCCGTGCTTCCGCTTCAAGATCGTCGGCCACTACTTCGCGTTGGTTACGCTCGCGCTATCGGAGGTCACGCGGCTGCTGATCGTTGCCCTGCGCGACCAGACCGGCGGCTCGCTCGGCGTCACGCCCAAGACTGCGCTGACCGACACGACCTATTCGCTAGTCGCTTTGCAGTTCTCGAACAAGCTCGTCTGGTTTTACATCGTGCTCGTCGTCTGGCTTGCCGGCCTGTGGGTGTGGAAGAAGGTCGACCACAGCATGGGGCGGCTTGCGCTGGAGGCGATCAGCCAGGAAGAGGACGCCGCGGCGTCGATCGGCATCAACGTCACCCGGCTAAAGCTGGGGGTCACACTGATCTCCGCGCTGATGACCTGCGTCGGCGGCGTGCTCTATGCGCAGTACCAGGCCTACATCAATCCGGACACTGTCTCCGGCATCGGCGTCAGCCTGCAGATGGTGTTCGGCGTGATCGCCGGCGGCATGTTCGTGCGTCTCGGGCCGACGGTGGGCGCGGCGTTCACATTGCTGCTCGCGGAGGGACTGCGCCTGATGTTCGGCAACAGCATGCATGCGCTCGACAGCACCATCTACGGCTTGATGCTGGTGCTGTTCATCATCTACATGCCCAAGGGTATCCTCGGCGGTGCGCTCGAAGCGATCCAGCGCAGAAAACCCGCGCCGGCCAGCGCGCAAGGCGCCTGAGGCTTAAGGCGATTCGTTCCTAGCGCAGGCCGGCGATGTAATCCGAAACGCCCTGGATTTCGCGGTCGGAGAGTTTTCCCGCCACGCCGCGCATGCTCGCATTGGGATCGTTGGCGCGCTCGCCCGAGCGGAAGGCCTTGAGCTGTGCCTCGACATACTCGGCATGCTGTCCCGATAGGCGCGGATACTGCGCCGGCATGCCGGCTCCGTTCGGCCCGTGGCAGGAAGCGCAGGCCGCGACCCCTTTGCCGGCGATGCCGCCGCGGTAGATCTTCTGCCCCAGCGCGACCAGGTCCTTGCTTTTCGCGGTGCCGGGTTTGGCCGTTTGGTCGGCAAAATAAGCCGCCAGATTGCGCAGGTCATCGGTCGACAGGCTCGCCACCATGCCCGCCATCACCGGGTTTTCGCGTTCGGCCTTCTTGCCTGCCGCTGCTTTGAAATTCGTTAGCTGTTTGTACAAGTATTCCGGAATCTGGCCGGCCAGCTTCGGATTGACCGCAACCTGGCTGTTGCCATCGGCCGCGTGGCAGGCCACACAGACCTGGTTCACAATACCCTGCGCTTTGGCGGCATCCCCTTTGAACGGGAGCTCGGCGGCGGCCGCTGCGAGAGCCGGTAGCATAGCGGCGAGCGCCATGATGCGTTTCATGCTTGGGTTCCTCGAATCGGGATGTATCGGAAAAGCTGATATTCTATCCGACTTTCCAGCATTTGGGCCTGCACTCCCATGTCGTTGTTCCGCGGCGCCACGTTCTATATCACTGCACACCATCTCAGCGATCTGCCGCCCCCGCTAGGCCCGGAGATCGCCTTCGCCGGGCGCTCCAACGCGGGAAAATCCAGCGCCATCAATACGCTCGTCGACCACAATCGACTGGCGTTCGTCAGCAAGACGCCAGGGCGCACCCAGCAGATCAATTTCTTCAGCCTGCGCGGCGGTGCATTCTTGGTCGACCTGCCCGGCTATGGCTACGCCAAGGTCCAGCGCGAACTGCGCGCACACTGGGAACAGTTGCTATCGACCTATCTGCAGACCCGCGGTTCGCTATTCGGGATGGTGCTCATCATGGATGCGCGCCATCCGCTTACGCCGCTCGACCACCAGATGCTGAACTGGTTCGCGGGAACGGGCAAGCCGGTGCACGTACTATTGTCCAAATCGGACAAACTCTCGCGCCAAGAGGGGCAAAAGACGCTGCGCGAAGTGCGTGCCGAATTGTCGAAATATGCGAGCAATTACACAGCGCAGCTTTTTTCCAGCTCAAAGAAACTAGGCATGGAAGAAGCGGAGGAGGTTATCGGGAGTTGGCTGGGGATACCGCGCGAAAGCACAAAAAAAGCCCCCGGCTAAAGGGGATAAGACCGGGGGCGAGAACGCCTTAAACAGTATTAAGGCACCCGCTCAGGGAGGAGAAGCGGGAGATGACCGTAATCATCTGCACGTATGATTTGAAATCCTCAAGAAAGTTTCCGGAACCAGGCACCGAAATGCAGCTTTTTCTAACATACTGATTAAAAAGGTTAGAGACCAACATGAATATTTACGGCAACTTCCCCGCGGTGCGTATGCGCCGCATGCGGCACGACGAGTTTTCACGCCGATTGATGCGAGAGCATGTGCTCACTACCAATGATCTTATCTACCCCGTGTTCGTGATGGACGGTGCCAGGAAAACCCAGGCCGTGCCGTCGATGCCGGGCGTGGAGCGGATGACCTTGGACAAGCTGCTGCCGGTGGCCGAGCGTTGCCTGAAGCTAAAGGTCCCGGTAATGGCCCTGTTTCCTGTGATCGACGCCAAGCTCAAGACGCCGGATGGGAAGGAGGCGACGAACCCGAAAGGGCTGATCCCGCGCGTAGTCGCCAGGCTGAAGAAGGAATTTCCGGAACTCGGGGTCATGTGCGACGTGGCGCTGGACCCCTACACCAGCCATGGCCAGGACGGCGTGATCGATGCGAGCGGCTACATACTCAACGACGCCACGCTCGCCATTCTGGAGAAGCAGGCGCTCACCCAGGCCACTGCCGGGGTGGATATCGTCGCTCCCTCGGACATGATGGATGGGCGCATAGGCCGAATTCGCACCCTATTGGACCAGAAGCAATTCATCCACACCCGCATCATGGCCTACTCGGCGAAGTATGCATCGGGCTATTACGGCCCGTTTCGCGACGCGGTCGGATCCGCAGCCAACTTGGGCAAAGGGAACAAATTCACCTATCAGATGGACCCGGCCAATAGCGATGAGGCGCTATGGGAAGTAGGGCTGGACCTCCAGGAAGGCGCCGACATGGTGATGGTGAAGCCGGGCATGCCCTATCTGGACATCCTCCGCCGGGTGAAAGACGAGTTCAAGGCGCCGACCTTCGTTTATCAGGTGAGCGGGGAGTATGCGATGCTCAAGGCAGCCGGCATGAACGGCTGGATCAACGAGAAAGTCTGTGCCATGGAAGCGCTGCTCGCCTTCAAGCGCGCGGGCGCTGACGGCGTGCTGACCTATTACGCGCTCGACGCGGCGCAGTGGATCAAGGAAAGCCAGTAGAACCGAAAGCCGCCCAACTGGAACAACTTAGCCGAAGATAATCGCCACGCCATGCGCTTCGGCCGCCCCGACGGCTACCGAGCCGTCGGGCATGCGTGTGGGGTGGAGCCCCCCCGCGCGTATGGTACGCTCCGCGGCATCGCGATCGGTGACGCGAACGAATAGCGCCGCCATGCAAGGTTGGTGACGCCCGCTGATCCACACCCCGGGCAGCCGTTTCGCCAGCGCGCGCTCGCTTACGACGGCGATGGGCGTGTCGCCTGTATCGATCAACAGCCCTTCCGCTATGCTCCTCGCCTTGACGTCGAACAAACGCTCGTAGGCCGCGGCGGTCGCAGGAACATCGCCACTGAGGATCGCCAGCGCCGCCAGGCCGGTCGCCGTGTTGGCATGCGTCTGAAACTCTGCGCGCCATACCACATCGCGCGTGAAATGCTGGCACAGGAAGACCTGCCCGCCCGGGGTCTGCTCCAGGCCGAGCTGCGTGATACGAAAGGATGCGCTCTTCGTGCCCTCGGTGAGTTGCACCGGGCGCGAAAAATCGACCGGCTCGGAAGGGGCGAGCGCCGCGGCAGTGAGTTCGCCGTAGGCGCCGCGCGCGTTGTCGGTCTTGAGGGCGACCGCCGCGAGGCCGTCGCCGATGCGGGCAAAATCGTAGTAGTACTCGCGGCCCGGCAGACGTTGCGGCACCATGAGCAGTTCGAAATAATCCTGACCGAACATGACGCAGTGGTTCTGCGACCCCAGCGTATGATGCCCGCGGGGGGTGAGCGTGAAACCCATGCGCCTGAACGTATCCTGGGCGGTATCCAGGTCGCGCGTGGTGATCACTACGTGGTCTATGCCCTTGACGTGCTTTCTCACAGTTGTTCTCTTGTTTTTGCGGACGCGCCATTATAATTGCGTTGGCGTCCGTTGCAGAGAGCCGGGCCTGCAATGAACGTCGCGCCGATGTGGTTTTGTTCCACAAGTAAGCACTTCCTGTCATGAAAAGGGGCGCCAGATGACGATTCTGGAACAGATGAAGCTATTGCATGGGGAAATGGCCGAATGGCGCCATGACATCCATGCCCACCCGGAAACCGCGTTCGAGGAGCAGCGCACCTCCGCTCTGGTGGCGAAAAAGCTCGAGTCCTTCGGCCTTAGCGTCCACCGTGGCCTGGGACGCACCGGCGTCGTGGGCACCCTTACGGCCGGCTCGGGCAAGCGCGCCGTCGGCTTGCGCGCGGACATGGACGCGCTACATATTCACGAGAAAAACAGCTTCGGCCACCGCTCGAAGCATGAAGGAAAAATGCACGCCTGCGGACATGACGGCCACACCACGATGCTGCTGGGGGCCGCGAAATACCTAGCCGAGACCAGGAATTTCGACGGCACGGTGCGTTTCATATTCCAGCCGGCCGAGGAGAACGAAGGCGGCGGGCGGGAGATGGTGGAGCAAGGCCTGTTCGACAAATTCCCGTGCGATTCGGTATACGGCATGCACAATTGGCCGGGCATGCCGGTCGGACAATTCGGATTGCGTTCTGGACCGATGATGGCTTCGTTCGACATCTTCGAGATCGAACTGACCGGACGCGGCTCCCATGCCGCCTTGCCGCATACCGGCATCGACCCGGTGGTCGCCGCATCGGCACTGGTGCAGACGCTGCAGTCGATCACCAGCCGCAACGTCGATCCGATCGAGTCAGCCGTGGTCAGCGTGACGCAGATTCATGCGGGCGACACCTGGAACGTGATTCCCGATGCAGCCGTCCTGCGCGGCACCACGCGCGCCTTCAGGCCCGAGGTGCAGGATCTGATCGAGCGCCGACTGCGCGAAATCTGCAGCGGCATCGCCGCCACCTACGGCATAACCGCCAAGGTGCGCTACGAGCGCCGCTATCCGCCCACCGTCAATGCGCCGCGTGAAACCGAAATCTGCGCGGCGGTGTTGGAGCGCATGGTCGGAGCGGAGAACGTTGTCCGCGTCCCCCCGGTGATGGGCTCGGAGGACTTCGCCTTCATGCTGCAGGCCAAGGCGGGCTGCTATGTATTCGTCGGCAACGGCCCGGGCGCAGGCGGCTGCATGCTGCACAACCCGCATTACGATTTCAACGACGAAATATTGCCGCTAGGCGCGAGCTACTGGGCCAATCTGGCAGAACACCTGCTTGCCGCGCGTGTGTGACGGCTGAATTCAAGGCCTCCATTTTCTTATTCTGCAGGTAGACCAACAGGAGCACCACCCATGCTTTACATAGACCACGGAAAAGGCGGCCCCGCCGACGTGTTG
>Ga0182021_10004853_pt1 | contig 15860 bp, 15 predicted proteins | sample 612E3MmetaG_FD_120493 | JGI IMG/M metagenome (GOLD analysis project Ga0182021, IMG submission 120493) | Permafrost microbial communities from Stordalen Mire, Sweden - 612E3M metaG (Illumina Assembly) | ecosystem: Environmental > Terrestrial > Soil > Wetlands > Permafrost | place: Sweden... | reverse complement strand
GCTGCGGACAAACCTGGCGTATTGGGCTGACTTCCTGCCCCCGCAGGCGGTGGTCGTGTCCTTGATGAAGGGCGTCGAGCTAGGCACGACCAAGCGGATGAGCGAGGTCATTGCCGAGGTGGGTCACGTCGGCCCGGAGCGCATCGTGGTCGTGTCGGGGCCAAACCTGGCCAGGGAGATCGCTGCCAAGCAGCCCGCAGCCACGGTTGTGGCATGTGTGCAGGAGTCCATGGCCGAACGGGTGGCGCTGGCCTGTGCCGCGCCCTACTTTCGGCCGTACACCAACACCGACGTGGTGGGCACCGAGCTCGGTGGTGCGGTCAAGAACGTCATCGCCCTCGCCGTCGGCATGGCCGAGGGCATGGGGATGGGAGACAACACCAAGTCCACGATCATCACTCGGGGGCTGGCTGAGACCTTGCGCCTGGGCGTGGCCTTGGGCGCTGACCCGGTGACGTTTGCAGGTCTGGCAGGGGTCGGCGACCTCATTGCCACGTGCATGTCGCCGCTGTCGCGCAACCACAGGTTCGGCGTGAAGCTCGGGCAGGGCATGAGCGTGGCACAGGTGGTGGCCACGACCAGCCAGACCGCTGAGGGAGTTAAGTCCTGTCAGGCCATCCTGGAGCTGGCCCAGCATCACGGTATCGATGTCCCGATCATCGAGAACGTCGTGGCGGTGGTGCACGAGGGTCGCAAACCCCGTGATGTAGCGGACCTGCTGATGTCGCGCGCACGCAAGGCCGAGAGGACCTGAGCCGGCCGCGCCAACAGATCAGCCGACCGGGATCGCATGGGCCAGGCCAGCCCGCAGGTCGTTCCACAGATCTTCGACGTCCTCGACTCCGACACTGAGGCGCAGCAGGTTGTCCGGCACGGTGGACGGTTCGCCGGGGTGTCGGCGGCGACGCTCGATCAGTGACTCGACCCCGCCCAGGCTGGTCGCATGAGTCCACAGACGGACATGGGCGGCAACAGCTTCAGCCCCCTGTAGACCACCGTCGACCTCGATCGCCAGGATCGAGCCAAAGCCCGGGAAGCGCACCCGCTGCACGCCGCGATGACCCTTGAGCCGGGCGGCCAGCACATCTGCGTTGGCGCTGGAGCGCTCGACCCGCAGGTGCATGGTCCGCATGCCCCGCAGCGCCAGCCAGGTCTCCATCGGGCCCGCGATGGCGCCGTGCAGAGTTCGGTACTGGCTCAGGACCTCTCCCAGCCCGCATCCACGCTCGGAACTGGCCGTGACCGTGGCGCCCAGAATCACGTCCGAGTGCCCGGCGAGGTACTTGGTGACCGAGTGCACCACCACGTCGGCGCCCATCGACAAGGGCTGCTGGACCAGCGGGGTGGCAAACGTGTTGTCGCACAGCGCGACTGCGCCGACACCGCGGGCAGCCTCGAACAGAGTCGGCAGGTCTGCGACCTCCAGCATCGGGTTGGTGGGGGACTCGGCCCAGAGAACGTCGGCCCCATGTAGCGCGGCGATCACAGCAGCGGTGTCGCTGATGTCCACGCGCCGCAGGACTGCCCGTCCGGCTTGTTCGAAAGAGGCCAGGATCGCACTCGTGCCGGCGTACGAGTGGGTGGGGGCCACGATGATCGCCCCCGGCGGTGCCAGCGACAGGGCTGCCGCGATGGCTGCCATGCCGGAGGAGAACACCAGGGCTGATCCGCCCTCCAGAGCGCCGAGCGCCTCCTCGAACGCGGTCCAGGTCGGGTTGCCGGCGCGCGCGTAGTCGACGGGACCGTCGGCGACGTAAGTAGAGGAGAACTCCAGCGGGGCGTTGACGCCGGCTCCTGGCACCCGTGGCTGTCGTCCGGCCGAGACTAGGATGGATGCGGGGGCAAGTCCTTCGCCATGGAGGTTCACCTGCTCAGGGTAGGGCCCGGCGCGCCCTGGCGGGCCGGTGACGCCGGCGTAGGCGGTAGATCGGCTGTTGGGCGATAGGGTCGCAGGCGATGACCGACACCGAGCGACCCAGCCCAGAGTCCACCGACGCGCCGCCACGTAAGCACAAACCCACCGTGGCGATCGTGTTTGGCGGCAGGTCTTCTGAGCACGCCGTTTCCTGTGCCACAGCTGCCGGGGTGATGCAGGCGATCGACCGTGACATCTACGATGTGCTTCCCATCGGCATCGCCAAGGATGGCCGCTGGGTCGTGGCCTCCGACGACACAGGGGCGCTGCTGCTTTCGCCCGGACACGTCCCCGAGGTCGACGGCTCCGGAGCTAGCGTGCTGGTCCCGTTGAGCACCTCCGAGCGCTCGCTGCGCGTCCTGGAGCCGGGAGCCCTGCCCAGGGCCCTGGGAGAGGTGGACGTGGTGTTTCCGTTGTTGCACGGACCCTTTGGGGAAGACGGCACGGTTCAGGGCCTGTTGGAGCTGGCGGATATCCGCTACGTCGGGTCGGGCGTGCTCGCCTCCGCGGTGATGATGGACAAGCACTACATGAAGGTTGTCTTTGCCGGGCACGGTCTTCCGATCGGTCCGTACGTAGTAATTACCGACCGCGAGTGGAAGCGCGACCCGGCAGCCTCGATGGACGCGGTGGCCTCACTTGGCTGGCCGGTCTTTGTCAAGCCTGCCCGCGCCGGGTCGAGTATCGGCATTACCAAGGTATCCAGTCCCGAGGGCTTGGCGGCAGCTATCGAGTACGCCCGCGTGCACGACCCAAAAGTTGTCGTCGAGGCGGGCATTGTCGGGCGAGAGATCGAGTGCGGGGTGCTGCAGGGTCGCGACGGCGCTCCCGCCCGCGCCAGCGAGGTCGGCGAGATCACGGTAGTGAAGGGTCACGAGTTCTACGACTTCGAGGCCAAGTACCTGGCCGAGTCCGATGTTGAGCTCTCCTGCCCTGCAAAGGTGCCCGATGAGGTGGCCGAGGAGATACGTCGGGTTGCCGTGGCAGCGTTTGAGGCTGCCGGCTGCGAGGGGCTCGCACGGGTGGACTGCTTCTACACCGAGCATGGCGACGTGATTCTCAATGAGATCAACACCATGCCTGGTTTTACCCCGCTATCGATGTTCCCCATGGTGTGGGCGGCGTCGGGAATGGGCTACCCACAGCTGATCGACGAGCTGATCCAGCTGGCGCTGGCCCGGCCCACAGGCCTTCGCTGATCTTCTACTGGCAGTGTCGCTGGCCGGCCGGGATGGCGGACGCCGCCGCGCGGAAGGCCGGCAGCAGCAGCGGCTCCGGCTGGTAGGCGCTGGGTACCAGGATCTCAATGGCAGGGGAGCGGCCGTAGGTCGTGAAACGGACGCCGTCGCTGAGCTGATGCGCAACCCAGTCGATGCCACTGACATCCAGGCAGGGATCCGTGGTCGGGCCGATGGCAGGTAGCCCGCAGCGGGCAATGATGGGGGGCTCGCCCCAGGCGCGCACGGCAGATGAGGACGATGACGCGGCTCGAAGTGAGTGTCCACCGACGGTCTTGGGCCAGCGGGTCGCCGCAGAACGACATGCCGCCGACCCGCCGCCGGCCGGGACGGTCACCTCTATCGACGAACACCCCAACAGCGCCCCCGTCAGCACAGCCGTACCCAGACACGCGCAAAGGCGCCCACCGGCGCTCATGATGATGTGTTCAGACGAGCACCAGCTCAGACGTGAACGATCGTGCATGTCAAGGTGCGGGTGATGCCTGCCACGTCCTGGATCTTGGCTATGACGAGCTTGCCGAGATCGTCGACCGTACGGGCTTCGACCTTGGCGATCACGTCGTAGGGGCCGGTGACGTCCTCGGCCACGGTGACACCGGTAATGCTCGCGATCGACTCGGCAACCTTAGACGCCTTGCCAACTTCGGTCTGGATCAGAACGTAGGCCTGCACCACCACGACGCCTCCAAAGGAACATGATCGGAGCGCTTCACCCCGAGCCTGAACAGTATTCACTGACCACGCCCTGCACGGACCCGGCTCTGCAGACGCTACCGTGCGAAGCCACGAATCGTCCCACCGGGAGGTCACATGTTGGAAGAACGCGGCGGCGCAGGTGGGCCCCTGCTGGGCGATCTCGGTGAGGACGGGCTGTTGTCGGTCATCTTCCCCCTGCTGCCCAGCGGACCTGTGGTCCTCATCGGGCCCGGTGACGACACTGCCCTGCTCAGTACTCCGGGCGGGTCAGTGCTGGCCACCACCGATGCGATGGTGCGCGGACGTGACTGGCTTGATCAGTGGTCCAGCGGCGTGGACGTGGGCGTCAAGACAGTGGCCCAGAACCTCGCCGACATCGCCGCGATGGGAGGTGTGCCCAGCGGTCTGCTGGTCACCTTGATCGCGGATCCGGCCACGCCGTTGGCATGGGCCCGGGACTTCACCACGGGGTTGGCCCAGGCAGCGGCCGAGGCTGGCGTGCCTGTGCTGGGCGGTGATCTTTCGTCTGCGCCGCAGGGTGTCCTGGTCATCTCGGTGACAGCCTTGGGGGACTGCGGTGGGCGCGAGCCGGTACGCCGTTCAGGGGCTCACACAGGTGAGGTTGTTGCGGTATGCGGCAGCCTGGGTCATTCGGCCGCAGGGTTGTTGTTGCTGCAGCGTGACCAGAGCGCGCTCGCACCGGATCTGGTGGACTATCACCGGGCGCCCCGACCGCCCCACCAGCAAGGGCCCTTGGCTGCCAGTGCGGGGGCAACGGCCATGATCGACATCAGCGACGGGCTGGGCCGCGATGCCGGTCGAATCGCCGCGGCCAGCGGTGTCAGGATCGAGCTCGACGAACAGCTGCTGCGCGATGACGTCGCTGCGCTGGCGCACGTCCTGGGTCAAGACGATGCCTGGCGTTGCGTCACCGCAGGTGGTGAGGAGCACTCGCTGCTGGCCTGTTTCCCTTCCGGGGCCGGGCTGCCCGTGGGATGGCGCAAGATCGGTCTTGTGGTGGACGGCTCGGGCGTGATGCTGGGCGGCAGCCTTGTGGTCGGAGGCGGCTGGGATCACTTCGGAGGATGAGCTCTGCCCTGCGGGGGCGCGTCTGAGACAGCGGTCGGACGCCGGCTCGTCGGGGTGTGCGGGACGCTCAACGGAGCCTTGGGGATCCCGAACTGACTTCCGCTGGGCGCCAGGGGCGAGAATTGCTGTGTGACCCACTGGGTGCTGCACGTCGACATGGACCAGTTCATTGCGGCTGTCGAACTCCTGCGCCGTCCCGAACTGGCAGGTCGCCCAGTGGTCGTCGGCGGTGATGGCGACCCGACCAAGCGTGGAGTGGTCAGTACCGCCTCGTACGAAGCCCGCGAATACGGCGTCCACTCCGGTGTCCCGCTGCGAACCGCCGCCCGACGATGTCCCGAAGCAGTCTTCCTGGCTGTCGACCGGGAGCTCTACGAGGCCGCCTCGGCCAAGGTTATGGAGGCGCTACACCAAGCCGATGTCGTGGTCGAGGTGCTCGGCTGGGACGAGGCCTTCCTTGCTGTGGAGACCGACGACCCGGAGGGGGTGGCACGGGAGATCCAGCAGCGTGTCCGGGCGGCCACCGATCTCGACTGCAGCGTGGGCATCGGTCAGAACAAGCTGCAGGCCAAGCTGGCCACCGGCTTAGCCAAGCCTGCCGGTATCTTCCGGCTGACCCACGCTTCATGGTTTCAGACGCTGGGCGGGCAGGCGACCGACGTGCTGTGGGGCATCGGCTCCAAGACTGCCAAGCGGCTGAGCGGGATGGGTATCTCCACGGTTCTCGAGCTTTCGCAGGCCGATCCACAGGCTCTCGCCGCGGCGTTTGGCCCAACGACCGGTCCATGGCTGGTGCGCCTGGCTCAGGGACGGGCCAGTTCGACAGTGGTGAGCGCGCCATACGTTGCCCGCTCACACAGCCGAGAGACAACGTTTCAGGAAGACCTTCAGGACTGGGACCACGTTCGTAGCGAGGTTGCCGTCCTGGTTCGGCGGGTGGTTGAAGATCTCGCCGACGAGCGACGTCGCGTCGTCCGCGTTGTCGTCAAGGTGCGATACGCACCGTTCACCACCCTCACCCACGGCCAGGCGCTGACGGAGCCATCGGCAGACCTAGAGGTGATCGAACAGGCCGCTCGGGCTGCGCTGGACGCGTTCACGTCACGACGGCCGGTGCGGCTGCTGGGTGTTCGAGCCGAGCTGCAGGCCTAGCCAGGTCGAATGTTCGCGCCTGCCGCCAGTCAGATGCTGTTATCAGCGACAATTCAGTGATCTGGGACGCGGGCTTCGCCTCGGCCGTGACGCGACTGCGGTCGGTCATCTCAGATTCGGTAGAAGGCCCGCTGCTGTGCTCGTTCCTGCTGCTCGCGGCCGAGCCGGAGCCGTGGCCGGCGACGCGATGGGCGTGGGCATTGGGCTCTTTTCTTGGCCGTACCAGTGGCACGTTGGCGTTCGCGCTCTTGTCCGGTCCAACTGCAATGGTGCCCGCATCACGCAACTGTGCTCGGCGGCCAGTGGCGGTTGGGGTTTCTCCATCTTGGCTGTCCTCGGGGCCAGATTCAGGAACTCGTCCTAACCCCCAAGGGCCCCGGTTCTAGACTCGCGCCGAGAGTCGACCGGCACTGGTCGCGGCGCCCCGGCGGTTACATCATGGCGCGCGGGGAAGTTCGGCTAGTCGGGGCTGCAGCTCTTCGTATTTGGCCGGATCAGAACCAGGCAGAAATGCGGCACTCAGTGGTCGGTCAGTACCCGGAAGGCGAGGTGCCTGCCGCGGCCCTGGCCGAGGGCGAGGGCAAACCACAGCCGTGTGAGGCCGTCCAGCGTGTCCGCCGCTTCCAGATCGCCGATCCGCACAGGGTGCAGCCCGACAGCGGAGATGAGCGCCTCGACCTGGCCCAAATCGGGCCCGTCAGGGCCACAGAAGAGCAGGTCGGGCGCCACCGTCGTCCCGCCGAGGTCGAAACCGGGGCTGGCGTAGTTCTCCCAGCCCAAAGTGTTGAAGGCCCGGTAGACGCGCGCGCGCGGCAGCATCTGGGTCAGCAGATCTACCTGGTGCAGACGGTCGCCGCCCACGACATTTGTCGCGTCCAGCAGGAGTCGGCCATCCAGCACGGCGCCCTGGGCGGACAGCAGGTCGGGCAGGCGTGCGCCTGGCACGGCAAGCAGCGTGGCGTCCGCCGGTGGAACCGACTGGGCGATGGTCCCGACCGCGAACTCGGCTCGAAGGCCCTCGTAGCGCTCGGCTTCGGGGTCGCGGACCGCCAAAGTCACGTGCAGTCCGCCACGTTGCCAGGCTCGAGCCAGGGTGAGCCCGACGTTACCTGCGCCAATGACTGCCACGTCCATATGAGCTCCCGGCTTCTTTGACTGTTCGCATCTTTGCCTTGCCTTGACCTTTGGGTGCAAACAAGCCGACTACCTCACTATTCCCGGTGGGCCCCGTGATCATCGGTCAGCAGGAGCAACACAGGCAGCGGTGGCCGAGCAGGCCGGCCAGGGCCCAAAGGCGAGGGCAAGCCCTGTCCTCTAACGGGTCTGGCAGCGCAACGAAGCCGACCTCCTGCTGGAGGTCGGCTTCGGAGACAGTTCTATGAACGAGCTCGAAACATCGCCGTAGGCGATGCTTCGACGTGCCTAACGCTTGACCTTGCCGGCCTTGAGGCACGAGGTGCACACATTGAGACGCTTCGGGGTCACACCGGTAGCACCGACCAGAGCCTTGACCCGCTGGATGTTCGGGTTCCAGCGCCGATTGGTACGGCGGTGCGAGTGCGAGATGTTGTGACCGAAGCTCGGTCCCTTGCCGCAGACGTCGCAGTTGGCAGCCACGGTTTCTCCTGAGTTTCGATGGGGTGTTGAGGTATTTGCCATCAACATGGTGTTGCCATGAACAAAGTGTTGCCATAAAGAAGGTGGTGCCACAAACAGAACAAAGGCCCCGAGGCAGGCAGCCACAACGCACTAACCAAGGGAACCGGTCAATCGTAGCCGAGTCGGGGGTCCGGGCCAAAATGGGTGGGTCGCCAGCACGGACCTACCATCGGTCCGGGCGCGCGAGCGCGTTAGCCTCACGGCAGACAGGAGGTGGTGTAAGTGAACACGGACAGCGGTCGGCTCAAGCGTCTGGATGCCCCTGCGGCCCGGCGCTGGGCTGTGGCTACCCGTGCCGCCTTCGCCGCCCACAGAGCCGAGATCGACGACCTCAACGTCTTTCCGGTGCCCGATGGGGACACCGGCACGAACCTCTACATCACCTTGGACTCGGCGCTAGAAGCCGTACGGGAGCCACCTGAGCCACTCTCGGCGTCAGGTCCTGGTGCAGAGGGGACGCTGGGCGAGGACGCTGCGACGCTGGCCGACGACGCTGCGACGCTGGCCCGAGCGACCCTGCTGGCTGCCCGCGGCAACTCCGGGGTCATCCTCAGCCAGCTGGTGCGGGGCCTGAGCGAGGTCATTGCCGAGTCGGCGGCCTCGAGCACCTCGGCCCCCGGCGCCCTGGATGGCCTTGACGGCCCGACACTGGCACGGGCGGAGCGCCGGGCCAGCGAACGCGCCTACGCCGCCGTGACCCGCCCGGTCGAAGGAACGATCCTGTCGGTGGCAGCCGCAGCTGCCAGTGCCGCCGAGCTGGCAGCGGCAACCGGCGCCGACCTGTATGCCGTCGCGACGGCGTCGCTGACTGCGGCCAGGGTGGCACTGGCTGCCACCACGGCGCAGTTGCCGGTCCTGGCACGTGCGGGGGTCGTTGATGCCGGTGGCCTGGGTTACGTCCTTGTGCTCGAGGCCCTAGAGCTGGTCATCGGCGGCGAGCAGGTAGGCGACCCGTCGCCCGCGCCGGCGGCGCACCTCAGAACGTCAACGCTGCGGGCCGCGGCCCATGGCGACCACGGGGGCTGGGGCGCGCCCCGGGAGCCGAGTACACCGGCATATGAGGTCATGTACCTGCTCTCTGACAGCGACGAGGAAGCGGTGGCCAGGCTTCGTGTTCGCCTCGATGGGCTGGGTGACTCGGTCCTGGTCGTCGGCGGGCAGGACCTCTGGAACGTCCACGTGCACGCAGACGACGTCGGTGCCGTCATCCAGGCAGGGATTGAGGCCGGGCGCCCGCATCGCGTCGCGGTCACGCATTTCGGCGACCAGCAGCGTGCCAGAACCGCGCACCCGACTCACAGCCCCGTCGCAGTGGTGGCTTGTGCGGCCGGGCACGGCTTGGCCGAGGTGTTCAGCCACGCCGGCGCGGTGTCGGTGTTCAACGGACCGGGCAGGCGCGCCTCCGCGGGCCAGCTGCTGGACGCTATTCGCTCCGCCGGCTCCCGATGTGTGATCGTCCTGCCCAATGAGAAGAACACCTTGCTGGCAGCGGAGGCGGCGGCCTCGGCAGCGGGCGAGGCCGGCCTGGAGGTGCACGTGGTGCGGTCCCGATCGGCAGTCCAGGGCATCGCGGCGCTCGCTGTGTTCGAGCCTACCGCCAGTGCTCGGGACAACCTGATCGCCATGAGCGGGGCCGCAGCAGCGACCCGGCACGGAGAGGTCACCATTGCCAGCAAGGAGTCTGGCACCAACGCAGGATGGTGCCATCGCGGCGACGCCGTAGGTACGGTCGACGGCGAGGTCGTGGTTGTGGGCAAGGATCTGGCCACGGTCGGTGCCCAGGTGGCTGCCCGGCTCCTGGCCGAAGGAGGGGAGCTGCTTACGGTGATCAATGGTGCCGGCAGCGGACCCGAGCTCAGCGAGTTTGTGGCGCAGTCGGCACGGGCAGGGCGGCGCGACGTGGAGGTTGCCATCATCGACGGCGGGCAGACGACGTATCCGCTACTACTCGGGGTGGAGTGAAGTGGCAGATCTGAGTACCCCGCTGGCCAAGGTCATCGGAGCGCCCTCGGCCAGCCCGTTGGCCAAGCATCGCGACCTGCACACCGTCGGCGACCTGCTCGACTTCGTTCCTCGAAGATACTTCGAGCCCGGCAAGCTGACCGACCTGTCCAGCCTGGTCGAGGGGGAGGACGTGACGATCGTGGCCCGGGTGGACCGGGTGAGCACTCGGGCGATGCGTGCACGCAAGGGCAGGATGCTCAACGCCACCATCACCGACGGCACCCATGAGCTGGACCTGACCTTCTTCAGCGCCTACGGCCACGAGGGAAGGCTGATACCAGGGGCGCTGGGCCTGTTCGCGGGCACCGTCGGTCGCTACCACCAGAGCTGGCAGCTGACCCACCCCGACTACCAGATCTTTGACGAGGAGCAGGAGCAGGCGACCATAGAGCAGTACACCGCCAACCTGATCCCGATCTACCTACCGGCGGGCAAGCAGATGCCCTCGTGGAAGGTCCGCAACGTCGCCCAGATCGTCCTGGACTCGCTGGGGCAGATCCCCGATCACGTGCCGCCAGAAGTCCGCAGCCGGCGCGGCCTGGTCGATCTTGCCTCGATGTACCGCCTGTTGCATCAGCCCTCTACTGAAAAGGACGTGTCGCGGGCCAGATACCGGCGCAAGTACGACGAGGCCTTCACCGTCCAGATGGTCCTGGCCCAGCGCCGGATGGCGGGCGAGAGAGTGCGCACGACCCCCAGGGTGCCTAGTCCTGGTGGGCTGCTTGAGGCCTTTGACACACGCCTGCCGTTCGAGCTGACGGCCGGCCAGAAGGAGGTCAGCGCTGAGATAGCCAAGGACCTGGCCTGCGAGCACCCCATGCACCGGCTGCTGCAGGGCGAGGTCGGCTCGGGCAAGACCGTCGTGGCGCTGCGGGCGATGCTGTCGGTGATCGACTCTGGCGGACAGGCCGCGCTGCTGGCCCCCACCGAAGTTCTTTCCGCTCAGCACTTCCGGTCGATCACCTCGATGCTTGGCGACCTCGGCGAGGGCGGCATGCTCGGTGGCGCCGAGATCGGAACCCAGGTCAGGCTGCTGACTGGCAGCCAGCCCACCGCGATTCGGCGCAGGTCGTTGCTCGATGCCGCATCCGGTGACGCTGGCATCGTGGTGGGTACCCATGCCCTCCTGCAGGAGCACGTCCAATTCTTCGATCTCGGGCTGGTGGTCGTCGACGAACAACACCGCTTCGGCGTCGAGCAGCGAGACGCGTTGCGTGGCAAGGGAAGACAGCCCCCGCACGTTCTGGTGATGACAGCCACGCCGATCCCGCGAACAGTGGCTATGACCGTGTTTGGCGACATGGAGACCTCCGTTCTGAGCGAGCTGCCCCAAGGCCGTTCTCCCATCTCGACGCACGTGGTCGCCAACCCGCGCTGGTTCCAACGAACCTGGGAGCGCGTCGCCGAAGAGGTCCACGCCGGACACCAGGTCTACGTGGTGTGTCCCAGGATCGGCGACTCGGACCTGGATGGGCAGCCGGCTGCTGCGTCGGGGGAGTTCTCCGACGAGGACGTCGATGTCGCCTTCGGGCTCGAGGAGTCGGCGCCGCCGGTCACACGTGAGCTGCGCAGTGTCCTGGAGATGGAGGTCGAGCTGGGCGACAACCCTGCGCTGGCTGGCCTGCGGATCGCGGTCCTGCATGGTCGGATGGCCGCCGACGACAAGGACGAGGTCATGCAGGCCTTCGCTGCCGGCACGATCGACGTTCTGGTGGCCACGACCGTCATCGAGGTCGGTGTGGACGTGGCCAACGCCACGGTCATGGTCATCATGGACGCAGACCGCTTCGGGATCTCCCAGCTGCACCAGCTGCGAGGCCGCGTCGGCCGCGGCACCTCGCCCGGACTGTGCCTGCTGGTCAGCGAGACCGAGTCGGAGACCGTCCAGCAGCGTCTGATGGCCGTCGCAGCCACCAGCGACGGCTTCGCGCTGGCCCGCCTCGACCTGGAGCAGCGCCGGGAAGGCGATGTCCTGGGGGCCCGCCAGAGCGGTGGCAAGTCGCAGCTGCGGCTCTTGCGGCTCCTTCGCGACGAGGACCTCATCCTGGCCGCCCGCGAGGACGCTTTCGCCATCGTTGGTGCCGATCCGGGGCTCGAGCAGAATCCCGCGCTGCGCAAGGTCATCGCGTCCGCCCTCGACGAGGAGCAGGCCGCCTATCTGGAGCGCGGGTGAGACGCCGATGACGCGCATCATCTCGGGCCTTGCAGGTGGCCGGCAGATCCGCACCCCGCCCGGCAGCGGCACCCGCCCGACCAGTGATCGGGTGCGCGAGGCGCTGTTCTCCCGTCTTGAGCACCTGGATGTGGTCCACCATGCAAAGGTCCTGGACCTGTATGCCGGTTCGGGGGCTCTGGGACTCGAGGCGGCAAGTCGCGGAGCCAGCAGCGTGCTTCTGGTCGAGTCCGACTGGGCTGCGGTGGCCGTCATACGCAAGAACATTGCCGAGCTGGGACTGGCAGGGGTCAGTGTCCGGGCTGAGTCCGTGGAACGTGCACTGCTGGCCGGTCCCGCCTCCGATGAGCAGCGCTGTGACCTGGTCCTGGCCGATCCGCCCTACGACGTCACCGAGGATGGTCTCGGGGACGTGCTCACGCTCCTGGTCACCCATGACTGGCTCAGCGTGGATGCCTTCGTGGCGGTCGAGAGATCGGCACGTTCACCCCAACCTCGCTGGCCGCAAGGCCTTGATGGCGCAGGGGAGCGGCGCTACGGCGATACCAAGATGTGGTTTGCCGACTTCGCCGGCCCCAGCGGCGTTGCCTGAGCCTGCCACCGGACGTGGCTTCGGTCATGGTTGGGCTTCAAGCACGGTCGTGTCCTCCAGACAGAGGTAGCCGTCGCTGCTAGGTTCGGCTGCGTGACAAATCAACCACGCCGGTGCGTGTGTCCGGGATCCTACGACCCCGTGACAATGGGCCATGTCGACGTGATCACCAGAGCCGCTGCGCTGTATGACGAAGTCGTTGTCGCCGTGTTGCACAACCCAACCAAGGCGGGCACTTTCGATGTCGAGGAGCGGATGAAGCTGCTCGATGCCGCACTGGCGGCCGTTGCCAATGTGCGCATAGAGGCATTCGCCGGGCGACTGCTGGTCGATATCTGTCGAGAGGCGGGCGCGCAGGCGATCGTCAAGGGGCTGCGCAGCGACACAGACTTCGCCTACGAGCTGCCCATGGCCCTAATGAACCGCCACCTGTCCGGAGTGGAGACGGTCTTCCTGCCGGGTGACCCCCGCTTTGGTCACGTCTCGAGCTCGCTGATCAAGGAGGTCGCTGCTTTCGGTGGAGACATCACCGGCCTCGTGCCCGAAGGGGTCCGCGAGGCCCTGCTTGTGCGGCGCCAGAACTCGGAAGGAAGCTGATATTCCATGGAGGTCCACGACCGGCTCAACGAGCTCACGGCGACCGTCCGCAGCGCGAAGGCGATGCCCTTGTCGGGTTCCTGCCTGGTCAAGCGCGCCGAGATGCTCGACATCCTGGAGCGGATGCGTAAGGCGCTGCCAGCCAACCTCCATGATGCTCAGGCACTGTTGTCCGACCGCGAGGCCGTTCTGGCAGAAGCTCGCGAGCAGGCCGAGCACATCCTGGCGGGTGCCCGCGCTGAGCGCGAGCAGCTGATCGAGGCGAGCGAGATACTGGTTGTCGCCCGGCAGCGAGCTGGCGAGGTGGCTACCGAAGCGCAGGCTAACTCGACCAGGCTGCTGGCCGATGCCGACCAGTACGTCGACCGCAAACTCGCCGAGTTCGAAGTCTTTCTCGGTGAGCTAAGTTTGCAGGTGAACAACGGTCGAATGCGTCTGACAGCCCGCCGAGAGACCGATAGGGGCGAGGTAGTGGACCCTGCATTTGGGTGAACAGCGTCCCCTCCGGTAATCTGACGTGTCGATCTACGTCTTGTGTGACGTGGGTCGAGCCGTTCCCACGGAATCGACGACAGACCTCCATCATCGGAAGCCATGAACCGCCTGGACCCTCGCCTGCCCCTGGTGTTTGACACCCGGGAGCTCAGTCGACGACCAGGTTCCATGCTCGAGATCCAGCGGACTGTCCCGGCTCCCGAAGACCTCGGTGACATCGACTTGATCGCCATACCTCCGGGCCAGCCCATCGAGCTGGAACTGCGGTTGGAATCGGTCATGGAGGGTGTCCTGGTGACTGGCTCGGCACATGCCACGGCAACCGGTGTTTGCGTGCGTTGCCTGGACCCGATGACCCGCCATGTGGGGGCTCGTTTCCAGGAACTGTTCGCTTACGCCGATCGTGCGACTCACCACCATGAGGTGGCGGCCGAGGATGAAGACGATGATGAGGTGTGCGAGCTCGTGGGCGATCTCTTCGACCTCGAGCCCGTGCTGCGGGATGCCATGGTTCCGGCCATGCCGTTCCAACCTGTTTGCCGGAGCGACTGTCCGGGCCTGTGTTCTGAGTGTGGGGCACACCTGGCAGAAGACCCGACGCACCACCACGACCAGATTGATCCACGATGGGCGGCGTTGCAGAACATCGCGACACCCCCTGGCAACCAAGAGAAAAGGAACTGACGTGGCTGTCCCGAAGCGGAAGACTTCGCGATCCAACACCCGTTCGCGTCGTGCGAACTGGAAAACGACCGCGACCACGCTGACCTCATGCCCGCAGTGCTCTGCCCCCAAGCAGCCGCACATCGCGTGCCCCTCCTGTGGCACCTACGCCGGACGCCACTACGGCGTTGCGGAGCGTAGCGAGCACCAGAGCTGATCTACCCACACTGCGCGTGAGTCACTCTCAGTCCTCTGGCGGGGACAGCGCGTCGCAGCGGCACGTGGATCGTCTGGTCGCCTACCTGTTCGAGGTGGTCGGCAAGAGGATTGACGAGCCGCTGCTTCTGCGCGCGCTGACACACCGTTCGTATGCCTACGAGCACGGCGGGCTGCCGAACAACGAACGCCTGGAGTTCCTCGGCGACTCGGTGCTCGGGCTGGTGGTCACTGACAGCCTGTATGGCGCACATCCGGACCTTCCCGAGGGCCAGCTGGCCAAGCTGCGGGCTGCAGTGGTCAACATGCGGGCACTGGCCGAGGTGGCCCGAACCATGGGGCTGGGTGACTTCATCTTCCTGGGCAGGGGCGAGGAAAGTACAGGAGGCCGTGACAAGTCCTCGATCCTGGCCGACACCATGGAAGCCGTCATCGCCGCCGTCTACCTCTCTTGTGGCATGCCAGCGGCCACGACCTTCGTCCACCGGCTCCTGGACCCGTTGATGGAGTCCTCCGCCGGCCTGGGCGCGGCTCTGGACTGGAAGACAAGTCTTCAGGAGCTGACCGCCTTGGGTTCGCTGGGAGTGCCGGACTACCGCCTCAGCGAGGAAGGCCCCGACCACTTGAAACGTTTCCATGCCCAGGTGATAGTTGGTTCGGAGCAGATGGGGTCGGGCTCTGGAACCAGCAAGAAAGAAGCTGAGCAGATGGCCGCCGAGGTCGCCTGGACAGAGCTGACGCGCCGGGCCGCAGCGGTCCTGACCAGTGTGGTCGAGCCGGCGGGCGCCGAGTCTGGGCAGCCGCTGCAACACGCCGACTCTGAGCAGGATGCCTGAGCTTCCGGAGGTCGAGGTCGTCCGGGTGGGACTGGATGACCACGTGGTGGGCCGCCGGATCCAGACGGCGCACTTCACCGGTACCCGTGTCGCCCGCCGCCACCTGCCCGGACCGGTAGACCTGGCAGATCGCATCAGTGGGGCCCTGGTCGCTGCCGCGCGACGTCGGGGTAAGTACCTGTGGCTGGCGCTGGAGGCGCCAGATGGGAATCGGCAAGCCCTGGTCATCCATCTTGGCATGAGTGGCCAGCTCCTCGTCCAGGACGCCAGGGCCCCCCGCCCGGCTCACCTGCATGCAACGTTTGACTTCGCTGATGACGGACCACAGTTGCGCTTCGTGGACCAGCGCACCTTCGGTGGCATGTCCCTTAGCGACCTTGTCCCAGATCTGCATGCCCCAGATGTCGATGTCACAGATCACGGCGGGCCCCCGGTTACCTGGGCAGTCCCGGAGAACATCGCCCACATCGCGCCCGACCCCCTCGAGCTGGTTTTCGACCAGGGCCGGGTCATCGCGGCGCTGAAGGCGCGT
>Ga0182021_10004851_pt1 | contig 15860 bp, 15 predicted proteins | sample 612E3MmetaG_FD_120493 | JGI IMG/M metagenome (GOLD analysis project Ga0182021, IMG submission 120493) | Permafrost microbial communities from Stordalen Mire, Sweden - 612E3M metaG (Illumina Assembly) | ecosystem: Environmental > Terrestrial > Soil > Wetlands > Permafrost | place: Sweden... | reverse complement strand
CCGGAAACGGCACCACGCAGGACCAGAGGCGCGCGATTTCCTGCCGTATCGGCTACAATCGCCAATGCTGCGCGGGCACCGGCTTCTGCCGGGCGCGCCGGCCATCTGGAGAGGTGGCAGAGCGGTTGAATGCGGCGGTCTCGAAAACCGTTGTGCTCGCAAGAGCACCGGGGGTTCGAATCCCCCCCTCTCCGCTCCTTTGAAGGGCTTCTGTGCCCGAGCCACGGGGGGCCACCCGCTCTGCTTGTTCGTGAACACGAGATCATGGTCCGGCCACTTGTACCCGTGGGAGGCGAGTGCCGTCTCACCTTGGCATGACCGAGTCGCGCCCGTGATGAAGGCAGCCGCCACGATAGTCGTATTGAGCACCGTCTTCACGCCGCCCATCATCGTGGGGAGCGCCATTGTCATCCAGAGGACGGTCTAGCCAACGTCGGTCATTACAACTCCGACGACTCAGCTGGCCCCCCAGCAAGAGATAGCGGATCGAGTCCGGGAAAGCGGCCGTGCCATGCCACCCGGTAGTCTTTTTGCCAGACCAGCGTATCATCAAGCAACGCGCAGAGAGCCAAAGGGCGGCCTTCGGGAAGCAACTCTTGGGCAACATGGAACACGATCCACGTGTTTCCAGAGCGTCTCTCGATCACAGCGCCCAACAGATGCTCGCCCTCGTCAAAGCGAACCTGACCCGCGAGAGGTGCGTCTTCGGGTTCGCGGTCCTCGACCTTGATAAGGACGCTTATTTCCGCTGATCTGCCCGTCTCTGCTGCATGGTCGCGATTAAAGGACAGAGAGACGCTCGGTGCTCCGAACTGCTTGATCTTCATTGTGGCTCCCGGTCTCGGGGTCAGAAGGCAATCGTAGGCCATTGGCGGCGACCCTATTCGTTTCAGCGCCTACCCCAGCAACGTCTCCTTCCTTGACGCTCGCCCGGACCCATTACCGACGATCTCGCGCGGGGACAAGGCGAGCACGGCCAGGTCGTCCTGAAGGGTGCCCTGCGAGAAGGCAAGCGCCTGGTCGAGGATGAGTTGGGGAAGGCTCTCGGGCGAGACGCGTCCGCACCAGGATGTCGTCCACTCCCAGTTCGGCCGCATGCGGTTTCCAGGTCGCGTCGGGATAGACCCCGAGCGGCGCAATACCGGAGCCGAGGACCGATCCAGCCCTTCCCCCGCACCTCGAGGGCGGCGTATGGAAGGACGGAAACATCGCCACTATCCATGTAGGAGCATTCGGCGAGCCCGACAAGCAGGTGCGGGCCGTCGCCTTAAGTCGCGGTATCCCGAACAAGGCGGTCTCGAGAATTTGCACTGATTCCCCCAGCGACCAACAACCCGGCACACCACCCGCAATACTCCACACGGGTGTAGCCGCTCAAGGCGCTCACGTTTCCCCAATGAGCGGAAACGCAAACGTTCAAGGGAAGAGCGGGGCTACGCGCCCAACGCGAAGATGTGGCGCCCCTAGGCGGGCATGTCCACGTGGAGTCCCCGCTGGGCAAGATCAGCCCCCTCGCGGTGCCAGAAGGGCTGTGCCGGGAGCGCCGGTTCATGGTGATCGAGCTGCAAAGCGTCGGGCCAGCCCGGGAAGTCCGGGTCCCGGCCATAGGTGAAGACGGCGGCGTCCCGCGAGCCGCGGGCATCGTGTCCCTCCCCCTTATAGCGCTCACTCGCCTCCGGTGCAGGGTCTTCCCTTCGCGCTATGATGGCCGAAGTGGCGGGTCGATCAGAAGGGGGTGGGGTCGGCGAAGCAGAGCGCCTCACCCAACGCACCATACTGCTGCTGGCCGTTCTGCTGATCGGTGTCCTCTGGGCCGCATCGGCCTGCAGTAGCCCGGCCCCGACCACCACGCTCGCAACGACCGGTACGGCCGCAGTTAGGGCGACCACGACCACGGCGGCCGCCCCGAGCACCACGGCCATCGCGCCCACTTCCACCACTCGTGCGCTGCCGGACACCACGACCATCGCGGCGGCCACGACGACCACGGCCCCGCCGACCACCAGTACTACGGCGCCGGCAGCGTCCAACGGCCCCGTCCCTATCGTCTTCCCGCTGGCGTCCCGCGTGCCCTTCGAACACGAATACTTGGATCCCAGGTCGGGGCATCTTCACCAGGGTATCGACCTCTTCGCCCCCAAGATGGCCAAGGAGGTGGCGGTGGTGAGCGGCACCGTCACGCTGCAGGTGACCGGCTGGAGCGGTGGACCCTGGTACGCGCTCTGGTTGGCGGGTGACGACGGCCACGGCTATAGCTACTCCCATCTCAACAACGACACTCCCGGGACCGACAACGGCAAGGGCGGGGTCAGGTACGCCTTTGCCGCCGGGCTCGTGACGGGAAGCCATGTCCATCAAGGACAGGTCATCGCCTATTGCGGAGACAGCGGCAACGCAGAGGTGGAGGGCCCGCAACTGCACTTCGAGATCCACGAGACGACTTCCATGTCGTCCCCGACCATCGACCCCTACGACAGCCTCTACAGCGCTCCCCTGGCGAACGGCGCCGCGCCGCCCGCCTGGCCGGTCCTCGCGCTCAGCCGGTACGAGCAGAGCAGTTCGAAGATCACGTACATAGGCGCTTGGAGCACGGCGACCCAGCCGGGAGCGTCCGGCGGAAGCGCCGTTCATGCCGACTCGAACGCACGGGCACTTATCTGGTTCGAAGGCACGCGCCTGGATCTTATAGCCACAAAGGCGGCCGACCAAGGCAACGCCTGGCTGAGCCTGGACGGCGGCCCAGCGGTGGCCGTGGACCTATACAGTCCGACCATGATCCCCAAGCAGGCGGTCTGGTCTACGGGTGTCCTGACCCAGGGCACGCATACCGTCAGCCTGCTGCGGGCGGGCGAGAGCACCGCCGCCGGGGGCGGTACCGGGGTGAACATCGACGCGCTCGAGGTCACAGGGAAGTTGATCCAGGCTCCGGCGCTGACCACTTCTGAGCAGAGCAGTAGCCTGCTGAAATATAGGGGCGCCTGGACGACCTCCGCGAGCGGCTCCGACTCCGGCGGCAGCCTCCGGCGTGCTGACTCCCCCGGAGCTTCGGTGACGGCGCAGTTCAGCGGCGTCTACGTGGCGTGGATGGCTGGAAAGGGCCCGGGGTACGGCCAGGCGAGGCTCACCTTGGACGGCGGCAAACCGGTAACGGTAGACCTCCACAGCGCAAGCACTCTCTGCCGTCAACAGGTGTGGAGCAGCGGCGTGATGGACGACGGAACGCACGTCCTCAAGATCGAATGGATGGGCGTCAAGAACCCGGCCGCGAGCGGGACCAGCATCAACCTGGACGCACTACAGCTCATCGGCGCCCTCGATTCGGTGGGCTCCAAGCCCTGGTGGGGGGCCGCCGACTTCGCGACCATCCCGCCTCCGTCCGGCGGGTGACCTCGAGCGCAGGCTGGAGTCCACCCGGCGCTCTGCTGACAGCGTGAGATACCGGGGCATCGCGGCGCGCCACGGCGGCCGCCAGGAGCCCGTCGTGGGCGCACGCTCCCGGAGAAGATTCGTCACTCCGGCCCGCAGTATGTCGAGAGACGAGGGGCCGGCAAACGGACCCTAGCATCCACTAAGGCCGAGTGACATAACCGTCGAGGTTCAGTGTTGCCGGAACGAGGTAACATCCGCGAGGGAAGTCCGGCCGCAATGCACTGCAGACTGGAGGAAGACATGGCGCTGCTCGATGGTGCCTGCCGCGAGGTCCTTGAAAAGACCGAGTTCGTAGCCATGGTCACCGCTGGCCCTCAGGGGCCTCACATCACGGCGACATGGGGCGACTACGTCCGCAAGCTTGGGTTCGAAGGCGATCGCCTCCTCATCCCCGCCGGCTACTACCACCAGATGGAGGCCAACCTGGCGCGCGACCCGGAGATCCAGCTTCTCGTCGCATCGCGCGCGGTGGACGGCAAGCTCGGGCCTGGACAGGGTTTCACCTTGAAAGGGACCGGCACGATCGTCGATTCCGGCGTGGAGATGGATCGGGTGAAAGCTGATTTCCCCTGGGCTCGTGCAGCTCTGGTCATCAAAGTCGTGGAGGCTGCCGCGCACCTGTAAAGCACGGACGCTCCCGCCGCGCCTTCCCCCATCCCCAGACAGCCAGCCCGAATGCAGCCGCGAACAACAGGATCGAGATGATGCGCACCGTGTAGGCGATGCCGTCCGTGTGCTGCAGCAGCCCCAGCCGCGAGAGGATGTTGTGCCAGTCGTGCCCTGAACCGGAGCCGTCGTCGCCCAAGAGCGGCAACACCATGCGGGTGGCGTCATAGATGTATACCGAGACGTTGTTGAGCGACTCCGCGGCCCACGCGAGCATCAGCACGACGGCGAAGCGATCGCGCCGAGACCAGAAGTAGACTCCGAAGCCCAGCGGCGCCGCCACCTGAAAGAATGACCCCGCCGCTTGGACCAGCAATTCCGGAGCCCAGAACACGATCCTGTGGCCGAGTTCGTGAACGCCGAGGTCGACGTTCGAGAGCCATGGAGTCCAGCCGTTGCGCGAGTACGTGAGCCAGGCGAGCAGGCCCGTGGCCAGGGCTGCGACGACCCACTGGAAGGTGAGCCTCCAGGTGAGGAGCGAGCGGATGGCCGGTTGATCGTTCATCGTACTGAGCATCGGCAGGCTGAGCGGCGCTCTTGATTCCCGCTGTGTAGTTGAGGTCGGCCTCGGCACAGAGGCCACTCCCGCCTTCCGGTCGCCCCACCTAAGGTCATCGCCAGCAAATGTCGACAGTCGACATGGGGACACGATCCGATGGGAAGGAGACGTCACGTGGACGAACGTCGAGAGCAACTCCGGCAGAGGCAGCGGGACGCCATCTGGAAGTGGCGCTGGTTGGGGCTGCGTAGCAGTACCCCAGGCTTCAAAGGAATGATCGTCATCTTGGTGGTCGTAGCCGCCTACATCGCCGTGAGGGCGCTTACCGCTCTGTAGCCGCCTCCACCCTCGCGAAACGTCTATGACAACTGCCCCACCGGGCCTATGATAAGGATGGCTTCGGGGTGGTCGGGGCTTGGGAGGGCTGCTGACGAAAATCGGCAAGACGTTGGCTGGGTGCGTGCCTACCGCGCTGAGCGCCGTCGTACTCATGGCGGCGTTGCTGGTCGCTCTGGCGGGATGCGGCGCCCCATCGGACAATCAGCTGCAAACCTCGGCCAAATCGGCGTCTGCCGTCCTTTCCGGCCAGCACCGGGCCAAGCCTACATCCGAAGCCAAGGGTGACGCGGCTGCCGTAGCGGCGAGCAGCAACGCCTTTGCCTTCGACCTGTTCGGAGCCATCCGCCCCGAGGAGCGCAACTTCGTGTGTTCTCCCTACGGCGTCTCGGTGGTGCTCTCCATGGCGATGGCCGGCGCCAGGGGAGTGACGCAGCAGGAGTTCGCCCAGGTACTGCATCTGGATCTTCCCGAGGGGACCCTCTTCCCGGCCTTAGGCGCCCTCGACGTGTCGCTCGCCGGTATCAAGGATCTCACCTCCGCCTCCTCCCTCTGGGGACAGACCGGGCAACCCTACGAGCAGTCGTTCGTCGATCTCCTCGGAAGGACCTACGGCGCCCCGCTTCGGCTGGTCGATTTCGGCGACTACCGGGCGGCGGCCGAGAGCATCAACCAGTGGGTGAGCGAGGCGACCAACGGCCGCATCCAGCGATCGGCCGATCCCAACGGCCCTCGGCCGGACACGATAGTGCTCATGCTGACGAACGCCGTCTACATGAAGGCGAAATGGGAGAAGCCATTCTTGCACGCTCAGACTTCGAACTCGGACTTCCGTCTGTTGAGCGGCGCCGCCGTTCAGGGGCCGATCATGAACCAGCTGCCCGAGGATCTCAACTACATGAGCGACTCGACTCTGCAGGCGGCGGAGCTTCCCTACGCGGATGGGCGGCTCTCTTTCTTGGTCATCCTGCCTGCAGAAGGACAGTTTGTGGAAGTCGGCCGGGAACTGAGTCCCCAGCGGCTCGAACAGGTGCTGTCCGCGATGGAGACTCGCACAGTCGCCTTGGCGCTTCCCCGGTTCACCTTCTCGTCCTCGTCGGACTTGGTGGACGCCCTCCAGAGACTTGGCCTCAAGGCTGCCTTCTCCTCCGGGGCCGACTTTTCGGGCATGAGCACCGTTCGCAGCCAGATATCCGGAGTGGCCGAGGAAGCGTTCGTCCTCGTCGACGAGGCCGGCACCGAGGCCGCGGCCGGTGCGACGATCACGATGTCAGCGGGAGTCCCACCAGACGAGGTGTTCATGGCGGTCGACCGCCCCTTCTACTACCTGATAAGGGACAAGCAGACGGGCGTCATCCTCTTTATGGGGCAGGTGACCGATCCAAGCGGCGAAGAGCAGTCATGACGCGGCTTCCGGAGGGGCGGCTTGGCCGCTATCATCACCCTGTGGTTGTGATCGCCGGCCACCAGCATCAGGCACTCAAAGGGGGGCACCTTAGATGAGAGCAGCGTTTGTTGTAGCGCCGCGAAAGTACGAGATCCGTGAAGTCCCGACCCCGCAGATCTCCGATGCCGAGATGCTGGTCAAGATAGAGGCCTGCGGCGTCTGCTCCAGCGACATGACCGCCTACAAGGACTCTTACAGCGAAGAGATGAAGAAGGCCAATCCCTTCCCGCGCCGCGCCGGGCACGAGCCGGCGGGCACCGTGGTGGAAGTCGGCAAGCTGGTGAAGGGCTTCAACGTGGGCGACCGGATCACCGGCTATTTCGCCGACGACGCCTACTGCGAGTATGTGGCCGTCGATCCCACGCATCCCCCGAACCATCGCGGGCACGGCTATATCATCGAGAGGATCCCGGCCGGCGTCCCCTTCGAACACGCTCTGGGCGAGCCGCTGATGAGCTGCATGTCCATCGCGCGGACGACCACTCCGGAGTTCGGGGATTACGTCTTCCAGATAGGTGCCGGCTTCATGGGCCTGGGGATCATCGCCGGAGTCTCGTCTACCAAGCTGCGCGAGTATATCGTGGCAGACCTCGACGACAGCCGGCTCGAGCTGGCCAAGGAGCTGGGCGCCACCATCACCCTCAACCCCTCGAAAGTGGACGTGGTCGAGGAAGTCATGCGGATCACCGGAGGCCGGGGCGTCGACGTGGCCATCGAGGTGGTCGGCCATCCGATAGGCATCAAGATGACCGGCGACGTGATCAAGACCAACCGGGCCAGGGTCATCCTCGTGGGCTGGCACCAGGCGCCCGACACTTATGAGCTGTTCAACTGGATCAAGTGTCCCATCATCTACAGTCCCCAGGGCATCGGCATGTCCACCAACTACCAGAGCGAGTTGGAGCGGGCGATGTGGGCGCTGGAGAAGGGCATCTATCCGATGAAGAAGCTGGTCACCCACAAGTACAAGCTGGAGGACATCGGCCAAGCCTTCGAGGATAACCTGGGGCTGAAGCCCGGGTACATCAAGGGCGTGGTCATGCCGTTCATGAGCTAGACGCCGAGAGAACCGGGCCGCGGCGTCGATCTCGCCATCGAGGGTGCGCGTCAGCGCGATTGGTGAAGTGTTGATGCGGGTATGGGCCAGTCTGCAACAGCCCGCGCGGGCCAGGCGCCGAGCGCCGGTCCTTCAGATCACCAGGAGGTAGTCATGATCATCATGGTCCAGCATAAGGTGCGAGATTTCGGCGCGTGGAAACCCGTCTTCGACGAGCATGCCGCCGTCCGGCAGAGGCACGGCGCCACAGGCCACGTGATCTACCGGGCGATGAATGATCCGAACGACGTGACCATCCTCAACGAGTTCCCCTCCCTCGACGGGGCCAAGGCCTTCGCCGCCGACCCTTCGCTCAAGGAAGCCATGGACCGTGGCGGGGTCATCAGTGAGCCGCGCATCACATGGGCCGAGGAGGTCGAGACGGTCCGGTACTGAGACGGTCCGGTACTGATCTATGGAAGGAACTCGGTCTGTCCTACCTCGATGAGGTGGCCGTCCGGATCGCGCATGTAGGCTCTGATCTCCCTGGCGTGAGATCCAAGACTGCATGGCCGACACGTACACGGGATCGTTGACGCGGCCCCGCGTCGATGCCGCCACGTAGTCGCAGTCACGGGACAACACGGAGCACATACCCCTTGGGACGGGTCCACACCTCTCTATCGCTGCTGTGGGCACCCCGGCGAACACGGCTGTTGAAAAGCCTCCGATCCTTCCCCGTGAGGACGGCCACCCGCATTCGCCCTAGGTAGTTCCCCTGAGCGAGAGTGACAGGCAAGGCCTGCCTGCGTACTATGAGTAGCGGACGTCGGGCCTAGCGGACTCGGCGACGGGGGTGCGGTGAAAAAGGCAGGGCGCGGGTGGAGGCGGGTCGGCAGACCAGCCTCGACATGAAGTTGCCCTCCTAGGCAGTGGAGGTGCCCACATGAGTTGGCTGAGTTCGCTGTTCGCCCACATCGGCTGATCAAGGGGGCCGGCGCCGGCGAGTCCATCCCGGCCCGTCTGCCCGACCCGGACGGCGCGGCGTAGCCGCCATCGCACCTGAAGGAGCGCTCATGAAGGCCATCATCTACACTCATTACGGCCCACCGGAAGTCCTGCGCCTCGCAAACGTGGAGAAACCGGTCCCCCGAGACGACGAGGTGCTGATACGAGTGCGCGCGACCACGGTATCGGTGGCTGATTTCCGATGCAGGAGCTTCACGGTGCCTCTCTCGTTCTGGATCCCCGCCCGGCTGGCCCTCGGCGTCCTGAGACCCAGACGGCAGATCCTCGGCGGCGAACTCGCCGGGGACATCGAAGACACAGGCAAGGACGTGACCAGATTCAAGAAGGGCGACCGGGTCTTTGCAGCGACCGTCATGCGATCCGGCACGTACGCCGAGTACGCATGCCTACCCGAGAGCGGCGCGATCGCCAGGATGCCGGCCACGATGACCTACGAGGAAGCGGCCGCGATGCCCATCGGGGCCCGCGCCGCCCTGCACTTTCTGAGAAAGGCGAACATCCAGCATGGCCAGAAGGTCTTGGTCTATGGGGCCTCGGGCAGCGGTGGCACCTTCGCGGTCCAGCTCGCCAAGTTCTTCGGAGCCGGGGTCACCGGGGTATGCGGCCCCACGAACCTCGAGCTGGTGCGATCACTCGGAGCAGATGACGGCCTCGACTACACCAAGGACGATCTCGGCGCTCGAGGAGAGGTCTACGACGTCATCTTCGTGGCGGTGGACAAGGTCTCGTTCGCCGACTGCATGAAAGCGCTCAAGCGGGGCGGCACCTATCTGAACGCCAGCACGCCGGTCCGAACTCTTCGCATGCGCTGGGCCGCACGGACGAGCGGGAAGACGATCGTCACCGGCGAACACCCGAGTGAGACAGCCGCCGACCTCGACTTTCTCAGAGACCTCGTCGAAAAAGGAGCGCTGCGTTCGGTGATAGACCGGCGCTATCCGCTCGAACAGGTGGTGGAGGCTCATCGCTACGTGGGCCGAGGGCACAAAAAGGGAAACGTGATCATAACGATATGACCACGCGCTACAGTGTCCTCAGCGCGACCGCGAGCACACCGGGGGATCAGATGGCCGAGCAGCAGAAGGACCTAATCTTCACCCAGCCCAATCCTTTGTTCCCGGCCGGCTACCCGGGCTTCCGCCCGCGCACGGTCCGCACCGGTGGCATGATCATCGAGTACGACGCCGCTGTCCCCATGCGGGACGAGACCGTCATCTACGCCGACATCTTCCGGCCCGACCGGCCGGGACATTTCCCGCCGCTCATCCAATGGGGGCCGTATGGGAAGCACGGGGCCACCTTCTACGACTTCCTGGGCAACTGCGGGATCAAGGACGAGGACTTCAACGAGTTCACCCGTTTCGAGGCGGCGGACCCCCTCTTCTGGACTCATCACGGCTTCGCCATCATGAACGTCGACAGCCGGGGAGCGTGGTGGTCCCAGGGCGACCTCACCTGGATGAGCGGTCAGGAAGCCGAGGACATGTACGACACCATCGAATGGGCCGGCACTCAGGAGTGGAGCAACGGCAAGGTGGGCATGCAGGGCGTGTCGTACCTTGCCTGGAGCCAGTGGCAGGCGGCGGCTGCGCAGCCGCCGCACCTCGCCGCCATCTGCCCCTGGGAAGGCGTGAGCGACTTCTATCGCGAGCTGGCGTTCCACGGCGGCATCCCGGAGACCCTCTTCTGCGCCATGTGGCAGAGCAACGTCCACTATGGGACCAACCGCGTCGAGGACTTCATCGCCATGCAGAAGAAGCATCCCCTCTTCGACGACTACTGGAAGGGCAAGAACGCCGACCTCACGAAGATAACCGTGCCGGCGCTGGTCGTGGCGTCGTGGGCCGACCACGGCCTGCACAACCGCGGCACCATCGAGGGATTCAAGCAGATGTCCTCGAAGGACAAGTGGCTGGTAGTGCACGGCCGCAAGAAATGGTGGTACTTCTACCTCCCCGAGAGCGTCGAAAAGCAGCGGCAATTCTTCGACCGCTTCCTCCACGGCATCGACAACCACGTCAAGGACTGGCCGCGGGTGACCATCGAGGTGCGCGAGAAGTTCTACGTGGGCCAGACTCGTACCGAGAACGAATGGCCCATCGCGCGCACCCAGTACACGAAGTACTTCCTGGATGCGGCGAACGGCACCCTGGCACCCACGCCGCCCGCGGCCGAGACGGCGGTCCGCTACAACGTAGACCGGCACTACGTGGTGGATGACAGCAGCAGCCCCTACTTCAGACAGGCGGTGGCGGAGCGGGGCGGGGCCACCGCGCAGCGGGGCGCAGCGCTCTCACCGGAGGTCCCGCGGGCGACCTTCGAGATGGAGTTCCCCGAGCGGACGGAGCTCACCGGCCACACGAGCCTGCGCCTGTGGGTGGAAGCCGACAGCAGCGACGACCTCGACCTGTTCGTGGCCGTGGAAAAGATCGACCGCGCAGGCTACCTCGTCCCCCTGGCTTTCTTCGGAAACCACGACGACGGCCCGGTGGCGCTGGGCTGGCTGCGGGCTTCGCACCGCGAACTGGACGAAGCCAGGTCCACCCCGCATCAGCCCGTCCATCTTCACGCGAGGGAGCAGAAACTGGTCCCAGGTCAGATCGTCCCGGTGGACATCGAGATCTGGCCCACAAGCATCCTCTTCGAAAAGGGAGAGAAGCTCCGGCTGATCGTCCAGGGCAGCGACATCTACTGGTATCCCACGGAAGGCCACACCAACGGGCACCTGGACACGGTCAACAAGGGCGACCACGTGATCCACACCGGCGGACGATATGAGTCCTTCCTTCTGGCTCCAGTGGTACCGCCCAGCCTCGGAAGTGAAAGGAACCTGTGATGCGCTACGGGACGATCCCCGGCCTCGACAAGCCCGTCTCCCGGCTGGTACAGGGCACAGCGATGCTCTCGTCCGGTGCTCTGGACAACAGCTTTGCACTGCTGGACCAAGCGTTCGGGTCGGGCTGCACCGCGTTCGACACGGCGCGCATGTACCGGAATGGCGACAGCGAGTTGGTCCTCGGCCGCTGGCTCGAGGAGCGCGGCAACCGTGAGCAGGTCGTGGTGATCGGCAAGGGCTGCGGCCTCGGACCCGGCGACACCCTGCGTGTGTCCCCGGAGGACATCACGTCCGACCTGCACGACTCGCTCGAGACGCTCGGCGTAGACTACATCGACCTCTACCTGCTCCACCGGGACGATCGTTCGATCCCCGTCGGGCCGCTCGTCGACACGCTGAGCGAGCACGTGAAAGCGGGGCGTGTCCGCGCCATCGGCGTGTCCAACTGGTCGCCCGAGCGCATCGCGGAGGCCAGCGCCCACGCCGCCGACCGCGGTTTGACGCCCTTCGTCGCCAGCAGCCCGCAGTACAGCCTGGCCGAGCAGCTCACCCCGCCCTGGGCGGCCAACCTCACCATCAGCGGCGGCCAGGGCGCGGACGCCCGGCGCTGGTATGCCGATCACGACTTCCCGGTGTTCGTGTGGTCGAGTCTGGCCGGCGGCTTCTTCTCGGGACGGTTTCGCCGGGACAACCTGGAGTCGCTCACCGAGCAGGCGGACGTGCGGGTCATCGGCAGCTACGCGAGCGAGGGAAACTTCCGGCGGCTCGACCGGGCCGCGGAACTGGCCGCCCAGAAGTCGGCCACGGCTCCCCAGATCGCGCTCGCCTACGTGCTCCATCAGCCGTTGAACATCTTCGCCGTCACCGGCGCCCGCACGCCCGCGGAGTGCGCCGAGAACGTGGCGGCTATGGACATCGAGCTCTCCCTGCAAGAGATCGCCTGGCTGGAAGGGGCTTGAAGCGTGGAACAGGGGCGCTGCGGCGCATCGACGGCGAATACCTATGCCCGCTCTTCTCCGGCGGCCGGCTGGCCGCCGCGCGGGTCCTGGCCTCGCTCGGCCTGGGCGTCAAGGAGTCCCGGGACGGCTCCATTGTCCGCTTCCGCGGGGACGAGGCCGAGCCGGTGCTCTCCCTGATGCAACGCCCCACCGGAGGCTCTATACGACTCGCGACCATCTACCTCAGAGCGGCAGTGGGACTGGCAGGGCTCCTGCTCATCATGGGCCTCGTCCTCTTCCTGCCAACCTGGACCGCCCACTGGTGGAGGGGCTGGGCCTACTGGGCCATCTTCTTCGTGTGCACCCTGGCGGCGACGCTGTATTTTCTGAAGGTCGCCCCTGACCTGATCGAGCGCAGGCTGGGCGCAGGGCCTGTCGCCGAGCCGACGGTGAAGCAGAAAGTCGTCCAGTCGTTCGCGAGCCTCTTCTTCGTGGCGGCGCTGATCATCCCCAGCGTCGACCACCGCTTCGGCTGGTCGCGCGTGCCGCTGGTGGTCTCGGTCGTGACCGACGTCATCGTCGTTGTAGCGTTCTGGATCGTGTTCGAGGTTTTCGACGAGAACCGCTTCGCCTCCGCGGTGGTGACGTCGGAGGCCGGACAGCCGGTCATCTCCACCGGGCCGTACCGGCTGGTGCGCCACCCGATGTACTCGGGCGGGATCTTGCTGATGGTCGTCACCCCGCTTGCCCTCGGCTCCTGGTGGGGGCTGATGCCGGGCGTCCTGCTCGGAGTGGTCATAGTGGTGCGGCTACTCGATGAGGAGCGGCTGCTGCGTGCAGAACTTCCGGGGTACCTCGCCTATTGCGAAAAGGTCCGCCGCCGCCTGATCCCCGGCATCTGGTGAGAGCAGGCGGCTTCAGCCCGCGCTGGTCGTCGCCCCCACGATGCTACGCAGCCCTTTCACCAGCCGCCGGACGCCCTCCGCCGCCGTCTCCTCCGTCAGCGCGCCGTACGACACCCGCAGGTAGCAACCCTCGCTCAATCCGAACGTGGTCCCCGGGATCACCGCCACGCCGAACTCCCGCACGAGGCGCTCCACCAGCACCATCGAGTCTATCGCGGTAGCGACGCGCAGCAGGACGTAGAAGGCGCCCTCAGCCGCGGGCACCGTGCAGATATTCCGGGTGCCGTCCAATTCTTCCAGGACATGCTCTCGGGCGGCGATTATCGACGGCAGCTTCGACCGGCAGTAGTCCCGCCCGGCGCGCAGCGCGCCCACGGCCGCATACTGGGATATCACCGGCGCGCAGATGAGAAGGGTGTCCTGGATCTTCTGCACTGCATCGAACAAGTCGGCCGGGATGACCATGTAGCCGATGCGCCAGCTGGCGAACCCATACGCCTTCGAGAGCGAGAACAGCGAGATGGTGTGCCCGGCGCTCCCCGCGATGGAGCCGGGCGAGAAGTGGCGGGCGTCGCCGTAGGTGAAATACTCATAAGCCTCGTCATTGATGTGGAAGAGGCCGTTCTCGCTGCAGATGTGGTTGACCTCGCGCAGGGCGGCCTCGCCGTAGACCGCGCCGGAGGGGTTGTTGGGCGAGATGGTGACCACAGCCCGAGTCTTCGGCGTGATGGCCGCCCGGATGGCGTCCGGCCGCACCTGGTAGTGTTCGTCGGTGGCCACGGGGACGGCCCGGCAGCCGGCCATGGCGATGGCCATGTCGTGGTTGAAGTAGTAGGGCGTCTGGAGGATGACCTCGTCCCCCAGGTCGGTGACCGCCAGCAGCGCATTGGCGAAGGCCAGATTGGCGCCGGCGGTGACCACCACGGTGCTGCCGTCGTCCACGGCGATGCCGTTCTCGGACCGCAGCTTGGCTTTGAGCGCGTCCAGCAGCAGCGGAATGCCCTGGACCGGCCTGTATTTGTGGTTCTCGGGGTCGGCGAAGAACGCGCCGAGGTTGTCGATGGCCTCTTGCGGCGGGCCGTAGCTGACCACGCCCTGCCCCAGGGAGATCGTGCCGGGATTGTTGCGGATGAGGGCCGCAACCGTGGGGATGATCGGCGTCTGCACCGCCTGCATGCGGGTGAGATGGCGTCTGGCTTCCATGTGTCTTCCGAGCGAGTGTCCGGGTCGTGCGCTAAGGTAGAAGGCATGACTGATGATACAGAGAAGTTCGAGCAGCTCTCGCTCGAGCCCACCATCACCGGCCCCGGCCAGCGCACCGAGGATCCCTTCGAGCCGGGGACCAAGGTGAAGGTTGAGGGCCAACGAGGCGTCTTCGTCTACCGCTACGCCACCGTGAGCAAGGCCGGCCTCGTGAGCCTGCACCTCACCCAGGACGGCGCATTCCGGGCGGTGCGGCCGGATCAGGTGACCATGGTGCGGAAGCCGCGCTGGAAGCGGTAGCCACCGCGCCCGAGCTCCGGCGCGAACCCGGCTAAGCCACGTACTCCGTGAAGCCGCTGGTCATCGTCGCGATGCCGTCTCTGGAGATCATGTAGCCCTACAGGCACGGCTCTCGCTCGATGAACTCGATGCCTGCCGGGCCCATGGCGAATGCAGCGGTGGCGTAACGGTCGGCCTCCCAGACGTTCGGGCCGAGTACGGTAAGGCTGACGATCTCGCCGGAGAGGCCGACCTCCGTGTGCGGGTCGTAGATGTGGTCGCCCCGGACGTAGGTGCCCGACGTCGCGATGCCGATGTCGCTGAGCTTGAGGACCTTCACCACCTGCTGGATGTCGAAGGGGTTACGGATCCCCACGCTCCAGTACTCGCCCTCGTCGTTCCGCCCCGACAGCTGAACGTCTCCGCCTGCATCCACGTAGAAATCCCAGATGCCGTCGCGTCGAAGCAGCTCAGAAGCGTTGTAGATAGCCCAGCCTTTGACGATACCCACCGGATTGAACACGCCGTCCCGGTGGGCGTCGAAGAAGCCGTCGGTCTCAACGCGTGTCCTTTCGGCCAGCCGCACGACCTCCTGCATCTCGTCCGACGCGTCCCCCACGCTGAGCGTGCCTGCGTTGATGCGGCTGGTCTCGCTGGACGGACGGAAAGGGCTGAAGACCGCTTCCACGTGCTCGAAGTACGAGAACAGCCGGTCGAACCACGAGCTATCGACGCGCGGGCGCAGGCGATCTCGATGGTCACCGGCATGCCCATCACGATCCGCCACTGCTTCATCAGGAAGCCTGGCTCAAGGCGGCGGCCAACGACTGCATGAACGCCCGGCTGGTGAAGGTCGCTCCGGACACTACCTGCACACTCGCGCTCTGGGCCTGGATGGCCTCTTGCGCGAGCGCCGGCGTCGCCTGGCTATTGATCTGTTGGGAGCGAGCGTCCGTGGGATACGAAAGGAACCGGACGTCCGTGACCTTCCCGTTCTGGATGACTACTTGCACCTGTACGTCGCCCCAACGGATCTGGACGCTGCTCCCTTTGTAGGTCCCGTCCTTGAGGGTGCCGGTGGAAGAAGTGGCAGCGCTCGCAGTGGCGGCCGTCGAGGTCGCAGCGGTCGAAGTGGCCGCTGTGGAACTGACGGCTGTCGAGGTGGCGCCGGTGGTGGCCGTCTGCCCGCCGCAGGCGGCCATCGTGGAGACAGCGAGGGTCGTCGCGGCGGCCACCGGGATCAGCAGGCTTCTCTTG
>Ga0182021_10004850_pt1 | contig 15863 bp, 12 predicted proteins | sample 612E3MmetaG_FD_120493 | JGI IMG/M metagenome (GOLD analysis project Ga0182021, IMG submission 120493) | Permafrost microbial communities from Stordalen Mire, Sweden - 612E3M metaG (Illumina Assembly) | ecosystem: Environmental > Terrestrial > Soil > Wetlands > Permafrost | place: Sweden... | reverse complement strand
GTCTTCAACGCAACATATTGAGCTTAAGTTCGCCCAAATCTCGTCGTCATTAGATCGGAGCATATAGATTTTTCAGCAAATTTTGCTGATTTTGCTTAAGATAGTTGTGTTGAGGACTATAAATGATCTTTTGCTCTGGTAGTTGCGACATAAAACAATCTCTTTCTTTCTGCTTTGATCTTTTCGCTATAATCGTGTTTGAGCAGCCTCTTGAAAAATGTGTCTTCCAATTCATAATCCTTAGACGGATCAGGCACCTTCAATCCGATGCCATAGGTCTCATCTATCATAAGAACAGGATGGTCATTTGTTCCTTTGCCACCCATATCGGGAATTATTACAATGGGAAACTGCAGACCTTTGGAAGCGTGGACGGTCATTATTTTTACGGTATTGCCGGTTTCCATATCGACCTGTGCCTCACCTTCCATCGGGACTTCGTCGATTAAAATCTTCAGCTCAGCCACAAAACTTGAAAGTGAAGTAAACCCGTGTGCTTGGGTCGACCTAGCCATTTGCAGGAATTTTTCGAGGTTTGATATGAAACGATCGCCGTTCTCCAAACCGCCATAAACGGCATAAATGCCAGAGTCTCGGACAATTCGGTATAAAAGATCCGTAATAGGTTCTCTTTGGGAGAGTTCCAACCATTCCTTTAGTAATTGGACCGTCTGTTCTAAATTGGATTCTTTAAGTTGAGTTGAGTACTTTTGAAGCCGCCGCCAGAGAGATCCACCACCCGAATTAGTAATCCTATAGAGTTCGGTATCTGGAACTCCGAAATATGGAGATCTAAGAATTCCATAGAGTGCAACATCGTCCAATTCGTTGTTCAGGAACCTTAACAGATTGAACATATCTACGATTTCCTGTTGCTCAAAGAATCCTAACCCTCCGCTGACATAATAAGGAATTCCGTATCTTTGGAGGGCCCATTCAAAATAACGCAGGTTTGTACGTCTCTGGAGCAGAATGGTTATATCCCTATATTGGACTGGCCGCGGTAATGGTAATCTCTTGCCGCGTTCATCCCAGTAGACGAGTTTCTTTTCGATCTCAACAAGGTTCTGGATTCTTCTGGCTGCCATTTCAGCCTCGGCTTGAGGTCCCTCCTGATTTTCAGCTGCTGGTGGCAAAATAAGGAGCTCTACAGACCCAGAATCTTCTTTCCTATCATCAGAGACTTCAATCGAATCATAACCGAACTCCCATGGTTTGGAGGATTCTGAAAGTAGCCTTGAAAATAGATAATTGACAAACCGGATGATCTCAGGAGTGCTCCTGAAATTTATGTCAAGCGGAACACTCTTGCCTTTAAGCCCTTTTTCTATTATCTTCTGGGTTTCTTTGAAAAGGGTAACGTCCGCGTTTCGGAAAAGATAAATGGACTGTTTCGGATCACCGACCACGAATAGCTTCTCTGATTTGGTTGATAGATCGCCCAGAATCATCCAAATAATCTTGCACTGAGTTGGGTCAGTATCCTGAAATTCATCAACTAAAATATACCGATACTTATCATGGAAATGAGACAACACGATCTCTTTATGATCCTTGAACAACCGATATGTTGCAAAGATCATGTCATTGAAGTCAATGGCACCCCTCTGCCGTTTCAATTCCTCGGCTATCTCAATGTAACCATTAAATACGGTTCGGAGATCCCTCAGGAAACTGAGTGTGTATCCTAAGAATTTTTCGTCATCTCCTTTGAGATCGAGTAGTGGTTTGGCAAGGGCAAAGAATGATTGCAATATCGAATAGGATGAACGGAGTGATTCAAGATCAGATTTATCCCAGTTCTTGGCTGAACCCATTCTTCTGTTCCCTTTAATGCTGGACAGTCCAACAAGAGCCGAAAAAATGGCTTCGGGAGACTCTGCATGTTGAAGATAGGCAAGATAAGGTTCTATATTTCTGAGATAGACCATTCCCGGGTCTTCATCTCCTCTGTAATGTTCAGATAAAAGACGCAACTCAGCTGTTGCATAAATCACATCGCTCTTTGATATATAAAGCGATGCTAGCTCTTCTTGGGGTCTGAGAAAATAGGATTTCCAATCTTTGATTATAGCATCATCATCTTTCGAATCCAGATTCTTGAAATATTCTTCTGATATGATTCGCTTATAGTAGAGTTCCCGGATGTATTCCCTTACATGCCAGGCATCTGCATCTCTCAACAATCGAGTCATGGCGGATTCTGTTGACGGATCAGTAGAGTGAAGTAAGATGTCTAAAGCTTCCCCCAATAACTCTCTAGATTCAAGGTCATCGAGGACCATGAAGTTCGGTTCAATTCCAGTCTCAGTCGGGAACTCCCGCAATACTCTTGCGCAGAATGAGTGAAATGTTGAGATCTCCGCCCAAATGAACTCATCTCGAATGTTTCTCCATTTGCTGACCGAATTCTTAGCCAGCGATTCCCGCACACGTTCCTTCATTTCAGAGGCAGCTTTATTAGTGAACGTTAGTGCAAGGATATTGCTTACATGGAGTCCTTCAATTTTATCTAAAAGATCAACATATTTTTCGACCAAAACTTGAGTCTTGCCAGTTCCAGCTCCGGCGATGAAACAGAGGCTTTGAGAATGATCAAGTGCGAGTTTCTGACGTCCTTGAAGTTTCATTTAAATCGTCCGCCCACATTCCAATAATCTCAACTTATGAAAACGACAGATCGTCTTGTAATCGCAATACTTACGGCAATCGGCCGATTGTGGTACAGGATGGTATATGCCCTTTCTCATGTTCAAAATGTGCAGTTTTGCGGATTCCAATGATGAAGAGATGATAGCCTGGTAGTCATCGCTAATCCCGCGGCTTCCGCTCAGAGATCCGAAAAGATCTCTATTCGCTTTATCTCCCAGAACAACTTTTTTTGCTATTTCCTGACTGTTAACATTGTAATAAGCCCCGCCTACACCATACCATCCCGGAAATGACGCCTCGATACAACGGATGTAAAGAGGTAACTGAAAAGAGAGACCAGAGCGAATATCTGCGGTGCTCGCATTTCTTTTGCCCGTCTTATAATCCAGGATCATGAATTGATTCCTGCCCGCAATATCTATTCTATCGATTTTTCCTCTGATAAGTGTACATGAAGGATCCCCGCTGCCAAGATCAATTGAGATCGGATCAGATATTGAATGACCATCTGATAGATCTGGGTCCCTATTACTGCCTATGGAAAATTCGAAGTAGGCGGGAAAGAATTCCGAAGACGCATATTCAGCTTCATTTTCTAAGAAGCACTCGAGCAGCCCCTTTCTTCCGCCTGAGACGCCTAGATAATGATCTTTAAATGCAGACCAAACCGGATCCTGGAACGAGAAATCTTGAAACTCTTCCATGGCAATTTTTTTAATATCTTGGAGTGATGCTGGTAGCTCATCTGCGGTAATTTTAGAGCGTCCGTTTCTCTTTCTTTCGGTATAAAATCGGAAGGCAATTCGATGGAACAGAGTTCCCTTCTCACTCGGAGATAATTCAGTTTCGATTTCGGGAAGAACATTCAAGTAAATGACGTATTTGAGATAGAACTGGAAAGGGCATAGGCCATACGATTCAAACATGGTCGGCGAATAAACCTTTGAGTCATTGAATCCTTCTGCTATTCCTTTAATAATTTCGCTATCATCTGTCAAAATGCAATCAAACTCTGAACTGTAATCTCGTTTGCGATAATAATTTTCAATATTGATTCTTGATGCAATCATTTCAGGATTCAATGGAGGAATGCCGACCAGTCTTATACTTTTGAAGTCAATAGACGAGATTCTTTTTCCTTCATCAAACTGCTGCAGCAGTCTGGAAGATGGAGTATCACGAATTTCCCAGGATCCGGTTGAATAAGACTCCGATATATCTTTGACGAAACAAGAAGGTACAATTGGCTGATCATCTTCTGAAAGCGGATAACTCAGGTAGGATCCTTTTTTTGCCGTCGACAATGCGGCCAAGAAATAATAGCGTTCTTGCCGTAGCAAATCTGCTTTGCGCAATAGCTTCATCCTTTTGACTTCTAGATCTGTGGCAAAAGGTTGAAGCAAATCGGTTCGAGGCAATTCTCCATCCACGATGTCTGGAATAAATACATAATCGAAAGATGAATGACCGACCTCTCGCAATCCCGTAATCTGGACGGCATTTGAATTTCCATCTTTCGCATTGAACCCCTTCTCGGAGATAAGGATTGACAATGTGGTGAAGAAGTCCGCTAGATCCATTCTCCTTTCGGGAATCATTAAATATCCTTTTTCAGTACTATCAAGCACCTTGAAAAAGGAACTAAGTGCCCTCGCATCCCTCCGATAGATCTCTTGATCTGGAGAAGTGGTGCCATGTGTAAATTCCCATTTGCTAAGAAGCGAACGAAGTTCGGTTATGTGTTCATTGATAGTCTTATTTCCTTCTAGCTTTTCCAGATCCTTGAAAAGCTCGTCGATACCATCTTTTATTTCCTCAATACGTTCGATCCTGTGTTTTAAGTCGCTTATTCTATGTTCGGGAGGTTCTGCTGATTGAAGTTCTTGATTGAGTTCTGCAATTATCATCGAGAAAGATTTTCTCCAATTATCTATCCCTTCGATAATATTCGCTTCACGCGATTCGAAATCGACCTCTTGACCCCAGAGTCGTTTTCTATTATCATCTTCTCCCCAGAAAAAACGAATATATGATGACTTTAGCAAATCTATTACAGATTCTCTTCTATAACCGGAAGCGGGCACACCAATGATATGGAATATAGTCTGAACAATAGGTGATTGAGATAATTCTTCGTAATTTCTAATATCGTAAGGAATTCCAAAATCAGGAAATACGTCTGATACGAGCCTGGCTCCGCGAACCCGATCTGGAAAGACCACGGCAACTCTGCCTGCATCGGCACCATCTCTGATAAGATCTCGTATTTTTTGGGCAATTGCCCTGACTTCGGAAATTCTGTCTTTGAATGATGTAAGAAACATGTTTTTGGAGAGGTCATTCTTTTCAGTTGTATAGAATAACTTGGACAGCGCAATATCTTTCTCGTTCGACTTGATCAGCTCTTTCTCAATGATAGGCAGCCAGTCAGCCGAATCAATAAATATCAAAGGATTTTCTCCAAATGGCAGAGCATAATAGAATGCACTTGACGACTCAGATAAAGCTTTTAGAAACTTTTTCTCAAGGGGATTGGGCTCGAATAGGCCATATACATAGATCCTTCTGGATTTTGTTTTTTCATTCGTCTTAACCGAATTTATAGCGCTTAAGAGAAGCAAATCATCATCAATCAATCTATTTCTTTCTAAAAAATGTAGATAATTTGAGTGAATATTAGCTATTTGATTGCTTTTTTCGCTTTGTAATTCGCCCAAACATGCTGGATAATCTACCGACCATTGAATCAATGTTGAAACAAATTGCCTTAGCTGTCGTACATTGCCAACAGAAATACGCCCTTTATGGGTAAAAAGGTTGAACCTATCTGGATGTTGGGATATAATCTCTGATATAATCAGTTTTGACTCCTCATCATTCATGAGATAAAGGCCATGATTATCTTCTGAGAAGATAAATCCTGCAAGATCTCCCAGCGTGCAGATTCTATTTTCCAAGATTGGTATATTCTTCTCCTGGAGTCTCCTCATGATTTCGTTCTTCAGTCGTGCTGTCGGAACAATGAAGAACGTATCAAATGGATTATCGCGGAAAGAGCTTATGAACTTATCAAGAAGATCAGATAACCCCATGCCAGGCAGACAATAATATTTTGTTCTGTTTAGCATCGCAATTTGATACAAGTATATATGCAATAAAGGTTACGCTTATTCTTCATCGCTTCTCGAAGTGATTAGAGGTTTCTTTCAGGATGTTCATATTCTTTAACGGATCTCAGAATAATCCTATAGGGATCTGTTGCCTGAATTTACTAATAAAGGGGCCTCATTTCGAGCAGTTTCGTGACTCGTTCATATTGTCTATTTTATATCTTAATTATTTTTAAATATAATATAGATGCTCGTTGGGCCCAATCTTGTCGAAATGAACTCAGATTATTTTCAATAATCTCAAATCGTATCATATTATCAACATACCTTTCTTCTGATGACGTTTAATCGATCCCACAAAGGATTTTCGATACACAATTATTAACCCGTTTTATGGCCTTAATTTCAAATTAGCTTTAGGGGCAATCTCTGTTTAAGTATTTAACCAAAATTAGACGGATTTATGTCGTTTTAGGCTAATCCAACTGGTTTCTGCAATAGGCAGAAGAAAATTTTATATTGATTTATCGATTATTTGTATTAGCTTCTTGAATTACATTAATCTGCATATTTTTAAGTAAATTTGGAAACAAGGAATGCCCCTAAACTTATTTGACCGAAAACAAAAAAAAGCATAAGATACAGCCCAAAGGGAAATTTTTGATATGCATATCTTGAGGTGTTTTAGAAGAGGGGTATATCAACAGTCTTATCTATATTAGCGATATCTCCTAAAAAATAAGCAAAGATTGCTTGCGCATTTCAAAGGAGAATTAATCTATGACCCAAGCAGGATTCTATAAGGGAAAACATTATACAAAATATGTCGATGATGTGCAACAATTGATGAGAAATAATAAATTAGAAGATGCCGAAAAACTACTTATCGAATTAGTAAAAGCCACAGAAAATGAAGCCCACCACAATAATTATGGAGTGGCACCTTGGTACTATGAGAGGTTAGCGATAATATATAGAAAGAAGAAAGACATTGAGTCAGAAATTGGAATTTTGAAGAGATTTGCAGATCAAAGACATGCACCTGGGGCAACGCCTCCAAAACTGCTAGTTAGACTCACGAAATTAAAAAATAAATATGAATAAAAAATATGATATAATGGGGCGCCAGTATCTCGATCTTCTTTATGACTATGAATTCAGCCGAGGCGCTATCGGGTTTTCTTTCTAATCATTTCGATATTTCCTCATTAATCCATGTGGGCATGGCTGAGGAGGACGGCAGAGACATTGAGCGCGGGGAAATGATTCAGCGATAAATCGGCTGGGATAAGATCAGTCCGGTAGATCTCTTGAATGAAGATCACATTTCTGATTCTAATTAAATAGATGTGTTTGAGGGAGAACGACAATCTCGCGGGACTCCTGCCTTGGCACTAAGCCCGTCGGGAGTACGGAACAGTTCCCAGTCTTGGCGTTCAAACATCAATTTTCCCTCTTTTTGTAGGTTTGGAACCTAGTGAGAAGCAGTACAAAAATCATAAATTCTGCGAATCGCTATGCTCTAGCTCCAATCCGGTTTCGAATTACTCGCGAGTTAATTAGACCGTACTTGCTCAATACGTTGAAGTAAATTGCCCTTTTGTCTAATCTTCGGTGGTAAGGCAATGCCATTTTGATAGCGATTTCTTTTGGTCAGCATCTCAATTATCCTCACGATTGAGCATGTTCATTAGACCTGATTCTCGCTTTCCATTCGTAGGACAGAAATCTTCAAGGCCCTTAAACTGTACCATCTCTTCAGGAAGCTCGGTCATCTCGATCAGTAAGTCCACCCTAGGAGCGATGCCTTTCTTGAGCAAGCAAAACCTTGTTCTTTTTCTCGAGGATTTGGTCTCTTCCAAGGGTTCCTCCCTGGACCTCGGATCCACCCTGGAACCCGGATGTTCCAATTTCTAGCGTTTCTGCTGCACCTGATCCGCCACACATCTATTTACCAACTCCTTGAATACGTCTTGTCTTGTTCATTAAATCGCAATCCAGAAACTGACCTCGCCAGTTTCCCTTTGTTCCATTCAGCTTGAAATTCGTCATGCCAAGGGCAATCGTAGTTCGAAATGTACTCCTCAAAAGTTGTATGCTCAGTAATCCGCCATCCATTGACGTAGTACGCCCAAGGTGACGGCCTGAACCCTGGGTACTTCCCCACTCCACAGCAATCCTGCCAGTTCCGGGTGTGAATGAAATCGTCGCAGCTCAGGAGATTCAGGTTAAGCGTGCGGCAGAGGTTGCGCAGGTAGGAAAGCTCTCTGATCTGGTCGTTGTAGCTGGCGATCTGGAACAGTCCAACGTTTCTATACTTCAGATGGGTAGTCTTCAGATAGTCCGCACCTATGGCCTCGTTAATTCTCTGGCTGGTTCCTCCAGCGTGGTAGACCTTGAGAAAGTTGCACAGAACGTCGTTTACGCCCACATCGTGAGCCATGCCTAGTAATTCCTCTACGTCGCCAGCCAGGTCCGGGATGTAGGGCCACAGGCGGAGCTGGGCATGGACACCGGCATCATTCAGAGTGTCCAAGGCTGCTATGCGTTCCCGCAGACTTGGTGCTCCTGGCTCCAGCCTCTTGAGCATGGCTGTATCTTCAGTCGATACGGAACATTGAACGGCGAGCGGCAGACCCTCAATGGCCTGTAGGTATCGTGGAGCCGTCAATTGTCCAGGGTACTTGGTCGTGATGACGCAAGGGTACTCCTTGTCCTGCAGGATCTTGAGGACACGCAGGGTAATGTGGAATTGCTTCTCTGCTGGCTGGAGAGGATCGCTCGATACGCCCATCTGCACCGGGGACCGCTGGTCAATAAGTGCCCGCTCCATCCCGGTCTTGCGCTTGCAAAAAAACTTCTCGATGTATCGGATGCTGTTGGGCTGGACATTGGCGTAACCGTTCACTCCACAGCGTAGGCCATTCAATGAGCAGTAAGCACAGCGAGTAGAACACCCTCGATAGCTCTCAATTTTGAGCGGCAACGGACAGATTAGACGTTCTGCATGGTCGCAGATGAATAGCGGTCGCTGGAGTGATGATGACATTGTCTCAGGTAGAAATTTTACTTTGTTGCCCTGTTCAATTCTGGATCTTTCAGCGAGTTGTTAATCTCGCTTATACGTTCGTCTACTTCTGTCATAAACCTCCAAAATTTCTAGGATCATCTTCAATGTAGTTCTCGAAAGCCTTCTCCGCTCCTGCTTTTATCAGAAAGAGTAGCACAGGCTCATCTGGCCTCTCCACAGGCATGGGTATGCCATCACGGATGTTAGCATCATAAAATAATTTGGATAGCCCATCGTCGGCCGTTGGCGGCCAGGGTTCAATTTCTTGCACAATTTTGGCTGATAACTTATTAATCCTGTTTCTCAAGTTATCTATTCGCATTATATCAGCCGCCTCGCAAGGGTGCATACTAGATTCGATAACTGGCCAAAACCGGTCCCCGGGTTCCATCGGCCATACGTTCTAAGAAGCTCCCTGTCTGCTGGGCTGAAGTCACAGAGCTGTGCATCTCGGCGCAGGCTCCTGGAGATCTTCAGACTTGTCCGCAGCAACCGCAACCCCTCGCAGCTTGGGCGGAATTTTGTACCGTTCTCCAGCTCGACGACCCACAAGAATTCTCTATACCTTGGATTCTGTCTCGCAGGTTGATTAGTGATCGCATTTACCCTCAGCCGGTGGGCAAATTCGGAGCTCCTCGCCATGCCAGGTGTAACAAAAACGGGCGTCTGAATTGCCTCTGCAATCATCACAGATCGAGGAAATTTCTTTTTTTAGACAATCTGGCTGGACCCCGCTATTTTCGAATCTTTTAATCCAGCGTTTGATTTGGGCTTCCATTTCCGCCTCTGTTAGCGGCGCACCAGATGGAGGGCAACTCCTAAGTCTTGCCATCCAATGGCGATAGGCTCGTTCGATTTCGGCAACCCTAATATCCAATCTCGCTAGTGGGAGCATGTTTGAACCTCTTTTTCGATAACATCTAACCTTTCTTTCAAAAGTTTAACCTCCTCACTGTCGAGTCTCAGCCTCCTGCAGGCTATCCAGGCATGGCTCAAATTTGCGAATCTTCCTGCATTTTCGATAGAATTGTCCGAGGCCAAGATACGATTGAGTAACCTCACTAGTCCCCGCTCCAGATCGGCAGGGTCAGAAATTTTAATCCACCCTTTCATTCTCGTTGTCCTCATTTACGCTTGCTGATTCTTATTTTTCCTAAAAGTGGGGGGGGGTCATGTCTACACCTCGGTGTCCGGGTCGCTGCCGTCATACCGGTGTTCATCAAAATCTCGTTCTACCTTCCGCAGTCGTGGCTTCCTCAACGTGCTTTTGACGTTCCCGTTCAAATTGGCGCGGCTGAACTTCGTCATGCCTTCACCTCCAGCGCCTTTGGGCTGGTCAAGCTTCTGCCCTCCTGGCGACCTGCTCTTTCTCGTCAATAGTCCAGTTCAGCTTTCGAAATTCTGAAAGTACCATGGAGTAAGGAAATCCCATCTCGTTGGCATGATCCCTCAAGGCGGATAAATTGATGATACCATCATCCGTAGCGGAGAGATAATGAGAGACGAACTCCTGCACTTCGCGGCGTTGCTCTTCGATCTCGGCCCGGCTCAAGCGTTTAGGTGCTGGTGCGAGTTTGGGCTGGTCCTCTGTCCAGCGCGCCTTCTTTTCGGCTACTGGAGTCTTGAACTTCTTTTCTCGCTGCTTGTCCTGCTCGTTAGCCTGCTGGAGCGCGGCTTGGATGGTGCTGGCCTTCTCCATACCCTTCTCTTTCTGTGGGCTGTCGAGTGTCCGGTGCTCCCTGTGGCATCTGTGGCAGATGTAACCATGTTTGTAGCCGATGTAAAGGTCGAATTTGGACACTTCGCCGCAGATAACGCAGGTCCGCCGCCTGTTCTGCCGCTTCTTTTTTTGTTCACCGGTTGTCTGGAGATCGGCAACGGTCGCGGGTGTACCCACCTCTGGGTTAGGTGGTGACGGGGTGGTGACACTAAAATCACTATCTATAACATTACTGTCACCATTGTCACCACCAGCACCACCACTATTATTACTTTCAATTTCAGAATTCGAGCTGATCCTTTGATCCTCAAAATTCTCTTTAAAATTACATTTTGCTTTTTCGGTGGTGTCGGTGGTGTTTGTGGTGACAGTCGGCTCCTGTTCTCGTTTTTCTGTCACCACTGGGGTGGTGTCACCATCAAAGGCTATGGGTGACAGTAACCACCCACGTGTTCTAAGGCCACTTACACGACGGACGACTTGCCGGTGCTTTCCATCTTTGTCTTGAGCCAACTTGCCAGCATCGGCCAGAGCCTTGCCTATTGAGTCCACAGTCGGCTTCTGAGTGAACACCTTCAGCTTGTCCAGCTCGGCCAGGGTCTCATTGGGAAGTAAGAACAGTCCTTCATTGGTATGTTTGCCTATAACCCTACCCAAAATAGTCTTTCCGTTGCTTGATTGGAATAGCCCCGGTTGGCTGTCCAGAAGTTCATTTACGCCAGTCAGGAACTTGCTTACTTCCGTATCGGCGTTGACTATAGCACCCTGGACTTGGATGGCCGTGTCCAGGCTGACCAGAAACCTCTCTTCGGCCTCCTTGAACACATCACCTAACGGAGACTCACATAATAACCGCCACGTAGCCTGCAGGGTCGTGTAGAGCGTAGCCAGCCGGCCAGGGTTGACGTAACCACCTTTAGCAAACTTCTGCTCGTACTTATTCCGAGTCTCAGCAAACCCATAATTAATATCTAGTTTGGTTTCAGCCAGGAACCTGAGCCAATAATAACCCACTACAGGCATTAGCTCTAGCTTATTCTGTACCTCAGTCAACAATTCCGTATTAGTCAGTTTAGGCCAATCGAGGTTTAGGACTCTGGCGTCCGTTGCTGCTTCTTCGGGTCGTGTTTCGCCGGTTATTATGGGCGTGCATAGGAACGTCAACGCCTCTACAGTTCCGCCGTCCTTCCGGCCACGTTGCTTATCTGAACCTTCTATAGTGGCCTGGATAATGGAAACGTACCGCTCAAAATCTTTAGGATCAACAGCCTTCACGTTATCGAGAATCTGGCACAATATACCCGCCCTGGCCATAATATGCATAGCCGCGTTCACTGTCGATCCGGCTTTGCCATGCTTCAACAGGAACCTATCCAAAGTATAATCCAGTCCATAAACAGCCATGCAAATCTGTGCCATGGTGGTTTTGATCGCTCCAGTAACACCCCACAGAGCCAATGCGAACCTGTCGTCTGGCCTCCACCTGGCGACTGCAGGAGCGCCTAAGATTGTGGCTACGAGAATAGGCGCGTTGGGATGGACCTTCAACACGCTGCTTAACAGGTCTTTGGCTGCCTGGAAGTCGCCAGCATAGACTTTGGCCGGTGTCATGGGTGATAGCTTGAACTCAATGTTTTTGGCCAGATCATCGCCAATGCCCGGGACCATGGGGACGTTCCCAACCCATGCAGGAGTTTCGATTCGCCTAATAATTCGGGTGTTTCGGGTCATCCTTTGGACAGTCTCAAAATCAAGTTTCCCGGTTTGGTTCTTAGCACCGAAATAATTGATTAAGTGCGTCTTGAACTTCCTAGGCTCCAGGTCAGCCGCCTGGAGAATAAAAGATACTTCCCGGTGATCTTTGGCGCCTCGGCCTCGGAATTTAAATTCGGCCACGTCTCCAGCGCGTGTTTCAGTGTCTATATAGAGAGCGCAATCTGAAACCCAGTGCAGCTCCTTTTGGGAAGGATCATCCTTGCTGAGAGCCACAACCCTTTTTATCGTGCCGTCTTCCCCAACGCCAACCGTGCCGGATTGGTCATCGAGTGAAACTTTCCTGATAGTCGGCTCGCTATACGCGTGCGGCAGATATTGCGCTTTAGCGATCTCCAGGACTTGTCTGAATAAGTCTCCTCTCAGCTCGCCTGCTTGGGCGTTGGAACAGCTTATGATATCATGCTTAACCGCAATGGCCAGCGCAGGGCCGCCGCCGCTTTCACATCTAAAGCAGTGCCACTTGTTTTCGGCCGTGTTGATAACGTAGTTACCGCCGTTGGTGCTGCCATGAATCGGGTGGTCTCCTCGGAGTTCGTCACCGCTTCTGCTCACATTGCCCTCTGGCGGCATGATGTCTTCAACCTGGAGAGAGTCGAGAGGGTCCTTTTCAGTGTACTTGCGCCTCTTGCTGTTGGCTAAGTCCCCTTCAAGCCGCTTGTAGTTGGCATTCACGCTTCTGGAAGTCTTGAACCGGGAGATGATTGATTGCAGGTGTTCCCGGCTCACCTCGGCGATAGGCAGATCCTGCACTACCTGATAAGTCGAGTCGCTTTGATGTCGGCAACTCGGCCCTACTGCCTGCCCTCCACATATCCCGTCTTTAGCTCCAGCCTTGATGTCTCCGATGTGAACATAGTCATGCTTAGCCTGCTTGTTGATTTCAGTTCTCTCAGGATCGAACAGCCCAACGCTATTGAAATGCTCTTCGCACTTTAGGTAAAATTGGCGATGTCCGGGCCGGGATTCGATTGCAAAGGTTGGCGGTATGAGGCTCATAACCCCCATCTCAAGCCACCGGTTCAGGTCGTCACAATCGATGATATGGAGATCTCCATAACCGCCAGCTACGCCATAATTGCCGCCTCGCTTCATATGCTCCGAAAGTCTAGGATCGTCGTATCGATAATTTGACTTCTTCTGCCAGTCCTTCTCGAATGGTTTCTTGAGGTCTTCGCCGAAAGAACCAAGCAGAACAAATCGTAGCTCATCCTTACGGAGCCTGGGGTGAATCTCTACCATCTACGACCGCCTTCTTCGGGGCTTCCTGGTATCGGCCCAGTCCAGCGAGAGGGGCTGCCACTCAGGCCAACCTTCAAAGGGTCGCTCCTTCATTCTGATTTTGGCCCTCAGAGGGTAGAAATCCTCGGAGTCCAACCAATTCCCTCGCTGTTGTTTCTTCAAAGAATCAGCCCTCCACTTTCATTACGCGCTTCGGCTCATCCAGACAACGAACATGGTAGCCGTCCAATCGGAGGATTCCGATTCTTTGGCTAACTAAGCCCTGCAACTTATCGGCCAGTTCCCCGGGAAGTAAAACAGATACTTTGCCGATAACAGCGACCACGCCGATCTCATTGATTTCATAACTATGGAGTTTCCCTAGAACCTCTTCCAATTCCGAGAGGCGGTAAGCTTCGTGGATAGTCAATGGCTCAGCCCCTCGATCAGGCAAATAAATATATATCTTGGTGATCAAAATACATAGCACTTCTGCTTATCAGTGGATGGTGTTGCTTTGTGGTCAGGCGACGCGGTCTGGACAACTTTACCGCCTGACTATAGGGCAGTTCGAATTTTTCCATTATCTATACCTCTTTGTGTGAAATTCTTAGAGAGCCATCTTCCAACAGATCGATACACATGCGGTCACCCTTTACAAGCCTGCGTGCTTTTGCCCATGCCTTCGGAAGGCTGACAAATGCGCAGCCGTTTATCGACTGCAACTTACGTGTGAAGTTCAGCTCCATGGTGGAGAATCATGTATGATATTGTATTTAATATTTATCATAAAAATTGTCCATTCTGAAAGAATAGACAACAAATTGAGCGCAATCTTCTTTAAAGAGAACTTTAAAATAATACTATGATATGTCCAGATCAAAACGTCTTCATTATAATGATGAGCAGTTGAGAGTTCTTCTTTGTATTGCTGGATATGGACCTCTTTCACGAACCGATTTATCGAAAGCGACTGGGATCGAAAAGGGTAATCTATCACGAGTAGTTAATGAGCTGCTTTCAGGTAGAATTATCAAGCCCCGAGAAGGCCCCGAGACAACTGGCAGAAGCCGCGGAAGACCGAGGGAGTATCTGGCTTTGGAATCGCCTCAGATAGTCCAAGAGCTCTGCGATGAACTGAAGTTCAGAAAGAAGTTATACGAACTTGAAAGGGCAAGGCTTGATTTATATAATAATGAAAAATACTGGGCAGACTGGTGCGAAATAGCCGGTGATCTTGATAATAATAGGCGGGCCGCCTTTTTGGACAAATATAGAGAACTCAAGCGAAAACGCCTAAATCTCGGTGCCGATGATGGCTCATTTTCTACGAAAGCGGTCTGGGTTGAAGTGGATGGAAGGCGCGTCATCGTTGTACGTAGATATAATGGTATTCTATATTCTACAAGAGAAGTTTCCTACCAGAGCGTAAAATATTGGCTGCGGCGACTGCATAGCCCGATGTTAATAGTAATGGGCTTTTTTATGGATAACGAATCCGTCGTTCATTCAAAGTCCGACATAGCTAAGGGCACAGGGCTGAAGATGACCGTTCTATCTCAGATATGGCCCAAATTGGAGGCACAAGGAATCATATTGGCTACAAGGATGGTAGGCCAGGTCAAAATGTACAAGCTGAACAAGCAAAACGATGACGTCAAAGAACTGATGGATACAGTGGGGTTGCGGAAAATCACTATACAAAGATGGATATCAATGCAAGAGAGACCCATTCCATCGCCGTCAGTACCAGATTATTCCACGATTCGGACATGATGTAGCATTGACGCATATCAAACCAGATCCTCACCTGTGGCATAGCCGCTGGAGAGCCCCTTTTATCTTTTTAATCTATACTACATTATATATCAACGGCCTCTTTCCTGCAATCACCTCAAAAGCTATTGATGAAGACAAGGCATTCACACCCTTTCGGAAAACGCGTAGCAAACCTGGAGCGACAAATTGTGATACCCGAAGTGGCTTCCATTCTCTCGATTTGAGATCATAGGCCCAAAACAGCTGCATTGGTCAATAAAGGAAATAGGCGAAGATGGCGATGGCCATCTCTCAAACCCCGAGCTGCGGTATATGCGCCAGGTAGCTCTCCCTCAGCTCCTTCTTATCGATGTGGTTGTAGATATCGATTGCATCATGTCTCGCATCGCCTCTAAGCTCCTTCACGAAATCTCTTGGCATACCAGCTCGAATTAAGTGAGTAGTGAACCAATGGCGGCAGCAGTGAGGACCGAAATGGTCCTCTAATCTATCTGAATTTGGATCATGCAACCCTACAATTGTGGCCTGCTTCTCTATT
>Ga0182021_10004848_pt1 | contig 15866 bp, 12 predicted proteins | sample 612E3MmetaG_FD_120493 | JGI IMG/M metagenome (GOLD analysis project Ga0182021, IMG submission 120493) | Permafrost microbial communities from Stordalen Mire, Sweden - 612E3M metaG (Illumina Assembly) | ecosystem: Environmental > Terrestrial > Soil > Wetlands > Permafrost | place: Sweden... | reverse complement strand
GCAACGAACATGAGCACGACCGGGAGCAGCTTCACGAGCACCCAGACGGCGGCGATCATCAGCAACGCAATGAGCATCGTCTTCGGCGCGAGCTCGAACCGCACCACGCGGCGCGGCACGGGAGGGAGCGGCGAAGATTCGTCCGATGGCAGGGAAGGCTTCATCTGCGTATACTGAGAGGAAAACGCTGCTTCAGCGGGGGGGCTTAGGGAGAAGCAAGCGTGGAAACCGAGGCTACCCGGCGTCCGCCAAGCCCCGGGGCCGCCTTTTCGCCTGGCGACGCGAACGGTCAGACGACGGAGATCCGAAGGACTTGGTAGGTAAATCGGCCGGTCGCGGCGGGTCGCTCGAGCGCATTTGCGGAGCGGGCACGGCTGTCACGATGCGGACGGTCGGATCGCCGTGCTTGAAGTTGGACTTGCCATCACCCACTGCACCGCTGGCTTGACGACGGAACCATCACCGCACGGAGCCCACAGCGGGAAGACTCCGGCTGGCACCCCGACGGGAGGCCAGCAAGCGGCTCTCCGCCTCCAGCCAGATTGCCTCGTCGCGGCCCTCGGGACAACCCTGTTGGGCCCAGAGTTCGCGGGCGCATTGCGTGATATCCTCGTGGGACAGGATGTGCAGAGTGTCGGTCGGGGGGGTGGAATCTGTGTGCTCAGGGTGGCCGTGGTGGTGTTTCATGAGGAGAGCGAGGCTTATTGGTGGTCCGGCGGGCCGGTTTATCGGGGAGGTGGGAAAAAATGAGAGCGCGCGGTGAACGGAGCCCTGGAGACCAAGCATGACCCGGCTCCGTTGGCAGGTCCGTTTTCGCCGAGGATGTTTTCATTCAGTCATACTCTTCGTTTCGGAAAAACGGTATGGGGTGTAGTCCCACCAGTAGGAGCACGCGGCGGTGGCGCGGAGCGACTTTTTTAGCTTCAGCAAGCTGCCGGTGTAACTCCGGTTTTGGCGGCGGATAGGGTAGGGCGGAAGCGTTCCGCGCGCCTTTTGTGGAGAGCCGCGCAAGGTGAGCGGGGAAACGGCGAAATGTGCGGCTTAACTCGGTCTCCTCGGAACCCGTTCTGAGGGGGAGCTCCCGTTCACCCCAAACCCCCAAGCCTGACCCAATCTGTCTGCTCCCCGGCGTTTTCATAATTCACTAATTGGTTGAACGATGCGAAAGGACGGCGTACACGCACTCCTGCATAACCACACTGTTCGCATTCTGGCTCACTGCGACTATCCCAATGAATACTATTCACTCAAGGATCATTCGGGACCGTTGCAGTCGAATGTTGTCCATTGCTGTCCAAACGTAAGCATTCTATTTCCACATCCAGCCGCGGGATTTGAACGCTTACTCTTGCAGGAAGAACAATCAAACCTGATTGCCATGAAAAAAGTCATCCATCGAATAATGCTCGGCGCATGCGCCGGGCTTCTGCTCATTTTGAAAGGAACGGCAGGGGCAACGCCCGTGGTCGCCCAGCCCTTACCGCCGGCTCTGGAGGGGCCGGCATCGGGGCAGCCGTCACCGGACCACCAATGGGTGCCTGGCCACTGGTATGCCGTCAAAGACGGCTATTGCTGGGCTGCTGGGCATTGGGATCTGCCGCCCGGGCCCGGTGCGGCTTGGATTCCTGCCCAATGGGTCGCATCCAACGGCGGGTACGTGCTTTCTGAAGGTGGGTGGCAGACCCCTCAGATCGCTCAGTCCGAGGCCGTCCCACAGGAAATCATCGTCGAGGCTGCTCCGCCGCCGCCTCAAACGGAAGTGATCACGGCGCCGCCTTCTCCGTTTCACGTCTGGATCGCCGGATACTGGGGCTGGCGGGACGGCCGGCACGTTTGGATCGCCGGGCGGTGGGAACGGCCGCCTCGGGAGCACATGGTGTGGGAAGCTCCTCGCTGGGAAGTGCGTGGCGGGCGCCATGTGTTAGTGGAGGGCCGCTGGCATGAACCAGGCGTGTCAGTGGCCGCCAGTGTGTCGCTCGGGCCGATCGATCTTGTCATCCGCACGGGACCGCCGGCGCCGCGACATGAAGTGATTGACGAACGCTCGCGGCCGTCGCGAGAGCACGTCTGGATTGCTGGTTATTGGGCGTGGCGCGGCGGTACGCATGTCTGGATCGGTGGCCATTGGGAAAGACCGCCGCGCCGGGGCGCCGTATGGGAGCCAGGGCGCTACGACCCTCGCAATGGTGGTTTTGTTTTTATCGAAGGTCGCTGGCGTTAACCTGCATGAAGTGACCTAAGATCGCACCTGGCGCCGGCACCTGCCAAGGACCGGCGCCTTTTTCGTGTTTGGGACGTGCCGATCGGGGATCGATCTTTTGCGCGATCAAATATAAGCGTTCAAATCCCGCGGCTGGATGTGGAAATAGAACGCTTACGTCCAAACGCCTTTTCCTTTTTCCCCTTAAGGAAAAAAATAAGGGGAAGACTGGTGAAACATGGGCAAAGAATCGGAAAGCCCATTTCGAAATCCTTTCGGAAACCTCTCCGCCCAAAACAGGTCTTTTGTTTTCCTAATGCGAGACCGTTTCGCGCTCAATTAGCCGGGTCAACGCCGACAGAGCTGAAAAGAAGGGAAATGTGCGGCATGATCCGTTCGGCGTTCCCTCAAACCGGTTTCAACCACGCCAGCTCGACGCGGATACCGGTCCAGATTCGAGGATTTGAGCACTGACCCCTTCCTGGGTGTCCCTATCGCGTCCTCTTTCATTGCGGGAAGCTCGATCTGCTGCCAGCTATATCAGGACAATTATGAACAAAATGAATCCTAAGCCGGCGGGAGAAGAATCAGAGCCCGGAGTGCCAACGGATCTTCGCAAAGCCCTCGCGGCTGCCCCGCTGGCGAAGGCTCAGTGGGGGGATCTCACGCCAATTGCGCGCGAACCGTGAAATATGAGCTGATGCCATTTGTTTGGCAAATCGCTCGAGCGCCCGTCCGTTTCCCATCGGGCTTGGTCGATTTTGAAAACACACCCTAGTGCTCCCCGGTGAAGGCAGATTGCAGAGATCCTAGATTCAGTGGCCATGCGCTTGGCTGGGTCATCGTCGCTGTCGGGGGCGCCCTGGCGGGACTATGGTGGGTGAGCACCTGGCGCGCTGACGTCAGTTTCCTGCCCAACATGGCTCCGGCGGAATGGATTGTTTATCCAGTCACGCCGGAGGGGAATTCCCAGCCCGTTCTGGAGTTGCAAACGGTGTTCGAGAATTCATTCGTGCTTGGAAGTTCGCCGTCAAGAGCGGCGCTGCGAATCGCGGCGTTTAGCCGCTATACCCTCGCAATCAATGGAACCGTTGCCGGGAAGCCGCTGGGAACGACGACGAACTGGAAGCGACCCGATTTCATTGATGTGGCCGGCCAACTGCAGCCCGGGCCAAACCGGATTCAGGTCACCGTCTTCAATTCGAAAGGGCCGCCCGCGCTATGGCTTTGCCTCGATTTAGGCGGAACGCAGGTGAATTCGGGCACGACCTGGCGGGCGTCCTATGCGGGCGCGGCTGCGCGCGGGGCGGCACTGGCTGCTGCACCCAAGCCAATGGCGGCCGGCAATTCCGTCTACGGCCTGCCGCAACCGTGGACCTCATTGGGTAGGTGCTGGCCCGCGCTCCTGGCTTTCATGTTGCTGTCGGCAGCCGGTTGTTGGTTGCTGCGCAACCGCGGCCTCTTCGCGCGCGCGAATCCCAGCCTCGCGCGGCCCTACGCGGAGGCCGGGAGGAGGAATTGGCCGCGCGAGATTCTTCCGCTCGCAGTGGTGACGGGATGCTGGATGGCCCTGTTCGCGAATAACCTTCCCGCGCTGCCCTCCTTGATCGGTTTCGACGTGCAGGGACACATGGACTACATCCGCTACATCCAGGAGCATGGCTCTTTGCCCCTCGCCCGCCAGGGATTCGAGATGTTTCAGCCTCCGCTCTATTACCTGCTTTCGGCGGCGTGGTTGGGCCTGCTCCATGTCTCGGTTTTGGAACCGGCTGGCCTCATGGCGCTGCGCCTTCTGGGGCTCGCAATCGGTCTTGCGCACCTCGCGATCGTCTGGGCCGCCTTGCGGCTGCTGTTTCCCTCCGAGCGGCCCAAGGCGGGATGGGGAGTGGTGCTCGCGGCATTTCTGCCGCCGCTGCTGTACCTTTCTCAATACTTCACTAACGAGGCACTCGCGGCGATGCTGGTCAGCGCCTGTGTCTGGCTGACCTTGCGCGGGTTGCAGCAGGAGCGCCTGACGTGGACATTGTGCGCCGGGCTTGGTCTTTGCCTCGGCGCGGCGCTCCTCGCCAAATCCACCGCGCTCCTGGTCCTGCCGCCGGTTTTGGGCTCGCTGCTCTGGCGGTGGCTGGAGAAACGCGCGATCTCACCGGCGCAATGGATCGCGCGCATCGGCGTGATCCTGGCGCTTTGCGCGCTGGTGGGCGGATGGCATTACGCGCGCTTGTGGATCCACTACGGAAGCCCGCTGGTTGGCAATTGGGATCCGCGGCTCGGCTTTTCTTGGTGGCAATATGACGGCTATCGAACCAGCAGCTTCTACCTGCGATTTGGCGACGCGCTGCTGCACCCATGGTCAAACGCACCGCAGAGTTTTGGGGACGGCCTATACACCACGCTGTGGGGCGATGGCTTGCTGAGCAGCGCGGTGGAGTTCTTTTCCCGTCCGCCCTGGAACTACGACCTCATGGCGATCAGCTTTTGGCTGGCCCTGGTGCCCACCCTGGCAGTGTTCGTCGGCGGGATGCTCGCGCTAGGCAGGTTCATCCGGCGGCCGTCCGCTGAATGGTTTCTGCTGCTGGGATTTGGCTGTCTGGCCTTGTGGGCAATGGTCTACATTTCACTGATTGTTCCTTATGGCAGCACGGTGAAGGCCTTCTTCGGGTTGTCGACCCTGGTTCCCTTCTGTGTTTTGGGATCGTTGGGCTTTGATTTTCTCACGCGGCGGAGCCCGAAGCTCTGCAGTGTGGTCTGTGTCGTATTCGGCCTGTGGGCGATCAATAGCTACGCCTCATTCTGGATCTCGCGGTCGTCGGTCCCGGCCGCGGTCGCGAAGGCTCGGGCGCTCGGCGCGAAAGGACAAAACCTCGAAGCGACGGAGTTTCTGACTGACTTCCTGCAGCAGAGGCTGCGCCGCGAACCTCGAAACGAGGAGGTGCGATTCTCCCTGGCCTATTTCCTGACGATCACCGGCCGCGAGGACGAAGGCATCCGCGAGGCGGAGATGCTCGTCAAACAGGATCCGAACGACTGCCGAGGGCATCACGTGCTCGCTCTGGCGTTCGCGCACAAGCAGCAGGCCGGCCGGGCGCTCGAGCAACTCCGCCAGGTCTTGGTTCTCGCACCGGGCTATGACCCCGCTTGGGAAGAATTCAGTTCGGTCCTGATGGCGTCCGGACATCCGGATGAGACCATCAACGTGTGCCGACAAGCGCTGGCGACGACTCCGTCCAGTCCGGGACTGCGGCTGGCACTGGGCTGCGCCCTGATGCGCCAAGATCAAGACGCCGAAGCCTCCGCGCAACTGCGTTACGCCTGCCAATTGAGTCCCCGAACGGTGGGCCAGTTGGCCGCGCTCGCGTGGAGATTGGCCACCGCCTCACCACCCGCCGAGCGAAACGTAACGGTAGCGGTCAAGCTGGCGGAGCAAGCGTGCGCTTTGACCAGCTATGGTGAATCCACCTATCTGGACTTGCTGGCCGCGCTTTATGCAGCGAGCGGTCGGTACGACGAGGGCATCCGTACCGCCGAGCGAGCCGAGGCGATCGCCGTGGCCTCGGGCAATGCCGATGGCGCCTCGCATTCCCGGCAACTGCTTGAACGGTTGAGGACCGAGCAGCTCTTGCGGAACAGGTAGGATTTGCAGTGGGCGTTCCCCGGAAAGGGATCAGCGCTCAATCCTGTTGGATCCGCTATAGCCGATCCAAGCCGCGGTATTTGAACGATCCAACAATCGACGCTTACCTTCGGTTCGAGCGAATTAAGCAATCCGCCGAGCTATGGCGAACGATCAGCATTTCGCTAACATTCGGATACATTGCGTTGCTGTTTCCTTGGACGAATCTTCTCTGGGATTTTGCCCGCCGGCTCGTGACGATTCCGAAAGAGATTAATCTTGTTGGTGCTTTTCCTTCAATGGAGTTGACAGTCTTTTCAATATTCTTCTTTTTTTCGATTATTGGTGAGGGATTTCGAAGGTCAACTATCACTGCCGATTACATGCTGGAAATTCGTGGTGGATCAACCATAGCCCCCTTTGAAACCCCAAAGCTGCCAAACCAGCCAAAGTTGTGAGGGCCTAGATTTGACTCTGCCGCCTGCGGCCTTTTCGGGGGTCTTCGGTTTCTGGACGCGTTTTTGCCCTTTTCGGTTTTCGCTCCAATCACGAGGGAAGGGATCGCAAGGTCCTAGACCAGCAGGCAAGCTAGAGGGACTGATTTTGAGGCAAATCGGGTTATCCTATGCGGTCGGTGGAGGATCGCCCTGACGTGCCCGTTCAACTTCTTCATTTCAATAAAACACACGTGCCCGGCGACATGAACTCGGCTAGAATCTGACTGCGCGGAGCAGCGTTGAGACGATCTCGGACAGCTCGGAACAGAGTTGTTCAGGATTCTGTGAGGCTCCCGGTGGCGGCGGCGACTTTGCTGACGTGCCATCTGGTTGGACTTCTGTGCCATGAGGTTCTTCCGGCTGGCCTTCGAGTCCCTCCTAGGCACCAGTCTACGCTCCGGCGGCAGCGGGCGGAGACTGCCGTGCCGTAGCCCGCGGATGCAGGGCGACGGCGGGCATTCAACGCGGTGTGGGCCTACGGCTAGGCAGGCCACCCGCCACTGTCCCAACTCGGGACGGCCTCAGAACTTCGCCGCCCATTCCGCTCCCTGCGTACAAATGTTTGCGGACCCGTCGGGAAGCGATTAATGTTCGCCCGTCCACGGAGGTTACCATGACAACGATCCTTGCGCCGGAAATCGAAGCCAGTGTTCGCTTCCTCGATGAGCTGTTTGCCGCCACCCCGCTCAAAGAGGTGTCCTTCCGCCTCTGGGACGATACGCTTTGGCCGGACGAAAAGCCCCGGCCGGCCACAATCGTCCTGCAACACCCGGGTTCCCTGCGAGCCATGTTCTCCTCCGGAAGCGAGCAAGGCATGGGCGAGGCGTACCTGGCTGATGATTTCGACGTAGTCGGCGACATCGAGGCGGGCTTCGAGCTGATCGACGTGCTGGGCAGCCGCGCCACGCCGCACGGGCTGGCCGCGCTGATCCAGTATTACCATCTCCACCGGCTGCCAGCGGGGCTCGCCCGGAGGCGGAGCGGCCGGATCGCTGCCACGGCGGGCGGACGGCGGCACTCCCCGGAACGCGACCGGCGCGCCGTGACGTTCCATTACGACGTGTCGAACGACTTCTTCCGGCTCTGGCTCGATCGGCGCATGATCTATTCGTGCGCCTATTTCGAGCGATCGAACGATGATTTGGACACGGCGCAAACCGGCAAGCTGGACCTGCTTTGCCGAAAGCTCCGCCTGCAGCCAGGGCAGCGTTTGCTCGACATTGGCTGCGGCTGGGGCGGCCTCGCGCTTCATGCGGCCCGCAACTACGGCGTGAAGGTCACCGGGGTGACGCTGAGCCGGCCGCAGGTGGAACTGGCGACGGCGCTTGCGGCCGAGGCCGGGCTCGACCGGGAGGTGACGTTCGCGGTGCGGGATTATCGCGAGCTGTCGGAGACCGAAACTTACGATGCGATCGTCAGCGTGGGGATGTCGGAGCACGTGGGCGCTGACCGGCTAGCGGGCTATTTCGAAACGGCTGGCCGCCGGTTGAAGCCCGGCGGCGTGTTCCTGAATCACGCCATCGGCGAAGGTCCGCGCCCGCGCCGCGGCCTAGGCAAGTCGTTTACTGATGCCTATGTGTTCCCGGATGGCGACATTCCGCCCATCCCGGTGGTGCTGAAGGCGGCGGAGAAGGCGGGCTTCGAGGTCCGCGACGTGGAGAACCTGCGGGAGCACTACGCCCTTACCCTGCGGCACTGGGTGCGGCGGCTGGAAGCCGGCCATCAGGCGGCGCTGACGTTCGTGGATGAAGCCGCCTACCGCGTGTGGCGGCTCTACATGGCGGGGTCGGCGCACGGTTTCTCTCGCGGCCACCAGGCGGTCTACCAGGCGCTGTTGTCCAAGCCGGAGCGCGGCGGTGCCTCGCATCTGCCGCTCACCCGCCGCGACTGGTATGCCTGAAGGTGTCTGTAGGGAGCCCAAAAATGGGGTCAGGTTGAAACATTTGCGATCTGTCGCGGAACGGGGCCGGAAATCTGCGCACTCTTTGGGGAAACGAAAACGCCCTCTTGTCAGCGCTCACCCGGTTTCGCTGCGCGCAGAAGCGTTAGGACGGCGTTGCGGATTTCGGGCGAGAGTTTTGGCTCCCCGCCTTCGCCTTAGCGCAGCAAAAGCTACGGCGTGGCGCAGCGCGGAGACGATTTCAGACAGCTCGGAACAGAGCTGTTCAGGATTGCCCCTTGACATTCCAAGAGAGCGAACCGTCTCTTCCGAAAATAGCCCGTCAAGTCTTCAACCAACCACCTCCGTGAACTCGATCTTGAAACAGATTTCCGTGGCAGGCTATTCGGCCGCGCTGGTGATCGCTGGACTGCTTTCGCCGCTCGCGAACTCCCTGCAGGCGGCACCTTTTGCCAAGGGTGCCGATGTCGGCTGGCTTTCCCAAATGGAGGCGAGTGGAATCAAGTTCTTCAGCGCTGACGGAGCCCAGCAGGACTGTTTGCGGGTCCTTCAGGGGTGCGGCATGAACTCGATCCGGCTGCGCGTTTGGGTGAGCCCGACCGACGGCTGGTGCGGACAGGCCGATGTCGTCAGGATGGCGGTGCGGGCAAAGAATTTCGGCTACCGGATCATGATTGATTTCCATTACAGCGACTGGTGGGCCGATCCGGGGAAGCAGAACAAACCCGCTGCCTGGTCATCTCATCGCATTGATCAGTTGGTGACCGATGTAGCGAACCACACGACCTCCGTGCTCACGGCGCTGAAGGCGGCCGGAATTGCCCCCGAATGGGTGCAGGTCGGAAACGAAACCAATGATGGCATGCTGTGGCCTGACGGCAGGGCTTCGACCAACATGGCGGACTTCGCGAAGTTGGTTACCAGCGGCTACGATAGCGCGAAGGCCGTGTTTCCCGACGCGAAGGTGATTGTCCACATCTCCAATGGATACGACAACGGCCTGTTCCGGTGGATCTTCGACGGCCTCAAGGCGAACGGCGCCAAATACGATGTCATCGCGATGTCACTCTATCCCACCGCCGGAGACTGGGCGAAGCTGAACAATCAATGCCTGGTCAACCTGAACGACATGGTGGCAAGGTACGGCAAGGAAGTGATGATTTCGGAGGTCGGGATGGATGTCAGGGCGGAAGCCGCGGCCAAGTCCTTCCTCACTGATATCATCGCCAAAACAAGATCGGTGTCCGGAGGAAAAGGCCTGGGGGTGTTCTACTGGGAGCCGGAATGTCACAATAACTGGCAGGACTATGACAAGGGTGCCTTCGGGAACAAAGGACGGCCCACCTTGGCATTGGATGCCTTTAAGTCGTAGTCCGAACACCCGCCAGCGGGCGCTGGAGTTATGGCGACGGAGTGGTCGCAGCGCGGCCAAGCTGGCTGCCGAGGCGTTTGTCGAGCGCGGCAATTCTGTCCAGCAGGTACTGGGGCCGTTCATAGGAATCGGGGTACTGTTCATAGAACAGCCGCAGGGCTTGCGAAAAGGCGTCCCTCGCTCCGGCCAGATCGCCCCGTGCTTCCTTCGCTTCGCCCTGGATCATCTGCGCACGAATCAGCCTGGGATCTTCCTTCAAGGCGGCCTGGGCACTTTGGAGTGCGTTGACCCAATCGCTGGTCGTGGAGAAGAACTCCGCCCGCTGAAGGTTGATGCCTGCCTGGTCCGCAGCCGATGGTTGCGCGGGCGCTGGCCTGATATTCAATTTCACGGGCACGGAAGCGACTCGGCCGCGCCAGAGTTCTGGCGGCAGCGAGGTACCGGCCGCGACTTCAAGGACGGCCAGGAGCACGTATTCGCCCGCAGGCACCTGCGCGGCGGCCTGGGGATTCAGGGCGTACTGGACCTGGACATTCGAGCTGCCGTCCAGCAGGACACTCTTTACTTCGGGGGACTTGACCAGCGTCAAAGGCCAATTCACCCGGACGAAGGGAGAGCCTAAGATTTGCACTTCGAAATGCAGGTACTGCTCCCAACCACGATCGCCGGTGCCTAACCGAACCGTCCTGACTTCGCGCTTTACGCGCGCCAGCTCGAGCATGGGTTCGGCATCTTGTTTTGAAAGTTTGCCTTTGGAGACTTTCTCCTGAATCAGGGCGAGAGATCGTTCATGAGCCTCGTTCGTTGCCTGCGTGTTGGCGGCACGAGGATTAGCCGCACGCACGGTGAAGATGAGCGGCGTCCCCTGGATGACCTGCGCCTCTCCTTGCGCGTTGATCTGGAGCGAGATGTCGGGCAGGGGCGGCGCGTCTTCCTGTTCGATTTCGGCAATGGACTTGGCCGGTTGCGGGGATTTCGGGCTGACCTCCCGGTGGGAACGTCGCGCGAAGAAAATGACGGCCGCCGCCGCGATGGCAATGAGAGGTAGAATCAGCAAGGCCCAGCGTAGTTTGCTCATGTTACCCTCCGGCAGTCTTCTAGTTTTTGTTGTCGTTGACGCAAAATTGCCCCCGGCAATTCCCCTTGGTGGCATCCCCGGCCTTGCTGCCGCCAGGACGCCTCTCATCATTCACTCCGGTGCCTCCCTGCGTTTCACAGAAGATGGTGCCGGGTGTTTCCCCGGGAGCATAGAGCTCTCCTAGCTTCTCCGTACCGTCGAGATTCCAGAATCGGTAGGTGCCCGTGGGAGTCTCGCGGAAATATGCAGACTCATATCGCATGAGGCACTCTTCGACTCCGCTTTCCTGTCCGCCCTGGACCGAGACGCTCCAGAAGCCTTTCGTAGTGAATTTACGCCAAATGCCGTCGGGCATCAGGTGGTCATATACGTCGACATTATAATCAACATCTCCGTGATGAAAGACGCTGCACCCATGCGCGAGTTCATGGGCAATGGTGTTCTTTAGTTCATCGGCGCCTTCCTTCATACACTTCGCAACGTCGATCTTCACCGATTTCGTGGTTCTGGGTACACCCGGGCCGCCCTCCGCGATGCCAAGCAGGCCCGGCAAATTCTGGTTCCACATTTTGAGGAGATGTTGCTGACCCCGGGTGGCGAAGCCGCGGTTGAGATTGATCACCCAGGGGTTGGTCGCTCCGTCCTCCAGGCCACTCTCTTCCTCTCTGAGGAGGTGCACGATCAGTCCGGATTGAATAAAATAATCGCGCGCCTTGGGGTAAAGATTGTCATCGTCACGGATGAAGAGGTCCTTCCCGAGGGGGTTCGTGCGGATGTGCTTTCGCTGCACTCTGAAGCCCCGATATTCCTCATAGAGCGAGAGACCGTCGCCCAGGCTATTGTCGCCAGTGGGGTACAGGTCGTCGTCGCCCTTGGCGTCGAGACTGCCTAGGGGGTAGAGTTTTTCCCAGGCGTCGGCGATGTGGTTGCCGTTATCGTCTTCCGGGATGGTCAGTTCTTGTGTCGATTTTCCCAAAACGTGCGCGTTGACCATCGAGCCATCATCGAAGACGACCGTGACCGTGAGCTTCCCGTACGCGCCCCAGTCATGCGAGGTGATCGTGACGTTGGATTCATCCGGTCCCTCAGAGCTTTCGGCGCTTTGGCCGTCCCCGGCTATCTTCAGTGAAGCATTTGATTTCGGCTCGATTTTGAGATCGAAACCATCGGTAGAATTGGAGTCATCGGGCCAGTTCAAGCACACGCCCTTTTCCTTGCCGACATCGACGAGCTGAAACTTGAAGTGAGCCTTCTTGTAGTAGGGCGTCTTGGGCTCGCCTTTCTTGTGAACGCGGGCCTTGACGGTGATCGTGTTGCCCGGCTTCTGCTCGTCCTCGCCAGCCTCGGGCACCCAAGTGGGGTATTCATCCGGTGGAATGATCTCGGCCTCGGCCTCCTGGGTAAAATTGTTCGAGACAGTGTAGGATATCGTCAGGTCCGCTGACTGCTTGGTGTCTTCGATGTCCAATGAAAAATGATGGGTGGCAGACCCACTCACCTGGAGGTCTTTTGGCCAGGGCTTGAAGGTCCGCTTACATTGGACGGCGAAATCCTGCTTCCCCGGAATCCTCAGCTGGCGGACGGCATCGGCAACCCCGGTGTCCGCAATGTTGCCAGCGGGGCTGAGAACCGGGTCGGTTGATTTCAGGTTGCCTTGGTAAACAAAGTTATCGGGGTGCAGGATCACGAATCCTCTGCCATAATCGAGAGTCAGGCCGACAAGAGGGTTCTTGGTCTGACCGTCGATCGTATAGCTCCACGTCCGTGGCGCCACCGGGCCATTAAAGGCACCGCGCCCGCCCGCCGAGAGATGGTTGGTGTGGGAGATCGCTTCCAGCTCGGCAAAGCCCGACTTATCCATATATACGATGCGATAGGTCACCGTCTCGGTCATGTTGACGATGACCGTGTCCTCCCAAGACGAGTCATTACATTTGAAGGACGATGTGGCGGTGCAGACCGCATTGACGGTCAGAGTGACGTTTTCATTGTCATTCGGTTTCGATGCGGCCAATAAGGCGGAGCCGGCCGTGAGTATGATGAACAGCAGAGCGACGCGCTTCATATCAATCCTCCCGAATTATTAAAATTCAAGTTCCAGCAGCTAATTCGCATTGTGCCAGGTGATCTTTGCAAAGACGTCGTACGAGATCTTCCCCGCGGCGGGGACTTTGGGTCGGGGACTTGGGGACGTCCTTCAAGATATACTGATAGGAAACTGGGGGACAGCCAAAACACACTGGTTGAAAACTGGGGGACACCCGAAGGGGGCATCCCCCGGAAAGCGATATTCCCCAGCCAGACGCCACCCGCGCCGGCAGAGCCGTCATCCGCCTTCGCGTATCGCGGGCAGCAGTGTGAGGACGGCGTGACAGGACGGCGGTGCCCTGAGACCACCTCGGACAGCTCGAAACAGAGCTGTTCAGGATTCTGTGAGGCTCCCGCTGGCGGCGGCGAATTCTCCGGCGGGGCATCTTTGGGGGCGTCTGCGCATAAGATTCTGAGATTTGGCCCTCGAGTCTGTCTCACATCACAGCCAAAGAACGCACTGGTCACCGGCCGGTGACCCGTTGTATTGGCAGCATGCGTTCACTCAAGTGGGTACTGGCGTGTTGCCTTCCAGCGCTGATGATCGGGGTTACGGCGTCCGGCGCGCAAACTCTGCCTCAAACGAGCACACCAGATGCGACGGCGACGGCGGTTCCGGCAACCACCCCAAAACTGCCGGCGATCGAGAACTCGGTCGTAAAGGTCTTCTCGACCATCCGCAATCCTGACCCGTTTCGGCCTTGGACAAAGCAGTCACCGCAGGAGGTGTCCGGCTCGGGTGTGGTCATCGAAGGGAAGCGCATATTGACGAATGCACACGTCGTGCTGTATGCGGGCCAAGTGCAGGTGCAGGCGAATCAGTCGGGCGACAAGATTCTGGCCACGGTGGAAGCCATTGCGCCCGGAATTGACCTCGCGGTGCTAAAGCTGGACGACGAGTCCTTTTTCGGAACGCATGACCCCGTGCCGCGGGCGAGCGTCCTGCCGGAAATCAAAGACCCGGTATTGGCCTATGGGTTTCCGACTGGCGGCACCAGTTTGTCTATCACCAAGGGCATTGTCTCCCGGATCGAGTTTACGCCCTATAACTTCCCGGTCTCCGGACTGCGGATCCAGATCGATGCCGCGATCAACCCCGGAAATAGTGGTGGTCCCGCGGTCGTTGGCGATAAGATGATCGGGCTCGCGTTTAGCGTCCTGGGTGGGACGCAAAACATCGGGTACATCATCCCCAACGAGGAGATCGAACTGTTTCTCGCCGACATTGCCGACGGCCACTACGATGGTAAGCCTGCCATGTTCGATGAAGTTCAGAGGATGCAGAGTCCGTCGTTGCACGCTTTCCTGAAACTGGACAAGGCCGTTGAAGGGGTGGTTGTCCGCGCTCCCTACGTCGACTCGCCATCTTATCCGCTGAAGAAACTGGATGTGATCACCCAAATCGGCGCGACACCGATTGACGACGAAGGGATGGTCAAGATCGCCAATAACCTGCGGGTACGTTTTGACTACTTGGTGCAGAAGACCGCCGAAGATGGGACGGTCGCCCTGACCGTGATCCGCGACGGGAAAACGCGCGTGGTACAGCTTCCCGTGTCGCCGGACCGCCGAATGCTTATCCCCGATCTTAAAGGGGCGTATCCGTCGTACTTTATTCTTGGGCCAATCGTGTTCTCGACCGTGACGGTGCAGATGCTCAGCAGCATCAATCAGGCTTCCGTCATGGGGTTGGCGTTTGTAGGTAACCCGGGCATCACCCGGCGCGGGGACGCCCCGGCGTTCGAGGGCGAGCAACTCGTCGTGATCGCGGCCCCCTTGTTTCCCCACAAGTTGTCGCAAGGTTATCCGGTACCGATCGGCTGGGCCGTGAAGTCGATCAATGGCACCATGATCAAGAATCTGCGACACCTCGTTGAAGTGCTGCGCGACGCGCAAAGCGATTTTGTCACCGTCGAGTTCTATGGACGCGATATTGAGACGTTCGCCTTCCCAAGGAAGGAAACCCTGGCGGCGACGGACGACATCTTGGCGAATAATGATATCCGGGCCCAGGGATCCGCTGATGTTCTCGCGATTTGGAATGCACGTCCAACCAAGTAAGAGGAGATCCTTGCCTCATTGCAGGGGCAACGGCGGAATAAGAACAGAGGAGCAACGCAGCCTGTCACTGTCCGCTTGTTTCGCGGCGCGCAGAAGCGTCAGGTCGGCGATGCGGATTTCGGACGAGAGTTTTGGCCACCCGCCTACGTGCGGCGGGACCAACACTTCGGCGAGGCGAAGCGTTGAGACCATCTCCGACAGCTCAGAACAGAGCTGCTCGGTATTTTGTGAAGCTCCCGCTAACGGGGGCGAATTCTCCGACGCGCCTTTTGTTTGGGTGTCAGCCTCTTGAGATTCTTCCGGTCGGCCTTCGAGTCCGCCCCCCGGGCACTATTGCCAGAGGGAAATCCCGGGTCTACGCCAAATGATGATCGAAGTCCGACTCGTTCCTGCTGCCGACCGTCCCGCGTTGGTGGAAATCCTGATGAATTCTCCGGAAGCTTCGGCGGGAGACGTGTGGGCGTGGCAGTAGTCCAAGGGTTGGGCGGGGCGCTTTTTGAAGCGGTTCATTTCGAGAACGGTCGGATTCTCAACCCCCATATGGCATCCTATCGCGTGCCACGATTGAGCGTTGCGCCCTCGGTTGAAATCACCCTCGTCGATCGGAAGGATCTGCCTTCGGCCGGCGCGGGTGAAACCGGCATCGTGGGCATTGCCCCCGCGCTCGGGAATGCAATCTGCGATGCGACGGGCCTTCGCCTGCGTTCGTTGCCGATGGCGCCGGACGGACTGCACCGGCCGGTTTGAATCTGAGCTGGGAAGTCAGGCCGCTAATTGCCAGTCGAGGCGCAGGATGGTAGTACAAGACCCCAGGGAGTCGCTGGTTGAGTTCTTGAATGACCCTATGCATGTTATACTTATGGTAACGAAGTCCGCGAACGCCCTGGGCCTGATTCTCTGCTGTGCCGTGGCGACAGTCGGCGCTGCTGATCTTCCGCCCCTGAGCGATACGACACCCACTGCGGAGCACTTCCCGGGCAAGTTCGTCTGGGCGGATTTGTTCACCGCCGATCCGGCGGCCGCGCAGGCGTTTTACACGGGCCTCTTCGGATGGGAG